>Ga0129311_1000294_pt1 | contig 46450 bp, 48 predicted proteins | sample Go1ome_FD_94435 | JGI IMG/M metagenome (GOLD analysis project Ga0129311, IMG submission 94435) | Western lowland gorrila individual fecal microbial communities from Wisconsin, USA - Go1022B metagenome | ecosystem: Host-associated > Mammals > Digestive system > Large intestine > Fecal | place...
AGTGCCTCAAGAAGCTTTCTTGAAACCTGCCATGATGCAATATCCTCATCCTCAATATCAAGACCCATATTATTAACCATTACATACTCTGTCTGAAATAAATTACTATATGGCAGCTGCTCCTCACTTAAATTAAGCGAAGGTAAATGGTCTCCATATAAAACAAGCACATAATCCTCACCATAAGCATTTAACTCATCTACAAGGTCACCAATCATCTTATCCATCTCATATATCTGATTCACATAATAATGGAACTGCGGTTCAACCTCTTTGTCAGTATATGTCAGCTGTATATGATCCTCACACGTATCAGGCTCTGTCGGATAACGTCCATGTCCCTGTACGCTTATAGTAAATACAAAATCCTGTCCGTCAGTATCACGGAGACACTTCATAATATCGTTTATAAGGCTCTCATCCTTAGCCCAGCCTGTAGATGTGTACTGCACATCATACATATACTCAAGCGATATAAATGAATCAAATCCCATCTCATCATAAACATTCTGTCTGTCATAAAATGAACCCTTATTGTTGTGGATAGCGTATGCCCCATAGCCCTGCTTCTTAAGAAGGCTGCACATACTCTCAACCGGCGTCTTATTAACTGTAGTCTTATATGGATACTCTCCAGCTCCAAAAAACGAAGACTTAAGTCCGGTTAATACTTCAAACTCTGTATTAGCTGTACCCGCACCGAGTGCCGGAACTGTGAGATATCCTGATGGATATTCTGCCTTGAATTTGGTAAAATTAGGTAAAGGATTTTCGCTCATCTCAAGTCCTTCAACCTGATTTGGATCAAAGAAGGATTCCAACTGAATAACAATTATATTAGGCTTGTTCACTTTTCCATAGGTATGAACATCATCTAGATCATCTTTTATCTCTTTCATTGTTGCCTCAGAATAATTATCCGGCTCGCTAATACCATTATCAATAATACTATTGGTAAAACAATACGCAAATCCATAATCTCTATATGCATTTCCGAGGTTTGCAAAATCATCAGATATAATATTATGTTTTACATTAAAGTTTGTAAAAACTACAACTAAAACCCATGCAAGAACGCACACAAGCATGGTTCTCTTAACTTTTCTCTCGCCCTCAAACTTAGGTGTCTTTCTAAATAATATAACCAGGCCTGCTATAACAAGTATACCTGCAACAACGAGTAATATCTGCTGCCACTTGGCAAAATATACATCAAGCATACTTATGACATCCTGAACCATAAGCAGGTCTATAGCTGCAAAAGGCGTAACTCTGTAGCCTAACACAACAAAATTAACGATTCCACAGGTAAGCCATATAGCACTTATGATAATAATTCCAAATACTCTTTTTCGTAAGAACAGTGCAAAAAGCATTGTAAAAAAGATGATTGAAACATTATACAGATAAACAAATGGAGAATTAATTACAAATGCAAAGCCTGCTATTATTGAGCGTCTTCCTAACATCTCTAAAATTATCTCCATCACAAGTGCAATAATGAAGCAGGAAAATGTCCATGTGTGAATCGAATATACAAAAGCACTTTTAATCTTTCCTAATAATTTCAAAATTTTATCTTTCATAGCCTTCTCCATGTCAGTCATCGACATATTATAGTTATTTTATGCAAAATTTATAATTCATTACTGCTTTGCCCTTTGGCATAGAACTTGATAAGTCTGTCGGCAATAAACTTTGGCCAGAACTTCCTATACATAGCGTAATCCTCAGGAGTTCTGCCATCGCCCTCACCTATGACATTAGATGTTTCTGAGCCCTCATGAACCCTGTGTCCCATAACAGGCTTTGATACATAACAAAATGCACCCTTAAGCTTGGAGTATTTCTCCCATGCCTGCCAATCCAAATCAGCTTTACAGCCAACCTCAAACGGTTCATCAGGAAGTCTCTTTCTCACATATGTTACCGACGGACAACATATGGCACAACCAAGTGAAAGCGAACGTCTCCTTAAGAAAATACTGTTCCATGTAAACCTTGGAATAAGAGGCATAAGCATAAGCTTCTTAATCTTGAGAAGCCTGTTGCTGTATACTCTCTCATTATTCCTTATTTCATAATATGCCGTATGCGCAAGAATTGGATTTTTAACCTTATTGACAGCATCAAGAATACTGCTCAAATAATTCTCATCATATATATCATCCTGATGAGCAATCGTTATAAGCTCTGTATCCGCCTTAGAATATGCAAAATTCCAATCTGAGGCAATTCCCGGTGCTGCCTCATTCACATATAGCGGGATATTATATTCCTCTGCAATTTTCTCTATATAAGCATTTGGTGTTGAAGTAGCTATAAGTATGGAGCTCTTAACACTCTGCTTTAGCAAAGACCTTATGCATTTCTTAAGATAAGGACTCTCTTTATACGCACACACCACAAACGTATGGTGCTCACCTGTATATAACATAATTAATAATTCCTCACTTTATTGTTCTTTTGACTGCAAATCAGAAACAAGCTTCTCCAAATCTCTCACTCTCTTCTCAAGCATTGCCTGAGTCTGGGTAAGTCCCCTTACCTTATCACTTAAGCCCGATGCAACCGAGGTAAGAAATAATATAATAAGAAGCAAAAAACATACTCCAACAAAAAATATTGCATTAACCTCAGAATATACACCTATAAGCGAGGTTGCCCATCTTATTATTCCAGGGAATATTACACATATAAGCAACATAACGCCTGTAAGGAACCAAAGCAGTGAATACTTAAGGCTAAGCTTCCCCTTCTTCATAAGACATATAATAAACAGAAGGTATATCAAAACTCCGACGAGCAATATCACTCTAAATAAATTCGTCATCATGTCAAATTACCTCCACTTTTTTCCTACAATACGATATATAAGGATAGCTAAAGTAACCTTAATCATATAATAAACTGACTTTAGTGAGCTTATAGACGAAACTCCGCCTGTTCTCTCATTCATAACTACAGGAACTTCCTTTACAGTAAATCCACTTAAGCTTGTCGCAATAATAGACTCCGGCTCCGGATAATCCTGTGCATAATTCTCAGAGAAAAAATCAATAACATCTTTAGATGCTGCCCTGAATCCGCTTGTTGCATCTGTTATCTTAACATGTCCGCACATTCTAAGCACACCACATAACAGATTAATTCCAAGCCGTCTCATAAATGAAGTCTGGAAACCTTCCTTATTAATAAAACGCGAACCGATTACCAAATTGGCTTCACCATTTTTTATAGGCTCTGTAAGTGCATTTATATATTCTGCATTATGCTGTCCGTCTCCATCAAACTGAACCGCTATATCATAGCCATTTTCCTTGGCATATCTATATCCTGTCTGCATTCCACCGCCTATACCGAGATTAATGGGGAGTGACAGATAATTATATCCGTTCTCTTTACATATCTGTTCTGTATTGTCCGTAGAACAGTCATTGATAATTATATAATCTATATCAGGGCACTTGGTAGTAAGCGTAGTAACTGTATTTACAATATTCTCCGACTCATTATATGCCGGAATAATCACTAAAGTTTTCATATTTTCCTCGCAAATGTATTCTAGGCAGCTATAACTACCCACTCTGTATTGATTATAAGCAAGGCAGATAGAAAAGTCAATTGTGGGTTACAAGTTCCCATATTTAACCTGTCTACAAATGTCTACAACTTATTTCCAGACAGCAAATATGGGAAGCTAGTAAAATCAAGGCTTCCCATAAAATAAAAAAGAGCGCGAGACGGGGATCGAACCCGCGACCCCCTCCTTGGCAAGGAGGTGCTCCACCGCTGAGCCACTCGCGCAAAAAACAATACTTATTATATCTTTTATGTCGTTTCCTCAACGACAAGACATATATTATCATATTGTTTTTTTAATGTCAACATATTTTTTCGTTTTTTTTATGAATTTTCAAATCTGTTAACCTTTACCCCATTCACCATGAGTTCATCGTTAATCTCAATGACTATGCAATTCTTACCATCTATCTTTCTTACTTCTACATAATCAGTAAATTCCATAGGAAGTGATACCTCAGTCTTGCCAGACTTTATCTTTAACTTATTGCTTCCCTCAAATACGTTGCTAAGGAGGACCTTTCCATTAACCTCTGTCTGCTCATCAAAGTTCTTCTTGAAGGTCGCTATCTCCTCTTCCTCAAAGCCGCTCTCCTCAAGTATTCTTGCTGTATCATTTTTATCTACAACATTTTCCTCTGGTGCATCCTTTAATTCTATCTCCCGCTCTCTTATATTTGAATAAATAGCCTTTGCTTTGTCAAAGGTCATCTCATCCACTGCCTCTATGGCATTTATAAACATCTCATTTTGCTGACCTGCAGTTGCAGGAACAACGCATCCAAGCACATCATCAAGCAAACCATCATTTAACTCTGATGGTTTCTTAGTATAATATAACACGCTATGTATGTCTGTTGCCCTGTCATTAAATGCAGGGAAAAGGAATCCATGCATAGGTGGTTCAACCATCATATTACGCATTGCATTTTCGAGGCTGTTATCTACAGGATTATATATAAGTCCTGCCTTAGATGGTTTCATAGGGCATATAAGAGTGAGATTAAACTTATATACAACATCTGATGCGTCATCCATACCTATTCCGTCCGTGGTCTGTCCAGGGACATCGTATATTCCGTACAAAACCATAATATAATAATTATCAACATAATCATAAGAAGTCTTTATGCTCTCAAAATACTTCTCCAAAAGAGTTTCATCCTTTAACTCAGAATCAAGCAGCTCCATAAGTGTATCCCTGTTATGTACTGTCTTTCCTGCCTCCTTGTTAAATTCAAGATTAACAAGATTTTTTCCCGGTCTGCCTGACAAGCCTTTCTTAATTAAATCAAAGTATTTATGCTGCTCATCCTCAGGTAAAACAAGGAATTTCCCATGTGGTATTATGTGCATTTCCTTGTTAGCATCTATGTAACAGCCTGCCAGCTTATGAATACAGCAGTCTGTATTTGTTAATATCTTCTTTATTTCAGCAATTTCTTTTTGTACCATTATATATTACCTATATCCCTTTTATTTATCTCTTTAAGTCAAAATACGTTGTTACAAGCTCAGATATCATGGCTGAATCGCGTTTGTCCACAGCTTCCTTAAGTACCACTATAAACTCTGCATCCTCACCCATATATCGTTTAGAATCAATGAGTTCAATAGTCTTTATAACCGACTCGTAATCACCATTTTTAGAATCTGTTACAAGGATTTCCAAGAGGCTCATATCTATAGAGTCCTGATTGTCATCAGTATGTTTCTCCTCACGCTGCTCTCTCTCCTTAGCTTTCTGCTCAGCATATTCCTCATCTGACATACCGGAAACGCTATCCATATAAGATACATACTCTTCTATTGCGAGGAGTACATCAAGTAAATCATCTGTAAAGCCCTCTATATTATCCTTTACATATTCCCTGTTTCCTATATTGATTGCCGCCTCAAGTCTAGATGCTTCCTTAGACAACTCATTAGCGCCAACGCTTGCACTGTTCGTCCTTATAGAATGTATCTTCGTCTTAAAGCCTCTCGCATCTCTGCCAATCTTGTCATATAGCTCATCAATAGCCGCAGCATTCTGATTATAATAGGTAACTATAAGCCTGTTATATACATCTATGCTTCCACCAATCTTAGCTATAGCTCCCTCGACGTCTATATATGGTTTAAGCTTGTCCAAGCCCTCTCCATATCTTGAACCGCTTATATACTGTTCCATGTCGCTTGATTTTTCTTTTATCTTATTCTCAGGAAGACAATCCTTAAGTATAGCAGCTATTCGTCTTGGCTCAAGCGGCTTTAACAGGCTATCCGTGAAGCCCTCTCCGAGAAGTCTGTCCTTATTCTCCTCAATCGCATTAGTGTCCATAGCTATGATAGGAAGATATGCATATGAATCTCCCTCTATGTCCCTTATCTCGCGCATAGCATCAAGACCACTCATAATAGGCATGGTCAAATCCATAAATACAACGTCATATTCATGGTTCATGACCATATCTATAGCACCAACTCCAGATGATGCAACATCAACCTTCATCTCGAATCTCTCAAGTATCTTTGCCGATACCTCCCTGCTTACATCATCATCATCAACCAGAAGAGCATTTACATCCGGAAGCCACAGCTTATCTGCCGTCTCCTTAGATACCTTCTCCTCTATCTTTGAAAATGCATGGTTTGACGAATCCTTGTTAGCTATCTTCTGGATTACTGAAAGTGAGAAGGTCGAGCCAGAGCCATAAACACTCTCAACCTCTATCTCACCACGAATAAGATCGGCATAGCCCTTAGCTATTGCAAGTCCAACTCCATTTCCTGCATGAATACCACTTTTGGCATTATCAACTATGTTGTATGCCTCAAACAAATCATCAAGTCTATCCTCTTGTATTCCTATACCCGTATCCGATACAGTAAATACAACATTCATCATGCCATGGTGAGACTTGTCAACATACTCAAAGCAGTCAACAGACAGAGTTATTGAACCTTCCTTTGTATATTTTACAGCGTTGTCCAACATTCTATCTATTATATCAGTTATCTTGTCCTTGTCACCAATTACGTTATCAGAAAGTATATCTCCTAACTCCACGAAGAACTTAACTGCTCTATCTCCTATTCTATTCTTGTTCTTCTCAGCAAGGTCGTATATCATACCTGATATCGAATAAGGCGCTTCCTCTGCAATAATTCTTCCAGCCTCAATCTTGGCAAGCAGAATAATATCATCAACTTTGTTGATTATCTCCCCACCAATATCATATATACTCTGTATTTTTGCCTTATTATCCTCATCATTCTCAAATATGTGAATAAGCTCATCAGCCTTAACCATCATAGCATTTATAGGAGTCTTTATCTCGTTACTCATATTGGCAAGATAATCGTTTTTGGCACTGCTTGATTTGATTGCCTCCTCATGTTCCTTTGAAAGTCTCTCAAGTGCAAAGCTATTTTTCTGAATTGCCTTTCTAAAATGCAGGAATACAAACACAGCTATTAATATAGTAACAATAATAATCGCAAGTAATATAAATCTGGCTATCTTATTTTCAAAGAAACTGTTTTCCTTTACAATGGTAAATGATATCTCGCTCTCACAGATAGTTCCATCTCCATTATGTGCATTTATTGTAAATTCGTATGTTCCACCATCCAGATTAGTATATACAGCCTCCATAGCATCAGTACCACTTATAACTATAGGATTTTCGTCAAACCCTTTAAGCGAATACTCAACCTGAATATTACCACGGTTACAATAACTAAAAACAGCAAAATCAATTGTTATTCTCGATACGTTATTACCTATCTTAAGTCCATCAGCCAAGTCATTAAACTCATATGTCACGCCGTCAACATCAACGGCTGTAACGCTTATCTTAGGTGCAACCTGATTGGTATATATATTGGCAGTATCAAGTACACATATTCCGGTGTCACAGCATACATATAATTTATTGTCACCATCTATATATGCTTTTCCTGTTGTATTTATTGTCTTTGTTAAACCATCATTCTCATTAAAATATCTGCCTGATAATCCCTGATTGCCAAGCAGCTCCTCCTCTGTCGCACAAAGGACACCCATTGAACCAACAATCCATATATCACCATCATTAATTAAGACATCATATATGCTGTTGGAAACTTCTATATTACTTATACTTCTGAATGACTCATTATAAAAACAAAGACCACTATCAGTACCAATCCACAAGCCCTGTTCACCCTCAACAATCGAGGTCACAACGTTGGAATTTAGCCCTGAATCAGCAGTGTAATTCTCAATATTTAAATCCTTGCCCAGAGTAATTACATATATTCCACCATCATCTGTTCCAACATATATCTTCTTATCCGAATCCTGATATATACAATTAACATGAGAATATAATAATCCGTCATCCTCTGTAAATGTATATTTCACCACTCCGTCCTTGGATAATATGGCAACACCATCATCTGTTCCTGCCGCAATCATTCCACTGCTCAGCTCTATTGAACAGTTCACAGACAAGCTTGGCAGATTGTTGCTTCTTCCATAGCTTACAATCTCTCCATCCTTTGACACCTTAACTAATCCATATTTTCTATATGTGCTTATCCAGAGATTGCCATCTGAATCACTTGTTATATGCCTTACACTTATTCCTGACAACATATCTGTAAGTTCATTATTAACTCGTTCACCATATTTGTCATATATTATAAGTCCTGCATCAGAACCTATATACTTATCATTCTGATATGTATATACAGTATTAACCATGGTTTCCTGCATACCGGTACTCATATTATAATCCACAAATTTACTACGGCTCAAAAGAAGAAGTCCCATTCTTCCCGAAGCAATCCAGTAATTGCCCTCATAATCCTGTATTATATCAGTGAGATATGTGTCAATCTCGCAGTCATTAACCTTAACAAAGTTCTCCGAAGCATCCATATATCCAAGACCATTTTCTCCACATATCCATATTTTTCCGGAAGAATCAAGCATTATTCCATTTACACCATCTACTCCGACTGCAAGCTTCACATATGATACCCTGCTCTTAAACTTGATTATCTCTCGACCTGTACTTCCGACATATATATATCCATTTATCTCCTTAATAGACAATATATCATCTGTCACTATATCACCGGCATTAATGCTATACTGTTTCTTCTCTGAATCAGCTATATATATATAATTGTCAGCTGTTATGAACCATATCTCATCATCCTTAGCCTCCATCTCCTTAACTTCCACACCCTTAAGATTACTGTCAGGGTGTGCTTTAAGGTGAAGCTCTCCATTCTCATCCTCTTCGCATATATATACTCCATCCACAGTCGCAACATATATAATTCCATCAGAGGTCTGGCATATATCATTTATCTGCTTTATTCCATTATAATACTCATCCTGAAAATGATAATTCTCACCATTCTTTATATAGAATAAACCATAATTGTCAGTTCCTATCCAGACTCTTCCCTTATCATCCTGATAAATGCAATTAATCGAATATACGTCTGTTCTCTCTGTGTCCCAGAGATTGATACTCTGAAACTCCGCTCCGTCTGTACGATACAAACCGCCATCGGTACCTACCCACACATAACCGCTTGATGACTGATACAGGCAGGTAACCTCGTTACTTCCTATTCCATTTTTCTGGTTATATACAGTCTGTATATACTGGGCTATAAATGAGTCCTTAGCCTTAGTGTTTATATCAGGCACGAGAAAAAGGCATACCATAAGGAATGCCATTATCATAGATATTATTCTCGTCCATACTTTGTTTAATCTCATATATGAATATTATGCCTCCTGCAAGAAAACCTTGTAGCCCTTCCATGCTTCATATATATCTGCCTTAGATGTAATCTCCCATGGTGCATGCATATTAAGAACTGCAACACCACAATCTATTACCTCCATACCATACAAAGACAAAATGTAAGCGATTGTTCCGCCTCCACCTACATCTACCTTTCCAAGCTCAGCAGTCTGGTAACATATCTTGTTATCATCCATCATCTTTCTTATTTTTGCTATATATTCTGCATTAGCGTCATTTGAACCTGACTTACCGCGTGAACCGGTAAACTTACTAAATACAACTCCTCTTCCAAAATATGAGGCATTGTTCTTATCAAATGCATTTGCAAATAAAGGATCATATGCTGCATTTACATCTGATGAGAGCATACGCGATGAAGCTAAGCATCTTCTCAATGCAATCTCACTAAAGCAGCCCATAGCATTCATAAGCTCTGCCACAGAATTCTCAAAGAACATAGACTGCATTCCTGTAGCTCCCACGCTTCCTATCTCTTCCTTGTCTGTCAAAAGGCAGCAAGTTGTCCTCTTAACCTTATCAACCGCAAGCATTGCCACAAGCGATGTATATGCACATACTCTGTCATCCTGTCCATATGACATAATCATACTTCTGTCAATACCCGCTTCTCTTGCCTTTCCGGCAGGTACAATTTCAAGCTCAGCAGATATAAAATCCTCTTCCTCTATGTCATACTTATTCTTAAGAAGCTCTAATACAGTCTCCTTTACGGCATCCTTATCCTTGCCAGTCATCTTTTTGCTTCCAAATAATATATCAAGATTCTCGCCCTCAATTACCTTGTTAGCCTTCTTCTCCATCTGCTCTCCGGCAAGGTGAATAAGCAAATCTGATACACAAAATACAGGGTCTTTATCACATTCTCCTATAGATATATCTATAGTTCTTCCATCCTTCTTACATACAACTCCATGTATGGCAAGCGGAAGTGCAACCCACTGGTATTTCTTTATTCCACCATAGTAATGTGTGTCAAGGTATGCAAAATCTCCGTTTTCATATAATGGATTCTGTTTTACATCCATACGAGGAGAGTCTATATGTGCTCCAAGAATTGCCATACCCTGCTCCATATCGTCTGTTCCTATGTTAAACATGGCAACTGTCTTGTCCATGCACACATTATATACCTTATCTCCGGCCTTAAGAGTTTCCTTGTTTTTAATTATATCAGCAAGGTTACGATAACCTTTTTCATCAGCCATCTTAACAATCAGTTTAACGCACTCTCTCTCCGTCTTACCGGCATTAAGAAACTCTCTGTAATCAGCACAAAGGCTGTCCATTTCCTTTATGTCTGCTTCCTCATAGGTTATCCAGGCATTTATTCTATCCATCTTTTATCACCTCATATATGCTATTTAATAATATCCTTTATGACCTTATCTAATATCTCAAATGCCTTGTCGCAATCCTCTGTTGTTACATTAAGAGGTGGAACAAGTCGTATAACTGATGGTCTTACCGCTGTAATGAGCAAGCCATTGTCAGCAGAATTGTATTTGACATCTGTAGCTATATCCCTGTCAAATTCAACACCTATCATAAGTCCTCGTCCACGAACCTCCTTGACGCAAGGCAATTTGGCAAGCTTATCTCTGAAATATGCACCAACCTTGTCTGAGTTCTCAGGGAGCTTATTGTCAATTATCTCCTTTATCTGTGCATATGATGCAGCACATGCAACAGGGTTTCCTGCATATGTACTTCCGTGTGCTCCAGGTCCGAAGGTTTCAGTCAACTTACTGCTTGTACACATTGCTCCTATTGGCATTCCGCCTCCCATGGCCTTAGCCATACTTATCGCATCAGGTTTTACACCATAGCCCATGTATGCCATAAGACTTCCCGTTCTTCCCCATCCGGTCTGAACCTCATCGAATAAAAGAAGCATATTTCTCTCATCGCAGAGCTTTCTTAAGCCCTTTAAGAATTCCTCAGTTGCAGGAATAACTCCACCTTCACCCTGAACCGGCTCAACCATGATAGCTATCGTATTCTCTGTACACGCATCCTCAAATGACTTCAAATCATTATAAGCTGCATATGAAAATCCTGGAATAAATGGATCATAATTCTTCTGTATTGCAGAATCAGGCTGTCCCGTTGCTGCAAGTGTTGCAAGTGTTCTTCCATGGAAGCTGTTATAAGCTGTAACTATATGATAACGCTCTGGTCCAAAATTATCCTTGCCATACTTACGTGCAAGCTTAATCATAACCTCATTTGCCTCTGCACCTGAATTCTGAAAATATATTTTCTCAAATCCGATTGATTGGCAAATAAGCTCAGCAGCCATCGCCTGTGGCACGGTATAACAATAGTTAGACGCATGCATCATGGACTGACACTGGTCTATAATTGCAGAAACGACATTCTTATTACAATGTCCGGCAGAATTAACAGCAATTCCTGCCATGAAATCAAGATATTTCTTTCCGGTCTCATCTATTACATATGAGCCCTCTCCCTGATCTGCAACAAAGTCAAATCTCTTAAATGTCTCATGAAAATAAGTGTCATACATTTCCTTTAATTCTTCTTTAGTCTTTCCAGTATCTTTTAATTTCATTCTCTCTACCTCTTATTATTAAATTATATATGCCGGCAGTAAACTGCCGGCATATACTATTATTTATCCATATATCTTGCTGGCAACCAATTCATCCAGTATATCTACAAGCTTGCCAATCTCCGGCTTACTTATCTGTGCATTTGCACCGAGCATCTCGCCCTTTCTCTTCATATCTTCATTAATAAGTGATGAGAACACTACTATAGGTATCTGTTTAAGTCCTTCTGTATCACGAACAAGCTTTATAAGATGATGTCCGTCCATCTGTGGCATCTCAATATCGGTGATAATGCATTTTGCTCCATAATCAACGCCATTATTCTTCTTGAGCTCACACAGGTAATCCCACGCTTCTTGTCCATTATTCTTAATAGTAAGCTTAGTGTATCCTGCCATATTAAGTGAATCCTTAATAAGCTGGCAAAGCATCATGGAATCCTCAACAACTAAGATTGGTATTTCATTTCTTGCTCTGTCACTTAATCCTGTCACCTGAGATACCTTAAGGCTTGTCTCAGGGCATATTCCCTCAACAATTCTCTCAAAATCAAGTATTATAAGCAGATTATCATCATTCTTAATTATGCCGGTTGCAACTCCCGTACCAGGTCCGCTCACCGTAGCATCCGGTTTTACAACATCTGCCCACGAAACTCTGTTAATTCCAAGCACTGACTGAACATCAAATGCTATGTTAAGGTTATTAAAGTTAGTTACAATAAGAAAATTATTTCTTCGGTCATAGTTGTCAAATCCAAGTGCCATAAACAAGTCTATTACTGTAATAATATCCCCTCTTGGCATGAATATTCCCTCAATGCATGGATGAGAATTAGGAACAGGCGTTATCTCTGTATAAGGAAGAATTTCTCTTACCTTCTCTACATTGATACCATAATGGTTACCATTTATAACGAATTCCAGAACCTCAAGCTCATTAGTACCGCTCTCTAATAAAATATTTGTATCCATATATTACCTCCTCCACTATTGTAGCTGTATAACCTTGCTGTCATTCATATAGTTAATCTGTAATTTCAAGTCACTAATCTTATCTGCAACAGACTCTGATACCTGAAACAAGAGAACAGCCTCCTGTCTCATGCTCGCATCTATAGTTGCCTGATATGTATAAAGGTCGTCAATAAGTATGGTCAGCATCTGGTTTGCCTTCTTGCTGTCATTAACTATTATGCTGTACTCAACATCCTTACTATACATATCTATATTCTGCTTGTCGTTAGTCTTATTCTCCACATCAAACTTAAGTACCAGAAGCTTGTAGCCCTTAGGAGCTACAATTTCCATATATATCCCATCCTGATCATATGACGGATATTTGTCTAAGAGCATATAGTATGCATATCTTATTGATGCTGTATCTACTCCAACATATCCCGCAATATCAAAATCTGTAGTTTCGTTAGCAGTAATTCCCGATACATCAGTCCACTGTTGTTCAGTCTTAGGTTCCTCTGTAGTCACTTCTTCCTGTGTAGTGGACTCCTCTGTTACTTCCTCTGTTGTAAGCTCCTCTGTTGTCTTATCCGCATCGAGTGGAGTTGCCTCAGTAGTAACAGTATCATTATAATACTTCATATCTGTATTTCTATCATACTTAAGCAGAAGCTCTGCCGCATACTCAGCTATTATATAATTCTCATCATCTGTCAGTTCTATAGTTTTTGTACAACCTGTAAAAACAAAAACTAAAACGATAATGCAGCCTGCAAAAAAACACCTTTTCATGTAAACCTCCGAACACATATCAATATGCCATATCTTATATAATTTTACCACTATTTTAATATATCAGCAAGCATATTAACTATGTTTTAATTATGTTTCAGACTGCTGCAGCTTTCTTTTTCTGGGCACGCTTAGTAAGTCTGTAACCATCCTTATCAGCAACTGTAATTCCCATATATGCCATAATAGCAACAACTACAGGAGTCAGCAGGTTAAAGAATGCATATGGGAAATATTCCATAGTTGACACTCCGAGCACGCCTAATATATATACTCCACAGGTATTCCATGGAACAAGTGCTGATGATACAGTACCTGCACTTTCAAGTGCATTTGATAATGTCTTAGGATGAAGTCCCTTTTCCTTATATACCTCCGCATACATTCTTCCAGGAACAACAATTGAAATATACTGTTCAGGCATAACTGCATTACTCAATATACATGTAAGCTCTGTAGTCACAACAAGAGATGCTGGTTTCTTGGCAAGATGTACAATCTTAGATACAAGAACCTCCAACTGACCTGTTTTTTCCATTATGCCACCAAACATCATGGCAAGAATAGTAAGTGATATTGAACTCATCATATTCATAAGTCCGCCTGATGATAAAAGATTATCGACAGTCTCTACTCCTGTCTCACTTATAAATCCGTTCATTCCAGCATCAAGCATACCTCCAAAGGTTGCGGCAGGCTGCATAATTATGCCTATTATTGCTCCCGATATAATTCCAAGTGTTATACCCGGTATCGCAGGCACCTTTAATGCGACTGAAACAATTACAATTAAAGGTGGCAGCAAAAGTATAGGACTTATATGAAATGAATCAGCAAGACAATCGCTCATCTGCTGTACAGCACTCATATCTGTAACTCCGTCTGCAGAGCCAATTGTAAATCCAAGTATAATAAACAAAAACAAGCTTATTCCATATGATATTGCTGTAGGTAATATCATGAATTTCACATGTGTAAAGACATCTGTTCCCGCCATTGCAGGTGCAAGATTAGTTGTATCTGACAACGGTGACATCTTATCTCCAAAATAAGATCCTGATATTATAGCACCCGCAGCCATTCCTATAGGAATATTGAGTCCGACCGCTATACCCATAAGGGCAAGCCCCATTGTACCAAGTGTTCCCCATGCAGTTCCTGTTGCAAGTGATGTTATTGAGCATATAATCATAGCTGCTGCAAGGAATATAGATGGACTTAATAATTTCAGGCCATAATAAATCATAGCAGGAACAACACCGCCAAGTATCCATACTCCGACAAGTATACCTACTATAGAAAGTATAATAACCGCCTGTAGTGCATTATATATACCATCCTTCATTGCCGTCTCAATAGTGTCCCAATCGTAGCCCAAAAACAATGCCATACATGCCGCAGCCACAACACCTATAAACATAGGTATATGAACATCCACATGGTATACCATAATTCCCACAGCCATAGCTGCAACAAGGAATGCAAAGGTTATAAGCGCATGGTATATCTTTGCCTGTCTTGGTTGTCTTTTGTTGTCTTTCATTATACTGATATCCTCCACTATTTTATATGTTGTAGATTCCTACATATTTGCATCTAAGTCAAAATAGAATACAACACCATCATCTACATTATATACCCCGTATTTTTTACCATGAGCGTCCATGGTAGCAGCAACAATTGACAATCCAATACCACTTCCACCATATTCCCTCGTTCTGGCTTTATCAGCCTTATAGAATTTAATAAACAATTTATCTATATCCTCATCAGCTATCTTATTTCCTGAGTTATATACAGACACCCTCACATCTGTACCGACACGTTCAAACCACACCTTAATTGTTCCATTCTGTGATACATAGTGAACTGCATTAGTGAGATAATTGGTAAATACCTCTTCTATCATATATTCATCAGCCCACACATACACAGGTCCCTCTTCCTCGAAAACAACCTTAGCACCTGTATCATCTATAAGAATCTTAGAAGCGTTAATTATATCCTGAATAAACTCAACTAATTCAAACCTCTCTATCTTAAGAGGTGTGCCTCCAAACTCTATCTCATTTAAAGTGAGAAGCTTCTTAACTAAACTATTCATCTTATGCGACTCATCAATAATAACGTCAGCATAAAATTCCTTGCTCTCCTGGTCATCAAACAAATTATCCTTAAGTCCCTCTGCATAGCCCTGAATAAGAGCTATAGGAGTCTTTAATTCATGAGACACATGAGATAAAAATTCTTTTCTCATCTCATCAATTTGTTTTTTCTTTTCTATATCAGATGCAAGCTCCACATTAGCACTCTTAAGCTCCGATATGGCAACCTCAAGCTTTCTTGACATTTCATTCATGCAGAGTGCAAGCTCACCAATCTCATCCTTGGTCACTACAGGAATCTTGACATCAAAATCAAGCTCTGCCATACGTCTTGCAGCATGGGATAATCTCTTAAGTGGTGCTGAAAAGATATTGCTGAATATAAGGATAAGCACCGAGCCAAACACAATAAGCCCCGCTGATATATATATAAATACTGTACTTATGACTTTCATCATAGCCTCAACTCTGGCTATCGGACTTCTGAGTATAACTGTATATCCATTATCAAGCGTTCCTATTAAGTCATAATAATCTGCATTGATAATTGCATCATGATTTTTTCTTATAATATAATTTCCGGCAGATATATTAGATGTATCACCAGCCTCGCGTATAGATTTAAGCATTGCGTTAAGACTATCCATCATCTGATTCTCATCACTTATTGTAGTATATATTTTCTCATGTTCTGAATCAAAAATAAGTACAACTGCATCTCCGGGATTCTTGATATTACCATATAAATCCCCCTCGCTGACCTTTGCATTATCATTACCATTAAAAAGCTCATTACATGAGTTGTATGCGGTTACCAAATTTTCCTTCAAATTCCATACAAATATACCTGATATAAGGTAATTGCATACCAGCCATGCTGTAAGACTTATAAATGCGGAAAATATAACCACCATCAATGTAATTTTTGTACGAATAGAACTCTTCATAACTCACTATACCTCGAATTTATATCCCATTCCCCAGATAGTCTTTATATATTCGCCCTTTTTTCCAAGCTTACTCCTAAGCTTCTTGACATGGGTATCGATAGTTCTGGCATCGCCAAAATAATCATAATTCCACACATTGTTAAGAATTTTTTCTCTTGATAATGCAACGCCCTGATTGACAAGGAAATAATTAAGGAGTTCAAATTCCTTATAGCTTAACTCTATTGTCTCACCATCTACCTTAACCTGATGTGCAGACAAATCCATCTCAATACCATCAACACTTATTATCTCGCCTGCATCCTGACTGTTGCTTCTTCTAAGCACTGCCTCAACTCTTGCAACAAGTATCTTAGGGCTGAAAGGCTTAGTTATATACTCATCAACCCCAAGCTCAAAGCCCTTTAACTCATCTCTCTCATCACTCTTGGCTGTAAGCATAATAATAGGCACATCCGAAACCTTTCTAATCTCCTCGGCAGCCCCATATCCATCTAACTTAGGCATCATTACATCAAGAATTATAAGTGCAATATCCTTAGTTGACATGAATATATTAACTGCTTCCTCACCATCCGCAGCCTCCAGAACCATATAATTGTTCTTAACCAAAAAGTCCTTTACGAGCTTTCTCATTCTGCTCTCATCATCTACAACAAGAATTTTTAAATTATCCATCTTAAATCAATGCCTCCTGTATTTAATCTTGTGGTTTATTAAGTGTATTATACATTCCCTTTATGACTAAAATGTGAAATCAGAACAATAATGTGGAATAATAAAAAGCAAGCGGGACTATACATCTTATTACATGCATCGCCCCGCCAATTCTTTATACAAGTCTAGAGCTACTCTTACTCTTCGTCTGTTATTACTGTCTTTTAGTTAAATGAACCATTAATTGTGATATCATTATCTATAGCTAAAATCTTAAGCTGTGACTGATACTGTGTCATAAAGCTTGTCGCCTCGCCCATCATAGTATCTGCCTGTGTAAGAAACTCAACATTATCCTCTTCTATAGCTGATGCTACCATCTTCATAGCATCACATTCCTTTTGTACACTCTGTAAATATAAATCCTTAAGACCAGCAACCTCGTCTGTGCTTGTCTCTATAGCTGTAACATTAGTTATATATGTCTCCATATCAGGTATGGCTGTATCCTGTAAATCCTTCAAATACTGCTGGATGTCTACATCCTCACCTGTAAAATATGAATTATATACCGCTATAGCATTGTCTCTATCTTCACTTATTGCAGGAAGTGAATCATTTACAAATGTTGTTATATCTTCCTGAACCTTATTATCGTTGTTATCCTTCTTGCCACAACCAACCATAGCACATGCAAGTGCCAAAGTCATAATTGCTACATATATCTTTTTCTTCATATCTCTGATATCTCCTCCGTATGTCATACTTATATCATAATATCACAGTTAAAAATATAAAACAAGTTATCTGTCTGTCTTCTTTTTACGTTTATAATACTTTTTCAGTTCATCCTCATGCTCTCGTACATATTCCTCATACAAATCCGGTCTTCTCTCCTTCGTACGTTCAAGAGACTGTTCATATCTCCAGTCAGCTATGTTCTTATGGTGTCCGGACATAAGAACGTCAGGAACACGCATACCCATAAATTCAACAGGCCTTGTATACTGTGGATATTCAAGCAGTCCATCGTAAAAAGATTCATACAGCGAACTTTCATCAGACCCCAAAACTCCAGGAATCAATCTGCTTACAGCGTCTACTATCATCATGGCAGGCAGTTCCCCACCTGTAAGAACGAAATCACCTATGGAGACATAATCTGTAACTATCATCTCTAAAACTCTCTCATCAATACCCTCATAATGCCCGCACAAAAGCACAAGGTCATCCTCCTTTGAGAGCTCCATTGCCATATCCTGATTAAATCTTGTTCCCTGAGGTGTCATATATAAAACTCTTGGTTTTGAACCAATATTGTCCTTTATTGACATATACGCATCATAAACAGGTTTTGCCTGCATAAGCATACCTGCTCCGCCACCATAAGTATAATCGTCAACATGCCCATAGCGATTGCCTGCAAAATCTCTTATATTGACTGCTTCAATATTTATTAATTGTTTTTCCATTGCCCTTCCGGTAATGCTCTCTGACAAACCACCCATTACCATCTCAGGAAACAAAGTCATAATATGGAAATTCATCTAATCAAGCATTCCTTTCATCAACTTAACAGTAATCCTCTTATTCGCAAAATCCATATCTGTCACACAGTCCGGAATAACAGGGACAAGAAGCTCCTTTCCGTCATTCATCTTAACTACAAATACATCATTTGCCCCAGTTTGCATAACATCATTCAACACGCCAAGCTCTCTTCCGTCATCTGTGCAGACAGGAAGTCCTAAAGCATCAGCAATATAGTACTCATTTTCGTCAAGAGGTACAGCATTTTCCCTTGTCACATACAAGTCACAATTTTTATATTTTTCTACTTCATTTATATCATCAAATTCCTTAAAGGAAAGAATAACCATGTTATTAAAGAATTTACAACTCTTCATACATACATCAATGTCACCCTTAGGAGTCCTTATTATACATTCCTTAAGGCTCTTAAATCTATTAACATCATCTGTAGTAGGAAAAACCTTAACCTCACCCTTTAACCCATGTGTTGAGGTTATAACTCCTATTCTAAATAAATCTTCCATCTGTTCTCCTCATATTCTCATAAAAAAGAAAAAACCCCGATAACAATCACCGGGGTTTCTAGGTATCCGAATTATTTGATGTCTACAATTACCTTCTTGTCACCCTTAGACGCTGCTGCTTTCACAACAGTACGAATAGATCTGGCAATACGGCCCTGCTTGCCGATTACCTTACCCATATCATCTGGTGCAACCTTGAGTTCAATTGTAATAGTATCTTCCTCGACTGTCTCATTTACAACTACTTCGTCAGGGCAATCAACGAGGGATTTTGCAATAATTTCGACTAATTCTTTCATTACCGGCACCTCCCTTGTCTTACTTCTCGATACCTGCCTCTTTGAGCAACTTTGCTACTATCTCAGTTGGCTGAGCGCCATTGTCAAGCCACTTCTTAGCTGCTTCAGCATCAATCTTAACTGATGCAGGCTCCTGATTAGGATCGTAAGTACCTAACTCAGCGATAAATCTACCATCTCTTGGTGATCTGGAGTCAGCAACGATTACTCTATAAAAAGGATGCTTCTTATATCCCATTCTTCTCAATCTGATTTTTACTGCCATGTCAATTTCACCTCCTTAGAATAATTATCTATAATAGAAAAAACTATTATCATCATCTAGAAGCCAAATGGTAGTTTAAATCCACCACGCTTCTTGCCGCCAAGCATACCAGACATCTGTTTCATCATCTTTCTTGACTGTTCAAACTGCTTAAGCAGCTTGTTTACCTCACTTACCTGAACACCCGCACCATCAGCAATACGCTTCTTACGGCTAGGACTTATAATGTCCGGATTGCTTCTCTCCTGCGGTGTCATCGACAATATGATTGCTCTAGGCATCTTCATAGCATTGTCATCTATATCAATATTCTTGAGCTGCTTATTAGAACCAAAGCCAGGCAACATCTTAAGGATATCTCCCATACCGCCCATCTTCTCCATCTGATCCATCTGGTCAAGGAAATCATTAAAATCAAATGATGCCTTGCGAATCTTCTGCTCCATCTCCTTGGCTTTTTCTTCATCAATGGCACTCTGTGCTTTCTCGATAAGGCTTTCTACATCGCCCATGCCAAGAATTCGGCTCGCCATTCTGTCAGGATAAAACTGTTCGAGGTCGGTCAGCTTCTCACCCATACCTGCATATAATATAGGCTTGCCTGTAACTGCCTTAATTGAAAGTGCAGCACCACCTCTTGTATCACCATCAAGCTTAGTAAGAATTACACCATCTATTCCAACCTTCTCATTAAATGAGGTTGCAACATTGACTGCATCCTGACCTGTCATCGCATCTACAGTCAGTATAGTGTATGTAACAGCTACATTCTCCTTAATCTCCTGCAGCTCCTGCATCATGTCCTCATCTATATGAAGACGTCCTGCTGTATCTATAAATACAAGATTAATACCATTCTTAGATGCATGCTCTATGGCTGCCTTTGCAATATTAACAGGCTTATGCCCGTCTCCCATTGAGAAAACAGGAACTCCAACCTTCTCACCGTTAATCTCAAGCTGCTTTATAGCTGCCGGTCTGTAAACATCACAGGCAACAAGCAAAGGCTTCTTGCCCTTGTTCTTATACTGTCCTGCAAGCTTGGCAACAGTCGTTGTCTTACCTGCACCCTGAAGACCACACATCATTATTACAGTTATTTCATTGGAAGGAAGCAGCTTAAGCTCTGTTGTCTCCGAGCCCATCAGCTTATCCATCTCTTCTTTTACAATCTTGATAACCATCTGTCCGGGATTAAGTCCCTTAAGAACCTCTTCTCCGACAGCTCTCTCACTTACTGCATTGATAAACTGCTTAACAACCTTGAAATTAACATCAGCTTCAAGTAAGGCACGCTTTACTTCCTTCATAGCCTCCTTGACATCAGCCTCAGTAAGCATTCCCTTGCTTCTAAGCTTCTTAAATACATTCTGCAGCTTATCACTCAAACTATCAAATGCCATGAATTGCCTCCAAACAAAACTAACAATCTACATGAACCACAAATCAGTAAACCAGCTCTAAAATTCCTCAAGCAGAGTGGCTATCCTCTCATCTATCACTCCTATCAGCTTATCTAATGTCTCATCACTGTTTGCTTCCTTAAGAGTGTGTATATCTTCATTGATAACGGCTATCTTCTCTCTGGCATTCTCAAACTTCTCCACCAGCTTAAGCTTAGCCTCGTATTCCTCAAGTATTTTATCAGAGCGCTTCATCATATCATATACGCCCTGTCTCGAAATTCCGTATTCTCTGGCAATTTCTGAATAAGATAAGTCATTCATAACAACGTCCTGATATATATTCTTCTGGTGCTCTGTCAAAAGCTCACCATAAAAGTCATATAATAACGACTGTCTAACTATCTTCTCCATGCCTTAACACCTCGTAAACGCATACTGTAAAGTTGTTTTGCTTTACAAACCTTATGTATCATATAATAAGAATCAGCCTTTGTCAAGTGTTTTTTCTTGACAAAGCAAAATATTAAAAAATATTTTTTATCATGGCATTATTTTATTTTACCATCATACAATATAACAACGCAAATTCAGGAATCATTATATGGATACAAATAATATTGATACAGGCCGCTTAAGAATCTCTGTCACACAGGAGGACAGCTACATTCCAATTTCCAATGCCCGTATAGAGATATCAAGTGCCAGCTCACCAGACAAACCCATAGAGGTTATCCAAACGAACTCAAGTGGAAATACAGAAACGGTAGAGCTCGATGCCCCACCACTTGAATATAGTATGGAACCATCTGATAACCAGCCCTACTCTGAATATACGCTAAAGCTTACTGCTCAGGATTTCGATAATCAGATAATAACCGGCGTACAGATATTCCCAAGTGTGATAGGAATTCAGAACATTTCTCTCACAAGAACCAAGGGAACAATACCTGTATACAACCCTATCGTTATAGACGGACACACTTTATGGGAATATTACCCTCCAAAAATTGCGGAGCCAGAAATAAAGCCACTGAATGAATCTGGAGAAATCGTACTAAGGCGTGTCGTTGTACCAGAAACTATTGTGGTACATGACGGGGTACCCGGCGACCAGACAGCACCAGATTATTATGTTCCTTACCTTGACTATATCAAGAATGTAGCAAGCTGTGAAATATACTCCACTTGGCCTGAGGCAACAATACAGGCAAATGTATTAGCAATAATGTCATTTACACTTAACAGGGTATATACAGAATGGTACAGAAACAAGGGATATAACTTTACAATTACCTCATCAACCGCATACGACCATAAATGGATTAGAGGAAAAACCATATATGATAGTATATCAAAGGTTGTCGACAGCCTCTATGATAATTTTCTTGCCCGGCCAAATGTGAAGCAGCCTATCCTTACTCAGTATTGCGACGGAAAACGTGTCACCTGTCCTAACTGGATGAGCCAGTGGGGTTCAAAATATCTTGGTGATGACGGATTATCTGCAATAGAAATCATCAGATACTACTATGGAAACAATATGTACATTAATTCTGCTGAGCTGATATCCGGAATTCCTGCATCTTACCCTGGATATGACCTTTCAATAGGCTCCTCCGGAGAAGCAGTTCTACAAATTCAGGAGCAGCTTGCAAGGATAAGACAGGTTTACACAGCAATCCCTGAGCTATCCACTGACGGAATATACGGACAGCAGACAGCGGCATCAGTCAAAGCATTTCAGGAGATATTTGGTCTTCCTGCATCAGGTATAGTTGACTATCCAACCTGGTACAAAATATCGCAGATTTATGTTGGAATAACTAAAATAGCTGAAAATGTATAAAAATAAGGCTATACGCAATCTGATTATTGGCTGGCCAAAAACCAGGCTGCGTGTAGCCTTATTATGTATTTTATTACAAATCACTATATATGTAATTTACTTAGTTAAAAGCGAGCTATCAAAGTTGTCATGAAGGAAATACCACTTGTTCTTCATCTTAATGAACTGTAATTTAAGCTCACCCCCACGACTAACAGCATTACCTGCATTATTGAGCGATGTACCCCTGAATTCTACAGTTAATGTTATTCCCTCACTTATATCTATAGATCTGTTAAGATTAAGCTTAACATCTTCCTCTAACTCTGTAAGAGTTGTGCTATCAATATTCTTGGTATCGACAATATTATACTCTGTAATATTTGCATCATTAAGCTCATCTATCCACATCTGTGCCTCATCAACAGGGTCGCTTATGTAAGAAGGAACAAGCACCGATAACTCAGATGCATTTTTATCATTAATATTCTTAATATACGTATCCAAGGCCGCCTCATAAGTACTTGACACATCATCCTTCATAATAACATTAGTCACAAAATAATATATTCCAAATGCTATCGCTGCAAGTAATAATATCTTAAATATAACTTTAAATGCCCGACCAGACTTTTTCTTATGCGGTTCATCGTCATCATCATCAACAACATTATGAAGAACTGACATTGGTATAGAGCCTCCATTAAATGGGTCATCCTCAGCCACACCATCATCATCACCTCTTAGTATGTCAGTAAGTCCTGAGCCTGTACTGACCGTAGTTCCTATTGGATTAGATTTCCTTTTCTTCTCAGGTTCATCAGCCTTCAATGATAATCCACTTGTTGCCTTGACAACAGTAGCTCCACACTCCGGACAAACAATCTCCTTATCGTCCACAAGGCATCCACATACATGACATGTCTTCATAAAATCAAACTCCCTTCTAAATTGGCAATCCCCACATATTGCCGTTACATTATATTGTTCATTTAATAATAATATTCATCCTTTGTAAATATAAAGCATAATTTTTTATAGTATAACCTAAAATTAATTTTTCTTCAAGATGTTTACGACATTTTACGACTTAGTGATTTCTGTAATAATCAGAGAGTTTTTGTTGTTTGACTTAATTATATTAAGTTTGCAGCGTTATTCTTATGCAGTTTTCAGCGTATCAGCTTTATTTTTTCTATTTGCAAAAAAATCACTTGCTTTTTATGAATACATTTGTTACTATAACAAAGGTTCAAGCAAGAACACAAACAAAAAACACAATATGGTTCGTTGGTCAAGCGGCTAAGACGTCGCCCTCTCACGGCGAAAACAGGGGTTCGATTCCCCTACGAACTGCTCTTTATTTTCTCTGAAATGCTTTAGATATAAGGCGTTCAGGGATTTTTTATTTTCTGGGATTTTTTTACACTTAAATGCATAGGTCACACTCTTACAGTGTGACCTTCTCTATTTTATTTACCTCACTACCTTCCCTTGCTTCTTTATCCACAAGGATATATCTGTCTGTATGTCCCTTCATATAACATACTCCGTCCTTAAGCTCGTGTTCCTCGACAAGTATCTCAACCTCTTCACCTGAAAATGAGTTCTCGTACGCTTCCTTATGTCTCTTGGTCATCTCCAAAAGAATATTACTTCTCTGTTCCTTAGTGCTGTCAGGAATCTGGTCAGGCATAGTGTCTGCCAATGTTCCCTTACGTCTGGAATACTTGAATATATGCATTTCATAGAGATTAAGCTTCTCGAGATTAGCTCTTGTTGTCTCGAACTCCTCGTCTGTCTCACCCGGAAAGCCGACTATGACATCTGTAGTAATCGCAGGTCTGTCGTAATATTTTCTTATAAGCTCGCAGGTCTCCATATATTCCTCTATGGTATAATGCCTGTTCATTCTCTTAAGCGTTTCATTACACGCACTCTGCAACGACAAATGAAAATGCGGACACACCTTTTTGTCCTCAGATATTCCACTCAAAAATCTATCTGTTATAACTCTAGGCTCAAGTGAGCCCATTCTTACTCTAAGTATCGTATCAACATTACTTACCGCCTGAATAAGGTCTAACAGGTCATGTCCCTCATCATCACTGTATGAGGATAGGTTGATACCAGTGATAACTATCTCTCTTACACCCTGTTTTCCAAGATTTTCTACCTCTAAAACGACTTCACTTAACAGCCTGCTGCGAATACGGCCTCTTGTATATGGAATAATACAGTATGTGCAGAAATTATTGCACCCGTCCTGTACCTTGACAAATGCTCTGCAATGCTCACGCGGCTTATCCATATGCATGCTCTCATATTCATGCTCAGCATTTATATCAATCAGCGTATCTAAAGGCTCACGATTAGCAAGAAACTCATCTAATATTCGTGCCATATCCTTCTTCCTGTTATTACCTACCAATATATCTACCGCGAGATTATTCTTAAGCTCCTCTGCTGCTGCCTGAACATAACAGCCGGCAGCAACAACAACTGAAGAAGGATTCCTCTTTCTTGCCCTGTTTATTATCTGTCTTGACTTTCGCTCAGCCATATTAGTTACTGAGCATGTGTTAATAATATATATATCAGCGGCATCATCAAACGCAACTATCTCACAGCCTTCTGATGCCAATAAATCCTGCATACTATCTGATTCATACTGATTGACCTTACATCCTAGTGTATATACAGCCACCTTTTTTTTACATAGGTTCACATACATTTTACCAAAAATCTCCTGTCATAATATTGACTTTTATTATTGAAACTTATATTATAGTATCATACATAAGTACAAAATGTAAACAAGGAGGTTACTTGGATGTTAGCAGTAAAAATTTCTCTTAACTCAATTGATAAGGTAAAAAGCTTCGTAAATGACATCAGCGGTTTTAATGCTGAATTTGATTTAGTTTCAGGAAGATATGTAATTGATGCTAAGTCAATTATGGGAATTTTCAGTTTGGATATATCTAAACCTATCGATTTAAATATTCATGCAGACGGTAACACTGAAGACATTATGGCAGCTATTAAGCCTTATCTTGCAGAGTAATTAACAATAAAAAGAGGTTCCTCAATGAACCTCTTTTTTATTGCCTTTTTATAACTCTTTCAGATATTGTATCATACCAGGACCAAGTGAATCTGTAGGTCTTGCTATAAATCCATGTTTCTTATAGAATGGCTCTCTTCCCTTTGCACACATAAGGCAGAGCATCATGGTTGTGTCCTCAAACCTTATACTCTCAACAAACTCTATAAGACTATTAATAATCATTGAACCAACACCCTTACCCTGATACTCAGGAATGACAACCAAATCCTGTATATAACAGACCACAGCCCCATCTCCGACTATTCTTCCCATACCTATAAGCTTGCCGTCATCATCAACCGCTTTCACAAAATAAAGACTTTTCTCTATAGCCTGCTTAGCCTGATTAATGCCAAGCTGCTTCCAATCTACGCATTTTCGTATGTACAGATACTCTTCAACGGAAATGTCATTTTTAATAAGTTTTATCATTATATTTCACTGTCCTTACATATATGTTTATGTGTACTTCTACATTCTAATTGACAATCCCTTATCAGAAAGATAGTGCTTTAAATCCATAATCTCAAGCTCTTTATAGTGGAACAATGATGCTGCAAGTGCTGCATCTGCTTTTCCCTCAGTAAGTGCATCATAAAAATGCTCCTTTGTGCCTGCTCCACCTGACGCAATTACAGGAACGGAAACATTCTCAGATATAATTCTGGTAAGCTCCACGTCATAGCCTGCCTTAGTACCATCACAATCCATGCTTGTAAGGAGAATCTCTCCTGCACCGAGCTTATCAACCCTCATAGCCCACTCAACTGCATCTATGCCTGTATCTATACGTCCACCATGCTTATATATGTTCCAGCCTGAATTATCAGGTCTCCTTCTTGCATCTATAGCTACCACAACACACTGACTTCCAAACTTATCAGCCGCATCACTTATAAGACCCGGATTATCTATAGCAGCTGAATTGACAGATATCTTATCAGCTCCCTCACGAAGAATCGTCTTAAAGTCCTCAACAGTTCTTATTCCACCACCAACTGTAAATGGAATAAACACTGTCTCTGCAACCTTACGCACCATATCAACAACTATATTTCTTGAATCTGAGGAAGCTGTAATATCTAGAAATACCAGCTCATCAGCTCCAGCTTTATCATACGCCGCTCCAACAGCCACAGGATCTCCGGCATCCTTAAGATTCACAAAATTTATTCCCTTTACAACTCTACCATTTTTTACATCCAGACAAGGAATAATTCTCTTTGTATGCATAATATGTCTCCTTTACAGTGATATAAAGTTCTTAAGTATCTTCAAGCCAACCTCCGAGCTCTTTTCAGGGTGGAACTGACAGGCAAATACATTGTTATGCTCAACAGATGCATGAATATCCACTGAAAAATGCGTTGTTGCTGCAACATCGTCTATATTGGCAGACTTAAGGTAATACGAATGTACGAAATAAACATATGGATTACCAGATATTCCATCAAATAATTTAGCTCCAGGCTTTATATCAAGGGAATTCCATCCAATCTGTGGAATCTTTAATCCCGGTGCATCAGGAATTCTTAAAATCTCTCCATCAAGAATACCTAAGCCTGTTGCCTCAGGGCTCTCCTCACTTGTCTTATATAACAACTGCAAGCCAAGGCATATTCCAAGAAATGGCTTACCCATATCTACAACATCATATATAACCTTATCAAGCTTATAGCTTCTAAGCTTATCCATAGCATCGCCAAAGCTTCCTACACCCGGAAGAATAACTTTGTCACTGCTCATTATAACGTCCCTGTCTCTTGTTATAATCGCCTCATCGCCCAAGTAAGTTATCGCCTTTTCAACACTTTTGATATTACCTGCATCATAATCCAATATAGAAATCATATTACTCTCCTGTCTGCAATGCCTCTGAATACTTTATGAGGGTTTGCGTATATTCATGTCCACTTAACTTCATTATATCGTAAGCCTGAGCCTCAGTCAGACCATATGTTGCATATAAGGCACTGACTATCTTGTCACGGCATGAATCAATATCGTCAACTATATCTAGCTCAACTGCCTCAGAATAATGCTCGTCGTATTTCTCAAGACCTCTTATAAGTGCATCTAACGCTTTATCCGGTCTGTTTACAGCCATATTGTTCTCGTACGACTCATAAAGTCTCTCGACATACATAACAGTATATATGCGGTCTCTTAACTCCTCATCCTTCTTCTTAACATCAACACCTGATACCTCATCATATGCAAGGCGGTATCTCTGCCTCTCAAAATAATCTGCAGCCTTATGTATAACACGAGTATAATCAAATTGTTTAGTACCAAATATAACTACCACTCCAATAGCTGCAAATAGAGCAAATACTATAATAACTACAGGCACAGGAACCTTCTTCTCTGACTTTTCTTCCTCAAGCTCCGCCTTCAAAAGCTCCTGTTTCTGCTTCTTAATATTATCCTTGTTTTTCTTTTTATTATCGTTTTCTTTCTTCCTAGCCTCTAGAACAGCGTTTTTTTTGGCAAGCTTTTCCTCCTTCGCCTTTGCTTTCTTATCCTTCTTCTCGGCACGCTTTTGCTCGTATAAACGTTCCTCCTCGATATCCTCCTCATCCGGAACACCGAATATTATCTCAGATATAGTTTTCTTACCTGTCTTTTTGTCTTTTGGCTCATCTCTTGTCTCTATATCTGCCAGCTCGTCACTGTCCATGCTCGCCTGCATAGTCTGGGAAAATAATGCATCAAGTTCATCCTCCCCTGCAGTATATCCGCTATCGCCAGCAGCATCATCATTACTATTATCTACAGAGAAAAAATCATTGTCATCGTTTCTGATATCAAGTGCAGAAAACAAGTCATCTATATCCATGTCGTTAATCTCTTCCTCTGAGTGAACCATCTCCTCAGGAAATGAAATATCATCCTGCATCTCATTATCAGCCTCTTTAAAAACATCATCCTTACTTATATCCTGATTCTGTTTTTCTTCTGCCTGTTCTTCTGCCTGTTCTTCTGCCTGTTCCTCCACCGGTTCTTCTGTCGCTCCTGCAAAAGAATCAGCATTCTCTATCAGATCATCAAGATTAAAATCTTCATTGTCATCTGCCACAGATTTGCCTGTGCCGTCAGAATCGAGCTTAGTCACATCTACATCATCAAAATCAATATCATCCAAATCAAGCCCTGACAAATCAATATCATCCAAATCATCTAATTCATCCAATGATATATCCTTTACATCTGACAAATCCAAATCTACCCCAGCATCCAAATCCATGGTATCTTCAAAGCTATTATTCTTTTTTCCATCTGCTGATACATCCTTTAACAGGTTATCAAGATAATTCTCATCCATGGGCTGCCTCCACACATATTAATAAATACGCACAATTACCATAATAATAACATAATGATTTTTAATAAACAAGGGCTTATTATGTTATATATGCACGTCAGATGTTGTACTTTAATCATTGATTTTTTATCTGAATTATTATATAGTAGTTGTGTAATTATGGTCTATCTTTGTATGGAGGTGTTTTTATGAAGTCAACATTTTATGTAGAATACTACGGAAAACAGATTGATGAAGCTACATTAGTAAAAGAAGCCAAATCAATATGGACAAAGAGTGGTAAGAAGGCTTGTGACTTAAAATCTCTTGAGTTATACATAAAGCCTGAAGAGAACATGGCATATTATGTATTTAACCATGATGACAGCGGAAGCTTCCCTATAGAATAGTCTAATTTGTAATCTATGCTATATACATAGATTATGTAATTCAAATCTTGGGGGTAAAAAAAATATCGCACAGGAGGTTAACTTATATATCCTGCGCGATATTTTTTTGCTATAAATCTTAAACTTCCAGCAAACACTTAATAATCATAATAATCTTCGTAATCGTCATAATCACCATTAGCGTAGTTCTTTGTATAATTGACATTATTAGAACGCTTCATTTTTGGCTGTGGTCTGCTGCTCTCTTTTTTCTTATTTTGCTTTTTCTTCATAGACTTCTGCTCTTTTTCAAGACGCATCATGACTTTATTTTTATCAGGTATGGCAACACTTGACTTGCTCTCCTTCGGACGACTTGACTTAGTTCTTCTGGCATTATCCTCATCGTCATCATCCTTGCTCTGGAATCTAGGCGAGCTGTTATATGGCCTGTTCTTATTATCTCTAGGGTATCCTGTACCTCTGTTGTCTCTGTTATCTCTGCTTTCCCTGTTGTCTCTTCCACCTCGTCTGTCTGGTCTGTCTGTACCCCTGTTGTCATAGCGTCTCTCACCTCTGTTTCCGTCACCACGTCCGCCTTCACTGCGTCCCTGACTTCTCTGGCCACCTCTCTGAGAGTATCCGCTATGATTGCTCCTTGAACCATTATTTGAACTATTATGTGTTCTGTTCATGTTGGAACCGCCTTCATTTGTTCCCTGCGTTACCACTTTTGTATCTCCTTTCTCCGGCTTTACCGCCACTTTTATCGCATGTTTTATGCATGCATTTTATATTCAATTCGAAGCTTATCTGCTATTAATGCAATAAATTCCGAATTAGTAGGCTTACCCTTGCCTGCACTTACTGTATATCCAAACATCTCTTCTATAACTTCTATCTTACCTCTTCCCCATGCCACCTCTATGGCATGTCTTATTGCACGCTCTACGCTGCTAGAAGTTGTCTTGTACTTTTTGGCAATACTCGGATATAACAGCTTGGTGATAAAATTAAGCATATTCATATCATTTATCGCCATTATGATTCCTTCTCTTATGTACTGATAGCCCTTGATGTGTGCCGGAATTCCTATCTCCCTTATGATCTCCGTAACATCATTCTCTATAGAGCTTATCTCGCAAAGCTCAGCAGATTTTCCCCCATCCGGACATGTATCAGTCTCCCATCCTGATAGACCGGCTACCTGCATGATTCTTTTGCTTAAAATGTCAGGATTACACGGCTTCATAATATAATAATCTGCCCCCAGATTAAATGCCATGCTTATTATCCTTGGTGAACCTACTGTCGACAGGAATATAATCTTAGTGTCACTAAGCTCCTCATTAGCCCTTATCTGTTCCACTACCTCAAGCCCATCTACATTAGTTATAAATACATCAATTAATAAAACATCTGGCTTGTATTTACAAACTAAATCATATACCTCGCTGCCGTCATCGGTCTCATATAAAATATCAAATTCCCCTCTTTGTGCCTGTAATTGCCTTGATAGCATTTCGTAGCCGGAATCAGCAATTACAACACGAACTTCCCGTTCTGTCATAATCTCTCTCCTTCTTGCTACATCTCCACATCAATCAATTCAACCATATGGAGATGATATAATTTTCAAATTTCATTGTCAAGCTAAAATATGTTAATTTTTTACATAAATATCATTTTTTCATCGACAATTTTTTCTTAGGCACTCTTCATTTTTGCTTCTAATCTTATCTTATCAGCTATTAATGCTATAAATTCTGAATTAGTAGGCTTAGTCCTTCCATTATTCATTGAATATCCAAATAACTCATTTATGGTATCAGTCTTTCCTCTACCCCATGCAACCTCAATAGCATGTCTTATTGCACGCTCAACTCTTGATGGTGTTGTATTGTATTCCTTAGCTATGGAAGGATACAGCTGCTTTGTAATAGAATCTAATATATCCATATCCATTACAGCCATCATTATTGAGCTTCTCAAATACTGATATCCCTTAATATGAGCCGGGACACCTATCTCATGTATAATATCTGTAACAACTACCTCAAGCTCATTTTCATTTGTCTTTTCCTTATCATCGGGCTTGTATATTCTTACATCCTTAGCCCTGCTCTTTGATGTTATACTCACCTCCTTAGAAAATTCTTCTTCGCTAAGCTTATCAGGAAGCATATTTACATATATATTATTCATTTTTCCCTTACATATTGCTTCCGTAAATCTTAACTGACTTGAGTTTCCCTCAACTATGAATTTATATCCTTTGTTCCCCAACTGATTTATCTCATCCATAACCGCTATTCCATCTTTATTTGGAAGAAGTAAATCAAGAATAATTACATCAGGTGAATTTAACTTAATTGCATTTACAGCATTCGAGCCATCTGATATGCATCCACATACATCTATATTGCCCTGATGTTCCAATATTCTTTTCATGTCTACAGCACTCTTGTTATCGTGCTTTACGATAAGTACCTTTGTCCTCATAAAATCCTCCCCTTCTTCAACAATATATTCTTTTATTGTTCCATGTCATTATAAATTCAAGATTTTATGAGGGCAATACATAAACATACGCAAGTTGCGACAGTAGATATTGACAGCATTTTCTGGCATTTTGTGCTATATTTTTTTCGACATCACTAATCCCATTTTTTCGATTTACTTATCAACAAATTACTAACCTTTTATCAACTGACACAGCACTTTAATTACTCTCTAACATGTTTTCTGCAAAAATTCCATAACCATTAGTTGAATCTCTGAGAAAAACATGTGTAACCGCCCCTAAAAGCTTACCATCCTGTATTATCGGGGTACCACTCATTCCCTGTACAATTCCTCCGGTAATTCCAAGCAGTCTCTCATCTGTAACCTTTAACTCAAGGCTTTTTCCATCCTCATTATCACTCAGATTAATATCAGTAATCTCTACCTCATAATAATCAGCCACTCCCGAAACCGCTGACAGAATATAAGCCTTTCCAAGGTGCGCCTCCTCCTTTTTTGCGACAGGAATCCACTCCCCGCTCATAAGGCTGTCCGAGCCATGCTTAGTCATGTAACCCTGTATTCCACACGAAGAGTTATTATTAATTCTACCAACTATATGCTCTCCTGAATAGTCGATTATGCCCTCTAATCTACCCGGATTATTGCCCGAAGGTTTTACAACATTTATTAAGTTTGCATCATATATTGCACCATCTGATATGGAAAATGCCACACCTGTGTCATTATCATTTATACTGTGTCCCAATGCACCAAAACCATTTTCGTCAATATAAGTCAGAGTTCCTATTCCGGATATATCATCCTTAACCCATAAACCGAGCATATAGTTTCCTTTTTCATTTAATACTGGTGTTGCCATAACATTAAGCTCTTCTTCGCCACGCACAATGCCAATAGAAAGCTCACCGCCATTGCTTTCTTCGACAAGTTCAATCAAATCATTCTTATCTTCAACCAAATTCCCGTTTATTGAGACTATATAATCTCCCTGCTTAAGCTTTCCCTCACAGGGGGAAGTTTTTTCCCCATTACTCGACATTATTTCGCTGGTATTTATAACCATAACTCCATCCGTTTTTACATATATTCCTATCGGAGTGCCACAGGGGATAACCATCCGTACATCCTCAAAGCTGCTCTCACATTGCTCATCAGATACCTTCTCCGCAAGCACACTCTTATTCTCACTTTGGGAAATAACATTCTTATTATATGCAAAATACATCAGGGTACAGATTAATGTCAGTAATGCAACAAGAAAATTTCTGTATCTTTCCTTACACATCTGCTTTTCCTCCCATATATCATAAGTTCTTTTTATATAAATTTTTCGTCAAAAATAAAAAAAGAGTACACGCTAATTCCATGTACTCTTATTATCCTTATTTTCACAAAAGATAATTAGTATATTTTTGTTCGTTCTGCCAATCCTTTCATTTCCCTTGCATTAGCTATTGTATTATCCGTTATCTCAACTCCACCTAGCAGCCTTGCTATTTCAACCACTTCTTCTTCATCTGACAGACGTTTAATGCTGGAAATTGTTTTATTATTTTCCACATTTTTCTCAATTATGTAATGCGTATCTGCCATAGCTGCTATTTGCGGAAGATGTGTTATACATATAACCTGATGATTCTTAGATATTACTGCCATCTTCTCAGCGACCTTCTGTGCTGTTCTTCCACTTATACCAACATCTATCTCGTCAAATACGAGTGTTGGCGTATCATCCTCGTAAGCAAGGCTTGATTTTAATGCAAGCATTACTCTTGATAATTCACCACCGGATGCGACCTCATAAAGAGGTCTCATAGGCTCACCGACATTAGTAGATATCATAAAATATGCTATATCTCTTCCATTTGCAGTATAATGGTCATTTTGTTCAAATTTCATTTCAAACATAACCGTCATAAAGTTAAGCTCCATAAGAGAAGCCTTAAGCATCTCGGTAAGCTTTTGTGCGGCAGACTTTCTGCTCTCTGTAAACTTAAAGCTTGCCATATCAAGCTTTTCTTCTATAAGCTTAAGTTTTTTCTTAAGCTCTGTCCTATATTCATCATAGCTCACAAGTTTATTATATTCTTCCTCATATTCATCACATGTATGTAAGATATCCTCTATTGTCCTGCCGTATTTTAATTTCAATGAATTAATCAAATTTAATCTATCTTCTATCTCAGAAAATGACTGCTCATCAAATGTCATATCTTCCATATAATGACTTATCTCACGATTAAAATCATTCAACATTCCATCTATATCCTGAAGCATATCATAAGAGCCCCTCAAATCCTCATCCATCTCTGAAGCCCTGGCAAGCTGCTGTACAAGATGTCCTATTATTTCACCAACAGAATCATTATTATCATACCCTGTCATGCTGTATATCTCATCCATAATGGATAATATTTCCTTAGAATTAAGTGCCTTTTTATAGCTGTTCTCAAGAGCTTCATCTTCTCCTGTTTTTAAATCAGATGCCTTTATCTCCTTTATCTGGTAATCGAGGAAATCCATTCTCTTGTTCTTTTCAGCCTCATCCATAGAATTTGTCTCAAGCTCTTTTTTTATGTCGGTGTATTCAGTATACAGTGCCCTTACCAACGCCTTTTTATCAGCTATGTCATTTCCGCCAAAATGGTCTAAAATGGCAAGGTGTTTATCTGCCTTCAACAAGGTCTGCTGCTCATGCTGTGCATGAAGGTCTATAAGTAAAGCTGCTATCTCCTTTAACCTTGCTGTTGTGACTGTTGTGTCATTAACTCTGTTTACTGTCCTTCCTGACGACGATAACCGCCTGCTTATCACCAGTTCTCCATCACTAAATGGAATCTCAAATTCAAGCAGCTTATCCTTGATATGCTCCTGATTCACAAAAAATGTAAGCTCAACCAAGCCATCACTGTCGCTGTCCCTTAGAAGCTCCTTATTAAACTTGCCGCCAAGACATATTCCAAGAGAGCCTATTATTATAGATTTTCCGGCACCGGTTTCACCGGTCAGAATGTTAAGTCCATCCTCAAATTCTACATCTATCTCGTCAATCAATGCTATATTTTTAATATGCATATTTTGCAACATGTTTTATCTCTCCTATTATCTTTTCTGCCATCTGTGAATGTTTTATGGCAACAAACAATGTATCGTCACCGGCAATACATCCAACTATCCCATCTATGTCAAGCTTATCAAATGCTGCACCAACTGCCATCGCCATTCCCGGAACAGTCTTTACAACAATTATATTCTCTGCCTGCTCAAGAGAAACTATACAATTCTCAAGAACCTGTGCATATGAACCGGTATTCGCAGTATCTGCAGATGCATTTCCAACGACATATCTTCTCTTATTACCATCATATGCCACTTTTTTTAGATTAAGCTCTCTTATATCTCTTGATATTGTCGCCTGAGTTGTTACAACTCCATAAGCAGACAGCTTAGCCATCAGTTCTTCCTGAGTCTCTATGGCATACTCGTTAATTATTCTGACTATCTCCCGCTGTCTCGCCTGTTTCATACTGTAATCCTCCTATTTTATCACGCAAAACGCTATAAAAATTCAAATCATATAGCTTTATCAGGCTAACTGACCTGCACGAAGCTACCACATTAACCTCATCTCCGGCAGAAAGTTCCATGTTATTCATTCCATCAAATGATACTATCGCCTCAGTATCCTGTGTCTTTCTCTTCTTAACTATCTCTATCCTTATCTTATCTGAGCTGTCAAATACAACACTCTTAGCCGTAAGTGAATGTGGCGAAATCGGTGTCACCACTATAACCTTAGACTTAGGACTAACGATAGGTCCTCCTGCCGACAAATTATATCCTGTAGAGCCGGTTGGTGTGGCAACTATAACTCCGTCAGCCTCATATGTATCTAAAAGCTGCTCATTTACATAAATATTTAATCCTATGATTCTTGAAAATCCTGCTCTTGTAATTACAACATCATTTAAAGAATGGAAGGTACTGTCATTGACATTTCCCTCAATCATCATTCTTCGCTCTAATTTATAATCATCCATAATAAGTCTGTCTATAGCCTTCTTGACATTGGATTTCTCAATTTCTGTCAAAAATCCAAGAGTTCCAAGATTCACGCCAAGGAGCGGTATATCATGTCCGCACAGACTGTGAACCGCCCTAAGCATAGTTCCGTCTCCGCCAAGAACTATGACAACCTCTATATCTGTCAGATATTCTTCCTTTATGTAATTGCCATTATAATGATTCTCATCACATATAATAACCGAAGTTGCCCCACACCCCATTATATATGAGTGAATCATATTGCTAAGCTCAAGGTTAATGTCCTTGTCCGTGTTTGCAAGTATTAAAAAATGCTTCATATCTACTCATCCTTGTTAAGAGTGCTGTGAGATTTCTCCACAACCTCCAATATATCCTGCTTAGTTATAGGCTTCCAATTCTCTGCATATGTCTTATCCTTAGACATATATAACAAATACTCTATGTTACCCTCTGGTCCTTTGACCGGTGAAAATGTGAGTGCCAGCGGATATAACTCTATCTCTCTGGCATAGTCAACAACCATCTCTATAACCTCTTCATGTACCTTCTTGTCTCTGACTACGCCTTTCTTGCCGACCTTCTCTCTCCCTGCCTCAAACTGTGGTTTGATAAGACACACTATCCTGCCATCATCCTTGAGCAGTGCCTTTACAGGCAAAAGAACCTTGGTAAGCGAAATAAACGATACATCTATAGATGAAAAATCAAGCTTGTCCGCTATGTCGTCCTCTGTAACATATCGGATATTAGTTTTCTCCATACACACAACCCGCTCATCATTCCTGAGCTTCCACGCTAACTGCCCATGTCCTACATCTACAGAATACACTTTCACCGCTCCACTCTGAAGCATACAGTCGGTAAATCCACCCGTTGAAGAACCTACATCCATACATATCGTATTGTCAAGAGATATGTCAAACTCCTTCATTGCCTTCTCAAGCTTGAGTCCTCCACGGCTCACAAACTTAAGTGTATTGCCCCTTATCTCTATATTAACTGTATCTGGAAATACTGTTCCAGCCTTATCCTCTTTGTTGTCATCAACATATACTATACCAGACATGATTATAGCCTTCGCTTTTTCTCTCGAAGGAGCAAGTCCGCGATTTACCAACAGCACATCAAGTCTCTCTTTCTTTATCTTCTCCTGCATAATTATTCCTCCAAAGCAGACTTAACCTTATCATATACACTGTCTGCATCTATACCCAGCATCTGTCTGAGCTTCTCCACGCTTCCCTGTCTAACCTTTTCAGAATGAATAGAGGCATCCACATGCTTTATTCTACCATCCTTATACAGACAAAAATCAGATATGGCAGCTGCAACCATCTCCCCATATCCACCCTTTGAAATGTTTTCTTCCATAGTTACAATTACACCGGCATTCGATACAACATGCCTCAGCATATCAATATCAACCGTTGATACAAATCTTACATTGACAAGCGTTGGATTAATTCCATCAGCACGAAGCAGGCTTACCAGCTTTACTGCCTCCTCTACCATATTGCCGCAGGCAAGTATAGCCACCGAAGAACCCTCATATATAATCTCGCTTTTGCCTGAAACTATCGGTGCATTATATTCCTTAAGTCCCTTGTACGCCCCGCCTCTTGAATATTTGATTGCAATAGGTCCGTTGTATTTTACAGCATAATCCATCATCTGTAAAAGCTCATATCTGTTCTTAGGAGCCATTACCATCATATTAGGGAGATGTGAAAGATATGATATATCATATATGCCCTGATGTGTCTCACCATCCTGCCCAACGAGACCGGATCTGTCAATCGCAAATATCACATGTAAACCCTGTAAACAGACATCATGAAATATCTGGTCATATGCACGCTGCAAAAAAGATGAATATACAGCAACCACAGGAATCAGTCCCGCAGCTGCCATTCCAGCTGCAAATGTCACAGCATGCTGCTCAGCTATTCCAACATCAAACATCCTGTCCGGATAAACCTCTGCAAATGCAGACAGCCCTGTTCCCTTTGACATGGCCGCAGTTATCGCAGTAAGGTTTCTGTACTTCTCCCCCATTGCAACCAGATGCTTAGAAAATATATCTGTATATGTGCTTGTTATTTTTTTATCTATAAGTTGTCCGGTCTTAGTGTCAAATGCTGAAATACCATGGAAATAATCAGGGTGATTCTCGGCGTGTTTATAGCCATATCCTTTTTTGGTCTTGACATGAATAATAATAGGTTTATTAAGCCTGAAGGCCTTCTCAAAGGTCTGTACCATATCATTGATATTATGTCCATCAATAGGTCCTACATAGGTTATTCCAAGCTCCTCAAAAAACATTCCAGGAACAAGGAACTGTTTTAATGTATCCTTAGAACGCTTAAGGGTTCTAGCCACCTTCTCGCCAGCCTTAGTTGTAAGGAGGCTATGCTCAACACCCGTCTTTAAATCATTGTAGGTGCTTCCCACTCTTATATTGTTAAGATACTTAGACAGACCGCCAACATTCTTATCTATAGACATCTCATTATCATTAAGAATAATCACGCATCCAGTCTTAATCTGTGACAGACTGTTTAATGCCTCGTAAGCCATGCCTCCGGTGAGTGAGCCATCTCCTATCACAGCTGCAACTCTCTCGTTTCCATGTTTCAAATCTCTGGCTACTGCAAATCCCATAGCCGCAGAAATACTCGTTGAGCTGTGTCCCGTGTTAAATGAATCACACTCACTCTCGCTTCTCTTCGGGAAACCACTCATACCGCCATACTCACGCAAATGCTCAAAGCCATCACGTCTGCCTGTAAGAAGCTTATGGGTATAAGACTGATGTCCAACATCAAATATTAACTTGTCGTCAGGGAAATCCATACACAGATGCAGAGCCATAGTCAGCTCTACCGCACCAAGATTTGATGCCAGATGACCACCTTTTGCACTGACCTTATCAAGTAAAAAAGCTCTTATCTCATCGGCTAATATGTTATAATCCTTCTTGTTAATTTTCTTTATGTCATTTTGTTTTTGTATTCTATCCAATACACTCATAATTCTTCTCCAGCAACTCCTAATGCTAAAGGCTTATCTGTCTCTGTCAATCAGCTTAACAACCAATTCTGCAAGGTCCTTCTTAGCTGTCTTATCATAAACCGCCAGATTATCTATTATAGTATTCGCCTTTTCGGACATATCATGTACATATTGTCTGGCATGTTCTATGCCATGTATAGTCGCAAATGTATATTTTTGATTTTTTTCATCACTGTTTATCGGTTTTCCAAGCTTCTTCTCATCTCCGACTATATCCAGTATGTCATCCTGAATCTGAAAAGCCATTCCTATCGCATTGGCAGCCTCCTCTATAAGAGATATCTCCTCATCAGATGCACCACCAAGCAGAGCACCAACCATCATAGAGCATGCTATAAGTGCCGATGTTTTATTGAGGTATATATACTGTAGCTGTTCCTCATCTATCTTCCTGCCAGACATGACAACATCAAGTGTCTGACCTCCAACCATACCTCTTATTCCAGGCTTTGATGCGAGAACCATATATGCCTTCTCAACTGCACGATTACCAGGCATTATAAGAAATGCCCTTGCAGCAGTCTCATATGCAAGATTAAGCAAGCCATCTCCGGCAAGTATTGCGATATCCTCACCAAATTTCACATGAACTGTAGGCTTACCTCTTCTGAGCACATCATTATCAAGTGCAGGTAAATCATCATGTATAAGAGAATATGTATGAATCATCTCTATGGCAGCCATGAACATGCCTATGGCAGTCTGCTCCTTCTCGGTATCTACCGCATACATATCATAGCAAAGCTTCATAAGCATAGGACGGAGCCTCTTTCCACCAGCCTTAAATGCATAATTCATAGCCTCAATGACCGGCTTCGCATAGCCCTCCTCTTCCGGAAGGTACTGATATATAATATTTTCTATTTCCTCTGTACTATATCTCATTTAATATCTGTATCTCCTTTTCAACGCCGCTTAAGCTCTCTTTACAGGCTGAGACAAGCTTAACGCCCTCTGCATACAGCTCAAGCGATTCCTTTAACCCAATCTTAGGATCTTCAAGCATGGTATTAATCTCTTCAAGGCGCTTAAACGCCTCCTCCACAACTATCTTATCTGAATTATCACTCATCTTCCTTTATTACCTCCGTTACAACTGCATTAATCCTTCCATCATGCAGTGTGACAACCAGCTTATCTTTGTTACACACATCACAAACTGAGCCAACGGGCGTGCCATTGCTCTCTATATATCCAAGGCCACCTACCAGCTTAGCAGTAGGCGAAAGCGCATTAAGTCTTGCCGTCAATACATCCAGCCTGTGTACTGACAACTCATACTTATGCATAACAGACCTGTTCATAACATCATAAAGCTCAGACAAATACTGTGTCTGCTCCTTATACCTGCTCACCGGATTGGCAGCCATAAGCCTTCTTTGATATGTCTCAAGATTAGCCTTGATAAGTGATAATCTTGCATTCATCCGCATATCAAGACCTGACTTATAGGAGTTAAGCTGTCCTATAGCAGACATAACGTCCGGTACCGCAAGCTCGCAAGCCGCTGACGGAGTCGGAGCTCTCATATCAGCCGCATAATCAGCAAGTGTAATATCTATCTCATGTCCCGTTCCAGAAATAATCGGTGTATCTGCTTCAAATACTGCCCTTACAACCTTCTCCTCATTAAATGCCCACAAATCTTCCATAGAGCCACCGCCGCGGCCTATAATTATAGTGTCAAGGTTCATTTTATCCAATGTTTTTATACCTTTAATTATTGTATCTGCTGCACCTTCACCCTGTACCTTTGCAGGATAAAGTATAAGCTGGACATATGGATTTCTACGCTTTGCCACATTGATAATGTCCTGTATAGCCGCACCTGTTTTGGCTGTAACTATACCTATTCTCTTGGGATATTTAGGGATTGGTTTTTTGAATTCAAAATCGAATAAGCCTTCCTCATTAAGCCTATATTTGAGCTTATTATACTCCTCATACAGTCTGCCGGCTCCATTTTGCTCTATACTGTATGCATATAACTGATACCTTCCATCTCTCTCATACACATCCATTCTTCCGGTAACAGTTACAGACTGGCCATTTTCAAGCTTAAAATTAAGTCCTGTAGCCGCATTTCCCCTGAACATAACAGCCGGAATTGCACCACTTTCATCCTTAAGCGAAAAATAAATGTGCCCCATACTGTGATACTTGCAATTAGACACCTCTCCACTTACAGCAAGGTTCTTCAACATATAATCCTGAGAAATAATGTTTTTTATGTAGTTATTAACCTGGCCTACCGTAAATGTTTTCATACGCCTATACTTCTACCTTGGCTAGCAATCCGTTTATGAAGCCCTTGGCATCCTCATTACAATATATCTTAGACAGCTCAACAGCCTCATTTATCGCAACCTTATACGGAACATCGTCATCATAGAGCATCTCATAGATTGCAAGCCTTAAAATTGCAAGCTCTGCCTTACCTATTCTCTCAAACTTCCAGCCATCAGATATCTTAGATATCTCTGCATCTATATCATCAATAAGACCAATTATCTTATTAGTCTTATCGATGATATATTCCTCATCCTCAGGCTCGATATTCTCGATGTTAGATAATGAATACTCTATCTGCTCCTGCATTTCATCCACACTGTTAAATTCCACTCTAAATAATATACTGAATATTTTCTCTCTAAGCTTTCTTCTAGTCATTGTTAAACCCGCTTTCTGATTAGTTTTTCTCAAACTTTATACCTGACACTACAACATTAACTGTCTCAACAGACAAGCCGGTCATATTCTCTACTGCCTGCTTAACCTTAGCCTGAACTTCTTCAGACACCTTCTTTATACTATTTCCATACTCTAATTCTAACGATAAATCTACTCTTACACTTCCATCGCAGATATCTGTCTTAACTCCGCCTGCAAGATTTTTCTTGCCAAGCTTTCCAATCAATTCCTTTGATATATTACCGGTAAGCTTTGAAACTCCGTCTACCTCTAACGCAGCAATACCCGCTATTGATGCAACAACATCATCTGCAATACTGATTTTTCCTATCTTTTCATCATCGTATTTTGCGGTTTCTCCCATCTGCTGTTCCTCCTTATTATAAAAAAGCATTTATGTAATTATACCCAATTCTTTGTGATAATGCAACCAATTAAGGATTATTCTGATATCGTTGTTATTATAATTTTATCTACTGTACATCCCGTTTTTCTTACAACAACATCCTCAATCTGGGCACGCTCTGTATCTGTTATCTCACTCTGTCCGATAACAACATCCACAGACTCCTCTCCTATTGAAACAATAACATCCTTAAAGCCTTTAGCAGAAAGAAGTGTTTCGGTCTCAGCCTCCTTCTCCATATCCTCAGTCATCTTAATATATGCATCTGTAGCTGACTGTACTGCTGCCTCATCAACACCATCGCCATTTATAATCTCAAGATAATATTCCTTGCTCTTAGAACGGACCTGTTCACGATTTAACTTAATATTTACAGTATTTAAGGCTGCCGTGTCAGTCGATGTAAGAACTGCCTCACCTATATTTTCCTCATCAGAATTAAGCTCTATATTCTCCTCTGTCTCCATATCAGCAATAGTTATCTCTCCTGCACTCTCATCTATATCAGTCTCCGCAAATGCTGATTCGGCAGCATCCTTTCCATCCTTATTATCATCAGCCAGGTTTAAAGTATTTCCTGAAAAGTTAATATATCCTGCCACACCAAGCAAAACTGTGAGTGCAGCTATAACTATCTGATTTTTCTTAACCATTTTTTTAGCAGGCTTCCCTGCTGTTTCCTTTTTAGTTGTACGATTCGTGCTTTCTTTCTTCATACCTTTCAATACAACCTCCTATTTTTTAATCAAAACCGCCACCTTATGTGCCGGCAAATCAAACAGCGCACAAACAGCAAATGAAATATCAGACACAGCCTGCGCATCAGTGACATCCGCCACAACAAGCACCCCATCGACAATATCTGTCATACTGTCAGAGTTATAAAAGCTGTCTGTCTGTTTATCACCGGAAAGGTGCACCATAACCTCCATAGTACCCTCCCCATATGAATTTTCTAATATTGCCTTAAGCTTCTCCTCATAGTAATCTTCATATGAGATATAATCTGCCTTAGCAGTATCGTTATCAGTTGTCCTGTCTGTTTCCTTACCAGCCGGTATGGCAATCACAAGCACTAATACTCCAACAAGCAAAATTGTAACAAGCTTGCCTGTTTTCTCCTTATTTTTGATATCAATCTCCATTATTTCACCGTCTTACTATATATATATTATTAACATCCACATTATAGACTTCTGAAATATATTTTTTCACTTCATCCTCCGCAGCCGTATCTATACTACTGTTTTTTTCAAGATATATAGTGCATTTCAATATGTTATTTTCCTCATCCGTTATTGTCTCAACCGAAAGCACCACATATCCTTTATCATTTATATCATGCTTTATAGTTTCATTAAGGCTCATCTCATAATAGTTATATATATTGTCATATGCAAGCTCTCCTCCCTCTCCCATATAACTTGTAAAATCATTTGCAAAGCCCTTTATATCACCGCTGCTAAGGTGGAAAATATATGAGAGCGGCTCTGACAGTATAATAAGTATTATCAGTCCTATAAATGAATTAATGTACCTCTTATAATTTTTACCGGGTGTAATATTCATAACTATTCCCGAAAGAATAAGGTATATGATAAGACTTTTCATCCAGCCATACAGCATTTATCCACCCCCATTACTCGCATAAGCCATAATTGCTATGGTAAGCATAAAAAGCACTACTGAACTTCCTATTGTCTGTAGCAGCAGGCTCATCCCGCCTGATAACGCCTCTATGCCCTCAACATATCTCTTTTCACCTATCGGCTGTATTACAACTCCTGTAATTCTGACCATAAACATAATAAGGAACATCTTTACAACTGGTATCATGACAAGCACTACAATAAGTAAAATTCCTGCCACACCTATACAGTTTTTTATTACAAGCCCCGCACCTAAAAATGTACCCGCAAGTACCGACATAATGCTTCCACCCGGTATGGCAGATATCACTCTGTTCACCGTAGTTCTTCCTATGGCATCTATCTGAGGCTCTATAAGACTTTTAATAATATTTAAGCCTGCAATAAAGACAACTATAGTCTTTAAAAGCCAAGACACCAGATTTTTTATAAGCAGGCACAGCTTAGAGAAGCTATCCTCCTTATTGAGATTATTTACAAGAGATACTATTACATAGAATTTAATAAGCGGTATGACAAACTTAAGTATAACCGCCTGCACAAGCCACACTCCAACCAGTATCACCTCATACATTCCTGCCGATGTAACAGTATGTCCGATATAATTCATTGCAAGAGCATATACCGGTACAACTATTCTTATAAGCACAAGTATTCTCTCAAGTGAGGAGCAGACCATATCCATAGCCACGGAAAATGACGCAAGCATAATTGATGTCATAATAAGATAAGTGACGTAAAATCCATTTTCGGCTACAAATCCATTTCCAAATGATCCCGATATATTTATGAATATCGAGCCAAGCAGAGCTATACTTATTAGCTGTATCATCAGACTTTTGTTATTTGATAAATCGGAAAATATTCCATTTATTGCAAGACTCCCTATTCTGTTTATTATGTTCTTAACCTGTCCGTCCTTTATGTCACTTATTATATCTGTAAATGAAATATCATCCCCATATCCATTTTCACGGAGCTTATCATCCACCGACTTGACATCAAGATTATTTAAGATATCCTCAACAGCTGTATCATAATCTACATCATCCGTATTGATATCTGTATTTTCAGAAGTCTGGCTCTGATATGCTATCTCCTCTTTATTTACATATATTTCATTATTATTTTCCCTTAAAAAAAATAATGAGTTAAGTGCACAAGCCACATATATACATACAGTGTATATACCATTCATATTACACTCACCTCACATCATGTTTAGTATCATCTCTATCACCTGCATAAGTACAGGTATTGATACAACCAGCATTGTCAATTTTCCAAAAAGCTCTATCTGTGATGCTACAGAGCTATACCCCGCATCCTTGCTTATTCCAGAAGCAAACTCGCAGATATAAGCAATTCCTATAAGCTTTAGAAGCACAGAGAGGTACTCCTTGTCCACCTTTATATACGAGGATATCTTATCTAGCACCTTTAACATACTTCCGAGCCTGTCAACACACATAGCTATAATCGATATGCATATGGCAACACTAACCATTGCACTTATCTCAGGATTTCTGCTCTTTAAACTTATCGCCAGTATAATGGCTATTATAACCAAAGCCATCACAATACCGACATTCATACAAATGCCCCCATTTACTATTACTGATTATCAGAATTCAAACAGCTTGTTTATATCCACAAAAAGCTGATACACATATGGTACTATCCAGGATAAAACAATGAGCAGACCGGCTAAGCTCACCAAATACGCCTGATCATCCCTTCCGGAATGCTTAAGTATCTGGTTAAGCAGCGATACTATTATTCCAACCGCACCTATTTTAAATATAAGCTGTATCGTCATAAGCCTATCCTCCTATAACAATATAACAACCAGAAGTATCGCCCCTAAAACTGACAGTATAACTGACAGCTTCATCTTATTATTAAGTTCCTTCTCACCGTCACTAACACATTTATGAATATGCTCACATTCAAGTATAAAGC
>Ga0129311_1000295_pt1 | contig 46428 bp, 41 predicted proteins | sample Go1ome_FD_94435 | JGI IMG/M metagenome (GOLD analysis project Ga0129311, IMG submission 94435) | Western lowland gorrila individual fecal microbial communities from Wisconsin, USA - Go1022B metagenome | ecosystem: Host-associated > Mammals > Digestive system > Large intestine > Fecal | place...
CAAGAACCAGCACAAGCACCACATGAGATACACTGTGAACCATCGATAACAAATACGCCGCCATTATCGCTGATAGCACCTACTGGACAAGAACCAGCGCATGAACCACAACCGATACATGAATCGCCAATAACGAATGCCATAATTGTTTCCTCCTTATAAAGTAAAAATAATCACACGCTTATTGTAAAACAAAATGCATTAATTAGCAAGTAATAATAATATTTATCAACAAAAGATTATATTAGAAATAATGCAGAATTGAGAATGTACAATTCATTGAAATAAAAGGGATAGACATTTAAAATAGGGTATAATATAATGATGGATACTGAACAAGAGTTATCAAGGAGGAACATATAATGGCAAAGATCAGTAAGGATATGCTTATAAATGATATTTTGGAAGTGGATGCAGGTAATGCAGCGATTCTTATGGCAGCAGGAATGCATTGTATAGGATGTCTTGCAGCAGCAGGAGAAAGCCTTGAGGAGGCGGCAGCAGTACACGGACTTGATGCTGAGGAGCTGGAGCAGGAGATCAATGATTATCTTGCAAAAAAGGAGGCTGAGTAGTATACTTGCCTGAGAATTCATGTAAAGTGTACTATAAAGGATGGAAAGATATATGAAGACAGATGGAACTAATCCTCCCGGGCAGGGGACATGTGGACTGATAGATATTAATTGTCATATTTTACCGGGAACAGAAGATGGCCCTGATAATTTCAGGGAGGCATCAGAGATGCTCAGAATAGCATATGATGAGGGAATAAGAACTATAGTTGCTACACCGCCATATAACAAGAAGAATCCAATAATGGATGGTGACAAGTTGGACAGGATAGTGGAACAGCTCAATGTTGAGGCTGGCAAGATAGATCCGGATTACAAAGTATATCTGGGACGTGAGGTTGAATATAATGATGAGAATCATCAGAAGATCATATCCGGACAGCTTGATTCTATGGCAGATAGTAAATATGTAATGATCAGATTTGCATATGATGTAGATTTTGAGACTATCTCAGAGGCTATCAGAGACATAAATATGGATGGGTATATTCCGATAGTGGCTAACGTGGAACAGTATGAGTGCCTTGAAGAAAATGAAGATAAAGTAGAGGAACTTATACAACTGGGAGCATATATACAGATAAGTGCAGCTGCAGTTGTTGGTGATCTGGGACATGATATTAAGAATTTTGCAAGAAAGCTTCTAAAGGAAGAACTGGTTCATTTCGTGGCATCGGATGCACTCGATTCAGAAGATAAGGCACCTTATCTCAGGGAGTGTGCAGAGTACATAGAGCGAAAGTTTGGAGAGGATTATATGATGGAACTTTTCTATACGAACCCTAAGGCGGTTATAGAGAATGATGACATCGATATATAATATTTCCGTATATAACAAAAAGAGTATCGATCATGCATACTATGGTATGATCGATACTCTTTTTGTTTATCATTGTGTTTACAGAGCTGACAGAGTCTGTAAAGCATCCTCTGACATAATGCATGTGAAATGTTCTTTGAAATGGGCAGGCATGGCGTATGTCATCTTATAACTGCTGCCGTATTCGGCAAGTATGTTGCACACCCTTACGAATTCCTGAGGTGTATTGTGACTGTTGGTCAGAACCAGATAGTATCTGCCGTTTGCAGGATTCTTGTACAGGTTGTTCTCACTGAAATAAAATGAAGCGACCTGTTTTGAAGCGCTTATAATAGTTGGCAGTGAGTCAAATATATATAATGCGCTCATGTTGTTGAGTGGCTGCGGATCATTTTCCTGTGTGGATACTGATGCCTCATTTTTGTTGGCGGCAGCAAAATCTCCGGCTGTGCTTGTCAGGCCTGAAATGGTATTGAAAATTCCTTCCAGGGCGTCCCTGACACCCTGAGGGACGTTTGCAGATCCGGAAATCTCAACTCTGGCAAAAGTGTTCCCTGGTTGATCGTCCTGGTCGTCATCGTCATCTGAATCATCAGAATCGGAATAATCATCGTTGTCATCATCCTCATCGATGTCATACTCACTGGTTTTGGAGAAACGTGAAAAACGCGTATCAAGCTCCTCTGGATCCTCCACCTTGGTCACGATGAGAACAAGGCAATCCGGTGAAATGGGAATAGCTTCGATCATAAGTGGAGTATCGTCTACTTCAAATCCTAACTCTACAGATGCCTGCTGCATCATATCTTTAAAAAGCTCTTTAGCTTTCTGAGTCCCATATGCAAGTTCTGATATTTTAAGCTGTTTCTCTGTGAGATCAGCTTTGTTGAGTGTGCATCTTATCTGATTTTCACTTAAACGTTCAATCTTCAATAGAATCGACCCCCTTTATAAGAGTTCTTTATATATCACTAAAATGTGTATTATAGTTTACCACATTTGTCAAGCAAGTAAATAGGATATATGCTGAAATTATTGGAATTTATATTATAAGAATATGGATAATAATACACTATGTATATTTTCATAAAGATTTCATAAAATATAATGATATGGTATTGGAAAAAGAGAAAAAATAGAGTATTGTAGCAATGTGAGCATTGTACATAAAACAAATGATCTGGCTTATATACAATTCTAATTTTCTAAAAATTCTGCAGGAATCTAATCGTTTCAGATATAATTCCCGGATACAAAGAATGATATGCTCACATATTCCCGAAATAGATATGGTTATTACATCACAACACACATTGCATATTGAAAGCGGGAAAATAATTTGTAAGGGAGTGATGCCCAGGGATCCATGGTAAGTAACAATGTAACACGATGACCTGAAAGATAGACAATTCTTTCAAAATAACAAGCCCGGAAATACACACAATATGTTATAGGTGACTCCGTCAGCTGTCATGGCGGAGTCATTTTTAGTGTGTTTATTTAGACCATTCGTCAATGGCATTTGCAATGGCGTTTGCGATCTTGAACTGGTATTCATTGTCACACAATCGTTGACATTCATCATTGTTGCTGAGAAAGCCACATTCGACGATGACTGATGTACAAGGACTGTCTTTCAGAACCATATAGTCGGGATTGCCCTTGGCCATTCTGGTATTATCAGGATCTGCCTCGTCAATAATGTGTTGTTGTATGCTTTCTGCCAGTGATTTTCCAGTGGGGGATGTGGAGTAATAAAATACCTGTGCCCCGTGGACATACTCTGCTGAGTAACTGTTCTGATGTATACTTATGTACAGGTCTGCATTTAGCTGTTCTGCCATATTGGTACGATTGCGGAGATCGGAGGTTTTCTTGCTGCCTGAATCGGCACTGTTTAGAGACATGTCAGATTCTCTGGTAAGATATGCACAGAATCCCAGATTGTTGAGAGCGTCCCTCAGTTTTAACGATATTGCCAGATTGATATCTTTTTCTTTAATTCCTTCGGGACTTACTTTGCCGGGATCGAATCCTCCATGCCCCGGGTCGATAAGGATAATCGGACCGGATGATTGAGTTGAAGAGGTGTTCTGTTCAGAGGATATATTATGAGCCGCATCAGATGCTGATGCCAGGTCAGAAGGATCTGATGGTGCTACAAACAAAAAATAGCATATGACTGCGGGGAGGGTAATTGCTGCAATTATAAGTGTGATAAGAATGCATTGAGACACGGAACTTTTCATTATGATGTCCTCTGCGTAAATTCATTAATATGTATGCACGGAATCATCAATACATGCAATATACAGCAAATGTTTGACACAGTTACATGGCTGGGCTAAAATATGGGCGTATAAGAAATAAAATATAGAAGTGATAATAAGTCATTATAGAAGAAGGTAAAGTAATGAATACTATAATTGCAAAAGCAGGTGTGGATGACGACCACATGTATGAGCAGGCGGCGGAGATACTGAAGAGGGGAGGACTTGTGGCATTTCCAACGGAGACTGTGTATGGGCTTGGCGGAGACGCTCTGAATCCGGATGCGTCCCACAGGATATATGCAGCAAAGGGCCGGCCATCGGACAATCCGCTCATAGTTCACATAGCAGAGACATCAAGCGTGTATGAGCTGGCGGAGACAGTGAGTGAAGACACGAAGAAACTCATGGAAGCATTCTGGCCGGGACCACTCACCATCATACTCAACAAGAAAGGGGTCGTTCCGCACACGACCACTGGCGGACTTGATACGGTGGCCATCAGGATGCCATCGCATCCGGTTGCCATGAGACTCATAAAGGATTCGGGCGTGTATATTGCGGCTCCGAGTGCCAATCTGTCCGGACGACCATCTCCGACCACAGCGCAGCATGTACAGCAGGATATGGATGGCAGGATAGATATGATCATTGATGGTGGGGCAGTTGGAATCGGTATAGAGTCAACGATAGTGGACATGACCGGAGACAGACCGACCATATTGCGGCCAGGATATATCACTCCGGAGATGATAAGGGATATCGTAGGCGATGTGACTATAGATCCGGCGATAACAGGTATGAACAATGCTCTGAGACCTAAGGCTCCGGGGATGAAGTACACACACTATGCTCCAAAGGGAGAACTTAGCATAGTAGAGGGCGATAGACTGGCTGCGGCTGAGAAGATAAGAAGTCTTGTTGCGGAGAAAAAGGCGCAGGGATACAAGACTGCAATACTTTGTGACACTGACAATGTCAGTCTTTATGATGACGGAGTATGCGAGAACGTATACGATGCCGGAAGCAAGAAGAACGAGATAACTGTGTCAGCCGGATTGTACAGTCTGCTCAGAACCTGTGATGACATAGGTGCACAGTATATATACAGTGAGTCATTTGAGGAGGGGGACATGGGCTACGCCATCATGAACCGTCTCATCAAGGCTGCAGGACACAGGATAATAAGCTGTTAGTTAATTTCGAAAAAAATATTATATAAAAAGGAGAATCAGAACATGATAGCACTTGGATGTGACCACGGTGGATATGAGCTTATGCAGGAGGTTATAAAGCACCTTGAGGAGAGAGGCCTTGAGTACAAGAATTTTGGCTGTTACAGCACAGAGTCAGTTGACTATCCTGTATATGGACAGGCAGCAGCAAAGGCAGTAGCTTCAGGAGAGTGCGATAAGGGAATCATCATCTGCGGAACAGGAATCGGAATATCGATCTCAGCGAATAAGATAAAGGGAATCAGAGCTGCACTCTGCCATGACTGCTTCTCAGCACAGGCGACAAGAGAGCACAACGATGCAAATATGCTGGCTATGGGTGCCAGAGTCATAGGCCCTGGACTTGCCCTGAAAATAGTCGACATATTCCTCGACACACCATTCTCAAATGATGAGCGCCACGTAAGAAGAATCGGAATGATTGAATAGCGCATTTCATGCGCATGCTCCTTAGGGGACCCACCCTAATTCAAAAAAGAATCCCATGACAGTATGGTCAAGACTGTCATGGGATCTTTTTTTATACGGTTTTCGTCGAACTGCATTATTTGTTCGGCATATAACCGCGTTAAAAGGAAGAAAAATGATTAATGGATAAACATAAGTATTATCAACATAGTCACATTGTACATTAACAATAAAAAAATATCAAGGGGTTTGTACAAACTTTACAAAATGTTTATTTACAATATGGCCAACTCATTATAAAATAATATTACTTGAGTTTTGACATAATAATCTAAAGTGATGCTTTGATAAAGTGTTTATGGAATTGAGTCTGCTCATAAATTTTGATAAGGGAGGAATGTTATGCTGCAGGAGACTATGAAGAAGATAACCGATGCAGAGTCTGAAGCTGACGAGATCATTCGTAAGGCCAAGGAAGAAGCCGACTATACAGTAGCTGCTGCAAAGAAGGAGGCTGCGGATATGATCGCGGCCGCAGGATCAGCTTCGAGAGAAAGCATGAAGAGTGCCGAGGGAGCCAGCAGATCTGAGGAGGAGAAGCTCACGGTGAAGGCGATGGATATTGCCACTGCTGAGATCGCACATCTCAGGGAACGTGCAGCGTCCATGGAAGGCGAGGTTACTTCCATGATCATAGCAGAACTGGTGGGATGAAAAGTCCTGCAGGCATTTTAGGAAAGGGGGTAAATGTATGGCGGTACTTCCTATGAAGAAGATTGAGATCTGTGCCATGAAGAGGGACAGAAAAGCAATTCTTGAGAAGCTTCAGTCGTTGGGAATGGTTGAAATACAGACTGATAATGAAGAGACTGATGACTTCAGGAAGATGAGTACCACAAGCCAGAGAGCAAAGTACGAGAAGAGAGTACAGAATACAGATGAAGCCTTACAGATACTTGATAAGTATGCTCCGGAGGAGAAATCCATATTTGCCAGTCTGGAAGGACGGCAGGAGGCATCGGAGACTGACATTCAGGAGATAATAGCTGGAAGACGGGATTATAACCGTAAGGTTAAAAAAATCCAGGAGATCAGCAAGGACATAGCCGGCTGCGAGGCGGGGATAGTCAAATGTCAGGTGGCCATAGACGGGCTGGTGCCGTGGCTGAATATGGACATACCGATCAATACCACAGGGACCGAGAAGACAGATGTGATGATCGGAACAATGCCACCGGGGCTCACGGAGACGGATATACAGGGGTATATAAGCTCTGCGGAACCGGAGATGGCGGGATACACAGTCACTGTTGTAGGATCTGATAAGGACCAGACTTGTATGGTGGCAATAGCCCTTAAACCTGTATCACAGAGGGTGGAGGAGATACTGAGATCTCATGGATTTACAAGAATTTCGTATTTCTCCAGAAGAACACCTGAACAGAAGACAGAAAAGTACAGGGAGGATATAAGGGAGTTCGAACAGTGGATAGAGGATAAGAAGAATGAACTTGTATCCATGGCTGATGACAGAGATAAGCTGAGACTTCTGGCTGACTATTACCGCATAAGGGCGGATAAATATCAGGTTCTTGGAAGCCTTCTCCAGTCAAAGAGCACATTTGTCATATCGGGATATGTGCTGGAGAGAGATGCAGACAGGGTAGTGGCTGTACTCAATGAGAATTTTAGCCTGATGGCTGATGTATATGATGTTCCTGAGGATGAAGCGGCACCTATACAGCTTCAGAATCCGAAGATGTTCGCATCGGCGGAGGGTGTACTGGAGTCATTTGGACTTCCGGGAAAAGGTGAGATGGATCCAACCACACCGATGGCGATATTCTATATATTCCTGTTCGGACTCATGTTGTCCGATGCGGCGTATGGACTCATCATATTCCTGGCATGTTTTATTTTGATCAGGAAATTCCCAAAGATGGAGAGCGGACTTCAAAAGTCCCTGCGCCTGTTCATGTACTGTGGTATATCCACACTGATATGGGGAATATTATTTGGCGGTTTCTTCGGAGACCTGATAACGGTGGTATCGAGGACGTTTTTCCACCACGAGGTGACGTTTAAGCCGGTATGGTTTGCACCTCTGGATGACCCGATGAAGCTTTTGCTATTCTCTTTGCTGTTCGGACTTATACATCTGTTCGGCGGACTGGCACTCAAGGGATATATGTGTCTGAAGAAGGGAGATGTGAAATCATTCATATGCGACGTGCTGTCGTGGTTCATGCTCATCACAGGACTTGTGCTGATGCTCATGCCGACGGAGCTGTTCGCATCCATAGCACAGATGCAGTTCAATTTCCCTGGCTGGCTTAAGAATACAAGCTACGGACTGGCGATTGCGGGAGCTGCGATCATCGTGCTCATGTCGGGAAGAGACCACAAGAATCCGGTGCTCAGACTGGCACTTGGACTGTATGATATATACAACCTGACAGGCTGGCTGTCAGATCTGTTGTCGTACTCCAGACTTCTTGCTCTGGGACTTGCGACAGGAGTTATAGCACAGGTAATAAACCAGATGGGAAGCATGGCTGGCGATGGAATATTCGGAGCCATAGTGTTCATCATCGTATTTATAGTAGGACATCTGTTCAACCTTGCGATCAACATGCTTGGAGCATACGTGCACACATGCCGTCTCCAGTATGTAGAGTTCTTCGGCAAATTCTACGAGGGCGGCGGCAATCCATTCAAGCCGTTCAGGGAGAATACGAAGTACGTTGATATAGTAAGTGGTACAGAAGCGCAAAAATAAGAAACCAATTTTAGGAGGAGAAAATATTATGACAATGGGAACGGTTTTGGCATTAGTGGGAGCTGCGCTGGCAGTAATTCTTGCAGGTATGGGATCTGCATATGGAGTAGGAGTTGCCGGTCAGGCGGCAGCAGGTGTAGTAAGTGAGGATCCAAGCAAATTCGCAAAGGTTCTTATCATTCAGCTTCTTCCGGGTACACAGGGTATCTACGGACTTCTTGTTGGATTCATAGCACTGTCCAACATAGGAATCCTTTCAGGAACACCGAAGGAGCTCACAGTAGCACAGGGACTTATGATGCTTGCAGCATGTCTTCCAATAGCAGTTGTTGGTCTTGTATCAGCAATGCATCAGGGCAAGACAGCAGTTGCAGCAGTTGGAATAGTTGTAAAGAAGCCTGATCAGTTTGGTAAGGCGATGCTTTTTCCAGCCATGGTTGAGACATATGCGATCCTTGCACTTCTGGTATCAATTCTTGCAGTAAATGGAATCAAACTTTAATTTTTCATGCGCATGCACAATAGACGATAGTAAGGAGGATGTACTTTATGACAGGATTAGATACAATCGTAGAACAGATCCTTCAGGAAGCACAGAAGGAAGCTGAAGAGATCAAAGCTCAGGCTGCCAGAAATGCGGATTCCATCATTGCAAATGCAAAAAAGACTGTGGATAAGATGAATGAGGAGACCAGTGAGAAGGTTGCTCAGGCAGAGAAGTCCGGATCATTCAGGGCAAAGTCCTCATCAGAACTCAAGAAGAGACAGGCGATACTTGCAGCAAAGCAGTCCATAATTGGTAATATGCTGGATAAGGCATATGACGCAATGGTGGAGCTCCCGGATGAGGAGTATTTTCAGGTGATCGTCAAATGTCTGGAGAAGTCGGTACAGCCAAAAAGCGGAGAGATATGTTTCTCTGGGAAAGACAGAAAACGACTTACACCACAGAATGAGAAGCAGATAGAGCAGATAGCTGCAGCTCATGGAGGAAGCCTTAAGGTGTCCGATGAGAACTGTGATATAGATGGAGGATTTGTCCTGATCTACGGCGGAATCGAAGAAAACTGTTCATTCAGGGCAATGCTGGACGCGAACAGAGAACATTTGGCAGACAAGGTAAATGAATTATTATTTGTTGATAACAGATAGCTGGAGGTAGGCAGATGGCAGACAAATATATATATGCAGTTGCCAGGATCAGGGCGCTTGAGATGACGCTTATGAGTCAGGCAGCTATAGAACAGCTCGTGGCCACGGATTCCTACAAGAAGGCGGTTCAGTTCATCATAGAGAAGGGCTGGGGCGATAGTGATAAAGCCAGTATGGATGAAAATGACATATTAAGGGCGGAGACTGACAAGACGTGGGCTGCTGTGGCTGAGATGGTGGATGATATGTCCGTGTTCGATGTCATAAGACTTCCAGATCTGTATCACAATCTCAAGGCGGCAATCAAGACTGTGGTTGCCGGGGAGACTCCTGCCCATGTGTTCTTCGACAATGCCGAGATAGACGGTCAGAAGATGCTGTCCATCGTCAGGGACAAGGCGTGGGACAGACTTCCAGAGCACATGAGAGACTGTGCGAGGGAGGCCTGGGACTGTATGGCGCAGGCCGGAGACGGTCAGATGTGCGATGCTGTGATAGACAGAGGAACACTTCTGGCTATCATGCAGGCTGCGAAGAAGGCAGATGACAGCCTGCTCAGGAATTATGCAGAGACGACGGTGGCTGTTGCAGATATCAAGATAGCGGTGAGATCCATGAAGACAGGCAAAAACAAGGATTTCATGAAGAGAGCCATGGCGGAGTGCAGCACGCTGGATATTGACAGACTGGCGACGGCTGCGGTGGCTGGCATGGAGGAGATAGAGAGATACCTTGCGGACACAGCATACGCCGGTGGGGCAGAGGCACTTTCTGAGTCGGCATCGGCATTTGAGAGATGGTGTGACAACCGTATCATAGAAACGATAAAGCCTCAGAAGTACAACCCATTTACGGTGGGACCGATAGTGGCGTACATTCTGGCGAGACTCAACGAGATAAAGACAGTCAGGATCATATTGACATGCAAGCTGAATCAGCTTCCGGAGGAGGCTATCAGGGAAAGGGTAAGGGAGATGTATGTATAAGATAGCTGTTATGGGTGATTATGACAGTATATACGGATTTGCAACTCTGGGCCTGGATACATTCCCTGTAGATAATCCGGAGTATGGGGCCACGTTGCTGAAAAGGCTGGCGGAGGACAATTATGCAGTTATATATATGACCGAGGCACTTGCTTCGGATCTCAATAAAGAGATAGACAGATACAGAGAGGTTATGAAGCTTGCGATTATTCTCATACCGGGGATATCCGGCAATACCGGGGCCGGAATAGCGGGAGTAAAGAAATCCGTTGAGCAGGCTGTAGGCTCGGACATCCTTTTTAATGAGGAGTAGTGGAGCGATATAGATGAGCGAACGAAGACAATTGGGGAATATGATATATATATCTTAATTGAGATGTTTAGTACAACCAAATCAGGGGAATACGAAGCCGCCAGTACTCAGCGAGTATGCGAGCGCTAGTACTGCTGCAGGCTGAGTTAAGCGGGAGCGACCCCTGATTGGTATACTAAAACAGCTCAATTATAAGAGACATATAACTTCCCAATTGCCTGAGGAGCGTACAAATAGAAGGGAGCGTGAGCTGTTAAGTGGCTACAGGAAAGATTAAGAAGGTCGCCGGACCACTGGTCATCGCTGAGGGCATGCGAGATGCAAATATGTACGACGTTGTGCGTGTAAGTGAGAGCAGACTTATCGGCGAGATCATAGAGATGCACGGAGATCAGGCATCAGTTCAGGTATATGAGGAGACATCGGGACTTGCACCGGGAGCACCGGTTGAGTCAACGGGAATGCCTCTGTCAGTTGAGCTGGGACCGGGACTTATAAGCAGTATATACGATGGAATTCAGAGACCGCTGGATGACATCATGAAGATATGTGGCAATAACCTGAAGCGAGGTGTTGAAGTACCATCGCTGAAGAGAGATATCAAGTGGACATTTGTTCCGACGGCAAAGGTTGGCGATAAGGTGTCGGCAGGCGATGTGATAGGAACAGTTCAGGAGACTGTGGTTGTCACACAGAAGATCATGGTGCCTTATGGCGTGACAGGAACAATCAAAGAGATAAAGGCAGGAGAATTCACAGTTGAGGAGACTGTGTGTGTGGTTGAGACAGACAAGGGTGACAGGGAGCTGACACTCATGCAGAAGTGGCCGGTTCGTAAGGGACGTCCATATCAGGAAAAGATACCACCGATCATGCCACTTATCACAGGACAGAGAGTTGTAGATACATTCTTCCCTATCGCAAAGGGAGGAGTGGCTGCGGTTCCCGGACCTTTCGGAAGCGGCAAGACAGTCATCCAGCACCAGCTTGCAAAGTGGGCTGAGGCGGATATCGTAGTCTACATTGGATGCGGAGAGCGAGGAAACGAGATGACGGATGTTCTGAACGAGTTCCCAGAGCTGAAGGATCCGAAGACGGGACATTCACTCATGCAGAGAACAGTACTCATAGCCAACACATCGGATATGCCGGTTGCGGCCAGAGAGGCATCTATATATACAGGTATAACTATAGCTGAGTATTTCCGTGATATGGGTTACTCGGTGGCACTCATGGCGGATTCCACATCGCGTTGGGCTGAGGCGCTCAGAGAGATGTCAGGACGTCTGCAGGAGATGCCTGGTGAGGAGGGTTACCCTGCTTACCTCGGTTCAAGACTTGCGCAGTTCTACGAGAGAGCCGGAATGGTCAAGACTCTCGGCAGCGAGGGCAGAACCGGTGCACTGTCGGTTATCGGTGCGGTTTCTCCTCCGGGTGGTGATATCTCCGAGCCGGTTTCACAGGCTACACTTCGAATCGTCAAGGTATTCTGGGGACTGGATTCATCGCTTGCGTACAAGAGACATTTCCCTGCCATCAACTGGCTGACCTCATACTCTCTGTATGTGGACAATATGGGCAAATGGTTTGAGGAAAATGTAAATGAAAAGTTCATGGTCGACAGACAGAAGATGATGACACTGCTTCAGGAGGAGGCAGAACTCGATGAGATCGTTAAGATGGTAGGTATGGATGCCCTTTCAGCGGGAGACCGTCTGAAGATGGAGGCAGCCAGATCCATCAGAGAGGATTTCCTCCACCAGAACTCATTCCATGATGTGGACACATACACACCGCTTCACAAGCAGTTTCTGATGATGGAGCTCATTATGGCGTTCTACGAGGAGTCGGCGCAGGCGCTGGCCGGTGGAGCAAGCATAAGAAGTATTCTTAACATGCCGATCAGAGAAAAGATCGGACGATTCAAATATGTGCTTCCTGAGAATGTGGATGAAGAGTACGAGAAGATATCCAAGGAGCTTGACAAAGAGCTTCAGGAAGCTATAGAGAAGGAGGACTAAGACTATGCCAAAGGAATACAGAACTATACAGGAAGTTGCGGGTCCTCTGATGCTGGTGCACGGAGTTGAGAATGTAGCTTATGATGAGTTGGGAGAGATCGAGCTGGCGGACGGCGAGATCAGAAGATGCAAGGTTCTTGAGATAAATGGTGAGGATGCCCTGGTACAGCTCTTTGAGAACTCGACAGGTATCAACCTTTCAAACAGCAAGGTAAGATTTCTTGGAAGGAGTATGGAGCTCGGCGTATCAGAAGACATGCTTGGCCGTGTATTTGACGGACTTGGAAGACCTATAGATGGCGGCCCTGAGATCCTCCCTGATGAGAGAAGAGATATCAACGGTCTGCCGATGAATCCGGCTGCCAGGAACTATCCGTCTGAGTTCATTCAGACAGGTATATCAGCCATAGACGGACTGAACACACTGGTAAGAGGACAGAAGCTGCCTATATTCTCAGCTTCAGGACTTCCTCATAGCCAGCTTGCAGCCCAGATAGCAAGACAGGCCAAGGTGCGCGGAACAGATGAACCATTTGCCGTTGTATTTGCAGCTATGGGTATCACATTTGAGGAGTCGAACTTCTTTACAGAGAGCTTCAAGGAGACTGGTGCCATAGACAGAACAGTCCTCTTCATCAACCTGGCAAATGATCCTGCGGTTGAGCGTATCGCCACACCTAGAATGGCACTTACCGCTGCTGAGTATCTTGCATTTGAGAAGAACATGCATGTTCTGGTAATTCTCACGGATATAACGAACTATGCGGATGCACTTCGTGAGGTATCAGCCGCAAGAAAAGAGGTTCCGGGACGCCGTGGTTATCCTGGATACATGTACACTGACCTGGCAACTCTGTATGAGAGAGCCGGAAGACAGAAGGGCAAGAATGGAAGTATAACCATGATACCGATCCTGACCATGCCCGAGGATGACAAGACTCATCCTATACCAGACCTTACAGGATATATCACAGAGGGACAGATCATTCTCTCAAGAGAGCTGTACAGAAAGGGAATCACACCGCCTATCGATGTACTTCCATCACTGTCCAGACTTAAGGATAAGGGAACCGGTGAGGGCAAGACCAGAGGAGATCATGCCAGCACCATGAACCAGTTATTTGCTGCTTATTCAAGAGGAAAGGATGCCAAGGAGCTCATGACTATCCTGGGAGAGTCGGCACTTTCTGATATAGATATTATATATGCAAAGTTTGCAGAGGCATTTGAGAAGGAGTATGTATCCCAGGGGTACGGCACCGACAGAAGCATTGAGGAGACACTGGCCATCGGCTGGAAGCTTCTCTCCATTCTTCCTAGAGCCGAGCTGAAACGTATCGACGACAAGTGGCTTGACATGTATTACGGAAAGTAGTGGGTGTGGGCAATTTTGAAAGATGTAGGTGGAGTTCGTCCCCATTGCGGCATATATTGCCAACCGGGGGTCGCTTCCGCTTGCCGCAATGGGGACGCAATTAAATGTACGACATTCGAAATTGCCATATACACTTTGACTTTATAATACATGTCAGGCAATTGGAAAATATATTTGGAAGAAAGGAGAAGACAGATGGCTAATGTTGTGGTTAATCCAACCAGAATGGAGCTGACAAGGCTTAAGAAGAAGCTGGTCACGGCGTCCAGAGGCCATAAGCTCCTGAAAGATAAAAGAGATGAACTGATGAGGCAGTTCCTTGACATGGCAAGAGAAAATATGGAACTGAGAAAGAAGGTTGAGGCTGGCATCAAGGCTGCCAACACTAACTTTGTAATAGCGAAGGCGGGTATGAATGAGCAGACGTTGAGCACGGCGCTCATGGCTCCGAAGCAGGAGGTGCGGATCGCCCTTGGCGACAGGAATGTAATGAGTGTTGACATTCCGGTGTACGACTATAAGACAAAAAGTGCGAATTCCAATGACATCTATTCGTATGGATTTGCATTTACATCCGGAGAGCTGGACGATGCAGTGAAGTCCCTCTCGGATATACTTCCTGATATGCTGAGACTGGCGGAGGTGGAGAAATCCTGCCAGATGCTCGCAGCGGAGATAGAGAAGACCCGCCGACGCGTAAATGCTCTTGAGCATGTCATCATCCCGGAGACCAGGGAGGGCATAAAGTATATAAGCATGAAGCTTGATGAGAATGAGCGAAGCACCCAGGTCAGACTTATGAAGGTCAAGGACATGATGCTGGAGGAGGCTCACCATTACAAAGAGCATCAGTTTGCTGAGTAAATAAAAAAGATACAGGGTTGTCACCTGACTTTGAGGGATACCTCAAATGGTGATAGTCCTGTATCTTTTTTATTTAATGTCTATGGAAAAAGATTATTTTCTGATCCTGACTTTTACTGTTTTACTCCACTTTGAGAAGTGTAGTCCTCCGTTCTGATCAGCGGAAAATGTGCTTACCCGGACGTAGTATACCTTACCTTTCTTCAGTTTCTTCTCTGTACGGCTTGTGATCTTTGGACTGTTCAAAGTAATGGTTCTTGTGTAGCCCCTGCTGAAGTTGGATTTGGAAGATACCTGAAGCTTATATCCCAGAATGTCAGATTTCTTTGTCCATGTGAATCTTATAGTTCCTTTTGCTGAGTTCCTGATGGCGGTTACTCTTGGCTGGGGAACATCAGGTGTTGTAATCTTAAATGCGTAGGTACCTGTACCTGATTCGCTTTTCAGCGTCAAATAATAGTCGCCTTTGGAGGCGTAGAAACGATAGGTTTTCTTGCCAACCGATACATTGTCCCTGTGATAATCAAACAATTCTTTGGTATCGGTTATTGCAAAAGCCATATCAGGAACCCTGTTGTCAAGGGTTATATTGACGAAACTATTTTTGGTAATCCTGAATTTGTATATATCTACTTTGTCGTTTTTGGCAATCTGGCCACGGAATGACTTGCCAATGGAGTAGCTTGAAGCTTTTTCAAAGTAGTTGTTCTGGTTTGATGTATTTTCTGCGATAGTCTCATTTGCAGGTGAGAACTTTGGCGTGAAGTTGAAGTTGATGGTTACACCATACTGGCTTCCAACTACGTCCAGATAGTAGTCACCGGCCACCAGGTCCACGTATGCGCTGTGATTGCCTTTGTTCATTCTGAATGAAGCCATCTTGTTGCGGACAGTGTCAAATACATAGAACCATGAGGTAGTGTTATTCACAGTGTCGTTTTCATTGTCACACCAGTAATTGATTGTCAGCCTTCCTGATTTCTGCAATGAGAAATTATATGAGTAACGATCAATTCTTTTGTCGACGGTTCCGCTGTTCTCCTGTCCCCATTCCATGGAAAGATTGTCAAAAGTATTGCCAGCCTTTGCAGTGGTGGACGGGGCACAGATGCTTAATACCAGAATCATACAAAGCAGTATTAAGAAATGATTTTTAATTTTGAAAATCATAAAGATACCCTCCCTATTTGATTAAATTAAAGATAATTATATGTTTTTTTATAGTCATATGTCAACAAACAATACAGGGGGATGACAGATTCTGTTGGTATGAATTTTGAGTATCAGCCCTGTGTTAATAATTTAATAATTGTTAATGTGATATTATTATGTATAACGTAGAGAATGTATTTAAAAGAATGTACAGAAAAGAGGTATAGAGTAATAATGTCAAAAAGAAAATTTACATTGAACGGTATAGGTCTGCTTTCCGGAGCACAGCTTAAGTATATAGCGTTTATTTCAATGCTTATAGATCATACGAATAAGACTTTGCTGTATCCGTACCTGGATGGTGGAATAATATCGGCAGTAAGTGATGTATTTGACGTCCTAGGGCGGATAGCTTTCCCGATATTCATATATATGTTGGTGGAAGGATATTTTCATACGAGAAACAAGTGGAAGTATCTTGGGATGCTGCTTATATTTGGTGTGATATCTGAAATCCCTTATGACATGTTCTCCAGTGGCGTATTCTTTGAATGGAATGCAAATAATATTATGTTTACATTGGCGATGGTGCTGGCAATGATATGGATCATTGATGTGCTTAGGGAAAAAATGGAGAAACTTCCAAAGGCGGTATGGTTTATTGCAACGATACCGATAGTTGCCATGGTGTGCCTTATATCGATGAATCTTGCCGTTGATTATGACTACCATGCCATACTTATAGGATATTTCCTGTATATATTCCATGAAAAGCCTGTAATTGCAATGCCGTTCTGCTACCTGTCGATGATCAAGGAACCGTGGGCGTTGTTGGGATTTGGACTGACTTTGACATACAATGGCAAGCGCGGCAGGCAGAATAAGCTGGTGAATTATCTGTTCTATCCGGTGCATATGCTGATACTCGGTATTATAAGGATGTGTCTTGGGTTGTGATAGATGAGAAGGAGCGCTTAGATATTATGGAAATCGACAAAGAGCTGATGACAAATATATATGACCTCAGGCGCAGGCTTCACAGCATTCCTGAGGCTTCGATGCATGAGATGCAGACTAAGGCGGTGCTCATGTCGTTTCTCAGGGAGAATACTGACCTTGAGATCGTGGATAGAGGCATGTGGTTTTATGCGGTGCTGAAATCTTCTGATGACAGAATAGGGGATGAAGAAAGACCGCCGATTGCGTTCAGGGCAGATATGGATGCAGTGTGTGGGCAGGATGGAAAGCCGGGACATTACTGCGGGCATGATGGACACAGCAGCATATTGTGTGGGACTGCGGTCTGGCTGTCTCATGCTATGGAGAAATGTGGAAATACACACAGGGACGTCTATTTCATTTTCCAGCCCGGCGAGGAGATCGGTGCCGGGGCAAGGCTGTGCAGAGATCTTATAATTGAGAAGAATATAGGTGAGATTTATGGACTTCATAACATACCGGGATATCCGAGAAATCATGTGCTGACGATAGATGGAACATTTGCATGCGCATCAACGGGGCTTGAGATACATATGACAGGGACAGCCAGCCATGCGGCATATCCTGAGGCGGGAAAGAATCCGGGACCTGCGCTTGCCAGGCTGCTGCTGGAGGTAGAGAAGCTCACGGAGGAGTACAACCGAAGCAGGGGATTTGTCAGGATGACGCTCATCGGAATGGATATTGGAAGTGCCAATTACGGTGTGGCTGCATCAGAAGGAACGCTGCGCATGACGGTGAGGGCTGAGAGAGAAAAGATATTTGCCGGGTATGTGGACGAGATAAAGCAGATTGCACAAAATGCTGCGGGTGATGGGGGATTCACCCTTGATATACAGGAGATAGAGCGGTTTCCGGCAACGGAGAATCATGCTGAAAATGTGGATAAACTTAGAAAATGTGCTGCCAAACAGGATATTGTAGTCACAGAACTTACTGAGCCGATGAGGTGGTCGGAGGATTTCGGATACTATATGCAGGAGACAAAGGGAGCGTTCTTCGGCGTAGGTGATGGTGAGGATCATGCCCAGCTCCATACGGCGGGATTCGAGTTCCCGGATGAGATCATAGAGACTGCAGTTAAGATGTTTGTGGGGCTGGCTTTGATGTAGTGCAGGTAGGAGATAATAAGTTATTTGATGTTCAAAAATAGGGTGAAGTCGTATGAAGATAAAATATGACAGGCGCGTAATGCGTATAATTCTGACCACCGCGGTGGTGGTATCTGTTCCTACACTTGCAGGAATGATCTGTGGTGTGTTTTTTGATGATATTGTCAGTACATTTTGCGATGTTATGCTGGTGACCAGCGTTATTACATTTTGCCCTATGGCTGGTTTGTGGCTCGCCTGCCTGGACGCATGGCTGTATCTGAGAGAACTTGGCAAGGCCGGATATGAGGTTCCAGATGACAGAAGGAAATATAATTGTGTGCTGGAAAATCTGCCGAGAGTACGTGAATCTTATTGCATCATTGACGGAAGGGACAGGGATAGCGTGATATCAGCGTGTGTCACGGTTACATGTGCACTCTGTTTTGCGGTGGTGGTCATAAAGTATTATGTAGGGTGGTGGCGCTGGCTCCCCGGGGTGTCGATTCCTGGAATATGCCTGTGTATTGTTGCTGTATTCTGGGTGGCTGGGGCAGTTGTATATTATAGACAGTCTGACAATAGAAGATATAGAGGAAGGCTTGAGCCGGTGGATGGCAGAAAGGTAAGAAGCTATCAGTTTAAGATGATAATGACTGTCATTTTGGCTGGCATTGTATCCGTGATTTTTGATCTGGCTATGTTTTCTGCGGCTGGTTACATGGCCAAAGCGCAGGTAGAGGCGGATGTTGAGAAGGTGAGATACGAGGTCGCTGGTATCAGCGATGTATCTCGTGACGGTCAAGATGGAACATACCAGCCAGGAGAGATAGACACGGACAAGCTGGGCATAGATTTTCAGATGAAAGACGGACGCCTTGAATGGCAGTCAGAGCATGGGCAGATGAAGCTTACATATGTGTATACATGGAAATATGGGAAAACGGAAAGAATGATTATCAGATGATTTTTGCACGATATTTGCGTAAACTTGTGCCTGTTCAGGCATAAAATCCCTCTCGTAGAACATAATAATAACAAGTTGTAAAAGGGATGTGTGTGGAGGTTCGACGTGACAAAAGCGGCAAAGATATATCTGGTGGTTCTCATATGGCTGTCAGCGCTGGTGCAGCTGGCGGTACTTCTGATCTAGAATTTATTAACTGTTATCTGAATAGCGATTCGAATTTGATGGATTCAGTAAAATGTGACTGCCTCTTGAATGTAAAAACCAAAATTGATATGACTAAAGAGATTTTAGAGAATTATAATACAAAAATACCTCATAATTCTCTAAAATATATATTTTATAAGGTGTTTTAGAGAATTATGAGGTAATATCATGATTGGAAGAAAAAAGAAAAAAATAAAATTATTAGATGATTGTCTGTATTCTGGCAAAGCGGTATAAATCTGCGCATAAAAAAGGAACCTGTGTGTCAGATTCCTTAAATAAGGGAAAAACCCTGACGAAGAATGGCATTCCAGTTGCTTTTTTGAAAGAGAAATCTTACTACGATTACCATTTGCTTTTCTTCATCAATCGTGTAGAAAGCAAGGTAATTATTGACTACAACGAATCTAATTCCCCAGCTTGACAAAACAGGGTCATCTACAAGACGGAACTTTTGAGGCATATCGGAAAGAGAGTTGATTTGTTCAGTAGCTACGTCAAGCAGATGGTCTGAGGCAGAAGGGTTTTTTAGATTAAATTCAATATGGTCAGCCGCACGTATAATATCACGCTCAGCGGTCTGTGTGATATGGATTATATAACTCATTCGCGGCGTTTGCTCCGGATATCAGCCATTGCTTCAGAGAAAGGTCTGGTATTGCCGGATGCAATATCATCCATACCATCTTTGATTTGGCTATATAGTTCAAAGCGACTGGTTAATTCCTCATAGGTTTCAATGCTCATAACAGCAAGATCGCCTTTTCCATTCTTCGTTATAAAAACTGGTTCGGGATAACTGTGACAAAATGAAGAAATTTCATTGTAGTTATTCCTTAGATCAGCACTTGATCTGATTGCTGGCATAATGGACACCTCCTACTCGTATTTGATAGTAAAATTATACACAAATTTTGTTATATAATCAATGGGAACGTGAGAATATTATATGCCAGTTTTATGAATTTATTCGATAGACTCCCTTTAAAGAACTCGTAAAGAACTTGCCTGGATATTATTTATGGGGTGGAAAACATTTGATCTGGACTGACAAAGAATAGTCATTCCGGCATTGTTCAGAATGAAATAACAGGTAACGACCTGTTTTGTTAAAGAATTAAATGAAAATATATATCATTGCCAATGATTATATGTTAGAATAAATCGACTTTGTTTCAAATTGCAGGGATGCAGCCGCGAATATGCGGAATGTTTGGAGACAGGGTCGATTTTTCTGCATAAAATGCAGGATGATCTTCATGGATTTCGGGAAAAATAGGAAGTCTGTTAGCTATTTTACCCTGGATACCATGCCTTAAAATGTATCTCGACATGGAGAGGCAGGTGGATAGGGCTACTAACCGTTATCCATGCCATCACCCGGTTATAATAAAGGGGTTTTTTCTTAACATGTTTTTGATTCCCCGACAGTATGAGTGCAAGATAAAGTTGTGCTCATGCGAGGAGAGCTATCAGATAGGCTTTTCGTTATTTGCTCCCCGGGCTGGTGAGATATACAGCAGTGATACATGGAGCGTAGATTTGTTGTCCGCTGACGGCGGGGCGGTCGCTCTTGTCGTCCATTTGGAATGGCAGATGACAAATGCGCTTTGTTGGGGCACTGTAAGTAAGTGACGGAGTATGTCACGATACTTAAGGAGGAAATAAATGGAAAAAAACAACAATAATTCCAACAATATCGTTGAATTGAAAAACATTGTCAAGACCTATGACAATGGATTCACAGCAGTTGACGGCTTTAACCTCGAAGTGAAGAGAGGCGAGTTCGTCACATTCTTAGGCCCTTCAGGCTGCGGAAAAACCACGACACTTAGAATGATAGCAGGATTCGAGATTCCTACTTCAGGAGAGATATTACTGAATGGGCAGGATATCAGCAAGCTTCCACCAAATAAGAGACCTATCAACACGGTCTTTCAGAGGTATGCGCTGTTCCCACATCTGAATATCTTTGACAACATAGCATTTGGCCTCAAGCTCAAGAAGCTTCCTAAGGCAGAGATCGTGAAGAAGGTCAAGAAGGTCCTTGAGATGGTTGACCTTGAGGGCTTTGAGGACAGAAAAGTCGCCACGCTTTCGGGTGGACAGCAGCAGAGAATAGCTATAGCGAGAGCTCTTGTCAATGAGCCGGAGATACTTCTTCTGGATGAGCCTCTTGGCGCGCTGGATCTCAAGATGAGAAAAGAGATGCAGATAGAGCTCAAGGGAATGCATGACAGGCTGGGAATCACTTTTATCTATGTAACACACGATCAGGAGGAAGCACTCACCATGTCAGACAAGATAGTTGTCATGAGCGAGGGTGAGATACAGCAGATAGGAACTCCTGAAGATATATATAATGAGCCAAAGAACGCATTTGTTGCGGATTTCATAGGCGAGAGTAACATCTTCAACGGAATCATGACGGGCAAGTTAAAGGTAAGATTCTGTGGTGCAGAATTTGTCTGTCTGGATGACGTGGAGATTGGAACAAAGGTGGACGCCGTAGTAAGACCGGAGGATGTGATAATCACCACACCTGAACAGGGCGCTGTAAAGGGCGTTGTGACATCCGTAGTATTTAAGGGCGTTCATTATGAGATCACCGTTGAGTCCGGAAGAAATGAGATAGTTATACAGACCACAAAGTCCGCCAAGGTTGGAGATAAGGTTGGCCTCAATGTTGAGCCTGATGGAATCCACATCATGATATCAGAGACTGCAATCAACAAGATTGAGAGCTCAGTCAATAGAAATTATGCCCTTGGCGTATTTGACGGCAAGGTATCATGCGACCTCACGGAGATCGTTCCGGGTTCAGCCATGAAGGATGGCGTGCTGGTGGATGCAAATGGTGAGGCGATAGACCGTGAGAAGATCAAGGTAATAGTATCTATACTTCCAGAGGATATCGACATGAGTGATGACGAGGAAGCTGGTATACTCTGCGGACATATCATCAATCTTATATATAAGGGAGACCACTACAGCTATGTGGTGAGAACTGACAATGAGGAGGACTTTATCGTGGATGACGAGTACCTGTGGAACATGGAGGACAGAGTCAGCCTGATAATTCCAGAGGACAAGATGAAGTTTTCACTTAAGAGATAGATGTGTCAAGTTTTCTCTGAAAACTTGACATGTAGCGTCAGCCCCTCGCCGAAGGCGACTTTTAATGGGCTGATGTTCAAGAAATGGAGGGATATACATGAACGGCTTACGTTTTTCAAGAAAACAGCTGGGCATCCCATACGCATTATTTCTCATATGCTTTGTAGTTGCACCACTGTTTGTAATTATTTATTATGCCTTCACCAATGGCGAGGGCAGGTTTACATTTGACAATCTGACGGGATTCTTTACCAGTCCGAACACCATAGGTACTCTGGCATACAGCTTTTTGCTTGCCATAGTGACAACTCTGGTGTGTCTGCTGCTGGCATATCCGATCGCATATATACTTGCGAGAAGCGAGATGAAAAGGAAATCGGTAATTGTCATGATGTTCGTGCTCCCGATGTGGATCAACTTCACACTGAGGATCACAGCACTCAAGGAGGTACTCACGGTTATAGAGGGCAATCTGGCATTCCACCCGTTTCTCAATTCGGTTATAGGAATGACATATGATTTCCTGCCATTTATGATACTTCCTATATACACAACCATATTGAAGCTTGACGGCAGCCTCATGGAGGCCGCTGTGGATCTTGGGGCAAATAGCTTCCAGACATTTGTCAAGGTTACACTTCCGCTCACCGTTCCGGGAATCGTAAGCGGAATAGTTATGGTATTTTTGCCATCTATGACTAACTATGTTGTGCTTGACATGCTTTACAACAGCACATACATCATGGGTAGTCTGATAGGAAGCTACTTCTCAGCATACAACTGGAACGGAGGTTCCATGATAGCACTTGTCCTTCTTGTGATAATACTTGTATTCACACTTGTGACAAACAAGTACACGGATGACGACGGTGAAAGCAGAGGAGGTGCGTTGTTATAATGAAGAAATGGTCTAAGATTATATTTATATGCATTATGTTGCTTCTCATATATATGCCTATATTGATACTGGCTGTGTACAGCTTTACCACATCGGCAAATATCGGAAGCATTCACGGATGGTCATTCCACAATTATGTGACGTTGTTCACCAAGGATGAGCTGAGATCAATGATAGTTGGAACTGTGCTTCTGGCTGCAGGTTCAGCACTGATATCAACCATACTCGGAACACTCGGTGCAATAGGTGCCTTTTATTCAAAAAAATGGGCTTCAGCATCGATAAATGCCATGAATGAGGTGCCTGTTGTAAATGCAGATGTTGTGACAGGTTTCTCTATATGTATACTGCTCATAGTTGCATTTGGCATGAGCAAGGACAGCTATGTTCCACTTGTCATCGGACATGTGGTACTGTCTGCACCTTTTGTATATCTGTCAGTAGTGCCAAAGCTCAAGCAGATGGACAGCAGTCTGTATGAGGCTGCGTTGGATCTTGGAGCTACACCTTTCCAGGGACTCACAAAGATAGTGATACCTCAGATACTTCCGGGTATCATCTCAGGATTTGCCCTGGCAGTTACGCTGTCACTTGATGATTATTTCATCGCGACATACACCAAGCCTGCGACATTTGACACCATAAGTACTTACGTTGTAAATGCGACAAAGGGTTCACAGACTGAGGTTAAGACAGCTCTGTGGGCGCTCTCAACAGTCATATTCGCACTGGTTGTCATAATCGTTGTGGCTATGAATGTGGCCGGAAGAAAGAAAGAGGTGGAGCGCTTATGAAACATAGATGTTTTGGACGTTCGATTTCCAGAAAGCTGGCGGCAGCAGTCATGGCTGTTTCATTGCTTGCCGGACAGATGCTGCCTGTAATGGCATCGGAGGATACGGGAGATACGGCTTCTGTCAAGAGTGACGGTGCATCTGCTACTGAAAAAGAGGTCACGCTCAGAGTGTGCAGCTGGGAAGAGTACATTGACGAGGGCGGCTGGGATGAAGACGAAGCCATGGAACTGGACAATGGAACAACTATATTTGGCGAGAATTCCATGGTGGAGGATTTCGAGAACTGGTATTACGAGAATTATGGTGTGAAGGTGAATGTTCAGTATTCATGCTTCGGTACCAATGAGGATCTCTATAACATGCTGACTCTCGGAGATGTGTATGATCTTGTATGTCCTTCGGAGTACATGATCATGAAGCTTATGTCTGAGAACAAGCTTGAACCTTTGTCCGACGGCTTTTTCGATGAGAGCAACGACAAGAATTATTATATAAATGGTGTGTCGCCATACATCAGAGATACATTTGAGACGCATGATATAAATGGAGAGACCTGGAGCAAATATGCGGCTGGCTTCATGTTTGGAATTACGGGAATTCTGTACAATCCGGAGAAGATGACCGCTGACGAGGCGGGAACATGGACAGTCCTCAATAACCCTAAGTTTGCAAAACAGATCACCATAAAAGACAATGTCAGAGATTCCTACTTCGCTGCGGTCGGAGCATTGCAGAGGGACAAGCTGATGGACCCTGAATTCAGGGCTCAGGATGATTACTCAGAGCAGCTCAAGGATATCATGAACGATGTCAGCCCTGAGACGATAGCAAAGTCGCAGGATCTTCTTCAGGATATAAAGGACAATGTGTATTCATTTGAGACTGATAGTGGTAAGGCAGACATGATAACAGGAAAGGTTGTTGCGAATTACCAGTGGTCAGGAGATGCAGTATATGCCATGGATCAGGCTGAGGAGGATGGTGTGCAGCTTGACTTTGCGGTACCTGAGGAGTGTACAAATCTGTACTTTGACGGATGGGTCATGCTGAAAAATGGAATAGACGGTGACGCTGACAGAAAACAGGCGGCCGAGGCGTTTATCAACTTCGTGTCAAGACCAGACAATGCAGTCCGCAACATGTATTATATAGGTTACACCTCAGTCATAGCAGGTGGAGATGATGATACGGTATATTCCTACCTGGATTACACCTATGGTGCGGAGGATGATGAGGAGGATGTTGTTGACTATCCGCTTGGATATTTCTTCACAGGGGACAACACAGATCCTGACTATGTGCTCAGAGCTCCTGCGGAACAGGTCGACAGACAGCTTGGGGCTCAGTATCCGTCACAGGACGCCATAGAGAGAAGTGCGGTCATGGAGTATTTCGACGAGGATGCCACCAAGGATATCAACCAGATGTGGATCAACATCAGATGCTACAATATCAAAGATGTGCCGACATGGGCATGGTTTATTGTGGTAGCGGTGATCGGTGCACTGGCCGGTGTTATAGTTTATAATAAAAGATCAAAGAAATTATATTTGAAAAAATAAATATAATGCAGATGGAAAAAGGCAGCGTACGTCCTGATCAAAAAAGGTCGTACGCTGCCTTATATTATAAAGGAAAAAATGAGCATAATTAAAGCATTGAATAACCGTAGCTGTTGACAATGGCCTCGATCTTCTTGCCGGCCTTACACATTGGACACTCTCCAACGGAATATGAAGCATAGTCGTCAATATCTTTTTTGTTGAACAGAGAGTGAACCTCGTGTCCTGCGACTTCATCAGTTGCTGAGAATATAGCTGAAATACCGGAAATAGTTCCGCCGTAATACTCGATACACTCAATACTCTGCTTTATAGTCTTGCCTGTTGTAGCAGAAGCGAGGAGAAGAAGAACGTTTTTGTTCTTGATCATAGGCTGGAGATTATCACGGAATATGAGCTGACCTGAAGAGTGAACTTCGGGAGTCATGATGTATATGGTCTGGTGCTGGTTCATTGATACGATACCATTCTCAGTGAGTGCATTTGCAAGGTATGCTCCGATGACCTCGGTTCCATCCATGCACACGATAGTATCTACGATTGTTGTTGCAACGTATTCTGTAGCCATAGATTTGGCAGCAGCCAGAGCCATCTTTCTTCTGCTCTTAATGGTTGTCATATCGATATACTTGTTGATATGTGAGTGGTTGGTTGCAAAATGTCCGTCCACAACTTTGATATCAAGTGCATTGTTGTAAGATGATGTGATTTTCATTGTTGAATTTTCCATAGCTGTAATTCTCCTTTTCAATGTAATGTGTTGTATGCTCCATATATGATTTTAAACAATTTCAAGAATGGTATTGACCAGCAGATCATCCTGTTTTGGGTTCATAAAACAGAATCTTATGTATTTGTTGTCAAGGCCTCTTATGTCTGCGCAGCTTCTGATATGCAGCCCTTTAGGAAGACAATGCTCAACTACGTCACCGGCTGATATATCTTCTTTTTGCAGTTTTACCAGTATGAAATTGGCGGATGGCCTATATAATCTGATAGATTTATGTGTTGACAGGGCTGAATATACCAGGTTGCGCTCTGTGCGGATAAGTTCCCTCGAATCAGCGATGTATTTTTGGTCAGTAAACATAGCCTCACCTGCTGCCTCAACCAGTTTGCCTATGGCAAATGGAAGTCCGGTGATCTCAAGCGTCTTTTTGAGAACAGGATTGGATGTAATCATATAGGCGAGTCTGAGCCCCGGAACGGCAAAAAACTTGGTGGTGTTTCTGAGCACAACAACGTTCTCGTATTCAGTAACCAGCGAGATAGCCGAATTGGAAGCTGTATCATCGACAAAATCCATATATTCCTCATCTATTACAAGGGTGATGTTGTTGCCGTCACATATCTTGGCTATAAAGGCCATGGATTCTGTATCGATTATCTGTGATGTCGTGCCGTTCGGATTAGAGATAAACACGATATCTATGTCCTCGGACAGATGGGATATAAAATCGGCAATGTCCAAAGTGAAATCTTCCTCTTCAGGTGTTGTGTAGTATGTTATGTCACAGCTGTTCATAGATAGAAGTTTTTCGTAGTTCTGAGCTCCCGGCGTGATAAGGATGGCCTTCTTCGGGGATGAGAATTCGCATAAGATCTTTACGAACTCATAAGAACTGCTTCCGACAATTATGTCATCTGCGTTTGCCCCGGAGTAAGAAGATATTGAGTCCTTGAGTTTCTTCATCCTGTTGTCGGGATATACAGCCAACTGGCTTATGTTATCGTGGATTGCCTTTCTGACAGAGTCCGGAATGCCAAGCGGATTCATGTTAAGATCTGCACGGACAGTCTCCACCTGGCTGATCAGATTGTCAGTGTTAAGATTTATTACCCCTTTTTTCATAAAAAAACCCCTTTTCAGCTGTTTTAAGTTATTTTTCTGTATATTTTGTTTAAAAAACGACAATATTTTGTTATAATCTTAATATATGTCTTATTGTCAATTATACCGATTGGAGGCATCAAATACAACCTCTATAAGTTAAAATTAACAAAAAGACCACAGTAAAGAGAATCATATTGTATACAATACTGTATGCGGTAAAACATATAGGAGACCAGGGATGAAGGGAATAGTTGAGCAGTACGCACGCGGTGAGTTCAAAGTTGACAGACCGGAAGTTGATATATCAGATGGCAAGATCGAACTGAATATTGAGGCTGGAACTGTATATGACGGACAGTTTACAGTGAATTCAAAGAACAGCTGTGCAGTAAAGCTCATGGTGTATGACAGTCGTTATATCCTTGATTTCAAGAGCCACACATTTGTAGGGAAAAAGAACACAGTGGCATATTCTTTTGATGCCCGGGGAATAGAACAGGGCAAATCCTTCAAGGGCCATATCAATGTGATAACGGATGGCGGAGAGTTCATTATTCCGTATCACATATCAGTGGTGGCGCCATATATCCAGGTTGAAGACAGAAAAATAGAGGATCTGTTCCAGTTTGCATCGTATGCAGAGGGGAACTGGGAAGATGCAATAAGGATTTTTGGCAGCGAGGATTTCGTGCGCACTTTTATAGGCGATGATGAGAACCTGCAGAGGATATATGACACTCTGGGGCTTTCGCTTTCTATCAATCAGGCCATGGAGGAATTCCTTGTATATACGCACAAGAAGAGGGCACTTACTTTATCAGCAGCCCAGGATGATCTTCTGGTGGAGATGCCGCAGGAGCTTGTAAGGGCATCTGTAACTATCAATAAGAACACATGGGGATATACCCGTACCAGTATTGCGTCAGACTGTGATTTCCTTATACCTGAGACCACCACACTCAAAGGAGATATGTTTGATGGCAACTCATTTGAACTGACATTCCTTATTGACCCACAGAAGATTCATGACGGTGAGAATGCCGGCTGCATATATATATGGAACACCTATCAGAATATGAGGGTAAGAGTCAATATAAGAAAACCGGAAGTGGTTAAGATGACTCCGAAGAGCAGGCAGACGAGATTCACGATCAAGAGGGCGGAGGAGGCACTTGTAAGATCGTATATAAGTTTCAGAACGGACAAGATAGATCTCAATAAATATATTTCAGATACAAGAGAAGCATTGGGAACACTCATAAAATACAGGCCGGAGAACGGTCTGTACAGATTGGGGCTGCTCCATATGCAGATATTAGAGGGAAGAATTGGATTTGTTCAGCAGGAGTTTCTCAGGATAGATGCAGATGCCAACTATGCCAGCATGGACGATATGGAGAAGTGTTATCTGAGCTACCTCAAAGCGCTTCTCAGCAGAGAGAAATTCATGATAGATTACACGGTTCGTATCGTGAGGGAGAAGTTCAACAGTGGCGGAAGCAAGCTGTTTTATTTCTGGATACTTCTGTTTGTCGATATGAATTATACAGAGGACAAATGGGTTCTGTATGAAGATATACAGAAGCTCTTTAATGAGGGTGTGAACAGCCCTGTTATATATTTTGAAATGTGCGATATGTTCAACAAGCAGCCGCTTATGATGAAAAAGATCGCACCACTTGAGATTGCAGCGCTCAGATGGGGAATGAGAAATGAATTCGTGTCAGAGGATGTGATCGTTGAGTTTGTAAAAACGGCATCCAGACAGAAAGAATTTGACAGTCATTCATTCAGAATGCTCGAACAGATATATGATAAGAGACACGACAGAACCACATTGGATGCCATATGTGGGATATTGATAAAGAATAAAATGTATGATCCTCAGTACCACAGGTATTACAGCGATGCGTCGGAGATGGATCTTAAGTATGTTGGACTCAATGAATGCTTTATAAGAAGCATGGACAGGAGACGGTATGATGAGATACCTGAGGCTATATTGAGGTATTTCAGTTATAAGAACGTGCTCAGTGATGAGGAACTTGCATATATATATGCAAATGTGATCATGAATAAAGAAAGACAGATGTCGGTGTACAGGGATTTTGTGCCTGCCATAGAGAGATTTATGGAGAGAATGATCATGCAGGGAACTGTAAGTGATGATCTGACCGTCATATATGATGAATTCCTGGATCCGGAGACTGTGAAACCAGAGTTCGCAGCCAGACTTATCAATATAATATTCAAACGTAAGTTTGTATGTAATAACGAGAATATAACAGATATCATAGTATCCAATAGTGAATTGGGAGGAGAAGTAAAGATACCGGTGGTGAATGGTGAGGCATATGTGGAGATCATATCTCAGTCGGCTATAATCACCATGCTTGATGACCACGGTGGACGGTATGTAAGTACCGTGCCTTACAGACTCGAGAGGATTGTAGATGAGAGAAGCTATCTGGATATATGCCAGGAATACTGTCCGAAGGATTACAGGTATTTGCTTTTCCTGTACAATGACATAGATATATTTACCCATAGAGATGCGAAGGAGATCAATCTGGCAAGGGATATTGTATTGTGTCCGGAGGTCAGTTATAAGGTTAGACAAGAAGCGCTGACGCATATGGTTGAGTATTATCATGAGAATTTTGATGCAGATATACTCAGGAAATATCTGTCACGGATCGATCTCGACTATGTTGACCCGGCATATGCATCGAGGATCAACACATATTATATCACCCTTGGAATGTATGAAGCTGCATTTGAGGGAATGTACAGATTTGGCTATGTTGATGTGGATATAGACGAGCTTATCAATATAGCGGAGTTTGGTATAGATGATAAGAGATATGATGAGAGCAGACTGCTCATATCCATATGTGTATACATTTACAGAAGAGGGTATGCAGGGCAGAAGATATTGTCATATCTGATCAATAACTACAATGGATCTCTGGATGAGATGGCCAACCTTTTCAAGTCGGTTAATTCCAATTACAGAAATATAGACATGCTGTCGGAGAATATCCTGGCACAGATGATGTTTGCAGATGGATATATTGAATCGATATATGATATTTTCGAGGTATATTACAGGGGCAGGAGCAGAGGAATGGTCGTTAAGGCATTTCTTCGGTACTGTGCCCATCAGTATCTTATCAAGGATCATAAGATACCATCATATATAATGGAAGATCTGTATAAGGAGATAGAAAAAGGGAATATAAAGGATGAGATATCGCGGATGAGCCTTCTGTATTATTTCAGCAACAGGGCTGGAAGATACTCTGAGGAACAACAGGAATGGATCCGGACAAATGTAAAGCAGTTCATAGAATATAGCAAGATACTGCCATTTTTCAGACAGTTTGAGTCCTTTGTCAAGCTCCCTGGTGATATGAAGTTCAAGACATATGTCATATTCAAAGGGGATAGTGGCAGACAGGTCTGGGTAAGCTACAGTTTTGGACAGGAAAGCAGCAGTATGGCGCAGTACAAGTCCGAGAGAATGAACGAGATCATTCCGGGAATATATGTAAAGGAAGTGGTTGTATTCCATGGAGAGTCGTTGATCTATTCCATAGATGGGGTGACAGGTACATCTGTGGTAGTTGAGAGCGACATATTGAAGAATGCAACATTCCACAAAGGCGGTAACAGCAGTTTTGAACTGATCAACAGCATGCTTGTGAGTCAGGAGACAAGAAATGACCATGAATTGATACAGGCTATGGACACATACCTGTATGACAGTCATTTCTTTGACGCAAATCTAATATTGCTTTAATTTTCGCAAGGAGGGACCCGCTTGCGGGAGGATTCCCAAACTTTTCATAGGAGGTATGGAGATGACTGATACACAGTTATATCTGGGATTGGATCTGAGCCCGGAATATACACAGCTCAGTTTTTATAATGTAGATACACATGAACCGGAATCGGCATATCATGAGGAGGCAAAGGATACATATATGCTTCCAAATATATTGTTCTACAGCGCATACCACAAGAGAGCCGGGACTGTACAGGATGGATGCTTCAAATTCATAGATCTGGCAGGCTGGTGTGCCGGTGCAAAGGCATCTGCCTACAGATTTGAAGAGAAAGGCACGGTTGTCGATCAGATATATCAGAAAACCATAGATCAGGAAGATATAGAGGTTGAGGGAAAACGATATAAAGCGGAGGAACTTCTTGTAAAACTCATGGCTCTCCAGATAAAACAGTTTACAGATCACCTTGACGGGTTTGTGATCAGGAGACTGACAGTCACTGTGGCAGATACATCGCCAAGGATCATACAGGCAGTCAGAGGGCTTAAGTCTGCACTCAGACTCAGGGACGATGAGTTCAACATTGTTAGCCATCTGGACAGTGGATTATGCTATATATTTGCACAGCCTGAGCCGTTGAGAAATAATAGTGTTGGATTATTTGATTTTGGCAGGGATGGACTGAACTTTTACAGAATAGACCTGACCAGAAAATATCCGTTGATAGTGTCTGTTCAGCATACAGACTACAGAGACCGTATGAATATGCGAAAGTTTGGCAGAAATTATGAGGATATGGATGAGGCATTTGTCCCTGTGGTCAGGGAGGCCATGGGCGAGGTGTTCATATCGTCAGTGTTCCTCACCGGTGTAGGTTTTGTAGAGAACTGGATGAAGCAGTCAGCAGCTGTGCTGTGTCAGGGACGAAGAGTATTTGTCGGACAGAATATATATACAAAAGGAGCCTGTTTCAGATCCCTCGGAGGAACATATACAGAGTCTCTTGGGAGATATTTTATAGATACAGAGGAAACTGTAAAGAACAATATAGGCATCAATCTGAGAGATGGAAAAAATACTTTCTGGCCTATAGTGTATGGCGGCAATGAATGGTTCAACACACGGGGCAGAGTAGAATTGTTCCCGGATGAATCCCGCAGGATCCAGATAGTTTATCAGGATATCCTGACTGAGGAAGAATGGAATGAGACCATAGAGATACATGGATTACCGGCCAGACCTAAGAAAACGACCAAGCTGTCGATAGAGGTGGAGTACAGTGCATCGGACAAGGGGGCAATAGTTATAAGAGATCTGGGATTTGGCAGTCTGTATCCGACAACCAATAAGATATACAGAAAAGAGTTCGATATATCTGCATTGAAAAGAAAGTTTGAAGAGAAGCAGGGGACTGATGACCATGCGGAGGCGGTGAGAGCAGATGAGGGAGAGACTGATGAACTGAGGGCGGAGCCTGTTGTATATTACGGCACGGCATCTCCACAGCCGGAGTCAGAAGCTGAACCGGAGCCAGACACAGAGCCGGAGCAGGCTATAGAATATGACTGGACAGATGAAGAAGACAGTATTGATCAGTCAGATGATAAGAGTGATCAGGATGAGCCAGATCCTGAATCTGACAATAAGGATGATGAGCCTGTTGTACAGAGCGAATTCAATATTCCGTCATATCTAAGAGGACAGCATTTTGATCCGGGAGAATGATCCGGGAGTATACATATTGTAAAGGTGATACACAGATGAGTGGAATAATTATTTGCAAAACAAAAACAGCAGATAACCCATACACATTTCTCAATACCAAGATAAGTGTGTATTCATATGAGGAGCTTTGCTATTATATTTTCAACAATATGGTTTTGATAGGAAGCGATGATCTTGCGGACAGACTGAGTACGTGGCTCAGAGAAGCAATAGATATGAATGATCTTGCGGATAAAATAGACCTTCTCAACTCAAAAAATGCATATATACAGGATATCATGGTTGAGATCCTTACATATGGTGAATTCTACAGTAAAGACGAGGTAAAGGTCTTTATGGATGAATGCAAAAAGATCCGCACACTTAAACCGTACGAGGTTGACAAGAAAAGGGCGGACAGCTATATGATGTACAAGCATTATATAAAAGCAGATGCCATATATGATGATATCATAGATTACAAGGAATCCCGTGGTGAATTTGATGAATTCCTTGGAAATATATATCACAACAAGGGAGTAGCTCTTGCCGGGAACCTGCAGCTTGAAGAGTCAAAGGAATGTTTTATAAAGGCATTTTCACTAAATAAAAATAATGAGTCGCTTATAGAATATTTCTGTGTCATGGCGGTAACTGTAGATACAGCCACATTGCAGAGAGAGATAAGGAAACGTGGCATGCCGGCAGGATTTTTGGATGACCTGATGAATGAGGTGGGAGATTCGAAGGAAGATGTGCATGAGATGTCTATATACAACAAAGTTCAGAAGGCTGTGTATAACAGGATGCATGGAGATATAGAGGACTATGATAAAAGAATGAATTCTATATTGGGATCACTGAAAGATCAGTTCAGGAATCAGATAGGATGACTTTGTGCTTGACGTATGGCCGGGCTATGTTGTACTATCACAATGAATATAAAAAAGATATATGCAAAAGCTGTGATGAAGAGGAGTAGCATGTGGAGTCAGCCAGAGAGAAGGGTTTGTAAGCTGGGAGACCTTTCCTGACAGATATATGTGAAGGTAGCTTCTGAGCTGCGCGATTGAAATAATAGTAGGTTGCGCCGGGGCGTTCCCGTTACAGGATAAGATGAGATACAAAACAAGGTGGTAACGCGATCATATACTCGCCCTTCTGACTGGCTGTCCGGAGAGCGGGTTTTTTTATGTAGATTATTCGACTGAAAAATGCGCTGATACCGGTTAAGAAGTGTTTTATTTAAGAAGTAAGAAATCATGAAAGAATAGAAAGGAAGAATGAGATGAAAGAGTTAGAGAAGACATATGATCCTTCCCAGATAGAGGATAGACTCTACAGAAAGTGGGAGGAAAAGAAGTATTTCCATGCAGAGGTTGACAGGAGCAAGAAGCCATTTACGATAGTAATGCCACCTCCAAATGTAACAGGTCAGCTCCACATGGGACATGCCCTGGACAATACCATGCAGGATATACTTATAAGATTCAAGAGAATGCAGGGCTATTCAGCACTGTGGCAGCCTGGTACAGACCACGCAGCCATCGCAACCGAGGTCAAGGTTACAGAGAAGCTGAAGGAGCAGGGAATAGATAAGAAAGAGATCGGCCGTGAGGAGTTCCTCAAGCATGCATGGGCATGGAAGGAGGAGTACGGCAACCGTATCGTGAGCCAGCTCAAGAAGATGGGTTCATCCGCTGACTGGGACAGAGAGAGATTCACCATGGACGAGGGATGCTCTAGAGCTGTAAAGGAAGTATTTGTAAGACTGTACGATAAAGGCTACATATACAAGGGCTCAAGAATCATCAACTGGTGTCCTGTATGTAAGACTTCTATATCAGATGCTGAGGTTATCCACGAGGAGCAGGATGGATATTTCTGGCACATCAACTATCCGGTAGTTGGAGAGCCTGGAAGATTTGTCGAGATAGCAACAACAAGACCTGAGACACTTCTTGGAGATACAGCCGTTGCTGTAAATCCTGACGATGAGAGATATACAGATATAGTTGGAAAGATGCTGGAGCTGCCACTCACAGACAGACAGATCCCGGTCATCGCAGATCCATATGTTGACAAGGAGTTCGGAACAGGTTGTGTAAAGATCACACCTGCACATGACCCTAACGATTTCGAGGTTGGAAAGCGTCATGACCTTGAGGAAATCAATATACTGAACGATGATGCAACCATCAATGAGCTGGGCGGTAAGTACGCAGGTATGGACCGTTACGAGGCAAGAAAGCAGATGGTGGCAGACCTTGACGCACTCGGACTCCTCGTAAAGGTTGTTCCACACAGCCACAACGTAGGAACACATGACAGATGTAAGACAACTGTAGAGCCGATGATCAAGCCTCAGTGGTTCGTCCGCATGAAGGAGATGGGTCAGGCTGCGCTTGATATCATCAAGACAGATGAGCTTTCATTTGTGCCTGAGCAGTTCGATAAGACATATATCCACTGGCTTGAGAACATCCGTGACTGGTGTATATCAAGACAGCTCTGGTGGGGACACAGAATCCCTGCATGGTACTGCGATGAGTGCGGCGAGACCATCGTCAGCCGTGATGTTCCTACAGTATGTCCAAAGTGCGGATGCACGCACCTCACACAGGATGAGGATACACTTGATACATGGTTCTCATCAGCACTGTGGCCATTCTCAACACTTGGCTGGCCGGACAAGACACCAGAGTATGAGTATTTCTATCCTACAAGCGTGCTTGTAACAGGATACGATATCATCTTCTTCTGGGTAATCCGTATGGTATTCTCGGCACTTGAGCAGACTGGCAAGAGCCCATTCAAGCACGTGCTGATCCACGGACTTGTAAGAGACGACCAGGGACGTAAGATGAGTAAGTCCCTTGGAAATGGTATCGACCCACTTGAGGTTATAGACAAGTACGGCGCAGATGCCCTTCGTCTGACACTTATAACAGGAAATGCTCCTGGAAACGATATGCGTTTCTACTGGGAGAGAGTTGAGAATTCCAGAAACTTTGCAAATAAGATCTGGAACGCAACACGTTTCATTATGATGAACATGGAGAAGGCAGATTTCTCAGATGTGAAGCTGTCTGACCTGACAATAGCTGACCGTTGGATCCTGTCCAAGGTCAACACTCTTGCAAAAGAGATGACAGACAACATGGAGAAGTTCGAGCTTGGTATCGCGGTATCCAAGGTATATGACTTCATCTGGGAAGAGTTCTGTGACTGGTATATCGAGATGGTTAAGCCTCGTCTCTACAATGATGAGGATGAGACAAAGGCAGCAGCACTCTGGACACTGAAGACAGTTCTTATCCAGGCGCTTAAGCTTCTTCATCCATACATGCCATTCATCACAGAGGAGATATTCTGTAATATCCAGGACGAGGAGGAGTCTATCATGATCTCCAAGTGGCCTGAGTATACAGATGAGTGGAACTTCGAGGCTGACGAGGCCGCTGTCGATACGATCAAGGCAGCAGTTCGTGCCATCAGAAATCTTCGTACAGGAATGAACGTACCACCTAGCAGAAAGGCAAAGGTATATGTCGTATCTGCCAAGGAGGATGTGAGATATATATTTGAGTCATCAAAGAGCTTCTTTGCCACACTGGGATATGCCAGCGAGGTGTATGTACAGGCTGACAAGACGGGAATCGATGAGAACGCTGTCTCAACACTGATCCATGACGCTGCTGTATACATTCCTCTGGAGGAGCTTGTTGATATCGATAAGGAGATCGAGAGACTTGAGAAGGAGGCAGCAAAGCTTGCCGGAGAGATCAAGCGTGCATCCGGAATGCTTGCAAATCCAAAGTTCGTTGACAAGGCACCAGCCGCAAAGGTTGAGGAGGAGAAGGCAAAGCTTGCAAAGTATACAGAGATGTCTGAGCAGGTTTCCGAGCGTCTTGCACAGCTTAAGAAGTAAAAGAGAAGTCCCGACAGACGGTGGTTGCGCCTGCCGGGACTTTTCTCTGACTATATCTGTATATTGATATTGTGTAGGGAGATTGTATGAGTTCACGGAAGAAGAAAAGAAATACATCCGGTGAGGTATGGATCATAGTGATAATAGCAATTCTGTGTCTGTTGGCCTGTGGGTTGGCCGTATATCTCTACTGGCAGACAACAGATAAGAAATCCGACGGACGACCGGTGGGAACGGAGATGTCTACGGATACAGACAGTACGTCTGTTACGGCAACGGTGACGGAGATCACTACAGAAGAGATAACTGAGGCACCTGATCCTGAAATGGAGATCAATGAAAAAATATCAGACAGAATAGCTGAGATGGACATACGGGAAAAGATAGGGCAGATGTTCTTTATCAGAGGAAATCCTGATTATGATCAGACGATGTTTGATACATACAATCCGGGTGGTGTATTATTGTTTGGAAGTGATGTTCAGGATAAGACATATACGGAGCTTCAGGATTATATAGATAATTTTCAACGGATGAGTGGTACACCGCTGCTTATCGGAATAGATGAGGAGGGGGGAACTGTATCCAGGCTAAGTGGCAATTACAATATTGTGGATCAGCCATTCCTGTCTCCAAGGGAACTTTACGCTGATGGTGGAATGGATGAGGTGATACAGGATTCTCACAGGAAGAGTACACTGCTGCTGGATCTGGGAATAAATGTAAATTTTGCCCCTGTGGTTGATTATTCTACAGATATATGGGATTTTATGTATGAAAGAGCATTGGGTGATACCATAGATGAGACCTGTGAATTTGCGAAAGAGATAGTGTCAGCCATGAATGAGGACGGCATGGGATCAGTACTGAAACATTTTCCGGGATATGGCAGTAATGGAGATACCCACACAGACATTATCACTGATGACAGGGACTATGATACATTTGCCAGTCAGGATTTTCTGCCGTTTCAGTCAGGCATTGATGCAGGGGCAGAATGTGTGCTGGTGTGTCATAATATAGTCACATGTATGGACAGCAAATGGCCGGCATCTCTGTCGGAGAATGTACATAATGTGCTCAGAGAGAAACTGGGATTTATCGGAGTCATAATCACTGATGATCTGGCTATGGATGGAGTGGCAGATTTCTGCGGTGCGGACACTGCTGCTGTACAGGCCATTCTGGCGGGAAATGACATGATGATAGTATCAGATTTCTATACACAGTACGATGCGGTGCTTCAGGCAGTGCAGGATGGAACCATAAGTGAGCAAAGATTGGATGAATCAGTTGCAAGAATACTGAAATGGAAGTATCATCTCAACATATTGAGATAAGATTGTGGCGGAGATGCATTTGCTTCATATCATATAACAGAAGAGTTTTCTGTCTGATATGAAGGAGGTGTATGAGATGGGTTTTAACAGCATTCCGATCCGCAATATCATACGTGAGGCGGTTGCGAGGGGCGGCATTATTGTGGATGTCAGAAGCCGTGAGGAATTTCTTGAGGGTCATATTCCGATGGCTGTAAATGTTCCTTTTGAACTGATAGAAGAGAGAGAATATACATTGCCGAGGAGCAAATATCTGCTCGTATACTGTGCTCATGGAGTGAGCAGTATGAAAGCATCGCTGATAATGAGTGAGGATGGATATAAAGTTATCAATACAATAGGTGGCCTGGCTCAATACAGGGGCCCGGTTACGAGAGGACGTTAAATGTATTAAGAAGTCAAATGCAGGAAACTGTGATATAATGAACGCAAAATTATCTGCTCGCAAGGATGCTGGTTTTGCGGAATGCATAGAATGTGCCTGTATGATATCATTCGCATTGCGACAGCTGCACCTTAGCAAGCCGCTGTGATGCGAATGATCACAATGATATAACCCACAGAAAGGGCGTAATATGAGTAAAGTAGAACTTATTGCTCCATGTCATTTTGGGCTGGAGTCTGTATTAAAAAGAGAGATACTGGATCTGGGCTATGAGATAGTTCAGGTGGAAGATGGAAGGATCACATTTGCGGGGGATGAGGATGCAATAGCACGCGCAAATGTATTTATAAGGACCGCAGAGAGGATCATGCTCAAATGTGGAAGTTTCAGGGCAACTACATTTGATGAGCTGTTTGAAGGAACAAAGTCTATACCATGGGAGAGATATCTGACAAGGGACGCGAAGTTCTGGGTATCTAAGGCAACATCAAATAAGAGTGCGTTGTTCAGCCCGTCAGATATACAGTCTATAGTGAAAAAAGCCATGGTGGAGAGAATGAAACAGACATACAGGGTATCGTGGTTTACAGAGGATGGCGCAAGTTATCCTGTGCGTGTGTTCATATTTAAGGATATTGTAACCATAGCACTTGATACCTCAGGTGTATCATTACATAAGAGAGGGTATAGAAAACTGGTCGGCAAGGCGCCTATATCTGAAACTCTGGCTTCGGCACTCATTATGCTGACACCATGGAACAGGGACAGGGTTCTCGTGGATCCGTTCTGTGGAAGTGGTACATTTCCTATAGAGGCTGCAATGATAGGAGCACATATTGCGCCTGGAATTGACAGGGAGTTCACGGCCCAGGAATGGACAAAGGTGTGTGACAGAAAGATCTGGTATTCCGCAGTGGACGAGGCTCATGACCTGATAGACCACGATGTGAAGATGAATATACAGGGATATGATCTGGATGGAGATATGGTAAAGTGCGCTATGGAGAATGCCAGGGCGGCCGGAGTTGATGAACATATTCATTTTCAGCAGAGAGATGTGAAGGATCTCAGAAACCCTAAGAAATATGGATTTATAATTACCAATCCGCCATATGGAGAGCGTCTTGAGGAGAAGGAAGCACTTCCGGAGCTCTACAGTACAATAGGTGAGAGTTACAGGAATCTGGATTCCTGGTCTATGTTCCTCATAACATCTTATGCTGATGCAGAGAAATATATAGGAAGAAAAGCTGACAAGAACAGAAAGATATACAATGGTATGATAAAGTCATATTTCTATCAGTTTATGGGACCTAGGCCACCAAAAAGAAGGAGAGAAGACAGTTGAAAAAACTGGTGTATATAGTACTGATCCTGTCGATAATGGCTCTGGCGTATTTTGGAATGCGGGAGCCGGTGGGAAGACTCGAAAAGAACGACAAGGATACTCGTGCAGTGTCTGCACTGACGGAAAAGCTGGCAGATGAGTACAACAACGAAGGATTAAAACTTGAAATCAACGGAATTGATATTGACAAGGACAAGTATCTGCCATATCTGAACAGTGATCTCAGAGTCATGCTCCCACTCAGGACGGTTAAGGATAAGCTTAAGTGTTCGGTTGACAAGTATGCAAATGGAAGTGTGATCATTGGCAGAAATGACCGTGAACTCAGAATAGTTGTTGGTTCATTGTCCGCAAGCTCAGATGGAAATGATCTGGAGCTGCAGACTGCGCCGGTGAATATAGATGGAGAGATATATGTTCCAATAGAGGATATAAGTGAATCTGTGGACTACACATGTGAATATAATTATGAGACGGGCAGAGTGAGTCTTGGAAAGAATGGTGAGGATATAACCCTGCCGGGATCATATGACATGAGAAAAGAAGGAAGAGTCACAGAGGTGAGAGATCAGGGAGATTCCGGAACATGCTGGGCATTTGCATCTCTGGCGGCACTGGAGACTACTTTGATGCCGGATGAAAAGTTACAGTTTTCGGTTGACAACATGACCAGGAACAATGGCTTTGGTGTAGAGCAGTTTGAAGGTGGACAGTACAGGATGAGTATTGCATACCTTGCGTCCTGGAAGGGCCCTGTCCTTGAAAAGGATGATCCTTACGGTGATGATGAGACCAATTCCAAGCTCAAAGCAGTGAAGCATCTTCAGGAAGCTCAGATCATAGAAGACAAAGATTTGAAGGCCATAAAAAAAGCCGTATATAAGAAGGGCGGTGTCGAAACCGCAATTTACAGTGATATGGTGGATGCGGACAGCGATTCAGAATATTATAACAGAAAGAATAATTCATACTACTACAACGGAACAGAAGGAATAAATCACGATGTTGTTATAGTAGGATGGGATGATAATTACAGCAGGGATAATTTCAATATAAAGCCAAAGAAGGACGGAGCATTTATTTGCAAAAACAGCTGGGGCACTGAATTTGGCGAAGATGGATATTTCTATATCTCATATTATGATGCACATATAGGTGAGACAAGCGTAGTCTATACCAGACTTGATCCTGCGGATAATTATGACAGGATATACCAGTCAGATAAGCTGGGATGGGTAGGAGTCCTGGGCTATGACAATGAGGAAGCATATTTTGCAAATGTATATAAGGCGGGTAAGAATGAGGAGCTTCAGGCTGTATCTTTCTATGCAACGGGAGCAAAGACTACGTACGAGGTGTATGTTGCCACAGAATATGAAGGACAGGATGATCTTCAGAACAGGCAGCTTGTGGCATCGGGTGAGATGGAGTATTCAGGATATTATACGGTGGACTTCGACAATGCGGTGAAGCTTGCTGATGGGAAAAAATTTGCCGTTATAGTGCATATAACCACACCGGGAAGCAAGTACCCGATAGCGATAGAATATGATGCTGACTCCATGACTGACAGTTTTGATGTGTCGGACGGAGAGGGATATATAAGCCTTTATGGCAATCAGTGGTACAGTGCTGAGCAGGAGAGAGACTGCAATGTATGTCTGAAGGCATTTACAAAGAAGGTCGAGAAATAGGAAGGAGCGGTATATTACTATGGAGAAATTGATATTTGCCACAGGAAATGAGGGAAAAATGAAGGAGGTCCGTATGATACTTGCGGATCTTGGTTATGAGATCCAGTCCATGAAAGAAGCCGGGATCAATGTGGATATAGTTGAGGATGGACAGACATTTGAGGAGAACGCACTGATAAAAGCCAGAGCGATCAGCAGGGAGACCGGATGTCTGGTTCTTGCAGATGATTCAGGGCTTGAAGTTGATTATATGGATAAGGCTCCTGGAATATACAGTGCCAGATTTCTTGGCGAGGATACTTCCTACAGAGTGAAAAATCAGTACATCATAGACCAGCTTGCAGGGGTTCCTGATTCAGAGAGAACTGCAAGATTCGTGTGTGCTATTGCTGCCGTATTTCCTGATGGAAGTGAATACACGAGAAGAGGTACCATCGAGGGAATTATAGGTTATGAAGAGCGAGGAGAGAATGGATTTGGATATGATCCAATCTTTTATCTTCCGGAGTTTGGTAAGACTACAGCTGAACTTGATCCGGAGGAGAAGAACCAGATAAGTCACAGAGGCAATGCACTCAGGCTGATGAAGAAGGTTATAAAGACACATATCGAGAATAAGTAAAAGAGGAAGGGGAGATGGTAAAATGAGGGTTTTGATAATAAGTGATACTCATAGAAGGAGTGATTGCATCAAGCAGGTACATGACATAGTGGGAGATGTGGATATGCTTATACATCTGGGAGATGTAGAAGGTGATGAGGATTTTGTCCGTGAGCTGTTTGACTGCGAGATTCATATGGTACGAGGAAATTGCGACAATGCTTCGGATCTTCCGATAGCAGAAGAGATTTCTATTGGTGATAAGAAGGCGTTTATAACCCATGGACACATGTTTGGTGTAAGCCTGGGGAAGAGAGAGCTTGAAAAGCTTGTTGATGAGAACGGATACGATATTGTTATGTATGGTCATACACACAGAAGAGATGTGTCGACATATGGGGATTCGTATATAGTCAACCCGGGAAGCCTGGGAGATCCAAGGGACAACAGTATTGGCACATACATGATCCTGGATTTCGATCAGCACGGAACTCCTTTCTTTGCACAAAATGAGCTGCCAAAGATAGAGCCTCCTGCTGAGAAGAAAAGGAAAAAAAGCCTCTGGGAATTGTTGATGGGGTGAACTAGAAAAAAAGAATAGGATATTTGAAGATGAGGAAACATGATATAGTAGAAGGTGTGATTGATACATATGAGTTCCCGAATAAAGGAAGCTTTCATATGGATGACCGGAAGGTGACTGTCAAGGGGGCGATTAAGGGACAGAAGGTGAGCTGCCGCATAACCAAGCTGAAAAAAGGCAAAGCGGATGGAAGACTCCTTGAGGTTCTGGAAAAATCAGAACTCGAGGATGCAACACCGGTGTGCTCACATTTCGGAATGTGTGGTGGATGCAGCTACCAGACACTCAGCTACAGAAATCAGCTGAAAGTTAAGGAGGCGCTTGTCAAAGGACTCCTGGATGGCGTTATAGACAGTGAGTCGCATCCGTATGAGTGGCAGGGAATACTTGAGTCGCCTGTGACAAAAGGATACAGGAATAAGATGGAGTTCTCATTTGGCGATGAATATAAGGATGGCCCTCTTGCGTTGGGACTTCACAAGAAGAACAGCACGTACGACATCGTACAGATGGATGACTGTTATATAGTCAATGATGATCTGAACAAGATAGTGAAGTACACTGTCCAGTTCTGCAAGGAGGCAGGACTCCCATATTACAAAAAGATGCAGCACGAGGGACTTCTGCGCCATTTGGTTATCAGACGTTCGGCGACAAATGGCGATCTGCTGGTGAATCTGGTGACAACCACCCAGAATCTGGAGGCTCTGAACCTTGACGCATATGTGAAGGGGTTGCTGGCGCTGCCGCTTGAGGGCAAGATCGCGGGAATCCTCCACACGGAGAATGACTCTATGGCAGATGCAGTCATCAGCGACAGGACAAATCTGCTCTACGGAACAGAGTATATATATGAGACAGTCCTTGGGCTTCAGTTCAAGATATCACCGTTCTCATTCTTCCAGACAAATACCAAGAGTGCGGAGAGACTCTATGACAAGGCTCGTTCGTATGTGGGTGACACAAAGGATGCTGTCATATTCGACCTCTACAGCGGAACCGGAACCATAGCCCAGCTTCTTGCGCCTGTCGCAAAGAAGGTTATCGGTGTGGAGATCGTTGGGGAAGCAGTGGAGGCTGCCCGTGTGAATGCGGAGCTCAACGGACTTGACAACTGTGAGTTTATCGCAGGAGATGTGCTGAAGGTCATAGATGACATAGAGGAGAAACCAGACTTCATTGTGCTTGATCCGCCTCGTGACGGAATCAATCCTAAAGCTTTGACGAAGATCATCAACTATGGTGTGAAGGAGCTTGTGTACATAAGTTGCAAGCCAACCTCGCTTGCCAGGGATCTGGTGACTCTGCAGGAGAACGGATATTTTGTGACCAAGGCATGCGCTGTCGATCAGTTTCCGGGCACCGTTCATGTGGAGACCATCGTGAAAATGCGTAAGGAGGATTAGGTTAAGAATAGACTAACTAAGTAGTGGATTGCATTATGCTGGGAGGGCATTTTGAGAAAAAAGAAACTATTTATAGTAATAATTGTGGATATGGGTGGAATACTTTACAGGTGCATGTGATGGATGAGTTGGATTTGACGTCTGCGGAGAGCAAGGCGACTTATGAGGGGATTAAGTCATATGTGGCGAAGCATAATGATGGGATGAAGCCAGACAGCCTAAGTGTCCTAAGGAGAAGGAAGAGGCTATGTTTGGGCACTGAAATATTTTTAGATGATTCCAAGTGAATCATAGGATGATTCGTGACAGACAATGCTTGATGATATGGTGGAAAGCGTAAGAGAGCATACTCCATTGGTCTATGGAAATTATAAATTATTTATGTCTTAGATTCCAGGGGACACTCTTCGTGACAGAAGGAACGTCCCCACAGAAAAGGGGGAAACAGCTATGAAGGAAAAAAACAGGAAAAAAGTATTTGGCAGAGTAGTGACTGCTTTTGTGCTGGCGGTAAGTATGCTTATCGGCATTATGGCATCGGGAATCGGGGAAGCCACAGCATCTGCGGCGACGGGAAAGCCTAAGTTGATTCGTTGGGAGTCCGTGGGTGCAAATCAGATAGCATTTGAAGCAGATCTGACAAATGTTACAGGTTACGGTACATGGGTGGTATATAGATCGCTGAGTGCCAAAACAGGATTTAAGAAACTGGACACGGTGCAGGGTAACAGCTGGACCAGTAACTCGTATAACATGTGGTATACATTTGGTGATAAGGACAGGGTTGTGTGTTTCTCACAGACATCCGATATAGGCAATGATGTGGTGTTTATGGACAGAGTAGCAGTGCTCGGCAGGAAATACTATTACAAGATAGCGCTGGTGGGAATCGATGGAAAAGCTATTGCCACTTCCAATGTAATAGCATGCAGGACAAAGCTGCCAAAGCCTGAACTGACCAAATGTACTTCAACAGATGGCAGAACTGTTAAGCTTTCCTGGAAGAAATCAGACAAAGCACAAGGGTACATAATATTCAAAAATGATGGCAAGGGCTGGAAGAGATTTAAAAAGATAACAAAGGGATCTGTTACAAAATATACAGATAAGAATGTAAAGACCGGAAGAAACTACAGATACAGAGTCCGTGCTTACAGCAAGTCCGGCTCCAAGGTGATATACAGTGAATACAGTACGGCCATGACTGCTACACTCAAGAATCCTACAGTCAAGGGGCAGTATAATGTTGGAAGTGTATATGGACCATATCTCAATGCCCAGGAACTGGTTCAGGTGAGACGAGCTGTTCAGAATTTCAAGATAAATTACATAAAATCTGGAATGACAGAGTATGAGAAGGCACTGGCAGCATTTAACTATATCAGAAATAACTGTTCATATGCACGCCGTGGATGGCAGTACAACAATGCAAATACAGCATGGGGTGCGTTGGTGTATGGAGAGGCTCAATGTTCAGGATTTGCAAGGGGATATAAAGCACTCTGTGATGCTATAGGTGTCAAGTGCTATTATGTGCATGCAAATGGAAAAGCCATCAATCCTTCACATCAATGGAATATGGTAAAGATGGGAAGCAAATGGTATGTAACAGATGCCCAGGGTGGATTCTTCCTGGTAGGAAGCTATACCTGGAAGGGTATGGGCATGGCATGGGATACAGCCGGTCTGCCAACATGCAGCAAAAAGGATCACTCAAAGGGTGGATTTGCAGGCAGTATAAATTAAAAACATAATCCTCAGGGGAAACTCAGTATTCTTCCTGAGGATTTTTTTGTATTTCTTTGATTTGCAATGTTAATGTGGTAGAATAATGTATAGCTATAATATTTTAAAATGGGGATGTGCAATTTTTCGGACCTTGGATTAGCTCAAAAAATTACATGAAAAAAATTGATTTCTCCATATAAAGGGTGAATGCAGATAAAGTATAATTATTATAATATAATTGGGAAAATTTACCTACTATTAAAAATGTAGATAGATAGGATGACAAGGGAGATAGAGAATGGCTGGAATTATGAACATAAAACCGGGTACAAAGATGAGGGCAGCTCTGGATGTACCTGCAAATCAGGAACCGAAATTTAATATGATGTGCACATTTAACAAGGCACTTGATGAATCTGCGTTTCTGGTATCTATCCCTATGGTTGACTCAAAAGCTTACATACCGGATGAGAATCAGAAGATTCTGTTCAGATACGG
>Ga0129311_1000297_pt1 | contig 46165 bp, 37 predicted proteins | sample Go1ome_FD_94435 | JGI IMG/M metagenome (GOLD analysis project Ga0129311, IMG submission 94435) | Western lowland gorrila individual fecal microbial communities from Wisconsin, USA - Go1022B metagenome | ecosystem: Host-associated > Mammals > Digestive system > Large intestine > Fecal | place...
TGACACATTGGACGCTATGTACAGAAGCCAGAATATTGAAGATTTTATGCGAAGCAGCTACGCCTATTGTCAAGAGCATGAAGCAGTAATTCGAGAACATATTCTAAAGTCAGAGGGGTAAGTCATACCTGACAACAGGAACTGGAATCGGCCAATACAGGTCAAATTCTTCGTAGATGAAAAAGGACTTGGCGCGATAAAAGCAAAAATGACAGCACTGAAACTGTGTGCGGAGGTAGAAAAAACAATGAACAAAGATATGTGCGTAGTCTGTGACGATGGGATTTTGAATATTCGTGTCGGCGCAATCATCATGAAGGATGGAAAGCTTTTGATGGTTGGCAATGACAGAGACTATCTCTACTCCGTTGGCGGCAGGGTAAAATTCGGTGAAACAGCAGAAGAGGCTGTCGTCCGTGAAGTGTTGGAGGAAACAGGCGTTCAGATGGAAATTGACCGCCTTGGCTTTGTGCATGAAAACTATTTCTATGGCGACGTGCCTTCCAATCGGAATAAGCTGATTTATGAGATTTCGCTTTTCTTCTATATGAAAGTGCCTGATGCTTTTGCGCCGATCAGCGAAAGCTTTATGGAAGATAACAGCAAAGAACACTTGATGTGGGCTTCGCTCGATGAGGACATTAAGATGTATCCAGAATTCTTCAAGACCGAATTAAGGAATCCAACAGACACAGTAAAGCTTTTCACTACGGACAAGAGATAACTGAACAGGAGCGGGATAGCATCTATGCCAGATAATAGGAATCGCAAGCGACCGATACAGGTCAAATTCTTCGTAGACGAAAGAGAACTCAGCTTGATAAAGGCGAGGATGGCACAGCTTGGTATAGAGAATATGAGCGCCTACCTTCGCCAAGTGGCGATCGACGGATATGAGAAAAAACCGGATATGCCTGAACGCCATGAGCCGAAAAATCCCTGACTCACTTTCCGAAGATAGATTAATCCATGAACAGGAACAACAGGCAGAGAATATAGAGCAGTTCGTTCAGCGGGTAAAGAGAAATAGCACCCTCACGGAGCTAACGCCCTATGCCCTCAGAGAGCTTATCAAGGCGGTCTATGTGGGATGCACCGGACAAGTCCAGCGGCAAGCGCAGGCAGAAGGTACATATCGAGTACGACCTTGTGGGCTACATTCCCGTGGATGAGCTGCTAAAAGCGGAACAGGCATGACCGAAATCATGCCTGTTCCAAGAAATTTGAATTTTACTGTCTTACCAGCAGACGGCTTCAGGCGTCTGTCTCTTGCTTTTTTATCGCTTACCGCTTTCCCGCGCCGATCCAGGATTCGTCCGACGGGTTGTCGCGGAACTGGAGGAGCCGCGCGACATCGTCGGGGTGGATATAGTCCTGCTCCGCCGCGACGGCGGCGATGACGTCGAAATTCGTCAGGCTGTGGTTTTTCACGTTCGCCGCGGCAAGGCGGTCGATGCCCTTTTGCATGCCGTAGGTGAAGATGCTCGCGATGCCGAGCACCTCCGCGCCCGCCTCGCGCAGAACGTCCACAACGTCGAGCGCGCTGCCGCCCGTGGAGATGAGGTCCTCGATGACGACGACCTTCTGGCCCGGCTCGAGCCGGCCCTCGATCTGATTTTTGCGGCCGTGGTCCTTGCCGGACGCGCGCACATAGCCCATCGGAAGGCCCATCATGTGCCCCACGATCGCCGCGTGCGCGATGCCCGCCGTGCTCGTGCCCATCAGGACCTCCACATCGGGATAGTCGGCGCGGATGACCTCGCACAGCGCGCTTTCCACCTGCGTGCGCACCTCGGGCGCGGTCAGGATCAGGCGGTTGTCGCAGTACACCGGGCTCTTGATGCCGCTGGCCCAGGTGAAGGGCTCGTCCGGGCGGAAAAAGACGGCGCGGATGGAGAGCAGCCCCTCCGCGATCTTGCGTTCCAAATGCTCCATATTCTCACTTCTCCTCTGAAATGGTTAATTTTTCGATAAAATCAGGCGCTCCACAGCCTCGGGCGTTTCGGCGATGTGCTCGGCCCCGGCGGAGGACAGCTCCTCGCGGCTGCCGTAGCCGTAGAGCACGCCGACGACGGGAAGCCCCGCAAGGTGGCCGCCGATCACGTCATGCTCGCGGTCGCCGACCATGACGGCGCGGGAGAGGTCCTCGCAGCCCGCCGCCCTGAGCGCGGCTTTGACGACGTTTACCTTTTTGCCCGCTTCCTTGTCGCCCTCGGGCGCGCCGCAGACGGCTTCAAAATACGGCGTCAGGCCAAAGTGCCCGACGATGCGCACGGCCATGGTGTCGAGCTTCGACGTGGCGACAAAAAGCCGCTTGCCCTGCGATTTCAGGTGCGCGAGCAGCTCCGGGATGCCGGGGTAGGGTGCGTTGTCGATCCAGCCGTCCCTCTGGTAGTATTCGCGGAATTTCGCGACCGCCGCGTCCACGTCCTGCGGCGGGACGAAGCGCGCAAACGTCTCGCTCAGCGGCGGGCCGACGAAAAACGACAGCTCGCGCCAGTCGCGCTCGATGCCGAAGGCGCGCAGCGCGTACTGCCCGGCCTTCATGATGCCGGGACCGGACTCGGTCAGCGTGCCGTCCAGATCAAACAGAATGATATCCCAGCTCATCTTAATCCCCCACAAACTCGCTGACGCAGCGGCGGTAGGCCACGACGGGGTCCTCCGCCTGCGTGATGGGGCGGCCGACGACGATGTAGTCCGAGCCGATCTCGCGCGCTCTTGCGGGCGTGGTGATGCGCACCTGATCGTCCGCCTTCGCGTCGGCAAAGCGGATGCCGGGCGTGACGGTGACGAAGTCCTTCGTGCAGGTCTCGTGGATGCGGCCCGCCTCGAGCGGGGAGCAGACCACGCCGTCAAGACCGGCGGCCATGGCGTTTTTCGCGTAATCGAGGACCACTTCCTCAAGGGGGCGGTGGATGCCGATCTCATCCTCCATGCTCTGCTGGCTCGTGGAGGTGAGCTGCGTGACGGCGATGAGCATCGGACGCGTGCCGTCCGCGCGGGTGAGCCCCTCGAGCGCGGCAGACATCATCGCGCGCGTGCCGGGGGCGTGAAGGTTGACCATGTCCACATCGAGGGAGGAGAGCACGGCCATGGCCTTTTTCACGGTGTTGGGGATGTCGTGCAGCTTGAGATCGAGGAAGATCTTGTGGCCGCGGGCTTTGATCTCGCGCACGATGGCGGGGCCTTCGGCGTAGAAGAGCTCCATGCCGATCTTCACGAACGGCTTTTCGCCGGTGAAGCGGTCGAGAAATGCGAGTGTCTTTTCCCTGTTGTCAAAATCCAGTGCAATGATGACGTCTTTACCCATGGTGGGCACCTCCTATGATATCGTTCAGATCGTTGATGTGATATTTCTGCATGACGCGCGGCAGGTCCTCGACGATGCGGCGGCAGGCGCAGGGATCGACGAGGTTCGCCGCGCCCACCTCCACCGCGGCTGCGCCCGCGAGCATCATTTCGAGCACGTCCTCCGCGCTCGTGACGCCGCCAAGGCCGACGACGGGGATATTTACGGCTTCGTACACCTGCCAGACCATGCGCACCGCCAGCGGAAAGACCGCGGGGCCGGACATGCCGCCCGTGCCGTTGGCAAGCAGCGGCCTTCTGGTCTTGAGGTCCAGCCGCATGCCCATCACGGTGTTGATGAGACTGATGCCGTCCGCGCCCGCGTCCTCGCAGGCGCGCGCAATGTCCGCGATGCTCGTGACGTTCGGCGAGAGCTTGACGATGACGGGCTTATGGACGGCGTCCTTCACCGCGCGCGTGACCGCCGCGGCAGATGCCGGGTCGGTGCCGAAGCTCATCCCGCCGCCGTGGACGTTCGGGCACGAGATGTTCACCTCGAGCCAGCCGACCTGCGGGCAGGCGTCGAGCTTCTGACAGACCTCAACGTATTCATCGAGCGAAAAGCCGCTGATGTTTGCCATGACGGGCTTATGGAAGACCCGGGCGAGCCGCGGCAGCTCCTGCGCGATGACCGCATCCACGCCGGGATTCTGGAGCCCCACGGCGTTGAGCATGCCGCTTTGCATCTCGGCGATGCGCGGCTGGGGATTGCCGGAGCGGGGCTCTTTCGTCGTCCCCTTGAAGGAGAACGTGCCGAGACAGTTGATGTCGTACAGCTGCGCGAACTCGTACCCGTAGCCAAACGTGCCGCTGGCGGGGATGACGGGATTGTCGAGCGGCAGACCGCAGAGTGAAACAGCGGTTTTTACCATTGGATCTCCTCCCTCCGAAACACCGGGCCCTCGCGGCAGACGCGCTTCGGACCGTTTGCCGTTTCAATCGTGCAGCCCATGCACGCGCCGAAGCCGCAGCCCATGCGCGCTTCCAGACTGACCTGCCCCGGCCGGCCCGTCCACTCGCAGAGCGCGCGGAGCATCGGCAGCGGCCCGCAGGCGCAGAAGGCGTCGTATTCCTCCGGCAGCGCGTCGGTCACAAAGCCGCGCACGCCGCAGCTTCCGTCCGCCGTTGCAATGACGGTCTGCACGCCGAGCGCCTTGAATTCCTCTTCATAAAAAACGTCCGCCGCCGCGTTGAAGCCGAGGACCGCTGTGGGCGCTTTGCCCGCGGCGACGAGCCTTTTGGCAAGTCCATAGAGCGGGGCAGCGCCGATGCCGCCGCCGCAGAGCAGCGGCGCGCTGCCGCAGCGCGACAGGTCGAAGCCATTGCCGAGACCGCAAAGCGCGTCGATCGTCTGCCCGGCAGTGCAGCGGGAGAGCGCGTCCGTGCCGCCGCCGACCACCTTATAAAGGAGCGTCACGCCCGCTTCGTCCCAGTCGCAGACGGAGATCGGCCGGCGCAGGAAAAAGCCGGGAACGCGCAGCTCGAGAAACTGCCCCGGCGCGGTGATGGCCGAGGGATCGCCCGTCAGGCGCAGGCGGTAAACGCCCGAAGCGATGGGCTTATTTTCGGCGATGGTATAGGTCACGTCCTGCAATGAAGTCCCTCCTCAAGAAAAAATCCCGGCTTCGGAAGATGCAACAAAAACATCATCGAGACCGGGAAATAAGATCATATTCAAAGGCATCGGCAGCGGAATGAACGGCGGCGGAAACAGCCGAAGGAAACACGCGGAGCGGGAAAGCGGACGCATTTTTCAAACGATAGCGCATCATTCATTCCTCCTTGCCGTGTTTTCGGTGCATTATACGGGATAATGGCGGGAATGTCAAGCACGGATATTCAGGAACCGGGCGTGGAGGGAGAAAATATGCAAGGCTCTCATGGATACTTGCCGATGCTGCATTTTTTTGGCGGAAAAACGCGGAGAAATGTGCGCTGTATTGGTGTAAAGTGCTCTAAAATTCCGGACAGTGCGAAAAGGAATCGCATGCTTTTCAACGAAAATCGGCGCCGGTGGGCGAAATGTAAGATTATTCGGTTGACAATCGGGGTTCAGGCTCTTATACTGAGGGCAACGACATTCCACGAACGGAGAAACAGCACAAAATGAAGAGCATTTTCGTTTTTGCATACTATTATTACTTTACTATCCAGTCATAGTAAGGCTAATTTGTGATGCAGCGAAAAGGAACTCTTAAAAGAGAGCAGTTGATGCGGCACAGGTTAGACCTGTGCCGCATTTTTTCGTTTCAGTGACTATTTACGATCCATAAGGAGGATATTATCATGATCGTCGTACTCAAGCACGGAGCAGAACAGGACAAGCGCGAGCAGCTCATCAGCTGGCTCAAAAATCAGGGCCTCGGCGTGCACATTTCCGAGGGCGAGTACCAGACCGTGCTGGGCCTGATCGGCGACACGGCGCGCGTGGACATGGACCTGATTGAAAGTTTGAGCATCGTGGACTCCGTCAAGCGCGTGACCGAGCCCTTCAAGTGCTGCAACCGCAAGTTCCACCCCGACGATATGATCGTTCAGGTCGGCGATGTGAAGGTGGGCGGCGGCAATTTCTGCATGATTGCGGGTCCGTGCTCCGTTGAATCCGAGGAGCAGATCGTCGCGGTCGCCAAGGCCGTAAAGGCCTCGGGTGCGAACATGCTGCGCGGCGGCGCGTTCAAGCCCCGCACCTCGCCCTACGACTTTCAGGGCCTGAAGGCCGAGGGCATCGAGCTTTTAAAGATCGCCCGTCAGGAGACCGGCCTTCCCATCGTCACCGAGATCATGGGCACGAATTACCTGCCGCTTTTCGAGGACGTGGACCTCATTCAGGTCGGCGCGCGCAACATGCAGAACTTTGACCTTCTGCGCGAGCTGGGCAGGCTCAGAAAGCCCATCCTCTTAAAGCGCGGCCTTGCCAGTACGCTCAAGGAGCTCCTGATGAGCGCGGAATACATCATGGCCGGCGGCAACGAGCAGGTCATCCTCTGCGAGCGCGGCATCCGCACCTACGACGATTACACGAGAAATACGCTCGACCTCGCCGCCGTGCCGATGCTCAAGGAGCTGACGCACCTGCCCGTCATCGTGGACCCGAGCCACGCCACCGGCATTGCGCGTCTGGTGCGCCCCATGGCGCTGGCGGCGGCCGCCTGCGGCAGCGACGGCCTCATCATCGAGGTGCACAACGACCCCATCCACGCCCTCTGCGACGGGGCGCAGTCCCTGCGTCCCGAGCAGTATGACGATCTTGCCAGGGCCGTGCGCCGCGTGAGAGAGGCGGTGGCGGAATGACCGTCGGGATCGTTGGCCTGGGCCTGATCGGCGGCTCGTTCGCCAAGGCCTATCACGCAGCGGGCGAGCGCGTGCTCGCTCAGGATATCGACCGCGATGTGGTATCGTTCGCCGTCATCAGCGGCGCGGTGGAGGAAGAGCTGACGGATGAGACGATGCCGCAGTGCGACCTCATCCTTCTTGCCGTCCGCCCCGCGGCGGCGGTCGAATGGCTCAAAAAGAACGCGCCGAAGATCGACAAGCGCACCGTCGTTATCGACTGCTGCGGCACGAAACGCAGCGTCTGCGCGGCGTGCTTCCCCATTGCCGGGCAGTACGGTCTTACCTATCTTGGCGGGCACCCGATGGCGGGCACGCAGTTTTCGGGCTTCAAATACGCCAGAGCCGACCTCTATCAGGGCGCGCCGATGGTGCTCGTGCCGCCACGCTTCGACGATATCGAGCTTTTGAGCCGCGTGAAGGACCTGCTCTTGCCCGCGGGCTTCGGGAGCTTTTCCGTCACGACCGCCGAGCAGCACGACGAGATGATCGCCTTCACCTCGCAGCTGGCGCACGTGGCATCCAACGCCTACATCAAGAGTCCTACGGCGAAAAAGCACAAGGGCTTTTCCGCCGGCAGCTACAAGGACATGACGCGCGTTGCCTGGCTTGCCCCGCACATGTGGGCGGAGCTTTTCATGGAGAATAAGGAATTCCTGCTCGAGGAGATCGACTGCTACATCGAGCATCTGTCCCAGTACAAAACGGCCATGGAGCAGGGCGATGAAGAAGAACTTGTCCGCCTTCTGGACGAGGGGAAAAGAAGAAAGGAAGAGGTGGACGGCTGATGCGGAGCATCCATATCAAGGCCTCGCGCGAGTATAACGTGCTGGTCGAGCGCGGACTTCTCGACCGCGCGGGCGAGCTGCTGGCGCAGGTCAGCGCCCCCGGTATGGCCGCCGTCGTGTCGGACGACACGGTCTATGCGCTCTACGGAGAGCGCACGGTCAAAGCGCTTGAAAAAGCAGGCTGGCGCGTGCATTCCTTCACCTTTCCGGCGGGCGAGGGGAGCAAGAACCTTTCGACCTACGCGGACGTGCTGCACTTTCTCGGCGGGCACCGCTTCAGCCGCAGCGACGTAGTCGTGGCGCTCGGCGGCGGCGTGACGGGCGATCTTGCGGGCTTTGCCGCGGCGACATATCAGCGCGGCATGGGCTTTGCCCAGATCCCGACGACGCTGCTCGCGGCGGTGGATTCGTCCGTCGGCGGCAAGACCGCCGTGGACCTGCCCACGGGCAAGAATCAGGCGGGCAGCTTCTATCAGCCCTGCATCGTGCTCTGCGACCCGGACACGCTCTCCACGCTGCCCGAGGAGCAGTACCGCTGCGGCTGCGCCGAGATCATCAAGTATTCGATGCTCGGAAACGCCGCGTTCTTTGAAGAATTATACGGAACGCCCGTGCGCGAGCAGTATGAGCACGTCATCGAGGTCTGCGTGCAGATGAAGCGTGACATCGTCGGCGCGGACGAGTACGACCTCGGCCGCCGCCGCACGCTGAATCTCGGCCACACCTTCGGCCACGCAGTCGAGCAGTGCAGCGACTTTTCCCTCCTGCACGGCGAGGCGGTCGCCATCGGTATGGCGACGGTCACGCGCGCGGCGGTCAGGCGCGGCATCTGCGGCGAGGAAACGCTGACGCGCCTTCTCGATATTCTGCGCCGCTATGGGCTTCCGACCGAAACGGGCTACCCGCTCGATAAGCTTTATGAAGCGGAGCTTGTGGATAAGAAGATCTCCGGCGGCAGGATGCACCTCATCGTGCCGGAGGAGATCGGCAGAGTGCGCGTGGAGACGATCCCCGTCGAGGCGCTGCGCGACTGGATGCGGGACGGTGGCATCCGATGAAACGAACGATCACGCCCGGTGCGCGCACGGGCTGCGTGCGCATCCCGGCGTCCAAATCGCAGGCGCACCGGCTGCTCATCTGCGCGGCGCTGGGAGAGGAAGCGACGGAGATCGTCTGCGACGGCATCTCCGCCGACATCGCCGCAACGGCCAAGTGCCTGAACGCCCTCGGCGCGAAAATTGAAGAAACGGAGACGGGTTTCCGCGTTTCGCCCATCAGACAAGTGCCCGATGGGCGCTGCGACCTTTACTGCGGCGAGAGCGGGTCCACGCTGCGCTTTCTGCTGCCCATCGTCGGCGCGCTCGGCGCGCAGGCGGTGTTCCACCGCGAGGGACGGCTCCCGCAGCGTCCGCTTGCCCCGCTGGACGGCGTCCTGACATCGCACGGCATGACGCTTGCGGAGGACGGAGACCTGCTTTATTGCAGCGGGCAGCTGCGCGCAGGACACTACGAGATCGCAGGCAACGTGTCGTCCCAGTACATTTCGGGGTTACTCATGGCGCTGCCGCGCATGCATGCGGACAGCAGCCTGAGCGTGACCGGGGCGCTTGAATCCGCGGCCTACGTCGCCATGACGGAGGACGCGCTGCGCTTGTCCGAAATTCGATTTGCAAAAACCGGCGCGGCCTATACGATTCCCGGCGGACAGACGTTCCGCCTGCCAAAGCGCACGGCGGTCGAGGGCGACTGGTCGAACGCGGCGTTCTTCCTCTGCATGGGCGCGCTGTCAAGCGCGGGCGTGCGCGTCGAGGGGCTGAATCTCAGCTCCTCGCAGGGTGACCGGGGCCTTCTGGACGTGCTGCGCGCGTTCGGCGCGGCGGTCGAAGAATGCGGCGATGCCGTCACGGTGAAGCGCGGCACGCTGCGCGGCGTGACGATCGACGCGTCTCCCATCCCGGACCTCATCCCCGTGCTGAGCGTCGTCGCGTCGGTCGCGGCGGGGGAGACGCGGGTGGAGAACGCCTACCGCCTGCGGCTCAAGGAATCCGACCGCCTGAAAAGCACGGCGGCGCTCCTGCGCGCGCTCGGCGGGCAGGTTCGGGAAAAGGAGGACGGGCTCGTCATCACCGGCGTTTCCGCGCTGCACGGCGGCGCGGTCCAAACGCAGAACGACCACCGCCTTGCGATGTCCGCCGCCGTCGCGGCCTGCGCCGCGGCGGGAGCGGTCGCGGTGGATAACGACGCCTGCGTGGCAAAGTCCTACCCGCGCTTTTGGAACGATTTTGCCGCACTGAAAGGAGAGAGCCTATGAGCAGCACCTACGGCGAAAACCTGAAGCTGACCATCTTCGGCCAGTCGCATTCCCCAGCCATCGGCGTGACGGTCGAGGGCATCCCGGCGGGGGAGAAGGTCGATTTGGATGAACTCCAGCGCTTTTTAAACCGCCGCGCGCCGGGGCAGAACGCCTGGTCCACGCCGCGAAAGGAAGCCGACGCGCCGGAGATCCTCTCGGGCCTTGTGAACGGCTATACCTGCGGCGCGCCGCTCACGGCCATCATCCGTAACACGAATACGCGCTCGCAGGACTATGCGAATCTTGTCCTCACGCCGCGCCCCGGCCACGCCGACTACACCGCCGAGGTCAAGTACGGCGGCTATCAGGACCGCGCGGGCGGCGGTCACTTTTCGGGCAGACTGACCGCGCCGCTGTGCATCGCGGGCGGCATCTGTCTGCAAATTCTCGCGCGCGAGGGCATCACGGTCGTGAGCCGCATCGCGTCTATCGCGGGCATTTCGGATGCGGGCGAGCTAAGCGGCCCGACCGCGGAGAAGGAATTCCCCGTCGTGAGCGAGGCGCGCGGCGAGCAGATGCGCGCCGCCATCGCCCGGGCGCGGGAGGAGGGCGACAGCGTCGGCGGCGTGATCGAATGCGCTGTTTTCGGTGCGCCCGCGGGCCTTGGCGACCCGATGTTCGGCGGCATGGAGAATCGGATCGCCGCAGCCGTTTTCGGCATCCCCGCCGTCAAGGGTATCGAGTTCGGCGCGGGCTTTGGCGTATCAGCGCTTCGCGGCAGCGAGGATAACGACGCGTTTTCCGTCGAAAACGGCCGGGTCGTCACTGAGACGAACCGCTGCGGAGGTATCCTCGGCGGCATCACGGACGGCATGCCCATCGTGTTCCGTGCGGCCTTCAAGCCCACGCCGTCCATCGCGCGCGGGCAGCAGAGCGTCAATTTGCAGAACATGACGCAAGAGACGCTTACCGTCACGGGTCGTCACGACCCCTGTATCGTGCCGCGCGCCGTGCCCTGCGTGGAGGCGGCGGCCGCTGTCGCGGTGTATGACGCGTATCTGTCGCGCAAAAAGGAAATGAGGTAAGAAAGCATGGACTTAAACGACTACCGAAAAGAGATCGACAGCATCGACGATCAGATGATCGCGCTTTTTGCCAGGCGCATGAACACCGCTGCGAAGATCGCCGAATATAAGAAGGCGAACGGCCTGCGCGTGCTCGACGCGCGCCGCGAGAAGGAAAAGCTGCGCGACATCATGGAGAAAACGCCGGACGGGCTGCGCGAGTATATGTCCTCGCTCTATTCCCTCATGTTCGAGCTGAGCCGCAGCCATCAGGGTCGGCTTCTCGGCGCGGCGGGCGAGCTGCCCGCAAAGATCGCCGCGGCTATACAGGACACGCCGCCGCTCTTTCCGGAAAACGCCGCCGTCGCCTGTCAGGGCGTGGAGGGCGCGTATTCCGAAATGGCCTGCGGGCGGCTGTTCAAGCGGCCGAACACCTTCTTTTTCAGCTCCTTTGAGGCCGTGTTTTCCGCCATCGAAAAGGGCCTTTGCCGCTACGGCGTGCTGCCGCTTGAAAACAGCACGGCGGGCAGCGTGAACGCGGTGTACGACCTCATGATGAAGCATGACTTCCGCATCGTGCGCTCGGTGCGCATTAAGGTTGACCATAATCTTTTGGCCAATCCCGGCGCAAGGCTCGAGGACATCCGCGAGATCTACTCCCACGAGCAGGCCATCAGCCAGTGCGCGCATTTTTTGCAGGAGCTTCCGAACGTGAAGGTCATCCGCTGCGAGAATACCGCCGCGGCCGCGCGCATGGTCGCCGAATCCGGGCGGAGCGACGCGGCGGCGCTCTCCTCGCGCGCGTGCATGGAGCTTTACGGCCTTTCGTGCCTTGCTGCCTCCGTGCAGGACCAGGGCAATAACTTCACGCGCTTCATCTGCATCGCAAAGGACCTTGAAATTTATCCCGGCGCGGACCGCACGAGCCTGATGATGGTCCTGCCGCACCAGCCGGGCTCGCTTTATAAGGCGCTCTCGCGCTTTTACGCGCTGGGCGTGAACCTCAACAAGCTCGAGAGCCGCCCCATGCCGGAGCGCAACTTCGAGTTCATGTTTTACTTTGATCTGGAGACCTCGGTCTATTCCCCGCAGTTCATGCAGCTTATGGGCGAACTGCCTGAGCTGTGCGAGGAATTCACGTATCTCGGCTCCTACAGCGAGGTGGTCTGAATGAAACGATGCGGCTTACTCGGCGAGAAGCTGGGCCACAGCTATTCGCCCGCCATCCATGCGGAGCTTGCAGACTATGCATACAGGCTCTATGAGGTCGCGCCGGAAAAGCTCGGCGAATTTTTGGAGAGCGGGAGCTTTGACGGCCTGAACGTCACCATTCCCTACAAAAAAGCCGTCATAGCGTACTGCGCGGAGCTTTCGCCCATCGCGCAAAAGCTCCGGAGCGTAAATGTGCTCGTAAAGCGTCCGGACGGCACGCTCTACGGCGATAACGCCGATGCTTACGGCTTTGCCGGGATGGTGAAGGCGAGCGGTATTGCCGTCGCGGGGAAAAAGACGCTCGTGCTCGGCTCCGGCGGCGCGTCCGCGACGGTCTGCGCCGTGCTCGAAGAGCTGGGCGCGCGCAGCGTGACGGTCATCTCCCGCAGCGGGGAGAATCATTACGGCAATCTGGACCGCCACGCCGGCGCGGAGGTCATCGTGAACGCCACGCCCGTCGGCATGTATCCGGACTGTGGCGTTTCGCCCCTCGACCTTGCGCAGTTCCCGAAGCTCGAGGGCGTGCTGGATATCGTCTATAACCCCGCGCGCACGGCGCTTGTTTTGCAGGCGGAAAGGCTTGGCATCTCGTATATGAGCGGGCTTTACATGCTTGTCGCGCAGGCCAAGCGCACGGCGGAGGTCTTTGAGGGCCGGGAAATTCCCGACAGCGAGACCGAACGCATCTTAAAAAAGCTGAGCCTTGAGATGCAGAACATTGTGCTCATCGGCATGCCCGGCAGCGGCAAGAGCACTGTCGCCGCCCGTCTTGCCGAAGCGCTCGACCGCGTCGTGCTCGACAGCGACGCCGAGATCGAGGAGAAAAACGGCGCGAGCTGCGCCCAGCTCATCGAAAGGCACGGCGAGGCGGCGTTCCGAAAGCTCGAGACCGAGGCGCTCGCCGCGCTCGGCAAGCGCTCGGGCGCGGTCATCGCCACGGGCGGCGGCTGCGTGACGCGCGAAGAGAACTACGACCTTCTGCATCAGAACGGCGTCATCTTCTGGCTCGAGCGCGACGTGGACAAGCTGCCGCGCGAGGGCCGTCCCCTCTCCGCAGGCGACCTCAAAGCGCTGTACGACAGGCGCAGGGCCTGCTACGAACGTTTTGCCGACCATGTGGTTGACAATAACGGGACGGTGGAGGATACTGTGCGCGCGATCCTGAATATGCTGCAATAAGAAAAAAGCTCCGTGACGGCCGTCACGGAGCTTTTTTGCGTGCAGTCAACTTTCCGTATCGCCGCGCCGCGCGAGGGCCTCTGCGTACCGCTGCGCGCAGGGCCGCCAGTCGATCACGCGCACGCGCAGGGCGAGCGCTTCCTCGCTGCACGGAGACGGCGGCGCGGAGACATCGAGCAGGACCGTGCCGGGGCAGGGCGCGCCGCCTTCAAGACCGAGCAGGACGAGCGAGCCGTCCGCCAGCAGCGTCAGGCATACGCGCCCGCCGCAGCGGCGGCGCAGCGCGTGCGTGAGCACGCGGGAGAATTCCTCGCGCGGGCCGAACGCAAGCGTCAGCGCCTGCTCGAACGCCGCGGCGGGGGAAACAGTGTCGTTCACAAAAGATCACCTCGCTGCATTCTATGCACCCGGGCGGCGGATATGAAAAAAGAGAGGGCCGCGGCCCTCTCTTTTCCTTGCTGTATTCTTAGATGTGAACGACCTTCAGCTCGCTGGCCTCGAACAGGCCCAGACGCTTGCCGACATTGACATACACCTGCGGGTCGCCGCTCGTGCAGATGACGAACTTGCCCTTCTTCTGCGGGTTGAGCGCGTTCTGCTCGGTGAGGTAATCCTTCACGGCGTTCGCCTGCTCGAGCGCGGGGTTGATGAGCTTCATCTCGGGGTAGCACTCGTGGAAGTTCTCCTCTACGATGGGGTAGTGCGTGCAGCCGAGGATCAGGTTCTCGACCTTCTCGCGCGAGAGGATGTTGTCCACCTGCGTGCGGATCTCGGTGTTGATGTCGTGCTGGTTGAAGTCGCCGCGGTCAACGAGCGCCGCGAGCAGGGGAGAGCCCTTGCCGACGACCTTGCACTCGGGATCACCGGCGTGGATGAGCTCGGCGTACTTGCCGGAGGCGACGGTGAACTCCGTCGCAATCAGGCCGACGCTCTTGAGCTGCTCGCGCAGCACATATTTGGCCGCTTCTTCCACGATGCTGATGATCTTATAGTCAAAGCAGGGACGCAGACGGTCCGCCATAGTGGAAATGGTGTTGCAGGCGATGGCGGTGCACTTCACGCCGTTGTCGCCGAGGAACTGGAGCATATGACGGCTGAGCTCAAAAATCTGGTCAGACGTCTTGTTGCCGTAGGGGCAGTTGGCACTGTCGCCAAAGTAGATGATATCTTCGCCGGGAAGAATGCGCTGGAGCTCGCGCACGACGGTCAGTCCGCCGATGCCGCTGTCCATCACGCCGATGGGGTTGCCTGCGTTCAACATGGTTGAAAGCCTCCTTTTATTGTCTGCGATTATTGTACCACGTGAACAAGGAAATGCAAGCAAAATATCATCGGAACGAATTTTTGCAAAAAACACGGAAAGGGATTGCAATTTTCCATGCAGCTGATAAAATAATATCTGGTGAGAGTTGGCATTCAGATGCCCATGTGCGTCGAAAAGCGGCGCGGAGTGAATGAAGGATAAGAGGTTTCAAACGTATGACGATTTTTAACATCATCACGCTTTTCGGCGGCTTGGCGCTGTTCCTTTACGGCATGCGCCTGATGGGCGACGGACTCAAGCGCGGCTCCTCTGACGCGTTCAAAAGCGCAATGGAAAAGGTGACGAACAATCCCCTCGTCGGCTTCCTGCTCGGCCTTGGCGTGACGGCCGTCATCCAGAGCTCCACGGCGACGATCGTACTCACATCGGGCCTGGTCGGCGCGGGCATCATGTCGCTGCACCAGTCGATCGGCGTCATCCTGGGCGCGAACGTCGGCACGACGGTCACGGGTCAGATCATCCGCCTTCTTGACGTGAACGCGGCGGAAACGTCGCTTCTGAACTTCTTCAAGCCCTCGACGCTGGCGCCGCTCGCGGCGATCATCGGCATCATCTTTCTCATGGCGGTCAAAAGCCGCAAGTCCGACACGATCGGCTCGATCGCCATGGGCTTCGGCATCCTCTTTACGGGCCTTCTGAGCATGACGGCGGCGGTCAGCCCGCTGTCTGAGTCGGAGACGTTTGCCAACATGTTCTTCCAGCTCTCGGATAAGCCGGTGCTCGGCTTCCTGCTCGGCACGGGCGTTGCGTTCCTGCTGCAAAGCTCCTCGGCCACCATCGGTATTTTACAGGCCATTTCCACGACCGGCGCGCTGACGTTTTCCTCCGTTTACGCCATCATCATCGGCGTCAACATCGGCGACTGCGTCACCACCGCCATCGTCTGCTCCATCGGCTCGAAGGCCGACGCCAAGCGCACGGGTGTGATCCACATCCTCTTCAACATCGTCGGCTCCATCCTCGTCATCGTGGGGCTGATGCTCCTGCACGGCTTCGGCGTGCTCGACCCGCTGTGGGACAGGGTGCTCACCTCCGGCGGCATCGCCAACGTGCACACGGTTTTCCGCCTGATCTCGGCCATTGCGCTGCTGCCCATCTGCGGCCAGTTTGAAAAGCTTTCGCGCAGGCTCGTCAAGGACGATGTGCAGCTCGGCGAGAACGTGGACCACGAGCTTTCGCTGCTCGATGAAAAGTTCTACAGCTCTCCCGCCATCGCCCTTTCCGGCGCGGGCGAGGCCATCACCACCATGGCGCGCCTTGCGCGCACGGGCGTGATGAGTGCGATGGACGTGCTTGAAAAGTTCGACAAGCACGCCATCGATGTAATCAACGAGAATGAAGAGCATATCGACAAGCTCGCCGACCATGTGGACAACTACCTCATCCGCCTTTCCCCGCACGTGCCCACGGGCCACTCGAACGATCTTCTCAACTACTACATCCAGTGCTTCGGCGAGTTTGAGCGTATCGGCGACCATGCCGTGAACCTGACGGAAAACGCGCAGGAGTTCATCGAGCGCAACGCGAGCTTATCTCCCGTGGCGCGGCAGGAGCTTAAGGTGCTCCGGCAGGCGCTTCAGGAGATCCTTGACTACACCTACAGCGCCTTCGGCGCGACGGATCACGAGGCCGCGCGCAAGATCGAGCCGGTCGAGGAGGTCGTGGACGACCTCGTCGCCACGCTTCGCTCCAACCACATCCGCCGCGTGCGCGACGGGCAGTGCACCGTGTACGCGGGACTTACGTTCCTCGATATCCTCGTCAATGTGGAGCGCATCGCCGACCAGTGCTCGAACGTCGGCGTGTTCACGCTCTCGATGTTCGACAAGCGCATCATGGATAACCACCACGACTATATCCACGCGCTGCACCAGGGCAAGGACCCGGTGTTCAACCAGGCTTATCAGGAAACGCACGACAAGTACTTCGGCGAGCTCAAACGCATCGAAAGAAGCAAATAAGAAAATACGGCAGGGCCTTCCGGGGAGGAAGGTCCTGCTTTTTTGCATTGCATTTGCGCGGTGGGTTTGCTATAATCGGGGCAAAGCGTGATACTTTTGAAAGGATAGTGACAGATATGAAAAAGATCCTTGACGCGATGCTTGCGGCGCTGGAACGCGGCGAGCGCACGGCGCTGTGCAGCATCTTCGCTTCCTCCGGCTCCGCGCCGCGCGGCGCGGGCGCGAAAATGGCCGTTTTTGAAGACGGCAGCACGCTCGGCACCATCGGCGGCGGCGCGGTGGAACGGCTGAGCGGCCTGCGCGCGCTCGACGCGATCAAAAGCGGCAAAAACGAGCTCAGGTCCTACGACCTGCACCCGAACGACGTGAACGACATCGGCATGATCTGCGGCGGGCAGGTGACGGTGTATTTCCAGCTCTTTTCCCCGCAGCAGGCGGCGGATATCGCCGTGCTGAAGCGCTGGCGCGAAAAGCTCAGCGAGGGCGTTGACCTCTGGCTGCTGCTCGCGCTCGACGGCGAGCAGGTGAGGGACTTCCGCGTGCTCACGCGCGAGGAGCTCCCGCCGGAGCGGAAGGACCTTTTTACGACCCGCGCCCTCTGGCGCGACGGCGTGTATATCGAGCCGCTCGCACGCGCGGGACGGGCGTACATCTTCGGCGGCGGCCACGTGGGCTGTGCGCTCGTGCCGGTGCTCGCGTCCGTCGGCTTCCGCGTGACGATGTACGATAACCGCGCCGAGCTTGCAAAGCCGGAGCACTACCCTGCCGCCGAGGAGGTCATCCTCGGCGATTTCCGGGATATTTACAGCAGGGTGAAGCTCACGGCGGACGACTATGCCGTCGTGATGACGCCGGGGCATCAGGCGGACTACGAGATCCTCTCGCAGGTCCTGCGGAGCGAGGCGACCTACATCGGCTGCATCGGCAGCCGGGGCAAGGTGGCCAAAACGCGCGAGCGGCTGCTTGCGGACGGCTTCAGCGAGGCGGACTTTGCGCGCGTCCACGCGCCCATCGGCCTTCCCATCCTCGCCGAGACGCCCGAGGAGATCGCCATCAGCGTGGCGGCGGAGATGATCGAGCACCGCGCCCGCCGTGCGGGCGTGACAAAGTGAGGCGGCGCGCATGAAGATCGCACCGCTTCTGCATATCGGCCGCGGCGTGACCGCGCTCATCGGCGGCGGCGGAAAAACGACGCTGATGGAAACGCTCGCCGAAGAGCTTTCGAAAAAGGGCACGGTCATCGTCACGACCACGACGCACATCCGCCGCCCGGAGCGGTATGAAACGCTGCTGGACGCGGACGAGGACGCCGTGCGCGCGGCGCTCGAGAAGGAGAGCATCGTCTGCGTCGCTTCACGTACAGACGGCGGCAAGCTCTGCGCGCCGCAGCTTGCGATGGAGACGCTGTCCTGTCTTGCGGACTTCGTGCTCGTGGAGGCGGACGGAGCCAAGTGCCTGCCGCTCAAGGCACACGAGGCGCACGAGCCGGTCATCCCTGCCTGCGCGCAGCGCGTCGTGCTGGTCGTGGGGATCGACGGCATCGGCAGACCCGTTCGCGAGATCTGCCACCGCAGCGCGCTCTACGCGCGCCTTGCGGGCGCGGACGAGGATGCCGCCGTCACGCCGGAGATGGCCGCGCGCATCATCAATGCCGAGGGCTATGGAGACCGCATTTATATCAACAAGGTCGAGACCGCCGCGGATTACGCGGCGGCGGAGAAAATGGCGAAGGAATTTTCCTGCCCGGTGGTCGCGGGCAGTCTGCATCAGGGGGTGTATGTATGCTTGCACTGATCCGCGGCGCGGGCGATATCGCGAGCGGCGCTGCGCTGCGGCTGTGGCGCTGCGGCGTGGACGTGGTGATGACCGACCTCGCGCGGCCGACGGCCATCCGCCGCACGGTCGCCTTTTCGGACGCCATCGTCCACGGCGAAACAACGGTCGAGGGCCTTCGCGCCGTGCGTGCGGAGGATGCCGCGCAGGCGAAGGCGCTTCTGCGCGAGGGCGTGATCCCGGTCCTTGCCGACCCTGAGTGTCGCTGCCGCGAAGCGCTCACGCCCGACGCGCTTGTGGACGCGATTCTGGCCAAGCGCAACCTCGGCACGAGGATCGACGATGCGCCCATCGTCGTGGGCGTCGGTCCCGGCTTTACGGCGGGGGAGGACTGCCACGCGGTCGTGGAGACGATGCGCGGCCACATGCTCGGGCATGTGATCTACCGGGGCGGCGCCCTGCCGAATACGAACATCCCCGGCCTCATCGGCGGCTTTGCGGGCGAGCGCGTGCTGCGCGCGCCGTGCGACGGCGTGTTTACCGCCGTGCACCGCATCGGCGACACGGTGACGGAGGGCGAGACGATCGGATTTGTCGAGGGTATGCCGATGAGGTGCACCATCAGCGGCGTGCTGCGCGGCGTGCTCGACGACGGCGTGCGCGTGCACAAGGGCATGAAATCCGGCGACGTGGACCCGCGTGGAAGGACGGAGTACTGCAATACCGTTTCGGACAAGGCCCTCGCCGTCGGCGGCGGCGTTGTGGAAGCGGTGCTGTATCTGAATGCAAAAAAGCAGGGCCGGCGCTGAAGAAAGTCGAATCGTATCGCAGAAAACCCGGCAGGCACCCGATTGCGCAGCGTGTGCAGCGCTTCAAGCCTTGATCCCGCAATGTAAATTTTCTCTGGGAGGGTTTAAGGGAGGGATATCTCTTTTTCAAAAAGAGATATCCCTCCCTTGTTTCGTTCCCCTGCGCGCCGCAGGGACAAGCCGGGCGCTGCCCGCTTATTCGTGCTTGTAAACGCGGCGGTTATCGAGCGCAAAAACGCGCTGGCTGAACTCACCCGGCTTCATGGGCTGAAGTACCTCACGGTAGATCTCCATGCGGCTGTCAATCTGGTCGATGAGCGAGAGCAGCTCGCCCTCGGCGCACTGGGGCAGCACCGCCGCGCCGAATTCCGGCTCGCCGTGGTGCGAGAGCAGCAGGTGCTGCAAAAGCACCGACTTTTCCTCCGGCGTGCCGAGCTGGGCAGCGACCTCGGCGACCTCCTGCGCGCCCATGACGAGATGGCCGAGCAGCTGGCCTTTGAGCGAATAGTCCGTCACAAGGCCGAGCTCGGAGAAGGTGAACTCGCGCTCCTTGCCGAAGTCGTGCAGCAGCGTACCGGCGAGCAGCAGGCTGCGGTCCACGGTGTCAGCATACTGAGCGGCGAGGAAATCGGCAAGGCGCAGCATGTTATACGTGTGCATGAGAAGGCCGGAGAGAAAGCTGTGGTGCACGCTTTTGGCGGCGGGGATGGTGCGGAAGGCCTCCTCATGGCGGTGCAGCATCTCCTCGCAGACGGCGCGGTAGTCCGCGTCCTCAATGGATGCGACAAGGCGCTCGATATCGGCGTAAGCGCCGTTTCGGTCGATGGGCGCGACACTCACAAGGCGCGAAACATCCACATGGTCGCCCTCCGAGGCAAGGCGGAGCTTATCGACCGTGACCTGCAGGGCGCCGCGGTAATCCGACACGCTGCCGCGGATCTTGATGACCTTGCCCGCGTCGCGCTCGCCGATGGGACCGGCGTAGTCCCAGACCTTTGCCTCGATGGTGCCGCTCTCGTCGGCGAGCACGGCGGTCAGAAACGGTTTGCCGCTGGCTGTCACCTTGGAAAAGGCGGATTTGAGCAGGTAGAAGCCCTCCACGTCGATGCCGCGCGCCATGCGCGCGATGGGCAGATCGTATTCCATAAAATTATCCTCTTTTCTGCCCGCGCGGCCGCGCGGGCGTTCCTTTTGTTCTGAAAAAATTATTATAGCACGAAACGCAACGGCGTGCACGGATTTTCTTACGCCTTCCCCGCGCGATCGAGCCAGCCCTTCCCCTCGGTGAAGCGCGCGACGAGGAACGACACCACATAGTCGCCCGCGGAGTTGATCATCGTCGCGGGCGGATCGACCAGATTGCCGATCGTCACGGCGATGGGGTAGGCAATGGCCATCTGCGTGGGGAAGAAAAGCGTGCAGATGATATACTCGCCGATGTACCCGCCGCCGGGGATGCCGCTCATGGCGACGGAGCTGAACACGGCCACGAGCAGGATCTTGACGACCAGCCCCGCGCCCTCGAGCGGGATGCCGAACACGCCGAAGAGGAACGCGATCTTCAGCACGCAGCTGAAGCACGAGCCGTCCATGTGCATCGTCGCGCCCAGCGGGAGCACGAGATCGGAGATGTCGCGCGGAATACCGCTGTCCTCGGCGGCTTCGAGGTTCGTCGGGATGGTCGCGACCGACGAGCAGGTGCCGAGCGCCGTGACCGCCGGGCGCAGGATGTGCCGCCGCATGACGGCGACGCCCTCCCTCCCGCCGCCGAGATACGCGTAGAACGGGAACGCAGCGAGCGCATAGACAAGGCAGAGAGGGTAGTAGGCGAGCATCGCCCGGCCATAGGCCGCGGTGATCTGCGCGCCGTAGGTTGCGACGAGCGAGGCGAAAAAGCCGAAAAACGCGACGGGCGCATAGTAGGAGATGAGCGAGACGACCTTCAAAAGGCAGTTCGTCATGTCCTGTAAGGCCCGCGCCGTCAGGCAGTCCGCCCCGCCGCTCAGGTTGATGCCGAAGCCGACGAGAAGGGAAAAGACGATGAGCGGCAGCATCGCCCGGCGCGAGAGCAGCGCGGCAAAATCCTCCACCGTGAAGAAGTTGACGATAAGCTCGGCGACGCTCGCCTGCTCATCCACCGTGCCCGCCGCCGCGTCGGCCCACGGCTCGAGCACCGGGGGATAGACGCGCACGATGAAAAGCATAATGAGCGCGGCGATCAGGCCCGTGACGATGAAAACAAGAAGCGTCGTGCCCATGATCCGGCCCGCGCGCTTCGGGCTTTTCATGCAGGCGATGGAGCTTGCGAGCGAGCAGAACACGAGCGGCACGACGATGCAGAACATCAGGTTAATGAAGATCGTGCCGAGCGGCGCAAGGCGGACCGCTCCCGGCCACAGCGCGCCGAGCAGGCACCCGAGCACGATGGCGAGCAGCATCGCGCCGAGGAAGCCGTAGGTGCGGAAAAACGAACGAGACATAGGACCCCTCCCTCAAAAATTGCGTTCAACACACTATAGCGGGAGGACTTGGCCGAATATGCGCAAAAAGAGCGCGTCCCACGCAGGACGCGCACTTTTTTGTTATTCAAGCTCGAATGCGCCGGTGTAGAGCTGGTAGTAGGTGCCCTTTTCGGCGATGAGCTTTTCGTGGCTGCCGCGCTCGATGATGCGGCCATGGTCGAGGACCATGATGACATCGGAATTCTTGACGGTGGAAAGGCGATGCGCAATGACGAACACTGTGCGGCCCTCCATCAGCTTATCCATGCCGCGCTGGACGATGGCCTCGGTGCGCGTATCGATGGAGGACGTCGCCTCGTCGAGGATCATGACCGGCGGGTCGGCGACCGCCGCGCGGGCGATGGAGATGAGCTGGCGCTGGCCCTGAGAGAGGTTCGCGCCGTTGTTGGAAAGCTCAGTTGCGTAGCCCTGCGGTAATCTTGTGATGAAATCGTCCGCGCCGGCGAGCTTCGCCGCGGCGATGCACTCCTCGTCCGTCGCGCTGAGCTTACCGTAACGGATGTTGTCCATCACCGTGCCGGTGAAGAGGTTCACGTCCTGCAAGACGATGCCGAGAGAGCGGCGCAGGTCGGCCTTTTTGATCTTGCTGACGTCGATGCCGTCGTAGAGGATCTGCCCGTCGGCAATGTCGTAAAAGCGGTTGATGAGGTTCGTGATGGTCGTTTTGCCCGCGCCCGTCGCGCCGACAAAGGCGACCTTCTGGCCGGGCTCGGCGTAAACGGAAACATCGTGCAGGACCTCCTTGTTCGGCTCGTAGCCGAAGTCCACGTCAATAAGGCGCACGTCGCCGCGCAGCGCACGATAGCCGGTCTTGCCGTTGTCGTTCGGGTTCTTCCACGCCCAGTGGCCGGTGTGGCGGTCGCTCTCGGTGATCGTGCCGTCGGGCGCGATGTTCGCGTCAACGAGGGTGACGAAGCCGTCGTCCGTCTCGCCCTTTTCGTCGATGAGGGAAAAGACGCGCTGCGCGCCCGCGCCCGCCATGACGATGGAGTTGATCTGCTGGGAGAGCTGGTTGACGTTGCCCGTGAACTGCTTGGTCATGTTGAGGAAGGGGACGAGGATGGAGATATCCAGCGCCTTGCCGGAAAGGCTGACGTTCGGCAGACCGATGAGCAGGAACACGCCGCCCACCAGCGCGAGGGCAACGTAGAGAAGATTGCCGATGTTGCCGATGATGGGGCCGAGCACGCTCGCGTAGGCGTGGGCGCGGTAGCTGTCCTCAAAGAGGGCGTTGTTGATCTCGTCGAACTCCTCGATGGAACGCTGCTCGTGGCAGAAGACCTTGACGACCTTCTGGCCGGTCATCGTTTCCTGAATGAAGCCCTCGGTCTTGGCCACGGCCTTCTGCTGGCGCAGGAAAAATTTGGCGCTGCCGCCGCCGACGCGCTTGGTGACGATGACCATCAGCACGATGCCGAGCACCAGCACGAGCGTGAGCCAGAGGCTGAAATAGAGCATGATGGCGAACACGACCAGAACGATCGCGCCGGACTGGATGAAGGCGGGGATGGCCTCGGAGACGAGCTGGCGCAGCGTGTCGATATCGTTGGTGTAAAAGCTCATGATATCGCCGTGCTGGTGGGTGTCAAAGTAGCGGATGGGAAGATCCTGCATGCCGCCGAACATCTCCTGGCGGAGCTTGTCGAGAAAGCCCTGCGTCATATAGGCCATGAGCTGCTTCTGCACGAGGATCGCGAGGATCGAGAGCACGTACAGCGTGATGAGCAGCGTGAAGATCGGCTTGAGCTCGGCCTGCGCGGCGGCCCAGTCGCGCGAGACGTACCACCGTTCGATGACCTGAATGACGTTCTGTGTGAAAAGCGAGGGGATGGAGGATACGATGGACGAGAACAGGATGCACGCGAAGGTGATGGGCGCGAGCACGGGATAGTAGGAAAAGAGCTTTTTCACCGTGCGCTTCAGCATGGCGAGGTTCGCCGCGCCCGCGTTGGGGCCGCGGCCGGTATCGTTGGGCTTACGCTTCATCCTGCTCACCTCCGTTCGTCTGGGATTCGTAGACCTCGCGGTAGATCGGGCTCGAGGCGAGGAGCTCGTCGTGCGTGCCCATGGTGTCGATGCGGCCGTTGTTCATCACGATGATGAGGTCGGCGTCCTGCACGGACGCGACGCGCTGGGCGATGATGATCTTCGTGGTCTCGGGGATATAGGTGCGGAAGCCCTCGCGGATGAGCGCGTCGGTGCGGGTATCGACCGCGCTGGTCGAATCGTCAAGAATGAGGATCTTGGGCTTTTTGAGAAGGGCGCGGGCGATGCACAGGCGCTGCTTCTGCCCGCCGGAGACGTTCGTGCCGCCCTGCTCGATGTGGGTATCGTACCCGTCGGGGAAGGAGCGGACGAACTCGTCCGCCTGCGCGAGCCTGCACGCTTCGATCATTTCCTCGTCGGTGGCGTTTTCGTTGCCCCAGCGCAGGTTATCCTTGATCGAGCCGGAGAAGAGCACGTTCTTCTGCAGAACGACGCTCACTGCGCCGCGCAGCGTCTCCACGTCGTAGCCGCGCACGTCCACGCCGCCGACCTTGACGCTGCCCTCGGTCGTGTCGTACAGGCGGGGGATGAGCTGCACGAGCGTCGATTTGCTCGAGCCCGTGCCGCCGAGGATGCCGACCGTCTGGCCGGACCCGATGTGCAGGTTGATATCCTGCAGGGCGAATTTCTTCGCCTTGGCGGAGTACTTGAAGCTGACGTTTTCAAAGTCGATCGAGCCGTCCTTCACCTCCGTGACGGGGGAGGCGGGGTTGGTGAGCGAGGGCTTCTCGTCGAGCACCTCGCAGATGCGGACGAAGGATTCGTACGACATCGTCAGCATGACATAGATCATCGAAATCATCATCAGCGACATGAGGATCTGCATGCCGTAGGTCAGCATGGCCGAGAGCTGGCCGACGTCGATGGTCGTGCCGCCGCCTGTGATGATGAGCTTCGAGCCGATGTAGAGCACAAAGACCATATTGAAGTACACGCAGAACTGCATCAGCGGGGAGTTGAGCGCGACCACGCGCTCGGCGTAGGTGAAGTCCCTGGCGATGTCGTGCGAGGCGGCGGCGAACTTCTTCTTTTCGTACTCCTCACGGGCAAAGCCCTTGACCACGCGCATCGCGCGTACATTTTCCTCCACGGACTCGTTGAGCCGGTCGTACTTGCGGAACACCGCGCGGAACGCGGGCATCGCCTTGCGCGCGATGAGCAGAAGCCCGACGATCAGAAGCGGGACGACGATGACGAAGGTCGTTGCGAGCGCGCCGCCCATGATATAGGCCATGACGATGGCGAAGAGGAACATCAGCGGGGCGCGCACGGCGATGCGGATGCAGACCATAAAGGCCATCTGCACGTTGTTCACGTCCGTCGTCATGCGCGTGACGAGCGATGCGGACGAGAATTTGTCGATATTCTCAAAGGCAAAGTCCTGCACGCGGGTAAATACGTCGTGGCGGACGTTTTTGGCAAAGCCCGCGCTCGCGCGCGAGCCGAACAGGCCGCCCGCCGCACCGCAGCCGAGCGATACCAGCGCCATCAGAACGAGCACAAGGCCCACGCGCACGATGCCGTCCAGCGCCGCGCCGGCCTTGACCTCGTTGATGAGGTTGGCGGTGTAAAACGGGATCAGCACTTCGATCGCGACCTCGCCGACCATGCACAAAAGCGTCAGGATCGTGGGCTTTTTGTATTCGCGGATGCAGCCCATCAGCTGCCGGATCATTTTCATTGGCATTTCTCTCCTTTCCTTGGGGGGCAGGGGGGGAGGATCCCCTCCTCGATCATGCGGCGGCGCTGGTCGTCAAAGGTATCGTGGATGGTGCGCAGCGCCGCGCAGAATCTGCCGCGATCATCGGGCGCGAGCTGCTCGAAAAACGCGCGGTATTCCGCCGCGTCCTTTTCAAAAAAGCTCTGGATGTATTCCTCCGCTTTTTCCGTGGCGCGCAGGCGGATGATGCGCCGGTCGTCCGGGTCGCTCAGCCGCTCGGCAAAGCCGCCGTCCACGAGCCGGTCCACAAGCTTGCTCATCTGCTGCTTGGGCATGCGGGCGAAGTTTGCAAGCTCCGTCATCGTCATCGTGCGGCCGCTGCGGCGCAGCGACTGGATGCAGTAGTACATGTCAAGGCTCACGCCGTCGTTGAGCATGCGCTTGAAGGGGCGGGCGAACCAGTAGTGCCACGCGGGAATGGTGTCGAGCAGCAGCTCCTGGATTTCGTTGGTCTGCATAAGCTGTCTCCTTTCAATAGAATGTTCACTGATATTGACTATCAGCCTGCGTCAACAGTGGTTAGGATACAACAATTTAAAATGAATTGCAAGAGAAACATGCGCAAAAAGGGCGCAAAAAACGGCAGCGTAAAGCTGCCGTTTTAGAGAAGGAAGCGGAAAAATCGCCGCGCTACGAACGGTGATAGGCGAGCAGTTTGGCTCCCTCGGGCGAGAGAAGGGGAATCTGGAGGGTGATCGTCTGGCCGTTTGCGTTCTGCTCGAGCGTGATGGTCTGCGTGGCCGCGTCGAGATGGCTGACGGAATAGCCGTCCTCGCTTTCCACGCGGATGGTATTGTCGCCGTTTCGGCAGCGATGCTCCGTGATGCGCATTTCCTTACCGCAGAAAAAGTAGATGTAGCTCATCTCCTTGCAGGCGTCCGCCGCCAAAACGGGGACGAGCAGCGCGAGCGAAAGCGCCAGGGACAACAACAGGGAAGGGAGCCGTTTCATCGTACCGTCCTCCTTTATGCCATGTTCCGATCGCTGGCAGGGGTGCTTACACCATCAGCATGGCATGAAAAGAAGAAAAAAGGCAAGAGAAATTTGAATTCTGCGAAAAATCCGGCACTTTGGCAAAAATACAGGGCGAAAACAGTGCGAGATCACAAAAAAGCCAGCGCCGGGATAAACGGCGCTGGCCCTTTGTCACTGCCTGATCTTCACATTGTTCCGCACGGTGCGTTCGCTGCGGGGGCGGTTTGAAAGGCTTTGCAGCACGGCGCTGATCTGGCCCTCGGCGGCTTCGACCTCGGCATGGAACGCGCGGGCGGAGACGCGCAGCGCCCCGTGGCCGAGGATGATGACCTGCTCGGGCCCGTCGGACGTGGCGACGCGCACGCGCCGCTCGCGGCGCAGCTCGTAGGTCGCGCGCTCGATGTAGGTGTCGGCGGTCTCGGCCTCCTTGGTGTAAACGACCTTCACGCCGTGCACCGTCTGCACGCTGCCGGGGTTGCCCTTGACCTTGTAGGCGTCGAACACCGCGATGACGCGGCACTTGCGAAAGCCCTGATAGTTTGCAAGGATGTCGATGAGCGCGCTGCGCGCGGCGGCGATATCCTGCGCGGCGAGCGCGGCAAGCTCGTCCCATGCGAAAATGATATTGTAGCCGTCCACGAGGAGATATTCCGTGTCGGCGGTCTGGAGCGTGACCTGATAGTGGTCGGAAAGCGAGGTGCGCGCGGGCTTTCGCGCCGGCTCGAACGCGCGGCGCTCGACCCTGCCGTAGGTGCGCTCGAAGATGCTTTGCAGCTCCTTATCCTCGGCATACGCGCCGAGCGCGCCCACGCCGCGGCGGGGGAGGGGGGCTTCCTCCTGCTCGGCTTCCTCCGTGCCAAGACGGATGCCGCTGTCGCAGTGCACGTGCTGCGCGACTTCGTTCCACGGGATCGTGACGCTGCCGCCGTGGTCGCAGAAAACGGAGGACGAGGGATTGTCCGTATCGCGCTCGGCGTCGTAGCCGATGGCGGCGGCGACCGCGTCCTGGTCCTGACAGGCCTCGTACCCGCGGACGGTGCAGGAGAGCTGTCCGCGCCCGCGCGTATAGGCTGCGACGCTCTCGAAATAGTCGCGCATCCCGCGCACCGGCGCGCAGCCGGTGAGGACGGTGCTTTCCCCCTCGCTCTGCGGCGGCTCGACCGTGCCGCCCATGTTCTGAAGGTCCGTCATCGCGCGGCCCACGCACTCCGGCGGCACCTCCAGCCGGAAGTCGTAGTACGGCTCGAGCAGCACGCTCTCCGCCTGCATCAGGCCCTGACGCACGGCGCGGTAGGTCGCCTGGCGGAAGTCGCCGCCCTCGGTGTGCTTTAAGTGCGCGCGGCCCGCGACGAGCGTGAATTTCACGTCCGTCAGCGGCGAGCCGGTCAGCACGCCCGCGTGCTCGCGCTCAAGCAGATGCGTGAAGATGAGCCGCTGCCAGTTGAGGTCCAGCGCGTCCGTCGCCACGGCGGAGGCGAGCCGGATGCCCGCGCCGCGCGGCAGCGGCTCCATCAGAAGCTGCACCTCCGCGTAGTGGCGCAAAGGCTCGAAATGCCCCATGCCGAGCACGGGCGCGGCGATGGTCTCGCGGTAGACGATGCTGCCCTCGCCGAAGCTTACATCAAGGCCGAAGCGGTCCGAAATCAGGCGGCGGAGGATCTCGAGCTGGATCTTGCCCATGAGCTGCACGTGGATCTGCCCGTGCTGCTCGTCCCAGACGATGCGCAGCATCGGGTCCTCCTCCTCGAGCTCGCGCAGCTTTTTGAGCGCGCTGTGCGCGTCCGCGCCGTCCGGCAGGATGAGCTGATAGGTGAGCACGGGCTGTAAAAGCGGGGCTTGCGCCTCGGCCTCCGCGCCGAGACCCAGACCCACATAGCTGTGGCTCAGGCCTGTGACGGCCACGACGCTGCCCGCGCCCGCTTCCTCGAGCGGGCGGAACCTGACGCCCGAATACAGGCGCAGCTGGTCGGCCTTTTCACTGTAGGACTTGCCCTGCGCGTCGTAGGTGAGCGGCGCTTTCACGCGCAGCGTGCCGCCCGTGACCTTGAGCCACGTCAGGCGCGCGCCCTGCGCGTCGCGCGAGATTTTAAAGATCCGCGCGCCGAAGGCGTCAGGATAGTCCGGCTCGATGGTGAACCGGCCGAGCGCGGCGAGCAGCTCCTCCACGCCCTGCATTTTGAGCGCCGAGCCGAAAAAGCAGGGGTAGACCATGCGCTGCTCGACCATGTCGGCGATGCAGTCGTCCGTGACCGCGCCGCGCTCGAGCATCTGCTCGAGCGCCGTCTCGCCGCAGAGGGCGAGCGCTTCGTCGCGCTCGCTCACGGGTGCGGAGAAATCGACGCACTCCGCGCTCAGCGCCGCCGTGAGCTGGGCCATCAGGGCGCCCTCGTCCGCGCCTGCGAGGTCCATCTTGTTGATGAAGAGAAACGTCGGCACGCTGTAGCGCTCGAGCAGCCGCCAGAGCGTGCGCGTGTGGCTCTGCACGCCGTCGCTGCCGCTGATGACGAGCACCGCGTAGTCGAGCACGGAGAGCGTGCGCTCCATCTCGGCGGAGAAATCGACGTGGCCCGGCGTGTCGAGCAGCGTGATCTCGGTCTCGCCGACGGTGAGCATGGCCTGCTTGGCAAAGATCGTGATGCCGCGCTCGCGCTCGAGCGCATCGGTATCGAGGAAGGCGTCGCCATGGTCCACGCGGCCGAGCCTGCGCAGCGCGCCGGAGGCGAACAGCAGCCCCTCGGACAGGGTCGTTTTGCCCGAGTCCACGTGGGCGAGCACGCCGATGGTGATCCTTTTCATGACGGACCTCCTTTCAAGGAATTGCGCCGCCGCGGTGCGCGGCGGCAAAAAGTATTATCATTATATAATATTCCCGCACGTCAGGCAAGAGGGGGCGTGAGCGCAATGTGGGGGCGGAAGGGAGACTTACATACTATATAACGTGATAACGTGGGGAAGAAGATGAATTTTGCCCGGCAGGACGATTATTACCTGCCGGGCATCTTTGACATGAAAAACGAGTTAAATGCTTATTAAAATCTGATAATTGGAGTAGCTGTAGTAGCAAACAAGTGTGATTGAATGACTAAACAATAGTAGGGGGGATCCTAAAGCCATATCACCAATGCTAAGCACACGATTAAAATAAAATGATGATAAAATGCTTTGAGGAAGATTTTTGATGCGGCTAAACTGCATTAAATCCCATTTGTTAAGTTTTGCACGCTCTGCGCAGCGCCCGCTTTTCCTGTTTTAAAGAAGCGTGTTGGTCAGATTCTGCAAAAAGCCCTTGATGAACTCCTTGTTGATCGAATAGCTCACGCGCGGGTTCTGCTTGTCCACGTTGATGAACCCGGCGGACACGAGCGAGCTCATGTGGTGGGAGATCGTGGCGGGGGAAAGGCCGATGCGCTCGGAAAGGTCCTGCCCGCACAGCGGCTCGGCCTTGACCAGCTTCAAAATGTCCAGCCGCCGCTTATCGGAAATGGCCTTGAGGCGGTCGCAGAGGTATTCGGTGTTGTCACTGTACTGACGGATGAGCTCGCCGAGCCGGTGGTGGTAGATGCCGGGGATAAAGTAGACCGTGCTGCCGGGGACCAGCGAGTCCCAGATGAGGCCGATGCCATTGAAGAAGGCGGCGCTGGGGCAGACGACCATCTGGTCGAGCGCGAGCTGCTGCATCCCGAACTGCTCCATAAAGTCCGTGGGTTCGCCGGCCAGCGCGGCCTTCGTCTGCGCGGCGGCGGCGCTGAACTCCGCCTGCAGCGCCGCTTCGTGCTCGCGGATGACAGGGGTGCAGAGGGCCAGCAGCTCCTGATAGAGCCCGAAGTAATATTCCGGCTGACGCCAGAGCTGGGAGCAGAGCCACTTGGTCTGCTCACTGCAGGGATAGACCGCGAGGAATTGCAGCAGGTTTTCAAAGTCCTGCACCTCGGGCGGGAGCTCCGAGCCGCGGTTGAGCGTGAGCGCGATCAGGTGGCGCAGCGTTTCCGGCTGGGAGAGCGTTTCGGTCTGCTGCTCGGTGATCAGATGAAAAAACGCCCAGATCAACCGGTGATCGTTCGGCGAATTGGGCTGGAAAAACGGCTTGAGCAGATCGTCGCGCTGGCCGAGCAGGGAAAGGACCGCTTTCTCCAGCGCCTGTGCCGGCGCGACTGTGGATACGAGCGAGATCACCTTCATCCGCGTTCCGAGCGATCCCACCACGCCCGTTACGCCCTCCACGCCGACCAATCCCACCACGCCCGAGCAGCCGGAGTTCCGCTTCGCCGACGTTCAGGATAAGAGCGCCTACTACTACGACTCCGTTTACTGGGCGGTTGAGAACGGCATCACCAACGGCATCACCGCCACGCTCTTCGGGCCGGACGGCAGCTGCACCCGCGCGCAGGCCGTGACCTTCCTCTGGCGCGCCGCCGGTGAGCCCGCGCCCGCGAGCACGGACATGCCCTTCACCGATGTGCCCGCTGACGCGTTCTACCGCACCGCGGTGCTGTGGGCGGTCGAAAACGGCGTGACCAACGGCACGAGCGCGACGACCTTCAGTCCCGACGCGACCTGCACCCGCGCGCAGATCGTGACCTTCCTCTGGCGCAGCCAGAAGTCGCCCGTGGTCAACTACGCGATGAGCTTCTCCGACGTTGACAGCGGCGCGTTCTACGCCGAGGCCGTGCGCTGGGCGGTCAGCGAAAACGTGACCGCCGGTACGAGCACCACGACCTTTACCCCGAACGCGACCTGCACCCGCGCGCAGATCGTCACGTTCCTCTATCGCGCCAGCAAGTAATATAAGCGCGATAAAAGCGAATGAAGAGAGCAGCAGGATTTCCTGCTGCTCTCTTTTTCTTCAAATTTTTCCGGAATCGGCGCAAGAAGAATATTGTGCTTGCGCTGAAGCAATGGTATAGTAAAAAGCGGGAGCCGCCTGCGGCGGCTTTTTGAAGGCACTGCGGTTAGTCATCTCTAACCGCAGGACATAAAAACGTGTATTTTGAAAGCAAAGGCAGGGGACCTGACAATGAAAATTTTGGTATACGGCGCGGGCGTGCTCGGCTGCAATCTGGCAAGGAATCTGTTTCGCGCCGGGAAGGACGCCGCGCTGCTCGCGCGCGGCAGATGGGCCGAAGAGCTCAAGAAAAACGGCCTGCGTATCAAGGACAAGTTTTCGCCCCGCATGTCGGTCAGCCGCATCCCGGTCGTAACGGAGCTGAAGGCGGAGGACGCCTACGATGTGATCTTTGTCGTGCTGCGCTATACACAGCTCGAGCCGATCATGGAGACGCTGCGCGCGAGCAGGGCGAAGAACCTCGTCTTTGTCGGCAACGACGTGCGCGCAAGCGCGATCGCCGCTTCGCTGCCGGAAAAGAAAGTGATGTTCGCCTTTGCCTCCTCGGCGGGGCACCGGGAGCGCGACTATGTCGCGTCCATCGACCTCAAGAAGATCACCATCGGCCAGATCGCGGGCGCACCCTCGAACGAGCGGCTGATCCAGACGATCTTCGACGGCACGAAGTACAAGGTGGCCTATGAGCCGAACATGGGGGATTATCTCCTCTGCCACGCGGCGTTCGTGCTGCCGGTGGCCTTCGCCTGCTACAAAACGGACGGCGACCTCAAAAAGCTCAAGGGCGACACGGCCTATTTGAACCGCATGATCGACGCCAACATCGAGGGCTACCGCGCGCTCCGCAACGCCGGGCACGAGATCCTGCCGAAGGAGGACGGCGAATTCGAGGGCGACGCCTACCGCAGGACCTGCCTGCGCTTTTTCAAGCTCATGTGCGCCACGGGGCTTGGGAAGATCTGCGCGTCCGACCACGCGATGAACGCCGTCGAAGAGATGAGCGCGCTGGACCGCGACCTAAAGCAGCTCTTTGACGAAAACGGTGCGGCCTACCCGGTCTGGCAGGCGCTCGAGCAGGACGCGGGGAAGTACCTGCGATAAAACCGCGGGGCGCCGCCCGCTTCATTTGCCGTGTTCAGTCCAAAATTCTCCCGTCCGTGGAGATCGTCACGACCTGCCAGGGAATAAATTTTCCGCTTTTCTGCAATGCTGTTTTTGCCGCGTGCTCAAGTCCGCCGCAGCAGGGAACCTCCATGCGCACAACGGTCACGCTCTGAATGTCGTTGCTTGCAATGATCTCGGTGAGCTTTTCGCTGTAGTCCACGCTGTCGAGCTTCGGGCAGCCGACGAGCGTGATGCGGCCCTTGATGAATTCCTCGTGGAAGGCCGCGTAGGCGTACGCCGTGCAGTCGGCGGCGATGAGCAGCTTCGCTCCATCAAAGTACGGCGCGTTGACCGGCACGAGCTTGATCTGCACCGGCCACTGGGAGAGCCGGCTCTCCTGCGCGGCGGGCGCGGACGGCTCACGCGTTTCCCGGTGGGCGAAGGTCTTGAGCTGCATGCCGGGGCAGCCGTGGTGCAGCACTGCGCCCTCCTTTCGCATCTTTTTCTGCTTGTTGGCGAGCACCGCCTGCTCGTCGTAGGCCGCGGCCTCGCGCTCCACAAAGGAGATCGCGCCGGTGGGGCAGGCGGGCAGGCAGTCGCCCAGACCGTCGCAGTAGTCGTCGCGCATCAGCTGCGCCTTGCCGTTTACCATGGCGATGGCGCCTTCGTGGCACGCCGCGGCGCAGGCGCCGCAGCCGTTGCATTTATCCTGATCGATCTCGATGATCCTTCTTTTCATAACCAAGCCTCCTTGCTTTGTTGAGGAGATCATAATATAATCAGATCAACAAGTCGGTTGAATTTTCAACGAAAGAAGAGCTTTATGAAAGATTTTTTGCCCGTGCTCCGTTCCGCGCCGCTGTTTTCCGGCGTTTCCGAAGAAGAACTCACCGCGATACTCGCCTGTCTGGGGGCGGAGGTGAAGCACTTTCCAAAGGATGACTTTCTGCTGCGCGCCGGGGACACGGCGGAGTCGATCGGCCTTGTGCTGGCGGGGAGCGTCCTTGTCATTCAGGAGGATATTTGGGGCAACCGCAACATCCTCTCCAAGACGGGGCCGGGGCAGACCTTTGCTGCGGCCTACGCCTGTGCGCCAGGCTCGCTTCTCAATGTGAGCGTGGCGGCGGAAACGCCAGCCGCCGCAATGTTTCTGAATGTCAGGCGCGTTCTGACCGTGTGCCCCTCCGCCTGCGTGCACCATAGCCGCATCATCCGTAATCTTCTCGGCGAGCTTGCCGAAAAGAACCTGCGCTTTGGCGAAAAGCTGACACACATGGGGCAGCGCAGCACGCGGGCAAAGCTCATGTCCTATTTTTCCGCCGAGGCGCAGCGGCTGGGAAAATACGAATTCGACATTCCCTTTTCAAGGCAGCAGCTGGCGGATTACCTCGCCGTCGAGCGCAGCGGACTGTCGCTCGAGCTGGGGAAGATGAAACGGGAGGGCCTGCTCGACTTTCATAAAAGTCATTTTGTCTTGAAGGTGTAGCCCGGATGCCGCATGGCGCTCCGGAAACGGGGCGGGGGGGAGCTTTAACGACCGGTCCTTTTTGCCGCCTCCCGTGTCCACGGGATTGGGGTAGCTTCTGTGTATTTTTCAATAGCATTGCCCGCTTAGCTGCGGTATAATGATATCGTGATTGAACGGGCACAGGAGGGGAGACCAATGTACTTTGCCTACGGAGAGACCGAGCTTTCCTATCTGCGGCAAAAGGATAAGAGGCTCGGTGAAGTCATTGACCGCATCGGTCATATCGACCGCGCGGTGGATCCTGATTTATTTTCATCCGTCGTTCACCATATCATCGGACAGCAGATCTCGACCAAGGCGCAGGAAACGATCTGGCGCCGGTGCCGGGACGCGCTGGGCGCGGTGAACGCCGGGACCATTCGGGCGGCAGGCGTTCCCGGGCTGCAATCGCTCGGCATGACCTTCCGCAAGGCAGAGTACATCACGGACTTTGCAGAAAAGGTCCATACCGGCGCGTTTGATCCGGATGCTGTGGAGCACATGAGTGATGAAGATGCCATCCGGGCGCTCAGCAGCCTGAAAGGCATCGGCGTCTGGACGGCGGAGATGATCCTGCTGTTCTGCCTGCAGCGGCCTGATATTTTCAGCTTCGATGACCTTGCCATCCAGCGGGGACTGCGCATGGTCTATCACCACCGGAAGATCGACCGCAAGCTGTTTGAAAAATACCGCCGCCGTTTCCACCCGTATTGCAGCGTGGCAAGCCTGTATCTCTGGGCCGTGGCCGGCGGTGCGATCCCGGAAATGAGGGACAGTAAGCCGAAGAAATAGAGGGAAATGCGCCATGTCATTCATTCGGCGTTATGATTTCCCGCTGGGTAGTATCCCGCCTGCGGCGATCGAAGAGCCCCGCGGGCCGGGCAGGCAGACAAGGCCTGCGGCAGCTGCGGATTGACAGCGGCAAAAAGCCCGTGATAGAATGAAGCGCCCGCCCGCAATGGGGCGGATCCTATGGGGGCGGCCCCGAAACAGCGGAAGGAGACGGCCGCAGGCTGTGCGGCCGATGAGGAAAATGAAGAATTTTGTGCTGCGGGAACCGGTGCTCCTGTACGAGACGATCGAGGCCATGTATCAGTGCGTCAACGGAATATCGGTGGAGCGCCGGGCGGCGGAGCTGCTGCGGAAATACGGCTCGCTGCTCAGCGGCGAAGAGCGGGAGCGGATGAGCGAGATCGGGCGGCGGCTGCAGCAGGTGACCGAGCTCTGCGCGGAGCAGAGCGAGGACCCGGCGATGCAGTACTTTTTCGGCAAGTGGGAGACGGAGAGCCAGTGGCAGAACATCTGCCTTGCAAAGCTCATGGTCTACAGCTTTCTCGATATCCGCGTCACGGATTTTCAGGAGAGCCTGACGCAGACGCTGGCGGCGGCGCAGCAGCGCTTTTCAAAGCCCTATGTGCTCTCCGAGATCAACAGCGGCGGCATGAGCTTCCGCACCCCGGCGGCGGGGGAGAGCGTGCCGGATCTGATCGCGCAGCTGGAGCAGCTGGCGCTGGACGAGCAGTACTGCTGGCGCGTCTACAAGCTGCTGCAGGATTATCCCGGAGCCATGGCGGAGCTGACGGAGCTGCTGGAGCCCGCGGCACGGCGCATCGCTCCGGTGCTGGCGGAGCTCAGGCCCCTGCTGGCCCCGATTTATGACGGCTGGGAGGACTATTTTGCCGGGCACAGCATTTCAGACCTCCTGGAAAATGTCACCAATCAGACGGTGAACGAGGACGAGATGGACGTCTACGTCAACGTCAGCCTGATGGCGGTCGGAGATATTATGTATACCTACGACACCGAGGGCGAGAAGGCCTACCGCCAGCTGTATCTGGGGGTGCTGCTGAACCGGAGCTTTCAGATGAACCGCCTGCAGGCGTCGGAGGAATCGGTCTGCGGCCTGCTGAAGGTCATCAGCGACCGGAGCAAGTTTGACATCCTGCGCCGCATCAGCTGCCGCAGCACCTATTGTCAGGAGCTCTCGCGCGAGATGGGGCTCACCACCGCCACGATCTCCCGCCACATGTCGCTGCTGCTGGACGCGGGCCTTGTCCGGGCCCGGCGGGAGGACAACCGCATCTATTACGAGCTGGAGCGGGAGACGCTGGACCGGCTCTTTTCCGCGGCGAAAACGATCCTTCTTTCAGAGTGACGGCGCGCTCGGGCAGGGAAAAGCACTTTACAAGAATTTTACATGATAACGCATTAAAGCGTAAAACCGGGAAAACCAGTAGGTTTTCCCGGTTTTTTCTTTTTCAAGAACAAAAGCGGGCTCTTGACATCAGTGAAACGAGACGATATACTGCTTACATTCCTGATATAATATTACGTGCACACGTAATATGGAGAAGCAAGGGAAAAACAAGCAGAATCACAAAAGGAGGAGAATCACCATGGGGAAGAAAATGGCATCCCGTCTGCTGTCGCTGCTGTTGTCAGCGGCCATGCTGCTGGGCTGTGTTCCCGCGGCTCTGGCCGCAGATCATTCGGGCACACAGGCGCTGTCCTTCACTCAGCTTGAGACCGGGGAAGAGCAGCAGAGCTATCTTCCGGCGTCTCAGGCGGCAGATACGGAAGAGGACGCACAATATGCCGATACGGATACGGTCCGTGTCAGCATCGTGTTGACCGAGCCCTCCACGATGGAGGCCGGCTTTGCCGTGCAGAGCATCACGGACAGCGCCGCGGCGCAGAGCTACCGCAGCCGGATCCGGGCGCAGCAGGACGCCGTCAGCCAGCGTATTTCCACGCAGGTGCTGGGCGGCAATCAGCTGGATGTGGTCTGGAACCTGACGCTGGCGGCCAACATCATTTCCGCCAACGTGGCCTACGGCGACGTGGAGAAGATCGCCGCCGTTCCCGGCGTTGAAAAGGTGCTGCTGGAGCAGCGCTACGAGCCCTGTGTGGTGGACCGGGAGGAAGCTGTGGACCCGAACATGTCCACCTCCACGGAAATGACCGGCGCTACGGCGGCGTGGTCCGCCGGCTACACCGGCGCGGGCAGCCGCGTTGCCATCATCGATACCGGCACGGATACGGACCATCAGTCCTTCTCCGCCGCGGGATACCGTCATGCGCTGGAGGTCAACGCGCAGGCGGCGGGCGAGGATCTGGACAGCTACGTTGCCGGACTCGATCTGCTGGACACGGCGGAGATCCAGTCGAAGCTGAGCCAGCTCAACATCTACGCGACGATGCAGGGCAAGAACTACACTGCTTCCGACCTTTACATCAACGAGAAGCTGCCCTTTGCCTTCAACTACATCGATAAGAACCTTTCCGTTACCCACGACAACGACAGCCAGAGCGAGCACGGCTCGCACGTGGCCGGTATTGCCGCGGCCAACCGCTTCATCCCGGACGGAAACGGCGGCTTTACCAACGCGCTGGAGTCCGTTAAGACGCAGGGCGTGGCGCCTGACGCCCAGATCATCACCATGAAGGTGTTCGGCGCGCGCGGCGGCGCTTACGAGTCCGACTACATGGTGGCCATCGAGGACGCGATCGTGCTGGGCTGCGACGCGGTGAACCTCTCTCTCGGCACCGGCTCCCCCGGCTGGAACCGCAACCAGAACGACACCTATCAGGAGATCCTTGAGAATCTGTCGAACAGCGGCATCGTTGCCGTCATGTCCGCCGGCAACTCCGCCAGCTGGATGGAAAACAGCGGCAGCCCCACGGGCTACCTTTATTCCACCGACGTCAGCACCACCACGACGGGCGCCCCCGGCACGTCCCGGAACTCGCTCTCCGTGGCGTCCGTTGACAACGTGGGCGGCACCGGCTACTATCTCAAGTTCGGCGAGAGCATGATCTTCTACGGCGAGACCGAGTACAAGAACGAGCCCATGACCACGCTGGCCGGTGAGAGAGAATATGTCCTCATCGATGGCTACGGCACGGAGGAGGAGCTGGCGGCGCTGGGCGACGCGGTGAAGGGCAAGATCCTGGTCTGCTCCCGCGGCGGCATCTCCTTCTATGTGAAGGGCAACAACGGCGCAGCCGCCGGTGCCATCGCCACCATCGTTTATAACAACCAGCCCGGCTCCATCAACATGGACCTGACGGACTATACCGGCAGAGTGCCCTGCATCTCCGTCACGCAGGCGGACGGCGCGGTGCTCAAGGCCAACGCCAGGGCGGTCGATGACGGAAACGGCACCGTGCTCTATTACGAAGGCACCGTCACCGTCAGCGACGAGGTGGCCGTCACCCGTCCCGACGAGCTGCCCGCGACCTACACCATGAGCTCGTTCAGCTCCTGGGGCATTCCCGGCAGCCTTACCATGAAGCCGGAGATCACCGCCCCCGGCGGCGGCATTTTCTCCGTCAACGGCAAGGTGCCCGGCGGTCAGGCTTACGAAAACATGTCCGGCACCTCCATGGCGGCCCCGCAGATCACCGGTATGATCGCCCTTGCGGCGGAGTACATCCGGCAGGCGGGCCTTGAGGAAAAGACGGGCCTTACGGCCCGGCAGCTGGCCCAGTCGCTGCTGATGTCCACGGCAGAGCCCCTGCTGGACGGCGACAGCGGCTCCTACTGGTCCATCTTAAAGCAGGGCACCGGCCTTGCCAACATCGGCGCGGTCCTTCAGGCGGACGCATATGTGACCATGGACCAGGACGCCACCGCCTCCTGGGCGGACGGCAAGGTGAAGGCGGAGCTGGGCGACGATCCCCAGCGCACGGGCAGCTACAGCTTCCACTTTGACCTGCACAACATGAAGAGTACGGATCAGCGCTATGTGCTCTCTTCAGACTTCTTCACGCAGGGCAGCTTCACGCAGGACGGCATCTCCTACATGGATACCGCTACCACCGCGCTGGCCGCCGCTGTGAGCTACACTGTGGACGGCGTTACGTATCAGCCCCGCGCGTCCCGGATCGAGTGCGACCTCGATCAGGACGGCGACACAGACGCGCAGGATGCCCAGATCATTCTGGAATACGCGGCCGGGAACCGAAGCAGCATTGCGCCCATCGCCGATGTGAACGGCGACGGCGCGGTCACGACCTACGACGCTTACCTCCTGCTGCGGGATCTGGAGACCGGCACGATCCTTGTCAAGGCCGGGGATTCCGTCAATGTGGAGGTCTCCATCGACCTGCCGGAGTCCGTCCGCCGGACGCTGGACGCCGCCTATCCCAACGGCGCCTATCTCGAGGGCTACGTCTTTGCCAAGCCCGTTTCCACGGATGAGGGCGTGATCGCGTCCACCCATTCCATCCCCGTGCTGGGCTTCTACGGCAGCTGGACGGACGCCAGCATGTATGACTGCATCACCTATACCGATTATCTCTACGGGGACAAGACCGCGACCTATCTGGGCTACCCCACGACCAATAACCTCATCATCAAACATCCCAAGGACAGCAACGGCTACTTCCAGGTAGTTAACCCCTATCTGCTGGAAAGCAGCTATCCTGAAGGGCGGGCGGCGATCCGCAGCGTGGATACGCTCTATCAGTACCGCCTGTCGCTGATCCGCAATGCCGCGGGCATCACCGTGCGCATCACCAATCAGAATGGCGAGGAGCTGTACCTCGGCACGATCTTCGAGCAGGCGGGCAGCGCGTACTATTACTCCAGCCGCGGCACGTGGATGGACACGGTGTCCACCTACACCATGAACCGCAAGGTGTCCGCGCTGGGCGTCAAGGAAGGGGATGAGCTGACTGTCAGCGTCATCGCCATCCCCGAGTACTACGAGACCGACGGCCCCCTGACCGAGCAGCAGGTGGAAGCGCTCATCTCCAGCGGCGCGCTGGGCGACGGCGCATACCTGAGCACCACCATGACGGTGGACAACACCGCGCCGGAGATGCTGTCGGCGGCCAAGGATCTGGAGACCGGAAACCTCATCATCAAGGCGAAGGACAACAACTACATCGCTGCGGTGAAGGTGCTCAACAAGTCCGGCAACGAGGTCCTCGCCACCTCTGCCGCCGCCCAGACTGAAAAGGGCGGCACGGCGGAAGCGCTGCTGGATCTCAGCGGCGTGAAGATCGGCCCCACCTGTCAGGTGCTGGTGGCCGACTATGCCGGCAATGAATCCGTCTACACCGTGAACTACGGCGGTGAGCCGGAGGATTACACCGGTCAGATGTACGCCTATACCAACTCCGACTATCGCGGCGGCGGCAGCCGCTGGATGCGCCTTACTCCGGACAAGCTCTGCTACAGCAGCGAGACGAGCCTTGACGGCAGCGAGAATCTCGACTCCATGGAGCAGTCCATCACCGCCGCGGAGTATGTGGAGGGCTACGTCTACATGGCGGCTCAGGACGGCAAGTTCTATGCCGCCCCGCAGGGCGAATGGGGCCGCTGCGCGGAAGTCGGCGCCATGACCCCCGCCGTCACCGTGAAGGACCTGTCCTATAACACGCAGAACAAGATCCTTTACGCGCTGGACGACGCCAACAACATCTACACGGTGGACCGCGTCAGCGCCCAGCTGACGAAGGTGTTCTCCGTCACCGTGACCAACCCTAAGGTCACCTCCACCTCCGCAAGCTTTGATAAGTATAAGGTGCTGGCCAACCTGACCATTGACGACGAGGGCAGCTTCTACGCTGTGAACTTCGGCAATTACAGCAACAAGTCCTTCCTCTACCGCTGGTCTCTGGCAGATGTGACGGACGGCGCCGCGGCGCTGCTGCCCATCAACAACGATAAGAACGGCGACAGCGGCTATTACACCAGCTACGGCTCGCTGGCATGGGATCACGACGCGGATACCCTTTACTGGGCCACCGGGACGGATGCCAAAACTCCCTTTGCCAAGAGCCAGTCCAACAAGCTGTTCTGCTTTGATCTGGACACCGGCAAGGCAAGCCTTGTGAACCCGGATTACTGCACCGGCAAGTATCCCAACATTGAGTGCAGCCAGATCTACTGCGGTGTGACCGGCCTTTATATTGTGCCCTCCGGCGGCGGCAGCGAGATGCCCGGCGCCGAAGAGGCCAGCAGCATCACCATCAGCCGCACCGACCTGAGCCTTATTACCGGCGCGGCGTTCCAGCTCAGCGCGGAGGTGTTCCCCTGGACGCTGACGGACAAGAGCGTCAGCTGGAGCAGCTCCAACACCGATGCCGTCACGGTGGAGGACGGCTATGTGACGGCTGTGGCCCCCGGTGAGGCGGTCGTCACCGTCACCACCGGCGCAGCGCCCAACCTCACGGCCCAGTGCACCGTCACGGTCAGCGATCTCGCGCCGGTGACGCTCAGCGGCCTTGTCTATGACGAGAGCAGCGCGACGCATTGGGCGGACTTCTCCACCGCGGCTCCCGCACAGTGGACGGCCTTTGCCGAGGGCGAGGGCAGCTATTTCGGCGGCGCCATTCTGGACGGCATGGTCTATGTTCACGACGGCGAGCGCCTTGGCCGCTTCGACCCCGATACCTATGAAATGACGGATCTCGGCGAGATCAGCGAGTCCTGGATCTGGTCCGACGCGGCTCCCGCGCAGGCGGACGAGGCCGGAAACTTCGGCTTCCTTGCGGGCCTGTGCAACGGCGGCACCTATCTTGAGATGATCAAGCCCGAGGAGGGCACCCTCAAGTATTACCAGCTCACCTCGGACTACGCCGCCGATCCCATGGCGGCCATTGCCAACATCGGCAGCGGCACCTATCAGGGCAAGTATCCCGCCCAGAACTACCTTGTGATGACGGAGTCCGGCGTGCTCTGGTCCTTCGTCCTCTACACCTCCGACGGCGGCAAGAACTACACGCTGGCCCGCAGCGAGCTGGGGCAGGTGGATCTGGACCTCGGCAACGTGTCGGATGTCACGGGCGGCTCCTACGCCTCGATGCTCTGGGACGACGCCTCCGGCCAGCTGATCGTCGCGTCCTACTCCGGCGAGGCTGCGGCGGTGCTCTGTGCCGTGGATCCCGAGCTGCTGACCGTGGCCCGTCTGGGAGATTTCGGTCAGGGCAATTGGCCGGTGGTGGCCCTTTATCAGCACACCCGGCCCACGGACCTCACCGTCCGCCTGAAGCCCTCCTTCGTCAGCGTCTATGTCAACGATACCGCGGCGCTCGACGGCCGGGTCCTGCCCACCAGCTTTGATCCTACACTGGTCTGGACCAGCCAGGATGAAAGCATTGCCACAGTGGACCAGAACGGCGTGGTCACAGGCCTTCGCGAGGGCACCACGGTGATCACCGCCACCTCTGCGGCCACCGATGCAAGCGGCGCGGCGGCCAGCGCCCAGACTACCGTGGCGGTCAAGCCCCTGCGCCAGCTGGATGCCACCGTAAAGGCGCAGATCACTGATGCCAGCGGCAGCCACTGGGTGAGCATTTCCACAGCGGATGTGGCCAACCCCACCGTTCTGGCGGACGCCTCGGTGCAGATCACCGGCGGCGGCTACCACGACGGAAAGATCTACGGCATCGACGGCGACTATCAGGAGACCTGCAATATCTGGATGGTGGACCCCGCGCAGAACTATCTTGAGACGCTGGGCGCCGGATGCTCCGCGAGCTACAGCTTCCTCGACCTGGCCGGCGCGCCCGCCATGGACCTTGAGGGAACGGACAATGACGGCAATCCCGTCACCGTGCAGGCCTTCGGCGGACCTCTGTTCCTGTCGCAGGCACGCACGCTGGTCTACCTCAACGATTATGAAAAGGGCACGGTCACAGTGCCCAGCTGGAGCGTTGGCAGCAAGTATGAGGATCTCTCCGCGCTGGCCTTCCTCGGCACCAGCCGCTATAAGCCCAATTCAAAGGTGGATAAGCCCGCGCAGGACTACATCGGCCTGTGCGCGGACGGCCGACTGGTGATGTTCGAGATCTATCCTACCTATGTTGCCTCGGAAGAGCGCATCGGCTACACACTGCGGCAGAAGCAGATCGGCACCGTGGACATGAAGTTCCGAAACGACACCGCCCTGTCCATGACCTACATCAACGACGGGGTCAACAACGGTCTCGTGGTCGCCTATTCCGACGGCCTTGCCGAGCTGTACTACATCGACCTGAATTCCAAGCCCTATGCCATCGAGAAGCTGGGCAACGTGGGCACGGCTACCGCCATCTCCGCCGTCTACAGCGACACCAACCCGGCGGAGTATCCCGGCTCCTATTCCAAGACCTCTCTGCCCGGCACGGCGCAGACCGCCTCTGACGAAATCGCCATGGCCCAGTCTCTGAGCGATTGGATGGAGGAGCAGACGGCGTTCGATACCTTCGCCAAGGAGGAGGCGTCGACAGTCGTCAGCGGGTCCGCCATGGGCGGCATCCAGTCTGTGAGCGCGGCGTCCCAGCAGACGGAAAACGGCAATGACGGCAGCGCTGTCCTGACCCTGACCGAGAGCGAGGATGTGACCAACGGTCTGATCGAGGTCCGCTACGATCCCGCGCTGCTGCACTATGCCGGCTTTACGTCCGGTGCGGCGCTCTACGCGCTCTCCGTGGACGAGACGAACGGCGTTCTGCGCTATGCCTACGCCGGTGCGGAGCCCATCGCCGCCGGCAGCACGCTGGCCGCCGTGCGCTTCACCTATGACGCCGGTATGACGCTCCGCGCCGCCAACGTGAGCATCGTGACCCTGCAGCGCGGCAGCGAGAGCGTGAAGGAGACGGAGACCGTTTCCCTGGCCATCGGCCAGTATACGCCCGCTCCCACGCCGACGCCTACGCCTACTCCGGCGCCCACGCCGGAGCCGGAGAAGCCCGCCTTTGACGATGTCAGCGCCGATTCCCCCTACTATGACGCGATCGACTGGGCGGTGAAAAACGGCATCACCAAGGGTGTGTCCGCCACCTCCTTCGCCCCCAACGCGCCCTGCACCCGCGGACAGGTGCTGACCTTCCTGTGGCGTGCCGCCGGGTTCCCCAAGGCGGTGAACGGCAGCAACCCGTTTACGGATGTGAGCACCGGCTCCCCCTATTACGAGGCGATCCTCTGGGGCGTGGAGCAGGGCATCACCAAGGGCGTGTCGGCCACGGCCTTTGCCCCTGACGCGACCATTACCCGCGCGCAGGCGGCGACCTTCCTCTACCGTTACGCAGGCTCTCCTGCCGTGGCGGACGGTCCGAAGTTCCCGGATGTGGCCGACGGCAGCTTCTGCGCGGGAGCTGTCATGTGGGCCGCGGCCAACGGGATCACCCTCGGTATGAGTGACGGCGGCTTCCACCCGGACGACGCCTGCACCCGTGCACAGATCGTGACCTTCCTCTGCCGCTATCTGGTAAAGTAAATCGCGGCTTTTGGGCATTTTGGTACGGGCAGTGGGGGAGAACCCACACGGTCGCCCACAGGAACCTAAAGGGTATGTCACCTTAGTGAAGGATTTTAAGAGCCCCCAATATCATAAATGAGGCACTTCTGCTATGCAGGCTGTCTCAAAGGCGAATCGGAGCCATTTCGGCTCCGATTCGCCTCTTTTATTGCTGTTCACTCGACGGATTTTCCGTTGTTTCCATCCGATCCTGCCCGCTCCGCTCCTGTTCGGGGTCAAACGTGGGTCAGGACAAAAAATCAATCCAGCCGCCCGGTGATAGCGTCCTCGATCATCTTCGCCATGCGCTCTGTGATCAGCGGTATGATCTGGCAGGGCATGGGGCCGAAGGAATCAATGATGTTCACCAGCCTTTTGTGCTCCTGCGGGTCAGGCGCAAGCTCCCCGTAGGTGAAGGCGATGCCGAACGCCTGATAGAGCTGCTTCAGTGCCGCAAGGGCCTTTTGCAAAAGCGCTTTGTCAGCTTCACCGTCTGCGGCTATACCGAGAATCTCGCTGAAATAGCGGCGGAAGATGGCTTTGTTTCCGCTGGCCCGGTAAATTTCTTTAAGCTCGACCTTGTATAGCAGCGTCCCGGTCGATGTTGCGGACAATGACGGGCATGGTAGTCAGTCCCGCCAGCTCACAGGCGTGTTTGCGGCGGTGGCCTGCGATCAGCTCGTAGCCGCCGTCCTCCCGTGGCCGTGCCAGCGCGGGGACACGGACGCCGTACTCCTTGACGCTTTCGGCGGTTTCCTGCATGGACGCATCCTCCCGCACCTGAAAGGGATGATCTGGGAACGGATGCAGCTCAGAGAGCGGAATCTGAACGACTACTTCCTGCTGCGGTTTCGACTTTTTGGATGGCGCGGGCTTTTTGCCCGGTTCCTTCTGCACGGTTTTTTCAGTCATTGTGTTCCTCCTGTCGGCATCTGATTTTGGGTACAAAAAAGGACATTTCTTCTTTGCAGAGGAAATGTCCTGATTTCTTGGACGGGCTGACAGCCCGCCCAAACGGTATTTAGTTTTTGTCGTTACAATATTCATATACGGCAGCTTTGATACATTTTTCTAATGACATTGCAACGGTAATTTTGAAAACATATAGTTAAGTGCAGAGATAGACATTGACATTTGAGTAATTTGCAGTTCTGCAAGATCGTTCTGCCCTATTACAATCTCTGAAGGAGAAAAGATAAGTGATATGTAGTTTTCTTCACACCTGTGCAAGGCACCGCTTAATTCTATATCTTTCTCTGTATTGCTTAATGTGCCTGAGAATGACACTAACTTATCAGAAATATAGCAGGAAAAGTCACCTATACAGTTTAGAACTTCTTCCAAATCTTTCATGCCAATCTGACTCTGCTTTCTATCTGTATACTAGGAACTCATAAAGGAGCTGTCGTATCAGTCATCCAACTCCGCCTCGTGCTTGAGAATGGTGCCGGAGGCCGCATCGATCTCGTAGTCGTATTCCATATTGCCGGATCTGAACTCGACTTCGTAGACGAGCGTTCCGTCCTCATCGTCCAGCTCGATGTCCATGTCATATGCCTTGCTTTCACTCACGCCCGCATGGTTCAGGGCGATGGACTTTGCCTTGGCATAGCCGATATCCTGCACCGCTCCGGACGGCGTGGGCTTCTGATCAGCAGGCTTCGTCGTTTCATTCGATGCGGAAGCGGCGGTCAATAAATCCTTCTGCCCGCTGAGCACTTTGCCGGTATAGGCATCCACCAGATACTCGAACTCGCCCCATGCCGTTTGCAGCTCCACCTCGTAGTGCGCAGGGGATTCGTCGAGTTCGGGATCGACTTCCGCCGTAACGGAATCCACCGCCGTCGTTCCGGCATACTCCTCCGCAGCGGTACGGGCGGCATCCATACCGATCGGCATGGCAGGTGCGCCCGCTTCGGCGAGATCTTTAAGCTCTTCGACCGAGAGCTTTGCCAGCGCGTCAAACTTCAGGGCGGAGTTGAGTGCGAGCACACGGTTCACCAGCGCTGCTTTTCCGGTCGAAATGCTGTTTTCCCGCGCCTGCTGCGTAAGTCCCGCGTCCTGCGTCAGCGTCTGCGTCAGGACAGACGCCCTCGATTCGCTTGTCTGCAAAACACCGTCCACGGTGCTCGTCA
>Ga0129311_1000298_pt1 | contig 46091 bp, 44 predicted proteins | sample Go1ome_FD_94435 | JGI IMG/M metagenome (GOLD analysis project Ga0129311, IMG submission 94435) | Western lowland gorrila individual fecal microbial communities from Wisconsin, USA - Go1022B metagenome | ecosystem: Host-associated > Mammals > Digestive system > Large intestine > Fecal | place...
CACCGAATCCACCATGCTCTACATCCCCATCCACCTGCTGATGACCGATCAGAAGCTGATGCAGACCATGGCCCGCCGGGGCCGGGTGGGCATCGTCCTTCCCCGGATCGTCCACGATGGCGAGATCCCCAAGCTCCAGCACGACATGATGGTGCTGGCGGAAATGGGCATCCGGGATGCCCTGGTGGGCAACCTGGGCCTGCTGCTGCCTGCCCGGGAAGCCGGGATGCGCCTCCACGGGGATTTCGGCCTGAACATCTTCAACTCCGCCTCCATGGAGGTGCTGCGGAAGCTGGAGCTGACCTCCGCCACCGCCAGCTTTGAAATGACCCTGGCCCAGATCCGGGATCTGAGCAAGGCGGTGAACACCGAGCTGATTGTCTACGGCCGCCTGCCGCTGATGGTCACCGAACACTGCCTGATGAAAAACCGCACCGGCGAATGCAGCTGCCAGAACAGCGCCGCCAAGCTCACCGACAAAACCGGTGCAGAATTCCCGGTGATCAAGGACTGCGGCACCTGCCGCAGCGTGCTGCTCAACGGCAAAAAGCTCAGCTGGCTGGATCGCCAGAACGACCTGGCAAAGCTGGGCCTGTGGGCCGTTCGGCTGTACTTCACCACCGAAAATGCCAGAGAGGTTGACAGAATTCTCGCTGATTATCTGGAGCCTCAGCCCTTTGATCCCGGTGCCTGCACCAGAGGTCTGTACCTGCGGGGCGTGGAATAAGGAAAGGATACCCTATGAATTTGATTTTAGCCTCCGCTTCCCCCCGGCGGCAGGAGCTGCTGAAGGTCTTCGGCTGCCCCTTCACCGTCCGGGCGGCGGACATTGATGAAACCATGGACCCTGACAAGGCCCCCTTTGACGAGGTGGCCCGCGTCAGCCGCCAAAAGGCCCAGGCCATTGCTGCCGGGCAGGACGATGTGATCATCGCCGCGGATACCATTGTGGTCTGCTGCGGCAAGGTGCTGGGAAAGCCCAAAGATGCAGAAGATGCCCGCCGGATGCTGTCCCTGCTCTCCGGCCGGGATCACCAGGTCATGACCGGCTGCACCGTGATGCGCAGCGGCCGTGCGGTGACCTTCACCGAGGTGACGGATCTGCACTTCCGCCCCCTGCTTCCCCAGGAGATCCAGCGCTACATTCTCACCGGGGAGCCTATGGATAAGGCCGGTGCCTACGGCATCCAGGGCGGCGCCGCCCTTTTCTGTCAGCGGATGGAAGGGGATTACTACAATGTGATGGGTCTGCCCCTGTGCCGTCTGGGCCAGGTCCTGCGGGACATGGCCCCGGAAATTTGGGAGGATGAAGCGAAATGAGAAAGCTATTCAATACCAAGGTGATCATCATTCTGGTGGTGGCCGCGCTGATCACCGCCGGCCTGACCATCGCCTCCGGTGTCGGGATGCAGACCATCCCCGGTACGGCGATGCAGGTCATCATGGCCCCTGTTAAGGCTGTGGGTACCGGTCTTGCCAACACCGCCGAGCTGTACTACAGCTATATGTTCAAATATGAGGCTCTGGCGGCAGAAAACGCCGAGCTGCAAAAGAAGATTGCCGAAATGGAGGACGTGGCCCGTCAGGCCGACTCCGTCAACCGTGAGAACACCCGTCTGCGGAGTCTGCTGAACCTGCCCTCTGCGGTGGAGACCTATAAGATGGTGGATGCCTATATCATCGGCTGGAACACCACCGACTGGAACTCCACCCTGACCATCAACCGGGGCACCAGCGTGGGCATCCAGCAGAATATGTGTGCCGTTACGGAAAACGGTCAGGTGGTTGGCCTGGTCACCGAGGCCGGGCCCAACTACGCCGTGATCAAAACCATTCTGGACTCCACTCTGGAGGTCTCCGGCACCATTTCCGTGTCCGGCTACAACGGCATGGTCAAGGGCGGCTACATTGACGGCCACGACACCCTGCTGAAAATGCAGTATCTGCCCTCCTCCGCCATCATCCGAAACACCGACCAGGTGGTTACCTCCGGTTCTACCCTGTACCCCAAGGGACTGATCATCGGCAAGGTGGTGGATGCCGGCTTCGAGGAGACCGGCGTTGCCAAGTTTGCACTGCTGGAGCCTGCTGCGGAGATCAACACCCTGGAGCAGATCTTCATCATCACCGAGTACGCCACCCAAATCACCGGAAGCACCGGTGCATCGGAAGCAGCAGAAACCACTGCCCCCACCGATGCCACCACTGCTCCCACCAACTAAGGAGCGTTCATGGCCAATCAACGCAACCAAAATCAGCGGCGGCCTGCCCGCTCCGATCCCCGCAAGGCCGATGCCCGGCGGCGGGATTCCCGCCGGGATTCTGCCGGCAGACGGCAGCCCTCCCGGTCATCGGATTCCCGGCGGCGCAGCCGCCGCCCTTCCCAGCCCTCTTTGCTGACCCGGCTGATGCAGCTTCGTCCCAAGCCGGATTTCCGGCCGGATACCCAGGAGCATTCTCTGCTGAAAAAGCTCCACCTGACCCAGCTTCAGCGGGGCGTTCTGGCAAAATGGGGACTGTATATCGTCCTTCTCATGGGTCTTTCCATGATCCAGGACGTGATCATGTCCCATGTCTCTCTTTTCGATGCCACCACAGACCTGGTGGTCTGCGGCATTCTGCTGATCACCGTGATGGAGGGTGTGGATACCGGCACCCCCTTCGTGCTGATCGCCGCCTGCCTGTACTATTTTTCCGGCTCCTCCCCCGGGCCCTCCTGTGTGGGACTGCTGGTATTTCTGGGGGTGGGTGCCTGTCTGTTCCGGCAGATGTTCTGGCACCGCAACCGGGGCTCCATCGTTCTGTGCGCAGGTCTTGCCCTGCTGCTGTATGAAATGGGGACCTTCCTGGTGGGCGTGCTGACAGGACTGACCCGGTGGGATCGGGTGTTCCACTTTCTCATCACCGCCGGGATCAGCGTGGTACTGATGCTGCCCCTTTATTCCCTCGTTAACGTCATCGGCCAAATTGGAGGAAACACATGGAAAGAATAAGCCGCCTTCGTTCGATGATATTGCTCTTGATCTTCTCCTGTGTGCTGATGCTCTACGCCGGAAGACTGTACTTCCTGCAGATCATTGACACCAAAGGCAATACCGACAACACCGCAACCTACACCACCCTGACCACCGTCCGTGCCTCCCGGGGCGATATTCTGGATCGCAACGGCAAGGTGCTGGTGGGCAACCGAGCCAGTTATGACCTGGTTTTCAACCACTACGTTATCAAATCCGCAAAGAACCGTAACGAATACCTGTACCAGCTGGTGGCCAAGTGCAAGGAGCTGGGGGTGGAATACCTGGATCACTTCCCGGTGACCAAGACCCGGCCCTTTGTCTACACCCTGGATGACTACAGCACCGCATGGCGTGGCTACTTCCAGAACTTCATGCTGGATCGTGACCTGGACTCGGACATCTCCGCCCCGTTGCTGCTGGAAAAGCTTCGCTCCCGGTACAAGATCCCGGAGGAGTGGGATGACGAAATGGCCCGGGCCGTGGTGGGCATCCGCTACGAATTTGACCTTCGCGGCGTTACCTATCTGCCCACCTACACCTTCATCAAGGACATTTCCGACGAAAACCTCAGCGCCATTCTGGAGCTGAACACCCCGGGCCTGATGGTGGAAGCCTCCACCGTCCGGGAATATCACACCAAATACGCCGCCCATGTGCTGGGTTATGTGGGCGGTATGGACTCCGACGACTGGGCCAAGTACAAAAACCAGGGCTACTCCATGGACGCAAACATCGGTCAGGCCGGCTTTGAGGAAGCCTTTGAAGACTACCTCCACGGCATTGACGGAACCCGTGTGGACGTGGTCTCCCGTGACGGCACCATTCTGAAGCAGTACTACGCCAACATCCGGGATGAGAAAACCGGCGAGATCATCGGTCAGGCCACCCCCAAGGCAGGCAACAACGTGGAAACCACCTTGGATCTAAACCTGCAGATTGCCGCCGAGGATGCCCTGGAAAAGCTGATCCTGGAAATGCGCAACCCGGAAATCAACACCAGAGACGTGGAAACCAAGCAGGGCCACGATGCCTCCGGCGGCGCCGTTGTGGTCATGGACGTGAAAACCGGTGAGATCCTGGCCTGTGCCAGCTATCCCACCTACGACCTTTCCACTCTGAATGAGGACTGGGCAGACATTGAAGCCGACCCCTACAAGCCCTTCTTTAACCGTGCCTTCGGCGCAACCTACGCCCCCGGCTCTACCTACAAAATCGTCACCACCGTGGCCGCTCTGAACAACAAAAGCAGCGACGGCACCCCCATTTTGCAGCCGGATGAAACCATCGTTACCAAGGGTGTGTTCAACCACCCGGACTACCCCGGCTTTAACCCCGCCTGCGCTATCTGGACACCCAAGACCCCCTATACCCACGGCGAGATCGACGTGACCCAGGCGCTGGGCTGCTCCTGCAACTACTTCTTCCTGGAGCTGGCCCGGAGAATGACCATCGAAATGCTGGATGACACCGCCAAGGCCTTCGGTCTGGGCGAACCGACGGGCATTGAGCTGGTGGAGAAGACCGGCTGGCGTTCCAACCGGGAATCCAAAAAGGCATCCTACTCCACAGCCGTGAACCAGCAGTGGTCCGGTGGTGACCGTATTCTGACCGGCATCGGTCAGTCGGAGAACCGTTTCACCCCCATGCAGCTGTGTGTCTACGCCAACACCATCGCCAACAAGGGCACCCGCCTGAAGGCCACCTTCCTGCGCCGGGTGGTTTCCGCAGACTACCGCACCCTGATTTTCGACAACGAGCCGGAGGTCATCAGCACCATGGACAATGTCTCTGCGGAGACCTGGGACATCGTGTATTCCGGTATGCGGAAGGTCACCACTATGAGCGGCATGATCAGCGGTACCGCTACCCAATATCTGGGCGGTGCCAATGACGTGAACAAGGCCGATGTGCTTTGGCCTCAGGACGGCGTGCGCTGGCCCATGGCCAATGAGGTCACCGTCTATGCCAAGACCGGTACCGCAGAACACGCCTCCGGCGGTTCCAACCACGCTTCCTATATCGCCTTTGCCAGCCGCAAGGGCGGCGAACCGGAAGTGGCGATCTCCGTCTTCGGCGAGCGCGCCGCCCACGGTGCCTGGCTTTCTCCCATTGTGGAAGACATTTTGGAGGTCTACTTCGAGAGCGTCAACGCCAGCGAAGCCTACACCTATGAAAACCAGGTGGGTTAATCCAATACCAGCCAAACCGGCGGGATGCCTTTGCATCCCGCCGGTTTATGAAAATGCCGGACTGCATTTGCAGTCCGGCAAACTGTTTTTATTTTCTGCGTTTCTTTCTGGGAAGGCCCTTGGCGGTAAAGAGGTATGCGGTGATGCCCCAGACTGCCAGGTTGGCAGCCAAAGCCAGAACCGCCTGCCAGATCAGGCACCAGAAGGCCCGCCAGACCATGGCCATCGGCTCCATGCCGGAAAATCCCAGGGACAGCAAAAGCATGATGACCGTCAGCACCACGCCCAGACCGCCGAACACCAGTCCGGCCAGCCGCTGGGTAAACTGCCAGGCCCGGACACTGCCCATGCCAAAATAGCAGCGGTAGCCAAAGTAGTAGTTGGCTTCCTTCGGGGACAGCAGCAGATAGCACACCCCCATGGCCAGCATCAGCAGGGGGCCGATCATCACAGCCAGACGGCAGACTATTGCCAAAAAGCCAAACACATCTGCCAGCTCCGGCAGAAGGGATGCCGGATCAAAGGCATCCATCATCTCCTTAATGGAGTCAATATTCAAAAGCGCACTTGCGCCGGAAACTTCGGTGGTCATTATTTTTCCTCCAGGAATTTGCTGATCTCCCGCATAAAGCTGCCTGCATCCTGATAGCGATAGTAGATGGAGGCAAAGCGGATGTAAGCCACTTCGTCAATGGGCTTGAGCTTCTCCATGACCATTTCCCCCAGCTTGTCTGTGGTGATCTCCCGCTCCAGGGTGTTCTGGATGGCCTGTTCGATCTCCGTGGTGATGCGATCCAGCACGGCCACATCCACCCGGCGCTTGTCAAAGGCACGGATCATGGAATTGAGGATCTTGTTCCGGTCAAAGCTCTGGCGGGAGCCATTGCGCTTGACCACGATAATGGGCAGGGTCTCCACGATCTCATAGGTGGTAAACCGGCGCTGACAGCCCATACACTCCCGGCGGCGGCGGATGCTCAACCCATCCTCACTGCGGCGGGAATCCACCACCTTGCTTTCCTGATCTCCACAATAGGGGCATTTCACGAAGGAGCCACTCCCTTTCGATTTAGGATTTCAATATTATATCAGATTATCCCCCGGCTGTCCACCCCCGCACAGGAAAAACCCTTGCAACTGCCGCCAAAATCGGGTACAATAGCCACCATCAGGAGGATTCAACTATGAAAAAAACCGTTCTTTTTGCCCTGTGGGGCGGATTGTTTGTGATCAGTGCCGCACTGGGTCTGGCAGACAACACCAAAGCCGGCCTGTGGGTATCCATTCTGTTTTTCCTGCCCCCCAGCCTTCTACTATATGATGCCGGCAAGGCAGGGGACAAGTCTGCCGTTCTGCTGATCCGGAACCTCGCCGCCCTGTCTCTGGGGCTGACCCTGGTTCTGCTGATCCTCAATGTGGTCTTTGCCGTCAAATCCCAGGCCGTGGGAAATTTCCTCCACTGGATCCTGGGGGTCGTCTCCGCTCCCATGCTGGCCAGCGGCTACTGGGCACTGAGCCTGTTTTTGTGGGCCTGCCTGCTGATGGTCGGCAGAAAGCTTGCCAAGAGAATGTAACAAAAAAAATGCGGCGCCCGGTTCCACCCGGTGCGCCGCATTCATTATCATTATGGTAGGAAGGTGTTACTCCCACTCCACCAGTTCTTCCTTCAGCTCGCTGCGGCGGATCAGGAAGCGGCGGATGGCGAACAGGCCGGCGATACAGGCGATGCAGGCCACGTTGCTCCAGGGGTCATCGTGGGTCAGGATCACATGGCGGGTGATAGCCACCGTCAGCACTTCCAAAATGTTGGAGGGGTTGGTGTCGATGAGCATACGGACAAACTCCAGACCCACCACGATCAACAGCAGATGGTGCAGCATCTGGTTTACATCGGAAAAGTACTCCGTTCCCAAAGTGAACATCCGATAGATCTCCATGCCCACTGCGCCAATCAGTGCCAGCAGGGTCAGGGCGGCAATGAAGCGCTCTAAAATGTGCAGGGCGCGGCGGAAGAAGTGCTCGGAGATGCTGTCCTGGGCCGCCTCTTTTTTCAGCATGGCCTGCACCTTGGGATCGTCCAGATAGGGCAGCATTTCGGGATCGTGCATGGGATTGTGACTCACGTTGGGTTCCCCCTCAATATAGGATGCTTCTATTATACAGGAAACATTCACAAAAGGGAATACCATTTATCAAGATTCTTTGTAAATTTTTAAACCCGCTTCATTTTGCCGATCCCTTGTGGAAATGGGCAGCCATGGCCTTTTGGGCTGCCGCCACCTCCTCCATCAGTTCCCGGGCGGACATTCGCAGGATCCCGGAGCGGAAGGAGCTCAGCTGCACCAGGTTGTCGGAGCTTGCCACCCGGACGGAATAGTTGTTGCCGATCTCCGCTGCCAGGGCCTCCATGTAGGCATCCGCCGTTTCTCCCTCCCGGGTGTAGACCACCTGAATGTTGTGAAACCGGCTTTTTTCTCCGGGACTGCCCTTCTGCCGATAGCCGTCAAAAACCACCAGCAGACGGCATTTGGTGAACCCGGCATAGCTGGACAGCTCATCGCAGAGCTTCCGCCGGGCAGCGTCAATATCCTCCCGGGCCAGGGCCGCCAGATCCGTCCAGGAGAAGATCATGTTGTAGCCGTCCACGATCAGATACTTTTCCTTCATGGGCCGGATGGGGATCTCCTCAGTGGCAGGGCGATTTTCCGCCCTCACGGTGTACACCGGCCGCTTGATGGAGCCAAATTCCCGCTCCATGATCCGTTCCAGCTCCCGGTCATCGGCACGGAGGTTTCCACTGATAATCTGGGGCGGTTTTTCCTCTTTCAGACCGCTTTCCAGGTGCATATAGTCCTTGACCTGATCCCATTTCACATTAAAGCCTGCCCCATGGGCGCAGAAAACGGAATCCGGGGTGTTTTCCACATCGGCCTGGGGATCATAGCCTGCCGCTTCGATCACCGCCTGGGCATTGTGGCAGGGAGCATAGCCCCGGAGGGTCAGCTGCAGCCGCCCCCGGCCCTGGGTGTAGGCGGCCAGGGTCTCGGCATAGTCCCGGATCTCTGCGGCGCTGACCTGTCCCCGCAGGGTGGCCGTGGTGCCGGTGCCCTCCGGGGCATCAAATTCGCCGCCCATGGCCCGGATATCGGTGATGGCTCTGCCGATCTGCTCGGCAGGGCAGGTGAGGACAAAATCGTACCAGGGCTCCAGCAGCACCGACTGGGCCTGCATCAGCCCCTGACGCACCGCCCGGTAGGTGGCCTGGCGGAAATCTCCCCCCTCGGTGTGCTTGAGATGGGCCTTGCCCACCAGAAGGGTGATCTTCATATCCGTAATGGGTGCCCCCACCAGAACGCCCCGGTGGGTCTTTTCTGCCAGATGGGTCAAAATCAGCTTCTGATAGCCTGCATCCAGCACGTCTGTGGGGCAGACCGTGTCAAATACCAGTCCGCTGCCCTGGGGCAGGGGTTCCAGAAGCAAATGGCACTCGGCATAGTGGCGCAGAGGTTCAAAATGCCCCACTCCTTCCACGGTGTTGGCAATGGTCTCCTTATAAAAGATCCGCTGATCCTCCATGGTCACATCCAGGTCAAACCGCTGCTTGACCAGCGCCCGGAAGATCTCCAGCTGGATCTTGCCCATGATCTGCACATGGATCTGGCCGTTTTCCTGCACCAGATGGAGCTGGGGATCTTCCTCCTCCAGCTGGCGCAGCTTGGGCCACACCACCGCCGGATCGGCACCCTTTGGCAGAGCCACCCGGCAAGTCATCACCGGTTCCAGGGCAGGGGGGAGGGAAGGGGCTTCGGCCCCCAGGGACTGGCCTGCCCAGGTTTCCGTCAGGCCGGTGACCGCTGCCAGATACCCGGCAGAAAGCTGCTCCGCAGTGGCAGCCTTTTCGCCGGAATACCGGCGCAGCTGCAAAATCTTTTCCTCCCGCACTTCTCCCTTTTTGTTTACATAACGCAGCATAGAGCGAACCTTCAGACTGCCCCCGGTGATTTTCAGCCAGGTCAGCCGGTTTCCCTGGGGATCCCGGGAGATTTTATACACCTTGGCGGCAAATTCCCCCGGGTAGTCCTTCCGGGGAGCATAGGTATCCAGCAGTGCCAGCAGCTCTCCCACACCCTCCAGCTTCAGCCCAGAGCCAAAGCAGCAGGGAAAGAGCTTCCGACCGGCAATCAGGCCGCCCAGTTCCTCCCGGCTCACCGTTCCGGTTTCCAGATAGTGCTCCAGAACCTCTTCCTCACATATAGCGGCGGCCTCTGCCACCTGCTCCATGGGCTGTCCAAAATCCACGCACCCCGGATCCAGCTGCTGCTGCAGCTGCTCCAGCACCCTCTGCCGCTGGGCATTTGCCAGATCCATTTTGTTGATGAACAGGAAGGTGGGCACCTGGTACCGTTCCAGCAGCCGCCAGAGGGTCAGAGTATGGGCCTGCACCCCATCGGTGCCGCTGATAACCAGCACGGCGCAGTCCAAAATCCCCAGCACCCGCTCTGCCTCGGCGGAAAAATCCACATGCCCCGGGGTATCCACCAGGGTGATCTCCCGGTGGTCGGTTTCCAGAATGGCCTGCTTGGAGAAAATGGTGATCCCCCGGGCCCGTTCCAGATCATGGGTATCCAGAAAAGCATCCCGATGATCCACCCGCCCCAGCGTCCGCCGGGCCCCGCTGACATACAGCAGCGCTTCACTCAAGGTGGTTTTCCCCGCATCCACATGGGCCAAAAGCCCAATGCTCAGGGGATTTTTGATGTTTGTATTGTTTTCGGGCATAAAGATCCCCCTTTCATGTTATTTTCCTGATTATAGCATGAAAGGGGGCTGTAGTCGATAGATTTTGAGAATTTCCCTGGGCTGGTCGTTATCCTTGCCTGCCAATGCCCTTTTCTCTCGGAAGATCGGGATCGTCAATTCATCTTTCTGTGAGCGATATACGCAAGCTTTTGTAGAGAGGATGGGACAGAAGAACGCAGCCGGGTTTTGCGATGATAATGGGCAGGCTTGAAAACGACTGAATAAAATCGCAAAATCTGACTGAATACGATTGAAAAATCAGACTGAATGGATTATGGAAACTCTGAATAAATCGTCGGCGGCTGGCGATTTATTCAGAGTTTTCCTTGTTCTGCCTGCGAAATTCCGCAGGGCTCATGCCTGTGCAGGTGCGGAAGCGTTGGGAGAAGTAGCTGGGGGAGGAAAAGCCGCACATGCTGGCGATCTGGGTCAGGGGATAGTCGGTGGTGCACAGAAGATCTTTGCTTTCCCGGATCCGCAGCTGCTGGATGTAGTTGATGGGGGAGATGCCGAATTCCTTGCTGAAGGTGTGGGCCAGATGGAACTTGTTCATGTGTACGTTGGCTGCCAGCAGATCCAGGGTCAGGGGTTCCCGGTAGTGGTTCTCGATATACCGGCGCACGGCAACGGTATCGGAGCTCAGATCCTCCCTGGCCGATGCCAGTACCTTGGAAAAATTGGTTTTTCGCAGGAGCTTGATCAGCAGAATATCCAGAAGATCCTGGCACACGGTCTCAAATCCGGTATTTTTCCGCTCGATTTCCATGAGCATATTTTTCAGATAGAACTGCACATCGCTGCCGTCCTCATAGAAGTTGATGATGCAGAAGGAGTTGTCCGTGGTATCCTCCATGTTCAGCTCCAGCCCCTCGATCCCCATGACGATGTATTCCAGGGGACTGGCCGCCAAACTGGTCTCGGTGTGCTCCACATAGGGATTGACAATGACCATGTCCCCGGCGGTGATGGTAAAAGACCTGTCGGAGACAAGAAACTGCCCCTTGCCGCCGATCACATAGAATACCTCTGCACACTTATGGGTATGGGGCACACTGAACCAGTCGCCGCCATATTTTGCGCTGCTGATATAAAGCAATTTGGCCTTGTCGCTGTCGGTATGGATGTTTTTTGCCTGCAAATCGTATCGAGTCGTACTCATCTTGTTCTCCTTTTTACATATCTTGCGAAAGGAATGGGGGACGGATGGGCGTAGTTTATATATTTTGTTTTTATTATAATCCAGATAAGGAAAAATGCAAGGGGCAGATCCCAAAAATACTTTGTAAAAATCTTTGTTTCCAGATGAAAAAACATAGATTCCTTGGGATGTATAAGTTGCACAAAACCAGTGTTTCGTATTTATATGGATTAAACAAAAATTCTCTCCTTGCAAGATGTATAAATTTTTCAGCAACAAAATGATTGCGAAATAAGTATTTCTGTATCATTATATAGTTAATGCAGTAGTCTGCATGAATCGAAAAATATGGAGGAAATACACATGAAGAAGATCATTGCCCTTCTGCTGGCTCTGACCATGGTTCTGGGTCTGGCAGCCTGCGGCGGTTCTGCCCCCGCTGCTACCGAGGCTACCCAGGCTCCCAAGGCCGATACCCCCGCTACTGAGGCATCCGCCGGAGAAGCTGCCACCATCAAGGTCGCTGCCATCGAGACCGGTTACGGCGCACAGATGTGGCGCGACGTTGCTGCCGCTTTTGAAGCCGAGACCGGCATCAAGGTGGAGCTGACCACCGACAAGAACCTGGAGGACGTTCTGTCCGGCCCCATGCAGAACGGCGAGTTCCCTGATGTTGTTCACCTGGCCATTGGCCGTCCTGCCGGTCTGACCGAGCAGCTGATCAAGGCCAATGCCCTGCATGACCTGGACAACATGCTCTCTACCACCATCCCCGGCGAGACCAAGACCCCTGCTGACAAGATCGTCGGCGGCTTCACCGAGACTTCCATCACCAGCCCCTACGGCGATGGCAAGACCTACCTGGCTCCCATGTTCTACTCTCCCTGCGGCCTGTTCTACAACGCCAAGCTGTTTGAGGAAAAGGGCTGGGAAGTCCCCACCACTTGGGACGAAATGTGGGCCCTGGGCGACAAGGCTGCTGCCGAAGGCATCTCCCTGTTCACTTACCCCACCACTGGCTACTTTGACACCTTCATCCCCACTCTGATCGCTTCCGTTGGCGGCACCGAGCTGTGGGAGTCCATCAGCAACTATGAAGAGGGCGTTTGGGATACTCCCGAAGCTCAGAAGGTTCTGGATGTGATCGCCAAGCTGGCAACCTACGTCCACCCCAACACCCCCGCACAGGCCAACAACCAGGACTTCACCAAGAACCAGCTGATGGTCATGACCAACGATGCTCTGTTCATGCCCAACGGCACCTGGATCACCGGCGAAATGAGAGATGCAGAAGCTACTCTGACCAACGATTTCGCTTGGGGCATGACCGCTCTGCCCGGCTTTGATGCCAATGCCGCTCCCTACGCATACTGCTGGTTCGAGCAGGCATGGATTCCTGCCGCCGCTGAGCACATTTCTGAGGCTGAGCAGTTCGTTGCATTCCTGTACTCCGACAAGGCTGCTGAGATCTTCGCCGCTTCCGGCGCCATCCAGCCCATCGTTGGCGTTGCAGAGAGCCTGGAAGGCGAGAACAAGGTGTTCTACTCCATCTACGACAACGGCGCCAAGGCTTGCATGGGTGCATTTGCTGCATTCGGCGAGATCCCCGGTGTCACCGTCTCCGACACCTTCTTTGCTCCCATCGACTCTCTGGTTTCCGGCTCCATCACCATTGACGACTATGCAAATCTGGTCAAGACCAACTCCGCTCAGATGGCTGCTGCAAAGCTGAGCTGATCTCCGGGTACAAAAAGACCACACAGTAAGTAAATTGGGTGGCAGTGACTTCTGTCACTGCCACCCTTTTGTTAAGGAGATCAGGGTACTTTCCCCTGGACAGATACCGTCTGCCTGATGGAAAATATCTTGGATAACGATATTTAAAAATAAGGAGTTGGTAATCAATGAGAAGAGATCCCAAGCGCACCGGCTTTCTGCTGCTGTGCATCACCCCGGCCGTGATTCTGTTTACCATTTTCATGGTGCTGCCGACCTTCAATGTTTTCCGCCTGTCTCTGTATCAGCGGAGCACCTTCAATCCCAACGAAGTGTTTATTGGCCTTAAAAACTTCCAGATGCTGCTGAAGGATGCCACATTTATCCGTTCTATGCAGAATATGCTGCTGCTGATCGTCATGGTCACGGTCTTTACCATGGCCACCGCCCTGATCTTTGCCGGCATCCTGACCCGGGAAAAGCTGAAGGGGCAGGACTTCTTCCGCATTGTGTTCTATATCCCCAACATTCTTTCCGTGGTTGTCATTTCCGGCATTTTCTCTGCCATTTATGACATTGACCGGGGCCTTCTCAACAGCATTCTGAACCTTTTTGGCAAGAATGGCATTCTGTGGAAGGGCGAGGAGCATGTAATCACCAGTATTGTCATTGCCATGGTCTGGCAGGCCATCGGTTACTACATGGTCATGTATATGGCTTCCATGTCCGCTGTGCCCGGCTCTCTGTATGAGTCCGCCGGTCTGGACGGTGCCAGCCGCCTGACCCAGTTCACCCAGATCACCATTCCTCTGATTTGGACCAACATCCGCACCACCCTGACCTTCTTCATTATTTCCACCATCAACATGGCCTTCCTGTTTGTCAGTGCCATGACCGGCGGCGGCCCCAACAACGCATCCAATGTGGCCCTGCTGTATATGTACAATCAGAAAAACCTGGGCGGCGGCTACGGCTATGCCATGGCCATCGGTGTTGTGATCTTTGTGGTCTCCTTCGGTCTTTCCGCTCTGGTCAACAAGGTCACCCAGCGCGAAGTGCTGGAATACTAAGGAGGTGCCAATATGAGACTTGACAAAGAAGTAAGCACCGCCGAGCGGCTGTATAAGATTTTCATCTATGTAGTTCTGATCCTGCTGGCGATTATGATCCTGATCCCTGTGCTGTGGGTCATGATGGCCTCTGTGAAGGAGACTTCCGAGCATTACGGCAGTCCCTGGGCCCTGCCCAGCCACATCCACTGGCAGAACTTTTCCGATGCCTGGACAAAGGCAAACATGGGCGGCTATATGCTGCACTCCATTTTTGTCACCCTGCTGGCCCTGTGTATCCTGCTGGTGGTGGCACTGCCTGCCTCCTACTGCCTGGCAAGATTCCAATTTGTGGGGCAGAAGTTCCTGAATACCTGCTTTATGGCGGGTCTGTTCATCAATGTCAACTACATCGTGGTTCCCATTTATCTGATGCTCTCCGATGGAGACAAGTGGCTCAAGAAGGCCCTGGGCAGCAGCTTCCTGCTGAATAACCATGTTGTGGTGGCCATTGTCTATGCTGCCACGGCCCTGCCCTTTACCATCTATCTGCTGTCCAGCTATTTTGCAACCCTGCCCCATGACTTTGAGGAAGCGGCCTACATTGACGGTGCCGGTTATGCCAGAACCATGCTGCAAGTCATCTTCCCCATGGCCAAGCCCTCCATCATCACGGTGATCCTGTTTAATTTCATGTCCTTCTGGAATGAATACATCATTATCAAAACTCTGGTGACCGCCCGGGATCAGTGGACACTGCCCGCCGGTCTGCTGAATCTGATGCAGGCCCAGCAGTCTGCGGCAGAATACGGCCCCATGTATGCAGGCCTAGTCCTGGTCATGCTGCCGGTTTTGATCCTGTACATCTGCGTCCAGAAGAATCTGACCAAGGGCATGACTGTCGGCGGTCTGAAAGGCTAAGGTGAGACTATGAATTTTTGGAAAGAGCATGTTGGCCTGCGGGCCTTCCTGATCATTGCCTTTTTTGTACTGGGCATGGCGCTGACGGTGATCGGCTGGCAGATGACCGGCAAGCTGAAGGGCCTGATCCTTATGCTGGTGGGTATCGTCTTCCTGCTGACGGCGCTGTTTGTCTACAACAAGCCCTACTCCGGCAAATCCCGATAATCTATCCAGTTTCATCCGGCAGTTCCGCCCAATGACCTGAGAATATCCTGAATCACAAAAACCACATCCATTTCCCAAAAGGGAGGCGGATGTGGTTTTTTGGTCACTTTCGGGTCTGTCTGCGGCTGCGCAGGCGGAATTCGGAAGGGGACATTCCTTCTCTGCGCTGGAAGCACTGGCTGAAATAGTTGGGGGAGGAGAAGCCCAGGTGCATGGCGATCTGGAAAATGGGGTGGTCGGTGTTTTTCAGCATCACCTTTGCCTCCCGGAACCGCAGAGTCAGGGCGTATTCAATGGGGGTCACCCCATAGAGCTTCTGGAAGTTGCGGATCAGGCTGTATTTGTTGATGCGGATCTTCTCCGCCAGGGCATCCAGATTCACGTCCTTGGTGTAGTTGTCCTCCAAATACTGGTGTACCCATTGGATCATATAGTTGTCTGAGGAGACTGACGGGGTGCGGGCGGCATCCACCAGGGTGGTTTTCCGCTTCAGGTACAATAGCAGCACGCTCATAATATGGCTGCACATCTCCTCGTAGCCCTGATTCCGGGTGGAAAGCTCAGCTACCAAAGAGGACAATCCCGCCAGGATCAGCTCGGAGGAATCCTGAAAGGAGCTGGAAAAGTAGCCGTCCCTGCCCCGGCTGTGAAGCAGCCGCAGGCCGGAGATCCCCAGGCAGATGTATTCCAGAGGGGCCTCCCGGGAGCTCCACTCGGTGTGCTTGACCAGCGGATCTACAAAGACGAAATCCGACGTGGAAATGGGGATCTGCTGTCCCTGAACGGAAAAGACCCCCTTGCCCTTGATGCAGAAAAAGATCTCGCAGATCTGGTGGGAATGCTCGGTGCCTTTTTTCCAGTCCTTTTCAAACATGTGGAAATTGACATAGTGGAGTCTTCCGGTATTACTGAACAAAATTGGCTCATCCAATTCGTACAACCTGTACATAATCTCATCTCCCTTCTGCTGTCTAACCCCATGTATAGTCAATTAGTATAATCACAAGGTCAATATAACATATTCCATAATGGAAAGCAAGGTGGTATTATATATTGTAGATATAAGAGAGAAGTGTGCACAGGTCTTTTTGTGGAAAATGCACAAAGGTATTGCGCAGAACCGGAGCAAACGAACAGATGGAAAATGTATCCTATTATGTAAACGCCGTCAGCGGCGATGACGGAAACAGCGGCACCTGCCCCCAGCAGGCCCTGAAAAGCCTGTATGCCGTCAACCGGCTAACCCTGAATCCCGGAGATCAGGTCCTTCTGGCAAGAGGCAGTGTGTTCCCCCATCAGTATCTGCACCTCCGCGCCAGAGGCACGGCCCAGGCTCCCATCACCATCGGCGCATACGGACAGGGTGATCTTCCGGTGATCGCCGCCCAGGGCTGCGGCCTGTGGTACCAGAATTACGGTCAGGAATTGGACAACCCCAATCACGTCTGGCATGGCTACGTCAGCTCCGCCGTGCTTCTGTATGACTGCGAATACATCTGCCTGCGGGATCTGGAAATTTCCAACGATCCGGGGCTGCTGCCGGGAGAAAGCTACGACCAGAGCGATAAAATGAACCGCACCGGCGTGGCTGTGGTGGCCCGGAATCAGGGAACCTGCCACGATATCACCCTGACAGGACTGTACGTTCACGATGTCAAGGGAAATGTATATGACAAGCACCTGGCAAACGGCGGCATCTACTGTGTCTGCCTGAAGCCGGAAACGGAAGATGCCCCCATCGCCCGATATGACGGCCTGACCATCACCCACTGCCGGGTGTTCCGGTGCAGCCGCTGGGGCATCGCCGCCGGATATACCTACGCCCACGCCCCCTTTGCCGGGCGGTACTTAGACGATGCCATGGTCAAGACCTACGGCCACACCCGTGTCTATATTGCTGACTGCTTTGTAAAGGACATTGGCGGCGACGGCATCACCCCCATGTATTGCTACAAGCCCCTCATTGAGCGCAACGTCTCGGAAAACATTGCTGCAGAGATCAACGACCGGATTTACACCCAGGCCGGCGCACGGCAGGGCAAAACCGCAGCGGCCATCTGGCCCTGGAAGTGCAAGGATGCCCTGTTCCAGTTCAATGAAGCCTACCACACCTGCTTCAATCAGGATGGTCAGGCCTGGGATGCAGACTCCGGAGACGGCACCATCTACCAGTTCAACTACAGCCACAATAACGGCGGCGGATGCGTTATGTTCTGCCTGGAGGAGAGTGTGAACAACATTTTCCGCTACAACATCAGCTTCCTGGATGGAGACGGCACCCTCAGCCCGGCGGAAAACCCGGATGCCCATATCTACGGCAACACCTTCCTCATAGCCCCCGGAGTTCCCTTTCTCCGCAACAATATGTCCGGCGGACACCTGCTGGTGGAAAACAACCTGATCGCCTGCATCGGCCCGGAGCCGGGAGACGGCGGCTGGCACCATCAGACGGAGTTTGCCCAGTACAAAAATAATGTCTACTGCAATTTTGCAGCCCCGCCCCAGGAGGATGCCGGTGCCCGGATGATTGCCGATGTCCGCGCGATCCTGCGAAACCCCCTGTCCGGCCCCCGGGAAACCCAGGGAATCGTCCACCCCTGGGAAGCCTTCCAGGGCTATATTCCCACGGCCCAACTGGAAAACGATTCCAAGGAAGATCCCGCCCAAACCGATTTTCTGGGAAACACTGCCCTGGAACACCAGATCGGCGCCTGCCGGAAGGCATGATATTTTGTGAACATCGCTTGGCTGCTGCCCTGTGCCGGCCGAACGTGTTAAAAAAATCAACGAACATAGGAGAAGAAACTATGAAGAAACTGCTCGCACTGCTGCTGGCAATCGCTATGGTCGCTACCATGGCTGCCTGCGGCGCAAAGGAACCCGCTCCCGCAGAGACCAAGGCACCCGCTGCCGAGGCTCCCGCAGAAACCGTTGCCAAGACCGGCGTGGAACTGACCTACTGGTCCATGTGGAACGCCACCGAAGGCCAGGCCAAGGTCATCACCGAGGCTGCCCAGGCTTACGAGGCTAAGACCGGTGTGCACATCAACCTGGAGTTCAAGGGCCGCGACATCAGAAACCTGATCGGACCCGCTCTGGACGCCGGCGAGAAGGTCGATATTTTCGACACCGACTACATGGTTCTGGTTCAGCAGAACGGCAAGTACCTGGCTGACCTGACCGACATGGTCGCTGCTGCCGACTACGAGAAGCACGCTCTGCCCAACCTGCTCAAGAACGTCAGATCCTGGAGCGACGGCAAGCTGCTGGCCATCCCCTACCAGCCCTACACCACCGGTGTTTGGTACAACCAGGATATGTTCGACGCTGCCGGCATCACCGAAGCTCCCACCACCTGGGCCCAGTTCCTGGATGTCTGCCAGAAGCTGAAGGACTCCGGCGTTAACGCCATCACCTGCAACTCCGACGGTGTCACCCTGCTGTACGGCTACCAGATGGCCCGTTACGTTGGCCAGGCCCGCCTGATCGAGATCCTGGACAATGTCCAGTGGGCAGACGTTCCCGAAGCCAAGAAGGCCGCTGAGGAAATTCAGAGCCTGTTCACCCTGGGCTACATGTCCGAAAACGCTCCTGCACAGTACCCCGAAGGCCAGAACGAAATCGGCTTCGGCGAATCTGCTATGATTCTGAACGCTTCCTGGGTCCCCAACGAAATCAACCAGAACACCGGCACCATGATCAACTGGGGCTTCTTCCCCTGGCCCACTGTTGAGGGCGGCGTTGACGGCACCGAAGGCACCATGTGCGGTGCTCAGGGCCTGGGCCTGGTTGCCAAGTCCGAGCATCAGCAGGAAGCTTTCGACTTCATGATGACCCTGGTCACCGGCGAGTTCGACAAGAAGATGGCTGACGCTGTTCTGTCCATCCCCGCTGACGTTGACAACGCCGAATGGCCCTCCGTGGTTGCCGGCGCTGAGCCCTACTTCAAGCTGGTCACCAAGAGCTACGACTGGGCTGTGGGTCTGGAGAACAACGCCAAGTTCAAGGACTTCGTGTTCGACAACCTGATCAAGCTGGTCAAGCAGGAGTACACTGCCGATCAGTTCATCTCCGCAATGGCTTCCATGAAGTAAGCATTTTGTAAGTTTTTGTTTTAAGTTCATATAACACTCCGGCGGAGGGTGGCAAGGCACCGGCACGGCAGCACCGTGTTGGCAATCTGTCACCCTCCGTTATACCCTTTTGCTTTCCTTCGCGCCATTTTCCGAAAGAAGAAAGGAGAGATTTCCTTGAAACAGGACAAGAAAATGATCGTGTGCTTCCTGGCGCCCCTCATGATTTTCTTCGTCGGGCTTTACGTTTACCCCATTGTCCGCACCATTATTATGAGCTTCTACCATGTGGAGGCCATTTCCGATCCAATCAGCACCTGGAGTTTTGTGGGACTGTACAACTTCAAGGAGCTGCTGAATACCACGATTTTCCGGCAGTCCATGATAAATATGATTAAAATCTGGCTGATGGGCGGCGTTGCCGTTATGTTCTTCGCCATCCTGTTTGCCGTTATTCTGACCAGCGGTGTGAAGGCCAAAAACTTCTACCGTGCGGTGATCTATATTCCCAACATCGTCAATGCCGTTGCCATTTCCACCATGTGGATCAACTTTGTCTACAACAAGCGCTTCGGTCTGCTGCACACCTTCTTTAAGTGGATCGGTGCCAACAACCTGGCAAAGATGGACTACATGAACGGCACCGCCAAGTTCTACTCCCTGCTGGTGGCCTTCTGCTTCGGCTCTGTGGGCTACTTTATGCTCATTGTCATGAGTGGCATTGAGCAGCTGCCCGGGGATATGTACGAAGCTGCCACCATTGACGGTGCTACCAAGCCCAAGCAGTTCCGCTACATCACCCTGCCCCTGCTCAACGGCGTGCTAAAAACCTGCCTGACCTTCTGGACCATCGCCGTTATCGGCTTCTTCGTCTGGAGCCAGATGTGGAGCGCACCCCTGCCCAGTGATGTGGCGACCATCACCCCTGTGGTTTATATGTACAATCTGGCCTTCGGCTCCCTTGCCAATGCAGCCCGTGACGGCGGCATGGCGGCAGCGGTGGGTGTCTTGATGACTCTGGTGGTCCTGGTGGTTTTCCAGGTGCTGAACCTGATCTTCAAGAAAGACGACGTGGAAATCTAAGGAGGTGTGACCTATGAAAAAGAAACGTATGAGCAGTGAAGCCCGGAAACAGCTTCGCCTTCTTCCCGGTCACATCATTGTGGGTATCTGGTGCGCCTTCACCCTGCTGATGCTGCTGTGGATCGTCTGCGCCAGCCTTTCCACCTCCCCGGAGATCATGAAGGGTCAGGCCATGCTCTTTAAGAGCGGTCTGCACTTTGATAACTATGTCCGTGCCTGGAGCCTGAACAGCATTTCCACCTACTTTATGAACTCCCTGGTCTACGGTCTGATCAGCATGGTGGCCTCTGTCCTCATCAGCGCACCGGCAGCCTATGTGCTGGCCAGATGTGTGTTCAAGGGCAACACCACCATCAAGAGCAGCTTCGTGGTGGCCATGTCCATTCCCCAGATCATGATCGTCATGCCTCTGTTCTCCGCAGCGGTCCGCACCGGTCTGTCCAACTCCAAGATCGTGCTGCTGATCCTGTACACCGGCATGGCGCTGCCCTACACCACCACCTTCCTGACCGCCTTCTTTACCAACCAGTCCAAGGTCTACGAGGAAGCCGCCGCCATTGACGGCGCAACCCCCATGCAGACCTTCTGGAAGATCATGTTCCCCCTGGCCCAGCCGGGTCTGGTGACGGTGAGCATTTTCAACTTCATGAACGTGTGGAATGAATACTTCCTGTCCATGATCTTTGCTTCCTCTCAGAAGACCATGACGGTAGGCCCCGGCCTGAAGAGCGTTCTGACGGCCATGCAGTACACCGGTGACTGGGGCGGCCTGTTCGCAGCCGTTGTCATCGTGTTCCTGCCCACCCTGCTGATCTTCATTTTCCTCTCCAGAACCATCATCAACGGTATCACCGCCGGTGGTATCAAGGGTTGATCCTTCGATCTGCCCGCAAAAACAATGGCTTTACCGAATCGGGCATCTGTTACCATATCAGATGCCCGATTTTTGGGATAATACCGTACAGGAAACGTCCGCAGACATCAGCGGATCTTTTGCCGAATTGTGCGGTGCTGCCCTATATTCTCTGTAAAAGAAGGGATTCTTATGACAAAAATCACACTTTCCGGTGTTTTGCCGCCCCATGCGAAAGAGGCCCTCAGGCTGCTACGCCAGGATCTGGACTTTGAAATTGGGGCAGGGGGGATGCCCATTCGCTGCGCCCAGGGGCAGCAGCTGGAAGTTTTGTCTGACGGCAAAACCGTAGACATCATCTGGTCCCGGCCTGTGGAGCTGTACCGGGCCCTGAGCCTGATTCCCCAGCCCCTGGCTCCCTGCCAAATCCGGCAGAAGGCAGGGTTTGAAAGCGTAGGCCCCATGTTCGACTGCTCCCGCAATGCGGTGCTGACCCCGGATACCATGCGGTTCTTCCTGCGGAAAATGGCCCTGATGGGTCTGAATCTGGGAATGCTCTACACCGAGGATACCTATGAAGTTCCCGAGCAGCCCTTCTTCGGCTATAAGCGGGGACGTTACAGTGCCCAGGAGCTGAAGGAACTGGATGACTATGCCAACATTCTGGGCATTGAACTGTGCCCCTGCATCCAGACCCTGGGACACCTGCGGGAGGTGCTCCGCTGGCCGGGCTTTGCAGATTACAAGGACAATGACGAGGTGCTGCTGGCAGATGCGGAGCAGACCTATGTGCTGCTGGAGCAGATGATCCGGGCAGCCAGTGCCCCCTACCGCTCCAAAAAGATCCATCTGGGCATGGACGAGGCCTTTGGCGTGGGACTGGGCAAACATCTGCAAAAATATGGCTATGAGGATCCCCACGGCATTATGGGCCGGCACCTGAAGCGGGTGCTGGAGATCACCGAGAAATATGGTCTGGATGCCATGATGTGGAGCGATATGTACTTCCAGCTGGACGGCGGCTCCTACTACGAATGCGGCGAGCCCAGCCAGGCGGCAAAGGATGCGGTGGATCCCAGAGCCACCCTGGTCTACTGGGACTACTACCACGATGACCAGGATTTCTATGAGGATATGCTCCGCAAGCACCGGATTTTGTCTCCCAAGACCGCCTTTGCCGGGGGTCTGTGGAACTGGAGCGGCCCGGCCATTGATTATCCCGTTGCCATTGCCAACACCATTCCCGCCCTGGCCGCTGCCAGAAAATACGGTGTGCAGACGGTTCTTGCCACCATGTGGGGGGATGACGGTGCGGAAGCCAATCTGCTGTCCACCCTGCTGGGCTTGCAGCTGTATGCCGAGCTGACCTATGCAGATGGCTATGATCCGGATCAGCTGGGGGAGCGGTTCTGCCGGTGCTGTCAGGCAGATGCCCAGGCATTTTTGGATATCAGCCTGCTGAACACCGTGCCGGGAATTGTTTCCACCACAAAGTATCCCAGCAATTTCCTGAAGATCATGCTCTATCAGGATCCGCTGGTGCAGCTGTTTGAGGAGGACACGAAAGATCTTTCCATGTCGGAGCACTACGCCTCCCTGGTTGGTCTGTATGCCAGACACGCCCGGGAGAATCCCCGGTATGCACTCCTCTTTGACTACTTTGCCGTCCTGGCTCAGACCCTGGCGCTGAAATGCCACTGGCATGAGCACGCCGCCAAGGCCGTCCGGGCAGGGGATCGGGAGACGGCACTGGCCCTTTCTCAGGATGTGGAGCCGATGCTCCAGTCTCTGGAAACCCTGCGGCTGACCTGGCGGAAGCTGTGGGAACAGACCAACCGGCCCCAGGGCTTTGAGGTGCTGGATGGGCGCATGGGTGCCATCCGGGCCAGAATGTCCACAGCAGGGGAGAAGATGGCCCAGTTCGCCGCCGGAAAGCGGGAGGATATTCCCGAACTGACGGAAAAAACCCTGCCCTACCGCCGCAATCCCGACAATTCCTTCCAGTGGACCAACACCATGTGGGAAATCACCACCGCCAGCAAGATCGACTTTATTATTTAAAATCTTTGGATTTCCCTATTTTTTCGGTAAAATCCTAAATTATTCCCCCGGTTTCCTGAGAAACCGGGGGATCTTGTTTTATCCGTTTACGGCGTTCAAATGGGAGTCGGGGGACAGTGCCATGCGGCGGTAGCTGTGGACAAAATAGATGATCTCTGCGGTGGCTGTCAGGGTCCAGGAGACCGGGTAGACCATGTACAGCATGGGAATGGTACGATGGGCGGCAAAGATGGTATAGACCCAGGCGATCCGGAACAGGCAGGAGCCAACCACCACGATCAGGGTGGGCACCAGACTCCGGCCCAGGCCACGGCTGGCGGCGATGGCGTTGTCCATAAAGGTACACAGGGTAAAGGCGAAGCACATGATCTTCACACGCTCCATGCCGGAAGCCACAACGGCCGGTTCATTGGTGAAGATATACAGGAAGGGTTCACCGTAGAACCAGAAGGCGGCACCCAGCACCAGAGAGATCACGCAGGCGTAAAACTGGGCCACGCAGTAGCTTTCCATGACCCGCTTCCGGTTTCCGGCACCCCAGTTCTGACCCATGAAGGTGGAGCAGGCGGTGTAGAAAGCACCCACGGCATTGAACATCAGGCTGTCCATGTTCACCGAAGCGGCATTACCGGAGACAACGGTGGAATCAAAGGAGTTGACACCCACCTGAACAAAGAGGTTTGCAATGGAGAAAATGGCGTTCTGAATGCCTGCCGGGATGCCCAGCCCCAGGACACGGCCGGTTTCGCCGGGATACAGCCGCAGCAGCTTCCATTCCAGGCGGCAGCTGTCCTCCAGCCGGGCCATGTGATACAAAATCATCACAGCGGACAGATACTGGGAAATCACACTGGCCAGAGCCACGCCTTCGGCAGCCATGTGGCACCCAATGACGAAGAACAGATTCAGAATCACATTCAAAATGCCTGCCAGGGTCAGATACACCAGCGGGCGCTTGGTGTCACCGTTGGCACTGAGGACACCATTGCCGAAGTTGAAAATACCCAGTGCCGGCATACCCAGGGCATAAATGCGGAAATACAGCACCGCACCGGGCAGCAGATTCTCCTTGGTATTGAGCATTTCCAGCATGGGGGTGGCCAGAAGCAGACACAGTACGGTGATCAGCATACCCATCAGGGTACACAGGATCAAAGAGGTATGGACACAGCGGCTGTTGTCTGCTTCCTTCCGGGCACCCAGGTACTGAGCCACACGGACGTTGACACCGCTGCCCATGCCGATGAGGAAGCCTGTAAACAATGTGACGATGGTTGTGGTGGATCCCACGGAACCCAGGGCTGTGGCACTGGCAAATTTTCCCACCACAGCCACGTCTGCCATATTAAACAGAACCTGCAGCAGCTGGGAGAAAATCAGGGGAATGCTGAAAATCAGCATATTTTTGGCCAGAGGCCCTTCCGTCATGGTGATGCCGCCGGAGCGGCTGGAAATCTCTTTTGCCATAGGAATTCTCCGTTTTCTTCCTTTCGTTCTTTCTACATTAAAATATAATAATAAATAGTTTTGACGAGGCGGTGGAACCTTGTTCCCACACACCCCGACATAGTTACCCAATTATAGTGTCTTTATATGCTGGTGTCAAGGACATTTTCCGGATAATTTTTGGATTTTTTGACCAAGGTTTTCCCGCCACTTCCCCTTGACATTCCCGGATCAGGCCGTTATAATGAAATCAGTTAAAAGGGAGTAGCTGGCAGGTATATGTGCACTTCTTCGTCAGTACAGCGGTCTATACGCCGCTCGGAGAGTGATGAAACAGCGAGACTTTTACTGCGAAGAAGCAGTAGGAGTCTCTTTTTTTGTTCCTGCTGCAATTATGAAAGGTGAGGGATTCTTATGTTATTACAGGTATTCATTCTTCTGGCAGGCTTTTTCTGCCTGGTCAAGGGTGCGGATTGGTTCGTGGAGGGTGCGGCCAGCCTTGCCCGGAAGCTCCACATTCCCCAACTCGTCATTGGTCTGACCATTGTGGCCATGGGCACCAGTATGCCGGAGGCCGCCGTCAGCATCACCGCCGCCCTAACCGGTAACGCCGGGATTACCATTGGCAACATCGTCGGCAGCAACATTCTCAATGTGATGCTGATTCTGGGCATCACCGCCGCCATGACCAATGTGGCGATCCAGCGTTCCACCGTTCAGGTGGAGATTCCCTTTATGATCGGCATATCCGTGCTTCTGCTGGTCTTCGGCATGACCGGCAATCTCATTACCTTCCCTGAGGGACTGGCCTTCTGGGCGCTGTTCCTGCTGTACCTGGGATATCTGTTTCAGATGGCCCGGAAGGCCAATGAGCCGGAGATGTCCGGCCCTGCATTTTCCATTGGAAAGTGTATTTTTCTCATGGTTCTGGGTGGTTTTCTGGTCATTAAGGGCAGTGATTTTGCTGTCAGTGCCGCTTCTGAGATCGCACGGCTCTTTGGCATCAGCGAGCGGTTCATCGGTCTGACCATTGTGGCCCTGGGCACCTCTCTGCCGGAACTGGTGACCTCCGTTATGGCCGCCCGGAAGGGCAACGCCGACCTGGCAGTGGGCAACATTGTGGGCAGCAACATTTTCAACATTCTCTTTGTGGTGGGCACCACCGCTCTGATCTGCAATGTCTCCTTTGACCCCAAGTTCCTGGTGGATACCGGCATTTCCGTTTTCGCCGGTGTTCTGCTTCTGCTGGGGGCCCTGCGCCACCGCCGTCTGGGACGGGTCTGGGGCATTGTGACCCTGTGCTGCTACGGCCTGTACTTTATTTATCTGTGTGCTTAACGGACAAGCTGTTTCATCAAGGCGCATCGCTTCGGCGGTGCGCTTTTTTTGCAGCAGGGCAGGGGAGCGGCCAGTGATTTTCAGAAGTATGTGGGCACGTTACTCTTGTGATAAATTGGTTTCTTATTAAGAAATATTCTTCTAATGCTGTCTTGGATTGGAATTCCTTATCATTTTTTCGGCATAATTTTATAAAGAAAAGGGTGTGTCCCTCTTTACGAAAAGAATAAAGTGTTGTACAATAGAACATATTCCATTTTACACGGATAAGGAGGTTTGGCTGTGTACTGTATGAAATGCGGCAGGGAGATCCCGGATGAAGGGGTTTTCTGCGAAAATTGTCTGGAAGAAATGAAGAAATATCCGGTGAAGGACGGCACGGCCATTCTGCTCCCAATCCGCAAGGATTCCCCCGCAGCCCGGAAAGCCCGGGTCAAGCGCCGCCCTCCCACTGCGGAGGAGCGTGTGGTTCGTCTGCGCCGACGACTGTCCCATGTTGTGATATTGTGGCTGATCACCCTTGCGCTGCTGACAGCCACCATTTATCCCACAGTATCCTACTTTGTGAACAAGACCATTCTTCGGCCCGGTCAGAACTACAAAACCATCACCAGCAGCATATCCAACACCACGGAACCTAACTAACAGTTTCACGTGAAACATTTTACTTCTCACCGGAGGTGACTGTTTCACGTGAAACATCTGCCGCATAGAAAGAAGGAGGCGAAAAATGGGAAGAATCATTTCCGTCGTCAATCAGAAGGGCGGCGTAGGCAAAACCACTACCGCTGTCAACCTGACCGCAGCCCTCCATGAACTGGGGGTAAAGGTTTTGCTGTGCGATTTTGACCCCCAGGCCAATGCCACATCCGGTATGGGTGTGGACAAGAGAAAAATCAAACATTCGGTGTATGATGTAGTCATCGACCAGGTACCTGTCCGGGATGCCATCGTATCCACCCAATTTGGTGATGTACTGCCGGCATCCTCGGACTTAGCCGGTGCCGCCGTGGAACTGATTGGCGTGGAACACCGGGAACGGCAGCTGGATGCCGCTTTGAACCAAGTGAAGAAGGATTACGATCTGATATTCATTGATTGCCCGCCGTCCCTGGAGCTGCTGACCCTGAACGGACTATGTGCATCCGATGCCATTTTGGTGCCGGTGCAGTGCGAATACTATGCGCTGGAAGGCCTCAGCGACCTGATGGCCACACTGCGGATGGTGAAAAAGAAGATGAACCCCCGTCTGGACATCTTCGGCGTGGCACTGACCATGTTTGACGGGCGGACAAATTTCTCCACCCAGGTGGCCCAGGAAGTGCGGCGGCATTTCCCCGGAAAGGTATTTGCTGCCTCCATTCCCCGGAATGTCCGTTTGGCAGAAGCACCCAGCCACGGGATTCCCGTGACGGCCTATGACCGGGCCAGCCGGGGTGCGGAGGCCTACCGGGCCATGGCCGAGGAGATCAAAGGAAAACTATAAGGAAAGGAATGTGCTATGGCATCCAACAAAGGTCTGGGCAAAGGCTTAGGGGCCCTGCTGGGAGACTTTACCGAAGAATCCCAGGAGAAAACCGCCTATCAGCTGCTGCCCATCTATAAGGTAGAACCCAATCCCGATCAGCCCCGTCAGGATTTTGACGAGGTGGAATTGCAGGCACTGGCAGATTCCATCGCAGAGCATGGTGTGATCCAGCCCCTGACCGTCCGGGAAATGTCCACAGGCTATTACCAGATCATCGCCGGTGAACGGCGCTGGCGGGCAGCCAGAATCGCAAACCTCAGCGAGGTTCCCGCCATCATCGTGGAAGCGGACGACCGGAAGGTCAAAGAGCTGGCGCTGATCGAAAATCTCCAGCGTCAGGATCTGAACCCGGTGGAAGAAGCCCTGGGCTATCACTCCCTGATGGAGGAGTACGGTCTGACCCAGGATGATGCAGCCAAGCGAGTAGGGAAATCCCGTCCCGCCGTTGCCAATGCCCTGCGTCTTCTGGCACTGCCCCAGGAAATCCTGGAAATGCTCCGGCAGGGAAAGCTCACCGCCGGTCACGCCCGGGCAGTTCTGGTACTGAAAACCGAGAAAAAGCAGCTGGAAGCAGCCCAAAAAATCGCAGCCCTGGGTCTGTCCGTCCGACAGGCTGAAATGCTGTGTAAGAATATGTCTCGGGAAGTTCCGGTAAAAAAAGAGGCGGAGACCTTCGCCGTGGACTATGTTGCCGAATGTGAAAAACAGCTGAGCAAGCAGCTGGGCCGGGGCGTAAAAATCGTCAACGGCAAGCGCAAAGGCAAATTTGAACTGGAATTTTACGGTCAGGAGGATCTGCAGGTTTTGCTGGATGCCCTGATGAAGCTGCAAAAGTAAAGGAGTTCCCATGAAAAAGCTGTATAGAATTCAGGAAGGCAGAAAGCTGGCCGGTGTATGCGGCGGCGTTGCAGAGTATCTCAATATCGACCCCACGGTGGTTCGGGTGATCTGGGCCCTGTGTTGTCTCTGGGGCGGTATGGGCATCGTGGCGTATATTCTATGCGCCGTGATCATGCCGGAAAAGCCGGATCCCGATATCATTGATGCGAACTAAACCAAACAGGAGAGGTATTATTTATGTTAGACATTCGTAAGATCAAGGAAAATCCCGATGCCATCAAGGCCGGAATGAAGGCCAAGGAAGTGGATTGCGATGCCATTGTGGACCGCATTCTGGAGCTGGACGTTCAGGTTCGTGCTCTGAAGACCCACACCGAGTCCCAGACAGCAGAAAAGAACCGGCTGTCCAAGGAAAACGGCAAGCTCTTCGGTCAGAAGAAGGGTGCTGAGAAGCGGGGCGAGGATGTTTCCGCTCTGGAAGCCCAGATTGCTGAAAACATGGAAAAGTCCGTGAAGATCGACGAGGCCATTGCCGATGACAAGGCAAAGCTGAAGGAGCTGGATGCCGAGCTGATGAACAATATGCTGGCTCTGCCCAATATGCCCGATCCCGACCTGGTTCCCGGCGGCAAGGAAAACAATGAGCCTCTGCGCTACATTGGTGAGAAGCATTCCTTTGATTTTGAGCCCAGGCACCATGTTGACCTGTGCACCGACCTGGGCCTCATTGACTACGAGCGGGGCGTAAAGCTGGCTGGCGGCGGCAACTGGATGTACACCGGCATGGGCGCCCGTCTGGAGTGGGCCCTGCTGAACTACTTCATTGACACCCACACCGCTGACGGCTACACCTTCATCCTGCCCCCTCACATGCTGGAGTACCAGTGCGGCCTGACTGCCGGTCAGTTCCCCAAGTTTGCCGACGAGGTCTTTAAGATCGCCAACCATCCCATCGAAGGCAGCACCTTCTATATGCTGCCCACCGCCGAGGCTGCTCTGGCTTCCGTTTACCGGGATGAGATCCTGACTGAGGAAGATCTGCCCAAGAAGTTTTTTGCTTACACCCCCTGCTTCCGCCGGGAGGCCGGTTCTCACCGTGCCGACGAGCGGGGCATGGTTCGGGGCCACCAGTTCAACAAGGTGGAAATGTTCCAGTACACCACCCCCGAAAACTCCGATGAGGCCTTTGAGGAGCTGGTAAAGAAGGCAGAAAACCTGGTTGCCGGTCTGGGTCTGCACTTCCGCACCGTCAAGCTGGCTGCCGGTGACTGCTCTGCATCCATGGCAAGAACCTACGACATTGAGATCCTGATTCCCTCCATGAACGGCTACAAGGAAGTCTCCTCCGTGTCCAACGCCCGGGACTACCAGGCCCGCCGTGGCAACATCCGCTTCCGCCGTGCCGACGGCAAGCTGGACTTTGTCCACACCCTGAACGGCTCCGGCCTTGCCACCTCCCGTATCTTCCCTGCCATTGTGGAGCAGAACCAGCGTGCTGACGGCTCCGTGGTGATTCCTGAGGTGCTGCGCAAGTACATGGGCGGCATGGAAGTTATCGAAAAGAAGTAAATAACGGATCGACCCTCGAGAAGAAGGAGAACATCCTATGCGCGACGAAGCAAAAAAGCCCTCCCTGTGGGAAGAATTCAAGACCTTTGCCATTAAGGGCAACGCCATGGCTCTGGCTGTTGGTACCATCATCGGCGCTGCCTTTGGTACCATAACCAAATCCCTGACCGATGATATCATCATGCCCATCGTAGCCATTTTCATGGGCGGTGTGGATTTCTCCGAGATGAAGCTTACCCTGCCCCGGCTCTTTGGAGAGCCGGTGGTGGATGAAGCGGGAAACCTGATCCCCAACACTCTGAACTACGGAAACTTTCTGTCCGCTGTGATCAATTTCTTCATTCTGGCATTGGTGGTATTCTTCTTAGTCCGGGGTCTTAACAAAATGGCTGAGGTGGGGAAAAAGAAGGAAGCCGAGGAAGTCAAGGCCGAAGCCCCCGCCGAACCGCCCAAACCCAGCAACGAGGAAGTCCTGCTGTCCGAGATCCGGGATCTGCTGAAAGAAAAGTAAAGCGAAATATACAAAACCGGCGAAAGAAACCGATAATATTTCCACTAATTATCAATTTTTCTGATATTCCGGAAAATAGTACCGATAAATATTTGACAAACACGCCCATCGCATTTATAATAAGTGTGATGGGCGTATTTTTGCGCCCATCGGAAGCTGGAAAGAAATATTCTGAAAGGACGGATCAGAAACATGTATAAAATTGTCCGCAAAAAAGACCTGAATGCCGCCGTTACCCTGATGGAGATCGAAGCTCCCTTCATCGCCAAGAAGGCACACGCCGGTCAGTTCATCATCTTCCGCATTGATGAGCAGGGCGAGCGTGTTCCCCTGACCATCGCCGGTTACGACCGGGAGAAGGGAACTGTCACCATCATCTTCCAGAAGGTCGGCTTCTCCACCATCGCTCTGGGCAACCTGAACGAGGGTGACTACATCCGGGACTTCGTAGGCCCCCTGGGCAAGCCCACCCACACCGAAGGCATCAAGCACGTCTGCGTTGTCGGCGGCGGTGTTGGCTGCGCCATTGCTCTGCCCTCCGCTGCTGCTTTTAAGGAAGCCGGCGCTGAGGTAGACGTCATTGTCGGTTTCCGTTCCAAGGACATCGTCATTCTGGAAGACGAGTTCCGCGCCGTGGCTGACAATATGTACCTGATGACCGATGACGGCTCCTACGGTGAGCATGGCTTCGTCACCGTCAAGCTGCAGCAGCTGCTGGAGCAGGGCAAGAAGTACGATGCCGTTCTGGCCATCGGACCCATCCCCATGATGAAGTTCGTCTGCAAGACCACCGAGCCCTTTGGCGTTAAGACCATGGTCTCCCTGAACCCCATTATGATCGACGGAACCGGTATGTGCGGCGGCTGCCGTGTCACCGTGGGCGGCGAGACCAAGTTTGCCTGCGTCGACGGCCCTGAATTTGACGGCCACCAGGTTGACTTTGCCGAGCTGATGAGCCGCAATGGCACTTACTGCCAGCGCGAAAAGGAAGTCACCGAAACTCACGCCTGCCGCATGGAAACCATGGGCAAGGCCCTGATTCCGTAAAAAAGAAGGAGGAAACCGTCATGCCGAATATGTCTCTGAAGAAGACCCCCATGCCTGAGCAGGATCCCAAGGTTCGCGCCCGGAACTTCCAGGAGGTTTCCCTGGGCTACACCGCTGAGCAGGCTATCGAAGAGGCCAACCGCTGCCTCAAGTGCAAGAACCCCAAGTGCGTCACCGGCTGCCCGGTGAATATCCGCATTCCTGATTTTATCGCCAAGGTGCAGGAAGGCGACTTCAAGGCCGCTTATGAGATCATCTCCAGCACCAACGCACTGCCCGCTCTGTCCGGCCGTGTCTGCCCCCAGGAATCCCAGTGCGAGTGCCACTGTGTCCGGGGCATCAAGGGTGAGCCTGTTGCCATCGGCCGTCTGGAGCGCTTCTGCGCCGACTGGTACCGTGAGAACATCAACGCCATGCCTGAGAAGGTGGAAAACAACGGCACCAAGGTGGCTGTTGTGGGTTCCGGCCCTGCCGGCCTGACCGCCGCTTCCGACCTGGCCAAGAAGGGCTACGCCGTGACCATGTTCGAGGCTCTGCACACCGCCGGCGGCGTGCTGGTCTACGGCATCCCCGAATTCCGTCTGCCCAAGGCCATCGTTGCCAACGAGGTCAAGAAGCTGGAAGCTCTGGGCGTGGAAGTCATGACCAACATGGTCATCGGCCGGGTTCTGACCATCGACGAGCTGTTTGACATGGGCTACAAAGCCGTGTTCGTTGGCTCCGGTGCAGGTCTGCCCATGTTCATGAACATCCCCGGTGAGGCTCTGAAGGGCGTTATGTCCGCCAACGAGTACCTGACCCGTACCAACCTGATGAAGGCTTACGATCCTGCTGCCGATACCCCCGTCATCCAGTCCAAGGCTGTGGCCGTGGTTGGCGGCGGCAACGTGGCAATGGATGCTGCCCGCTGCGCTATGCGTCTGGGCGCTGAGCATGTTTACATTGTCTACCGCCGTGGTGAGGCTGAAATGCCCGCCCGTCTGGAAGAAGTCCACCATGCCAAGGAAGAGGGCATTGAGCTGAAGACTCTGTGCAACCCTGTTGAGATCCTGGGCGATGAGAACGGCCGTGTGCGCGGCATGAAGTGCGTCCGCATGGAGCTGGGCGAGCCCGATGCTTCCGGCCGCCGCCGTCCCGTGGAGATCCCCGGCAGCGAGTTCATCCTGGATGTGGATACCGTTGTCATGTCCCTGGGCACCAGCCCCAACCCCCTGATCCGTTCCACCACTCCCGGTCTGGACACCAACCGTAAGGGCTGCCTGATCGTGGACGAGAACGAAATGACCACCCGTGAGGGTGTCTTCGCCGGCGGCGATGCCGTTACCGGTGCAGCCACCGTCATCCTGGCCATGGGCGCAGGCAAGAAGGCCGCTGACGCCATCCATGCGTTCCTGAACAAGTAAACGGTTTCTTTTGTGGTACGCCGCATTTTTGCGGCGTACCATTTTTTTCTGCTTCCCTGGGGAAAGCCGAAAATTTATCCACAGGATAAGCAGCTATCCTGTGTGTTGTCCTATTTCAAGTGTTATGTTAACTTTCTGTGACCAAAGGGAAAAAGAAAGGAATTTACTTTACAATCCTGCGCCGATGCGATAAAATAAGGCAAAAGGAGGGATGTGCCATGTTTCACAAGGATGATGACGAGCTGATGCGCTTGCAGCGGGAGCTGCTGGCTGCGGAGGAAGAAGAGGAAGCCGAAGAATGTGAAGAATATGAATACTATGATCCCCAGGAAGAACCGGAAGATGGGGATATGGAAGGTTACGACGAGGATCTGACCGATGGGGATCTGATGGATTTTGACGATCTGGAGGATTCCGAGATCCCGGAGGACACGGAAAAATCCTTTGACGAAGAAGATACTGAAGATTTTGAGCAGTACACCGATGAAGGAGCGGTTCCTCAGGAGCCTGCCTATGACCGCCGCTCGTTGCATCGCTACCGTAAGGGCAGTCCCAAAAAGTTTGATGACGATGACTTTTTTGACCGGGAATCCCAGGACGGGGATGTTCTGTACAAAAAGGATTACAAAAAGGCCAAAAAGAAGAAAAGACGGCAGAATCTGTTCCTGGTGATCCTGGCGATCTGTGAGCTTATCGCCATTGCCGCCATTGCCATTTGGTGGGCCGCATGGATGCTGTAACACCGGTAGGCCGCTTTGCCCCCACCCCCTCCGGGCGGATGCATCTGGGCAATGTATTTGCGGCATTGATGGCCTGGCTGTCCGTCCGCTCCCGGGGCGGGGAGATGGTTTTGCGGATGGAGGATCTGGACACCATGCGCACCAGCGGGGAATTTGCCCAGGTACTGCGCCAGGATCTAAACTGGCTGGGATTGGACTTTGACCGGGAAACACCCCCCCAGAGCCGGCGAACCCAGGTATATGATCATTACTTTGAAATTCTCCGGGACAAAGGGCTGCTCTATCCCTGCTACTGCACCCGCAGCCAACTGCACAGTGTAAATGCCCCCCATTTGTCCGACGGCACCTATGTCTATCCCGGCACCTGCCGGAATCTGACCCAGCCGCCCAAGGATCGCCTGCCCAGCTGGCGGGTGATGGTTCCCGACAAGGTGTGGACAGTGGAGGATCGGGTACAGGGGCACTATGCATGCAATCTGGCCAGGGAATGCGGCGACATGGTGGTGCGCCGGGCGGATGGGGTCTATGTCTATCAGCTGGCAGTCACGGTGGACGATGCCGAGGCCGGGGTGAATGAAGTGGTGCGGGGCATGGATCTGCTCAGCTCTGCCCCCCGGCAGATGTACTTACAGGCGCTCTTCGGCCAGCCCCATCCCCAGTATGCCCATGTCCCCATGCTGCTGGCCCAGGACGGCAGACGGCTGAGCAAGCGGGACCAGGATCTGGATCTGGGAGAAATTCAAAAGCACATGACGGCAGAAAAGGTGCTGGGCCTGCTGGCATACGCCGCGGGACTGATTGATCAGAAAACCTGCATCAACAGCAGGGAACTGGCCAAAGAATTTTCATGGGACAGGCTGAAAAAAGAGAATATCACCATAAATCCCCTGGATTTTTGTGGATAAGTGCCAGACTTTTTTCCCCGGCTTGCTTTTCTTCCGGGAATGGCATATAATTGCCGAAAGAAACAAAAAAAGGAGATTATACTTATGCAGCGTAAACCTGTGGTGGTAATCATGGCAGCCGGTATGGGCAGTCGCTACGGTGGACTGAAGCAGATCGACCCGGTGGGCAGCCAGGGGGAAGCCCTGTTGGACTATTCCCTGTATGATGCCTGGCAGGCCGGTTTTGAGACCGCTGTCATCATCATTAAAAAAGCCATTGCCAAGGACTTTATGGAGCTGGTAGCCCCCCGTCTGGAGAAGTCCCCTCTTAAAATCCGCTATGCCTATCAGGAGCTGGATCACATTCCTGAAGGCTTCCAGGTTCCGGAGGGCCGGACAAAGCCCTGGGGCACAACCCATGCGGTTCTGTGTGCCAGAGAGGCCATTGGCAACAATCCCTTCCTGGTGCTCAACGCCGATGATTTCTACGGCCGCACCGCTTTTGCGCAGGCCTATCAGTGGCTGATCCAAAATGACCAGCCCAACAGCTACTGCATGGTGGGCTACGAGGTGGGCCATACCGTTACCGAAAGCGGCGGTGTCACCCGGGGCATCTGTGAATACGATGAAAACGGCTATCTGACCCGGATCGTGGAGTGCAAGGGCATTGAAAAGTACGAAGGCGGCATCCGTATGCCGGACAGCAGCGGACAGTGGCACGACATCCCGGAAAAGCATCCTGTATCCATGAATATGTGGGGCTTCCAGCCGGACTTCCTGGACACCATTGATGCCGAGTTCCCTGTTTTCCTCCGGGAGGAAATGCCCAGAGATCCTGCCAAGGCTGAGTTCCTTCTGCCTACCACCGTGGGTTTGCTGGTAGGCGCAGGCCGCTGCTCGGTCAAGGTGCTGACCACTCCGGATACCTGGCATGGCGTGACCTACGCCGCAGACAAGCCCAAGGTCGTTGCCGCGCTGAAAGCGCTGACGGATGCCGGGAAATACCCCGACGGACTGTGGAAATAATCGCTTTCTATCGGAAAATACAAAAAAAATATGAAATATATCCCTATTTTTTCCTTGTAGCCCCTTGAAAAATCCCTTTATCGGTGGTATACTATGGATGTAATAGGTAGAGTGTAGGAAAAGAGAGGCGCAAGCGCCTCTCTTTCTTTATACGATAGCGGGTATACACCCGCTGGCAATGGCAGGAACCGGAGAAATCCAACCGACCTTTACCGATTATGCTTTGGAAAACCAGGGGTCTTCTCAGATCCTATGACATAAGAAAGGAACGATCCTATGAAAGTTACCGAACTGGTCACCCAGCTGGCTCTGCCGGTGGTAGAGTCTTGCGGATGTTCCCTTTGGGACGTGGAATACGTCCGGGAGGGCAGCGAATATTTCCTGCGGCTGTATCTGGACAAGGAAGGCTGCGTGGACATCAACGACTGTGAAGCCGTGTCCCGGGCCATGGATCCCATTCTGGATGAGGCGGATCCCATCTCCACCAGCTACCATTTTGAGGTCTGCTCCGCCGGACTGGAACGGACGCTGAAGCGCCCTTCCGATTTTGCGCGGTTTATGGGAAGCCCCATCACCGTCAAGCTGTACCGTCCCCGGAACGGCCTGAAGGAGATTCCCTGTGTGCTTTCCGGCTATGACGACGGCAAGCTCACCGTCACCGCCGGAAAAGAAACCATTACATTTGAAAAATCCGAGGTCGCTCTGGTGCGGCTTCGCGTGGAATTTTAAGAGGAGGAACAAAACATGGCACCCAGAAAAAATGCCAAGAAGAAAGCCGAAACTCCCGAGGTAAACATTGGCGCCGAGATTTTCGCCAGCCTGCGGGAGCTGGAAAAGATCAAGGGCATTCCCGTGGATTATATGGTGGAGCGTCTGAAGCAGGCTCTGACCAACGCATACCGCAAGGATCGGGAGGATCATCGGGACGTTCCCGCCGAAAACGTGGTGGTCAACATCAGCGAAGAAGGTCTGACCATGCACCAGATCAAGACCGTTGTTGAGGATCTGGAGGATCTGGCTCTGGAGATCCCCCTGGACGCTGCCCGCCGGATCAATCCCAGCCTGAAGGTTGGCGACACCGTGGCCATCCCCGTGGATATTCAGAAGTTCGGCCGCATTGCCGCCCAGACTGCCAAGCAGGTGGTCATCCAGGGCATCCGGGAAGCAGAGCGGGGCGTGGTCTACGAGTCCTACTCCAGCAAGTCCCAGGAGCTGCTCACCGGCACGGTGCTGCGGATTGATCCCTCCACCGGCGATATGTTCGTCCGCATCGGCCAGGGCAACGAGCAGAACGATGCCGTTCTGCGGGCCTCCGAGCAGATCCCCGGTGAAACCTATCACGAGGGCGACCTGATCCGGGTCTACGTTCTGGAAGTCCACAAGGCTACCCGCGGCCCTCTGGTTCACGTCTCCCGCACCCATCCCAATGTGGTGCGCCGCCTGTTTGAGCTGGAAACCCCTGAAATCGCCGACGGCGATGTGGAGATCCGCAACATTGCAAGAGAAGCCGGTTCCCGTTCCAAGATGGCCGTCCGTGCCACCAAGGAGGGCATTGATCCCGTCGGCGCCTGTGTCGGCCCCCGGGGCGGCCGTGTCGGTGCCGTTGTGGAAGAGCTCCACGGTGAGAAGATCGACATTGTGGTTTGGAGCGAGGATCCCTGTGAATATGTCCGCTCCGCCCTCAGCCCTGCCGATGTGCTGTCCGTGACCCTGGTTCCCGGACAGAAGGCCTGTCGTGTGGTGGTTCCCGACGATCAGCTGAGTCTGGCCATCGGCAAGGAAGGTCAGAACGCCCGCCTGGCTGCCCGGCTCACCGGCTACAAGATCGACATCAAGCCCGCTTCCCAGGTTGAAATGCAGGAGGAGAAAGAGGCCCCTGCCCAGGCACCTGCAGAAGAAGCAGAGGAAATCACAGAAGAAACCGCAGAATAATCTGCGCCAGAATCAATAAGGAGGTAGTCCTGTGCAGAAAAAGATCCCCCAGCGGCAGTGTATGGGCTGCCGGGAGCGCAAGGCAAAGCGGGAGATGATCCGGGTGGTTCGCGGAACCGACGGAACCGTCAGTCTGGATTTCGGCGGTAAAAAGAACGGCCGGGGTGCCTACATCTGTCCCAATATGGAGTGCCTGAAAAAGGCAATTCGCTCCAAGGCCCTGGACCGCAGCCTGGAAGTGACCATCCCCCAGGAGGTCTACGACCGTCTGGAAAAAGAAATGGAGGCAGGCCATGGAGAATAAAGCACTGAGCTATCTGTCTCTGGCCAGGAAGGGCGGACTGACAGAATTGGGTGAGGAGCCGGTAGGCGCCATCGCCCGCACCGGAAAGGCCTATCTGGTACTGGTAGCCGGAGATGCCTCCGATCACACCTGGCGGCGGGCCAAGAGCTTCGTTGCCGGAACCGATCAGCAGTGCATCCGCTTGGACTGCACGAAAGAGGAAATGGGCTTCGTGGTGGGCAGAACCAGTCTGGCCATCGCCGCCATCACCGATCCTTCCCTGGCTCTTGCGCTGGCAAATTCCCTGAGCCAGCCGGAAAAATACCAGCAGGCCATCCAGGTCCTCACCGAAAAATCCCAGCGTCAGAAAAAGCATCAGGCCGAGGCAAAGGCCCATCAGCGGAACCTGCGAAAAGGAAAGAAGAAGTAGTAGAAATCGTAGTTATTTGTCAGCCGTCCTTTGGGGCAGTTGACAACGCCCATATCTTATGGAGGTGCGTTTATAGAATGAGTTTTGTTAAGTATCGTTTGAAAGAGGTCGCAGCAGACTTTGGTGTGAATCCCAAGCAGATTTCCGATATTCTCACCACCTACGCCGAAAAGCCCAAGTCCAACACCCAGATCCTCACCGATGAGGAACTGAACGTGGTTTTCGACTACATGACCCAGAAGAACCCTGTCAGCTCCATGGAGCAGATCTTTGCTGCCAAGTCTGCCGTCAAGCAGGAGGAGCCCAAGAAGGAAACCCCCAAGCAGGAGCCTGCCAAGGAAGCTGCCAAGGCTCCCCAGCAGCCCAAGGCCGGCAAGCCCCAGCAGCAGTCCCGCCCCCAGGCGGACAACAAGCCCGCCCCCAAGGCCCCTGCCCAGGCCGAAAAGGCCAAGGAGCCGGAGCGCAAGCGGGAACGCCGGGTGGTGGATACCTCTGCCGTTCAGGTCAACGCCAACCGCTTTGCCGATGTGGATAATCTGGTATCCGAAAAGGTTCAGAATTTCCAGGGCGGCAAACAGCGCATTGGCGGCGGCAAGGGCAAGCAGCAGCAGAAGCAGCAGAACAACAACAAGTTCAAGGGCAACAAGTCCCGCAACGAGGAGCAGGAGAAGATGCGCCGTCTCCAGATGGAGGTGGCCCGGAAGGCTCCTGTCACCGTGAAGATCCCCGAGGAGATCACCGTTGGCGAGCTGGCTTCCCGGATGAAGAAGACCGCCGGTGAAGTCATCAAGTGCCTGATGAAGAACGGCGTGCTGGCTGCCATCAACCAGACCATCGACTTTGACACCGCCGAATTCGTGGCCACGGAAATGGGCTGCAAGGTGGAAAAGGAAGTCACCGTCACCATCGAGGAGCGGATCATTGACGACCATGTGGACAGTGCCGAAGAGCTGATGCCCCGTGCCCCCGTTGTGGTGGTCATGGGTCACGTTGACCACGGCAAGACTTCCACCCTGGATGCCATCCGGAAGACCTCCGTCACCTCCGGCGAGGCTGGCGGCATCACCCAGCACATCGGCGCTTACACCGTGGATGTGAACGGCCAGATGATCACCTTCCTGGATACCCCCGGCCACGCCGCCTTTACCTCCATGCGTGCCCGTGGTGCCAAGTCCACCGATATTGCCATTCTGGTGGTGGCTGCCGACGACGGCATCATGCCCCAGACCGTGGAATCCATCAACCATGCCAAGGCTGCGGAAGTGCCCATCATTGTTGCCATCAACAAGATGGATAAGCCCACCGCCAACCCCGATAAGATCAAGGAGCAGCTGACCAAATACGACCTGGTTCCCGAAGAATGGGGCGGCGATACCATCATCGTGCCCATTTCCGCCAAGACCGGCAAGGGTCTGGACGAGCTGCTGGAAATGGTTCTGCTGACTGCCGAAGTCCAGGAACTGAAGGCCAACCCCAACCGCCGTGCCAAGGGCACCGTCATCGAAGCCCGTCTGGACAAGACCCGGGGCCCTGTTGCCACCCTGCTGGTGCAGAACGGCACCCTGAATCAGGGCGATATCGTCATTGCCGGTACTGCCGTGGGCCGTGTGCGTGTGATGACCAACGACAAGGGCCGCACCGTAAAGACCGCCGGCCCCTCCGTTCCTGTGGAGATCACCGGTCTGGCAGAGGTTCCCGCTCCCGGTGATGAGTTCAACGTCGTCACCGACGAGCGCATGGCCCGTGAGCTGGTGGAGCAGCGCAAGCAGGCTCAGAAGGATGCCATTGCCATGATGAACCAGAAGGTCACTCTGGACAATCTGTTCAGCCGGATGCAGGAAGGCGAAATGAAGGTTCTGAACCTGATCGTCAAGGCAGACGTCCAGGGCTCTGCCGAGGCCGTGAAGGCTTCTCTGGAGAAAATCTCCAACGAGGAAGTCCGGGTCAAGGTCATCCATGCCGGTGTCGGTGCCATCAACGAAAGCGACGTGCTGCTGGCTTCCACCTCCGGTGCCATCATTGTCGGCTTCAACGTCCGTCCCGACGCTGCCGCCCAGGCCTCCGGCCACCGGGCAAACGTGGATATGCGGTTCTACCGTGTCATCTATGATGCCGTGGACGAAATTGAGGCTGCCATGAAGGGTATGCTGGCTCCCAAGTTTGAGGAAGTGGTCATCGGCCACGCAGAAGTGCGCATGACCTACAAGGTCAGTGCCATCGGCACCATCGCCGGCTGTATGGTCAAGGACGGCAAGGTTACCCGGGATTCCCAGGTGCGTGTCCTGCGGGATAACATTGTTATCCACGAAGGCGAGATCGGCTCCCTGCAGCGGTTTAAGGATGCTGTCAAGGAAGTCACCGCCGGTTACGAGTGCGGCATGAGCGTTCTGAAATACAACGACATCCGCGAAGGCGATATCTTCGAGTGCTTTGTCATGCAGGAGATCAAGCGATAAAATATCCTTTTCACCGTACCGCAGCGTGCGGTACGGTGAAAAATTTTGCCATGAATACCAATTTTAAGGAGGCTATGTGCTATGGCATCCAATCGCATCAACCGAATCAATGAAGAGATCCAGAAGGAGCTCAGTGCCCTTCTGCGCAATGTAAAAGACCCCCGGGTGCAGGATACCATGATCTCCATCACCCGTGTGGAAACCACCCCCGACCTGCGCTATACCAAGGTCTACGTCAGCTTCCTGCAAAACGAGAAGGCAAGCGAGGCCATGAAGGGGCTGAAGTCTGCCGCAGGCTACCTGCGCCGTCAGCTGGGGGGCAATCTCCAGCTGCGCTATGCCCCGGAGATCGTCTGGGAGCAGGATGATTCCATCACCTACGGCGCAAAAATGCTCAAGCTCATCAATTCCCTTGAGGTCAGCCACGATGAAGACGATCACCAGGAATGAGACTGCGGAGTTTCTCCGGGCCCATGACAACTATGCCATTTTGACCCACCGCAATCCTGACGGAGACACCCTGGGCAGCGCCGCCGCCCTGTGCCGGATCCTGCGCAGCCTGGGAAAAAATGCCCACATTGTGGAAAATCCGGAGATCACCCCCCGGTTTGCCTGGCTCCATGAGGGACTGACCATTCCGGCGGCAGAGGAAGGCCAGTGCATCATCAGCGTGGATGTGGCCGCACCCAAAATGCTTCCGGAGGCCTTTGCCCCCTATCAGGAGCGCATTGCCCTGCGGATCGACCACCATGGCTCTGCCACCTCCTTCACCCCCCTGGAGCTGGTGGACAGCACCGCGGCGGCCTGCGCCGAGATCATCTATGATCTGGCAGTGCTGCTGGGAGCCCAGCTGGAGGAAGCCGCTGCCGATGCTTTGTATGTGGGCATCTCCACGGACACCGGCTGCTTCCGCTTTGCCAATACCGACAGCCACACCTTCACCGCCGCTGCCGCCTGCGCCGCCAAGAGCAGCCATATTTTTACCCTGAATCAGCAGCTTTTTGACACCAATTCCCTGGAAAAATTGCAGCTGCAAAGCTGGATCGTGGAGCACATGGAGATCTTCGGCAAGGGAGATCTGGCCATTGTGGCCATTCCTGCCGCCGTGGAAACGGCCATTGGGGTCAATGAGGACGATACCAACAACATCGCCTCCTTCCTGCGCTCTATTGCCGGGATTGCCATGGCAGCCACCCTCCGGGAGGGGAAAAACGGAGATGTGAAAATTTCCATCCGGGCCGTCCCCGGCAGAGATGCCAGCCTGGTTGCCGCCAAATTCGGCGGCGGCGGACACAAGGGCGCCGCAGGCTGCACCCTGTCTGTTCCCATGGAGGAAGCGCTCAAGGCCGTCCGGGAAGCCATGCTCTTGGAAAACCCATAAATACACCAAACGATCAGGTGGAGAAACATGAACGGAATCGTAATTGTAGACAAGCCCCAGGAGTGGACCAGCCAGGATGTGACGGCACGGCTGCGGCGGGTATTCCAGACCCGGCGGATCGGCCACGGCGGCACCCTGGATCCCATGGCCACCGGTGTTCTGCCGGTGTTCGTGGGCCGTGGAACCAGAGGGGTGGAGTTTTTTGAACATGCGGAGAAAACCTATGAGGCAACCCTGCTTCTGGGCCGGATCACCGACACCGAGGATGTGTTTGGAAACACCTTGGAGGAGCGTCCTGTAGATGTGACCCAGGAGGCCTTCCTGGAGATTCTCGCCCAATTCCGGGGGAAGATCCAGCAGATCCCGCCCATGTACTCCGCACTGAAGATCAACGGGCAAAAGCTTTGCGATCTGGCAAGAAAAGGCCGGGAAGTGGAGCGCCAGCCCAGAGAAATTGAGATTTTTGAGCTGACCTGTCTGGAATTCACCGGCACCGGGGCCCGACTGCGGGTTCGCTGCTCCAAGGGTACCTATATCCGCACCCTGTGCAAGGATATCGGTCAGGCCCTGGGCTGCGGCGGCTGTATGCAGGAGCTGCGCCGGGTCCAGGCAGGACAGTATACCATTGACGAGGCCGTGCCGCTGCAGGTGCTTCTGGACGCACCCGATCCGGAAAGCTATCTGCGGCCGGTGGACACCATGTTCCGGGATCACTCTCCCGTGACCCTGACGGCCAACCAGGAAAAGCGCTGCCGTCACGGCAACAGCTTCTCCATGTCCCTTTCCGACGGCACCTACCGCTGCTATGGTCAGAGCGGAGAATTTCTCATGCTTGGCAAAATGGAAAGTGGTGTTATGTCAACTATTAAAAGCTTTTTTGAACCGGAAGGTTAACTATGACAAGATACATCTATGCCCTGGGATTCTTTGATGGGGTTCATCGGGGGCATCAGGCCCTTTTGGCCCAGGCGGTTTCCCTGGCCCAGGCGCAGGGCTGTGCCGCCGCTGCCATTACCTTTGACCGCCATCCCAAATCCGTCTTTTCTCATACCCCCACCGTCCTCATCAGCTCCATTCCCGACCGGGAAACCTGGATGCGGCACTACGGCATGGAAAAAATCAAGGTCATCCCGGCCACCCGGGAAAACCTGGCAACCCCCTGGGAAACCTTTTTGGAGGAGCTGATCCGGGAAGGGGCGGCAGGCTTTGTCTGCGGAGATGATTTTACCTTTGGCGATGGAGGGCTGGGAACGCCGGATAAGCTGGCTGCCTTTGCCAAAAGCCGGGGCCTGCCCTGTGTCATCGTGCCGGAGCAGAGTGTGGACGGCATCCGCATTTCCAGCACCTATATCCGCCGCCAGATCGAAACCGGGGACATGGCAACGGCTGTCAAATTTCTGGGTCACCCCTACACCCTCACCGGTGTGGTTGTCCACGGACAGCAGCTGGGCCGGACACTGGGGATCCCAACTGCCAATCTCCATCTTCCCCAAGGGCTGGCCGTTCCCAAATTCGGCGTGTATGCCTGCCGGGTCACGGTGGATGGGGAATCCTATCCTGCCGTCACCAACATCGGCACCCGGCCCACGGTAGGGGGCACCGGCATCACCGTGGAGGCCTGGATCCTGGACTACACCGGAAACCTCTACGGCCGGCAGATCACCCTGGAATTCTATCGTTTTCTCCGGGGAGAACAGAAATTTGAAAGTCTTTCCGCCCTCCAGGCCGAAATTCGCCGCAATGCAGAGCAGACCCGAAGCCTCATTCAAAGAGCGTTCACATAATTTCTCTTGTTTTGTATTGAAAAATAGGATATAATACCATCCAAAGACATAGGGTACACCCCACAATTGCGTCTGCGCGTCTCAGCGGATCTTTTGCCGAATTGCGCGGTGCTGCCATAAAAAAGGAGAATCGCCATGACCCCCCAGGATGACGAACTGAACAAACGCCGTCAGCGGCGGGATGAAATGCGAAAAAAGCGGGAAGCCGAACAGCGGCGGCTGCGGGCCGGGCTGGTGGCTGCCGGGGTAATTGCCGTGATCTGTGCGGTGGGTCTTTTTTGGATGGCCCGGAAGAATGCCCCTGGGGAAGCTTCCCTGGAGGCGGAGACCCAGAGCAATCTGGTGACCATGCCCTCCAGCACCACCGCACCCACCGAGACCCAGCCCAAGGCCTGGTCGGAGCAGACCACCACCATTCACGTCCGCGCCGCCGGTGACCTGAACATCACCGACAGTGTGGTAAAATCCGGACTGACCATCACCGGCTATGAATTTATCCGTCCCTTTATGGATGTACTGCCCACCCTGTCCGAGGCCGATCTGACGGTACTCAATCTGGAGGGCAACATTGTCGGCGAGCCCTACGGCACGGAGCGCACCTCCGCCCCCACGGAGATCCTCACCGCTCTGCGCAATGCCGGTGTGGATCTGATCCAGATGGCCAATTCCTGCTCCATTAACAACGGCCTGATCGGTCTGAACAGCACCCTGCAAGCCATTGCCAATTCCGGCATGGAGCCGGTGGGTGCCTACGCCACCAAGCAGGACTTCCAGCGTGCCAAGGGCTACACCATCTGTGAGGCCAAGGGCATCAAGATTGCCTTCGTGGCCTTTACCAAGGGTCTGAGCGGCATGGGTCTGCCCTCCGGCAGTGAGGACTGTGTCAACATTCTCTATGAGGACTACGACAGCACCTATAAAAAGGTGAACAAGGAAGGCATCACCAAGATTTTAAAGAATGTAGCCGCCGAAAAGCCGGATATCACCATCGCCCTGCTCCACTGGGGCAGTGAGGGCACCGATACCATCAGTGACACCCAGGAAGAAATCGTCAAGCTGATGAAAAAGCAGGGTGTCCAGGTGATCATCGGCAGCCACCCCCATCGTCTGCACAAGATCGAGCATGACAAGGCAGCCGGTACCTTGATTGCCTACTCTCTGGGAGATTTCTTCGGCGATGCCACCGCAGGCGGCAGTAACTACTCCATCATTCTGGATATCGCCATCACCAAGGATAACCAGTCCGGTCAGACCCGGGTAACGGATTTCTCCTTCACCCCCATCTACACCCTGAAGGAATCGGACTGCGCCGACGGCGACCGCCGGGTGGTGCGGATCAGTCAGGCCATGTATGCCTACGAAAACAACTTTGTAGACAGCATCACTACGGCCTGCTACAAGGATATGCAGTACGCCATGACCCGAATCGCCGCCCGTATCCGCGGTGAGAAAACATCCTCGTAAGGTAAAAAGCAAACACGCCGATCCCATACTGCCCCGGCCATCCGGCAGGCAAACTGGGATCGGCGCATTTTTGCTTTGGAGAATATGCAAAAACCGCGGCTTTTCGCCGCGGTTTTTGCAATAAATAAGAGGAAAGGAAAAAATGAAAAAGAAGAAACAATTATTTTTATCGCTTGCCGCAAGGGCAGTCGTTACTTTCTGTTTGTATTATAATCCTGAATTATGAAGAAAAAAAGGGGATAACTATTAAAAATGTATTAAACACTGTAAAAATATTCAGAAGTTTTCTTCTTTTCCAAAGGGCAGGAAAATGTCTTTGACATTCCTGCACAATTTTTTGTCCACAATCCTGCACACATCTGTGGATATTTTTATTGACCCAAAATGGCCTTGTTTTGATGCTCTCATACCCATGAAGCAACGGCAGAGTCCTGCATTTGGACTCTGCCGTTATATTTATTTCAGTCGTTTTTCCAAGGTGGCAGCACTGAGCGCTGTCAAATGGACCCGGTGAAAGCCGTATTCGCTGGTCAGGACGAAGGATTTTGGCAGATCGTCACAGGGGACAACCTCGCCCTCCCGTTCTGCCGCATCCAGAAAGGCCCGGGTGTGCTTGGAGGTGGAGGTATTGTCCAGGTCGAAAATGCCGATGATGTTCCCATCCCGCACGGCCATATCATTGCCGATGGACAGATACATGCTACATCCCCTTCCGCTTTTTCCACTGGGCCACCGCCAGCTCGTCGCAGCGGTTGTTTTTGGGGTTTTCGGCGTGGCCCTTTACCCAGTGGTAATGCACCTCATGCTTCTGGGTCAGAGTCAGCAGCTGCTCCCACAGATCCGGGTTCAGGGCAGGCTTTTTGTCGGATTTGATCCAGCCCCGCTTTTTCCAGCCCCAGGCCCAGCCCTTTTCCAGGGCATC
>Ga0129311_1000299_pt1 | contig 46082 bp, 42 predicted proteins | sample Go1ome_FD_94435 | JGI IMG/M metagenome (GOLD analysis project Ga0129311, IMG submission 94435) | Western lowland gorrila individual fecal microbial communities from Wisconsin, USA - Go1022B metagenome | ecosystem: Host-associated > Mammals > Digestive system > Large intestine > Fecal | place...
ATTGTCATCCGCAACTCCGATAACCCTGAAAAGCGTTGGCATATACCATTTGACGCACCACTTTTCCACTGGTACAAACGCGAGGACAGAAACCGTCAGCTCACCGGCTATATGGAGAAGACTTTCGGCATTTCCCCGGCAGAAACCCGACAGGCCATTAACGTCGCCGATGCCGCTGAAAAACAGTTTCACGATGAAATGCATCGGGCAGGAAAAGCTGTTCTTGATGAAGTCACTGCCAATGGCAGCTATGCCGTTGTTCTGGCCTCAAGGCCATATCAGAACGATGCCCTTGTGAACCATGACCTTCCGGAAATGTTTACAAGTCTCGGCATTCCGGTGCTGACGGCAGATGCTCTGGAAGAAGCCGACCATGTGGATTTGAGCATGAGCCGACTGGATATTGTCAATAATTATCATGCCCGCATGCTGTCCACTGCTATTCTGGCTGCCAGAAATCCACATCTGGAGTATGTACAGATTGTCAGCTTCGGCTGCGGCCATGACGCTTACCTTTCCGATGAAATCATTCGTCTGATGAAAGAAATTTCCGGCAAGACACCGCTGGTTCTGAAACTGGACGAAAGTGATATCCAGGGTCCGCTGCGTATCCGTGTCCGTTCTTTTACGGAAACGGTCAGCATGAACCATGCTATTCATCCAGAACTGGATATTCACCCATTGAAAGACCCTTACCCGGTGAAATTCACCAAAGAAGACTGCCGCAAAAAGATTGTCCTTGTTCCGAATACCTCCCATGCTTTCTGTCGAATTATGTCAGCCGCCATGCGAGGACAGCATATTCAGGCAGAACCACTGGAAATCGGCCGTGAAGAAGCCATCCGCCTTGGCAAACAGTATGTCCACAACGACATCTGTTTCCCTTGTCAGATTGTGATCGGTGAAGCACTGGCTGCATTAAAGAGCGGCAAATACGACGGCAAAGAAGTGGCCATCGGTATGGGCAAATATATCGGCGACTGTCGTCTGACCCATTACAGTGCCCTTCTTCGCAAAGCCCTTGATGACGCCGGATTCCATGATGTGCCGATTCTGACCAACGATGGTGTAGACTACCACAATATGCATCCCGGCTTCCGAATGAGCCTTGGTTCCGCCATCCGTCTGGCTTTTGCTCTGCCTGTGATTGACGTACTGGAAGAACTGCTGCGCAAAATCCGACCTTATGAAAAGGTGGCCGGCAGCACTAACCGTGCTTTTGAAAAAGGTATGGATGCCATTGTGGAAGGCCTTGAGCTTCACGGTATCAGCGGTCTGAAAAAAGGCTTTAAAAAGGCTATTGACCTGATGAACCAGGTAAAATATGACCGCACCAACCGTCGTCCGCGGGTCCTGATTGTCGGTGAATACCTGTTGAACTTCCATCCGGGTGCCAATCACGATATTGAAGATTATCTGGAACATAACGGCTTCGAAATCATTGAAGCCCACATGACAGACGTCATCCAGAAATCCTATTTCTATCTGGATGCGCAGATTAAAGAATATAAATTAAAGAAACCTTTAAACAAAAAAATCTGGTTTTCGACAGTAGACACTGTTTTCGACATGGCTCACAATATGGCAGATGCTATCGCCAAAAAGCATCCCCTCTATACACCGGCCTGCCGAATGCCTGACCTTGTCAAAGCCAGCGACCCGATCATCAATCATACATTTGATGCCGGCGAAGGCGTCCTGATTCCGGGAGAAATCCTGCACCATGCCAAAGACGGCTGCCGTTCCTTTGTCATCCTTCAGCCATTTGGCTGCCTGCCAAACCATGTTGTAGGCCGAGGCATCAGCAAACGCCTGAAAGAAATGTACCCGGATGCTCAGATCCTGCCATTGGACTATGATCCGGATGTCAGCTTTGCCAACATCGAAAACCGACTGCAAATGCTGATTATGAACGCAAAAAGTGGGAATATTAAGGATAAGAATTAATGTTCCGGCATGAAAACTGCGCTTTATGTCATTTGAATTTTGTTATTCATGTCGAATAATGTAATTTTTTAAATTTTATTCATGCAATTTAGTGTTATTTTATAGCATATATTCGTTGATTTTTACACGAATATATGCTATTTACAATTTTAACGCTGCATAATCGTCTCTTTTGAAGCGCATATCTTATCCGCTATACACAAAATCCAGCTCTCCCGATATTTCGGCGGGACTGGATTCAACGGAAACATATGCTTTCGAATCATATCCTGCTCGATTTCATTCAAATCAAAATCCCGCATGGCATTCTTCAGGGCATCCCCTGCATGAGTGACACCATGCCATTTATGGCTTTCATCCGGTATATGCCAGTCATATAAGAAATAGTCATGCAGGAGGGCACCTCTTACCAGAGAACGCATGTCCACCTCTCCCGGAAAATGCTTCGCAATTCTCAGACACATCCTGGCCACTGCCAAAGAATGGTCATATACGGACATCTTGCCGTGCTGCCTGAATGTTTTTTCAGACTGCATGCCCGGAGAAGAGAGGATATCCCGGCCATATAAGTCAATTAAATCATCTGAAGCATCGTCTTCATCTAATGTCTCATTATTTTTATCTAATTCGATCATTGTTATCGCCCCTTAATTTACCTCTTCACATATCTTTGATTTCTGCTGCTCGGTTTCTCAGGTATCGTCATCTGAATCAGCCCTAATTCTATTGCCGGACGAAGATAATTGCGCCTAAAACCTTCCCTGGAAGTTAAATTTAATTTTCCCATCAGTGCCTGACTTGTATACGGCACATCATACTCCATTACCTCAAGAAGATTTTTAACCAATTCAGAAAGATTTTCATTTTCTTCACTCATCTTGACCGATATATCATCCAGAATTTTATCAATCTGTGCCAGCATAAATTCTATAAAAATGGTAGACGCACCATCTACATGGCACTGCGCAATTGCATTATAATATTGCTCCTGAAATTTTTCAATCTGGCTTTCAATCGGAATATATTCAAACACTGACTTCCATCTAGAAAGAATTGCTGTATGCCACAACCGTGCCATTCTGCCATTACCATCTGCAAAAGGATGGATAAAAACAAACTCATAATGAAAAACACAACTCAAAATTAATGGATGCACACTATCCTTTGCCTTTTTCATCCAACCAAATAATTCTTCCATCAACTGAGGCACAAACTGTGCTGGAGGCGCCATAAAAATACATTCATCACCATTAAAAACGCCTTCTTCACCCCGGCGAAATTCTCCAGACCCGTCTATCAGATATTTTGTCATAATTCCATGGAACTCTTTAAGTTGTCTGATACTATATGGATCAATTTCAGGAAGACGCTCGTAGGCTGCATATGCATTTTTTACTTCCTGTATCTCTTTCTGCTCTCCCAAGACAAGTTTACCATTAATAACATCTCTTACCTGTCCCAAAGAAAGAGAATTCGCCTCAATTTTTAAAGATGAATGAATGGATTTAATGCGATTATTTTTTCTTAAATGCGGCTTTGATTCTAAATTGCCTGTTGCCGTAATACGTCCTATTTTTTCAGAAATAGATGACACATACACTAATATTTTATTTGTTATCGTAAAAGGCGGTTGATAGCCTCCCATAAAAAACACCTCCATGGTTATCCTGCATATTATCTTACGCACTTTCTTCCCAGATTAACTTATCCTACGTATTATCCTGCATACTTTCCTCCCAGATTAAACTATCCTACGTATTATCCTGCGTACTTTCCTCCTAAATTATACCTATCTTACTGAAAAACTTCAATTCATATATACAGAAAAAGCAATATTTTTACCTGATTCCATGTAAAAATATTGCTTTTTGTTGTCCTGATTTCTGTACATCTTACAGCAGCGGCGCAAATAATCGCAGAATACACTGCCCAATTCTCAATGCAGTTGAACGATGGCTTCGATATTGCTCTGTCACCTCATGACATTCCTCAAAAATATGGTCGAAGTCCGCCTTCACACCCGCAACAGCGTCCTTATGATAAAAAGCTGCCGCATTTTCAAAGTGATGATATAAACTTCTGTAATCGAGATTGATGGTACCCACAACCGCTGCCTTATCATCCGATACGCACTGCTTGGCATGGCAAAATCCCGGCGTATACTCAAAAATCCGCACACCCTTTTTTACCAGTCTGTTGTAATAAGAACGTGTTGCCTGATAAACAAACTTCTTGTCCGGAATGCCTGGTGTGATTATCCGCACATCCACCCCTCTTCTGGCCGCCAAAGTAAAAGCCTTTTTCATTTCATCACTGATCAGCAGATACGGTGTAATAAAATACACATATTCCTGTGCACTGTTCAAAATATTCATATACACATTTTCCCCGGTATGCTCATCGTCCAACGGGTTATCCGCGTAAGGCTGCACATAGCCTGTCTGCTTCGCTGTATATGTAATCTCCGGAAAATATGCCGCATAATCCATGTCCGTCTTCTTAATGGCATTCCACATCTCAAGGAACATGACTGTAAGACTCCGTACAGCATCCCCCTCCATCCGCACACCGGTATCTTTCCAAAGGCCATAAGGATGAGTAATATTGAAATATTCATCCGCCAGATTGTAGCCGCCGGTAAAACCAACCTGTCCATCAATAACCGTAATCTTTCTGTGATCCCTGTTATTCATAAACATATTGACGAAAGGCACAATCTTATTGAAAATTCGGCACTGAATACCGTGGCTTTCCATCTGTTTGACAAAATCCGTATTGATAAAGCCCATGCTGCCAACATCATCATAAATCAGACGGATTTCCACACCTTCCTTTGCCTTCTCAAAGAGAATACTTTTCATGCCCGCAAAGGACTGCGCATCCTCAATGGCATGGTATTCCATAAAGATAAATTTCTTCGCCTGCTTCAATGCTTCCTTCTGAGCTTCAAAGCCATCAACCGCTTCAGGATAAAATTCCAGATCCGTGTTGTCATACACCGGATACCCCGCCGAATGACTGATATAATGCGCCATATTAGCTGTCTGCCTGTCCTCATCCGACATTTTCTGCAAAATATCTTCTTTATCCGGCAATAGAGGCGTCAATTCTGACTGCAATGCCTGAAAATGTTTGCGGATACCGATATTCACCCCGGAATGCCCGCATAACAGGTAAATGCCGACACCGGCCACCGGAAATGCCATGATCAAAATCATCCAGGGCATCTTCATGGCGGAATTCATATCCCTGCCATATATTTTAATAACCACAATCAATGCAATCGCACTGGATGCCAATGAAATTCCAGTGGAATACTTATTGAGCCTGACAAACAATTCAATAAGCCAGACAACCTGTATCAATATCAGCAGCGCAGTAATAAAAATACGGCCGATACTATTTTTTACAGCACCCTTTTGTTCTTCTCTCAATTTATCTCTTCTTTCTTATAAAAACTCCACGCTGCCGTCTTCAATGTGATACATGGCGCCAACGACTCTCAACCCTTCCTGTTCCTCAATCTGCTGGATATCCAGACTGTGTTCAATCAAAGCCACACTGCGTTTCACATTCAGACAGCAAGCTTTGTAATCATCGGTTTCATCACCAATCGCCAGCTTGATCTCATCTGTAATAAACTTAATATACCCTTCCGGATCACTGTTGATGGCTGCATCAACCGCACCGCAATGAGTATGCCCCAGCACAACAACCACAGGGCTTCCCAGATGTCCGGCTGCATACTCAATGCTGCCCAGCTGATGGTCATCAATGACATTGCCTGCCACACGGATCACAAAGAGTTCGCCCAGACCCGCCGAAAAAATCGTCTCCGGAATCACTCTGGAATCCGAACAAGTCACAATAATCGCATGTGGATGCTGACCGTGCTCATAAGTAAACTTGCGCAAGGCCGATGACACATTGCCACTGTTACTGTTCATCAGCAAATACCGCGTGTTGCCTGACTTTAACTTCTCAATCGCCTCATCGGCTGTCATAATCATATGATGGATCATCGCTAAAACCTCCTGTTTATCATCGGGGCTGCTCTGGCCCCTTAGCTTTCTTATGAACCGTCGTATCTAACTTTTATAGTATATCTTAGCATTATTGGAGATTCAGCTCAACCCAAAAGTACCTGCGAAGACGACATTTTTACCATATTGTTGCCAGAATGTCCAGTCATTAAAACCCCTGCCTTTATTTCCGACTCTTCATCCCTCCTGCGCCTGCCGTGCAGATGATAGTTATTTCTACACATAAAAATGGCGGAGACTCTTTTCCCTTCTCTATTCCGCTCTGCCTGTGACTTACCTCTGAAAACGTTTCGCGATAAGCGTGTTTTCAGAGGTAAGTCACAGGCAGAGTGGATTCAGGGTACTTGAAGTCTCCGCCTATATGGTTTTATGGAAGTAAATAACTATAATCTGCACAAACAGCTTCGATGACTTTCAGCAGGCCGAATGGCACGCTGCTTTCCTGTCCTTTTGTCCAGGTTGTTTCTTTTCCGAAGAAACGAATCTTCGCTGTAACTGCTTCTTTGTCGATAACGGCAAATCCATCGTTCTTGCTGTCAGCCATATCGGCTTCTTTGGCAAATAAAGTGAATTTGTCAAGGTATGGTGCACTTGCGTATGGGCAGAAGCTCTTGCAGTTGCCGCATTCGTTGCACATGTAGTCTACGTGGATGACCTGTGCTTTTGCCATACCAGGTACCTTGATTGAGATGTTGGCTCTGTTCGGGCATACATCTACACAGTTTTCGCATACGGTTGAACAGCCAAGGCAGCGTTCGGATTCCGGTTTATCACCCGGTTCAGCCAGAATACCCTTCTTCGCATAGATGGAAGCCGGATCTGCTGCGATGTCGCAGCTGCCTGAGATTTCACGGCCGCAGATAGCTTCTGCTGCTGTGATGGCCTGAGCCATTGCTTTGACAACGATAGATGGGCCATACAGACCATCACCGATGACATATACATTTTCTACACTGGATTCCAGAGTCGGGCTGACTTTCACGCGGCCTCTGTCATCTACCTGAAGACCATTCGCTTCATAGAAATCTGTCGGCACTTTTTCACCAACAGCTGCGATCACGCGGTCTGCAGGTACAGCCACTGTTTCATCCGTCTCAACAATGCCTGCACGACCGGATGCATCCAGTTCACCAAGCTTCATGACACGGCAGATCAACTGACCATTTTCCAGTTTCTCAGGTGCCAACAGTTCTCTGAACTCTACACCATCTTCTACAGCCAGCACTAATTCATGTTCATCAGCAGGCATGTAGCGTTTTGTTCTTCTATAAACAAGATACACATGCTCAACACCATCACAGCGTTTTGCTGCACGAGCTGTATCCATCGCTGTATTGCCGCCGCCGATGACAACCACATTCCTGCCGATGGCCATCTTGCCATTTGTGCGATTGTAATCTTCAAGGAATGCCAGTGCATTCTGCGCTTCACCGCCCTCAAGCTTGAGTTCACCGCGTTTGTAAGCACCAACAGCAAGAATTACGCTGTCATATTCTTTCTTCAAAGCATCTACAGCAGGTGCTTCTGTGTTATATAAAACTTTCACGCCTAATTTTTCAAGTAAAGCAGCATCCTTTGCAATGACACTGTCATCAATTCGGAAGTTAGGAATGATAGCGCTGACAACACCGCCAAGGCGTTCACGTTTTTCATAAATTGTTACCTTTGCACCAAGTCTTGCCAGATAGTAAGCTGCTGCCATACCTGCAGGGCCACCGCCCACAACAGCAACACTGCCGCTGTAATCACCAGTTACAGATACGCTGTCTATAATAGCATCCATAGCCTGCTCAGCACATTCCAGTTTTGTATTTCTGATCTGTACGGATTTCTCATAGAAATTACGTGTACAATAACCCTGACAAGGATGTGAACAGATGGTACCAGTCATAAATGGCAGTGCATTTCTGTTCAGAATCACTTTCAGTGCTTCTTCATATTTGCCCTCACCGGCTAATGCAACATAAGTCGGGATTTCCTGATGAATCGGGCATCCATCTTGACAAGGTGCTGTATAGCAGTCAAGCAGCGGAACTGTCTCATTAGATTTTCTTGATGCAGGCAATTTGGCCGGTTTCACATGATGCGCATCTGTAATGGCATCTTCTGCCAATTTATTCAGTGCCGCCACATCGATGCCCTTGAATTCGCCGACGCCCATTGCCTCAAGAGAATCTGCCATCTGCTGTAATCTCTGGTAGCCGCCCGGTTTCAGAATCGTTGTTGCAACTGTTACAGGCCAGATACCGCATCCGACGATTCTGTCAATATTGAAAGCATCTGCACCGCCTGAATAGGAGATACGCAGTTTGCCGTCAAATTCACGTGACAGTTTTGCTGCCAGTGAAATGGACAGCGGATACAGGGATTTACCTGACATGTACATTTCTTCACTTGGAAGTTCGCCTGCCTTAACATCTACAGGGAATGTATTTGTAATCTTCACACCAAATTCCAGACCCATTTCGCCGGATAATTTGATCAGTCGCTGCAGCATCGGAACGGCATCCACATACTGAAGATCATCTTCAAAATGGAAACGGCCGAATGCAATATAATCATAACCCATCTTGTCCAGTGTTTCTCTGGCAAATTCATAGCCAAGAAGTGTTGGGTTACATTTGATAAATGTATTGAGTTTCTTTTCTGTCAAAAGATAGGTTGCAATACGTTCGATTTCCTGCGGAGGACAGCCATGCAGTGTGGAAAGTGTAACGGAATTACAGATATCCGGTCTGATAGCTTCAATATCTTCTGCTGTCACATGTTTGAACTTGCTTACATGATCCAGCAGATACTGCTTACAGACTTTGAAGGTTTCTGTATCAGCTGCATTCTTCATACTTTCAATGAATGTGTTAACTTTCTCAGACTTGATACCCTCCAGATCATAACCGACACTGATATTGAACTGGAAACCATCCATACTGCCGAGGCCGTATTCCTTTGCCATAAAGGAAAGCAGGAACCATGCCTTAATGTATTCATCCTGTGCCTGAGGAACATAAAGCTCTGTAGACCACTCACAGTTGTAAGCTTCGTCATCCGCTTTGATACATGGCTTGTTGACACATGCTGCCAGTTCATCACCATCCATGATCTGAACGGTTTTCAGTTCGAAGAAACGGCTGCCGGCATAATAAGAAGCCGCAATATTCTGAGCTAACTGGCTGTTAGGGCCGGCTGCAGGACCAATCGGAGTCTCAAGGTCTCTGCCAAAAATTGTCAGCGCTTCTTCAGGCGCTTTATAGGCACGATGAAGCCCAAAAAGCGTACCATGATTCTCTAATTCTTCAGTTACCCAATTCATTAACTGGTCAAAAGACATACCTGTCATTCTATCACTCATGAGAAAACCTCCTGTATTCTCTTTCAATCTCTATTTTTTAATTCTATCTTCCCTTTAAATCTCTATTTCTTTTAAATCCGCGGCATCTGCCGGAACAGATGCCGCTCCTGTCCCCAATCTAATTAACCGTTGATGCTGTGCCACAGCTTTGCAGATTCCTCTCTGCATTTTGCCATTGCTTCTTCAACGTCAATCACTTTAATCTCACGGTCTTTCATCAATACACGGCCGTTGGCAACCGTTGTCACAACGTCTCTGCCTGTCATGCCAAACAGAATATGACCGTTGATATTGGATGCATCCAGCTGTGTTGGTGGGTTGTAATCCACAACAATGACATCACCGGCTGCGCCCTCTTTCAGAACACCAAGCGGTGTCTTAAAGTAACGGTTTGCAATGGCTGCATTGTTCTCAAACAGCATCTTCGGAACTTCTCCCCATGCCGCATTGGCGTCGCAAAGATGATGTTTGTGCAGTACATTGGCCACCTTATAAGATTCGATCATATCATGTGTATAACCGTCTGTACCAAGACCTGTCAGGATACCTCTGTGAACCAGCTCCATGGTTGGCGGGCATCCGCAGGCATTGCCCATGTTGGATTCCGGATTATGTACCACCATTGTGTTGGTATCTTTGATCAGATCCATTTCATGAGGGTTAATATAAATACAATGACCCAGCAGCGTCTTCTCACCGAGAATGTTGAAATCCATCAGTCTGTCCACGATACGTTTGCCATATTTCTTCAGACAATCATGCAGATCTTCAATGCCTTCTGCCACATGGATATGATAGCCGACTTCATCCGGTTTGTTCGCAGCTGCCAGTTCCATGGTTGCATCGGAAATTGTAAACTGTGCATGCATACCCATCATACCGGCGATCATATCTGTATCATCTTTCAGTGCATAACGGATAAATTCCGCATTCTCCATAACAGATTCTCTGGCTTTATCCATACCATCACGATCAGAAATCTCATAACAGAGGCAGGCACGAACACCTAATTCCTTAGCCACATCAGCGATTGTAAATAAGCTGCCGCCAATCTGTCCAAAACTTGCATGGTGGTCAAAAACCGTCGTCACACCATTGCGAATACAGGAAATCAATGTTTCAACCGCACTGTATTTCGTCTGTTCCAGTGTCAGATGGCGGTCGATCGTCCACCATTGACCATCCAGAATATCCAGAAATCCCTTCGGATTATACCCCTTAATACTTAATCCTCTGGCCATTGCACTGTAAATGTGCTCATGCGTATTGATAAATGCCGGCATGATCACGCCGCCCTTTGCATCAATGAATTCTGCATCCCCATACTGTTTCTTTATAGCCTCTGTTTCCCCCACAGCAGCGATCTTTGTCCCCTCAATCGCAACAGCACCATTTTCAACAAAGGGCATCTCATCATTTCTTGTAAATAACTTACCATTACCAATAACCAGCATCATTCCTGCCTCCTTCTTTAAAACTTAAATAAAATGTTTATTTACCTTATATCATGATTCGCACCTTTGGTGCTTGACGCTGCATACGCAGCTATCATGATCGCCATTCGCCGCTCGCGATGAACAAGCATTGCTTGCTCCCGCTCGCTAACGCTCATTATATTATATACATAAATCTTACTCGGCTTTTTCTTCCACAGGTTCAACTGCACTGCCCTTCGGCTTTGGAAGAAGCAGATTCAGCACAACAGCTGTAATCATCGCCAATACAACCGGTGATTTACCAAAAATAGTTGTTACCCAAGCTGGGAATGTTGCTAATGCTGCATTCGCCTGTGTCACACCCATACCAAGGGCAATTGCCAGACCGACAATTGTTGTATTGCGGAAATCCAATGGCTGAGTTGTGATGAGCTTGATACCTGTCATTGTGATGGATGCGAATACAGAAATTGTTGCACCGCCCAATACACAATAAGGGATCGTTGTCAAAACTGCTGAGAATACAGGCACCAGACCTGCAACAAGCAGAATCACTGCCGCAATACGGAATACCTTTCTTGCTACAACCTTCGTAGAGGCTACAATACCTACATTCTGACTGTAGGTTGCTGTCGGCAGACCGCCAAAAATCGCACCCACAACATTGCTGATACCATAAGCCACAATACCGCCCTTTAACTCTTCATCCGTCGGCATTCTGTCCATACCGCCTGTTGTGGTAGCTGAGAAGTCACCGATCGCCTGAATCGCATTAATCGCAAACAGCATACCGATGGCAACACATGAAGACGGCTCAAACTTAATGCCAAAATGCAGCGGCTGAGGAATACTAATCAGTGATGCACCGGTTACAGATGAGAAATCCACCATTCCGAAGAAAATGGAGATAATGTAACCAATGATAATACCTATTAATATAGAAGCAAGCTTGAAAATACCTTTGCCGTAATGGTTCAGGTATGTAACGATACATAATACAATAATTGCTACCAGCCAGTTCTGCCATGCACCGTAATGCTCATTGGATGTACCACCGGCCATATAGTTGATGGCTGTCGGATACAATGAAAGACCAATGGCAAATACAACCGTACCTGTGATCAGCGGTGGGAAGAACTTCCTGATCTGTTTAATAAACAGACCAACCAATAAAGCAACAATACCGCCGACTATCTGTGCCCCCAGTATGGTCGCCACATCATACTGAGTCGCTATAGCCTGCATCGTTGGAACATACGCAAAACTGATACCCATAATCATTGGCAATCCCGAACCGATAGCATACGCTCTGCCATGGAACAACGGATAAAGCTGAAGCAATGTGGTCAATGCTGAAACAAACAACGCTGCCTGGATCAAAATAACTGAATCAGAATCGGAAAGACCTGCCGCATTGGCTACAATGATCGCCGGTGTAACACATCCTACTATCATAGCAGCTACATGCTGCAATGACAATGGAAATGCCTGTAAAAATGAGGGCTTACCCTCCATGTTAAATAAGTCATCAGCTGAAAGCCTTCTGCCTTTCTTCCGTCCAAGATCTTCTTTGCTATTCATCTTGTGACACCTACCTCCCTAAAAGTCTATACTTTTATGTATTTTCCTTTTTATCGTGTGCATATGATAAGGATATCATTCATAACCTCCGAACAGATGCCAGACTCTGTCGGGTTGTTTTGACATTTGATTAACAAATAGGGAGACTTCCACTCATTTGCTACACAATAACAAAAATATTTCCCTCCCTCATGGATGCGCATTTATTCAAGTTCACCAAAAGAAATATTCTCTGATTGTCATTTTAACATTATATTAGACAAAACACAAGCACTTTCTAAAAAATTTTTTTGATTCCTAAAAATTTTTTGATTTTCCTCTTGCAATTTTCAAATTATCTGTTATGATGATTACAGGGAGACAAAATGAGACTTATAAAGCATAGTTTTATGGAGGTTCAGCAATGGCTAACAAAGCAGATAATCAAATCAAATGGGTATTAAACAAGATGCCGAAGAGTGACGACCAGCAGGTTGCTAACATGTCTTTGGAAGAGATGTCGAAAGCAAATAATTTCCACAAGAGCTTTCCTCAGTATTCAGTTACACCTCTTACAGGACTTCCGCATCTGGCCGAATATCTCGGACTTAAGAAACTTTATGTAAAGGATGAATCCTATCGATTCGGTCTGAATGCTTTCAAGGTTCTCGGCGGTTCTTATGCAATCGCACGATACATGGCACAGCAGCTCGGCAAGGATGTCAGCGAAGTTCCTTATGATGTATTAACTTCTGAGAAACTCAAGGAAGACTTCGGTCAGGCAACATTCTTCACAGCAACAGACGGTAATCACGGCCGCGGCGTTGCATGGGCAGCGAATAAGCTTGGACAGAAATGCGTAGTCAGAATGCCGAAGGGCACAACTCAGACTCGTTTAAATAATATTGCAAAAGAAAATGCAACAGTAACAATTGAGAATCTTAACTACGATGAATGTGTTCGTATGGCTGCGAAGGAAGCTGCCGAGACAGAACACGGCATCATGGTTCAGGATACAGCCTGGGAAGGTTATGAAGAAATTCCTACATGGATCATGCAGGGTTACGGCACACTCGCACTTGAAGCTGATCATCAGTTAGAAGAAGACAACTGCCGTCCAACACATATCTTCATTCAGGCAGGCGTTGGCTCACTGGCCGGTGCAGTTGTTGGTTACTTCGCTAACCGCTTCAAAGAAAACCCACCGATCATGACAGTTGTAGAAGCCAAAGCTGCTGACTGCCTCTACCGCTCTGCTTCAAAGGGTGACGGCAGCCGCGTTGATGTAACAGGCGATATGCTCACAATCATGGCTGGTCTTGCCTGCGGCGAACCAAACACTGTATCATGGGATATCCTTCGCAATCATGCAGATGCATTCGTATCTTGTCCTGATTGGGTAAGTGCCAACGGTACACGTATTTACAGCTCACCAATGAAAGGTGACGAAAGAGTTATCTCCGGTGAATCCGGTTCCGTTACAATGGGTCTGGTTGCAGCGATCATGACAAAACCTGAATTAAAGGAACTCAAGGAAGCACTGAAACTGGATGAGAATTCTCAGGTACTTCTTGTTTCTTCTGAAGGCGATACAGATCCTGACCGTTATCGTGAAATCGTATGGGAAGGCTTATGCGGCACAGACAAAGAACCATTTGCTGATCTTCAGGAAAACTAAGCATTCGTTTTAACTGCCTTTGACAGTTATTACATATAAATAGAGAAACAATTTTGTAGCGTTACAATATATAAACATTATGGAGGGTAAAAAAATGTTAGACTTTAACAAAATCAAAGAAGTAGCACAGGGCTATCAGGCTGATATGACAGCTTTCTTACGTGCCATCGTTAAGAATCCTGGCGAAAGCTGTGATGAAAAGGCTCATGTAGAGACAATTGCTGCTGAGATGAAGAAACTGGACTTCGACGAAGTTGTCATCGATCCACAGGGCAACGTCATCGGTTACATGGGTACAGGCGACAAGATCATCGCTTTCGACGGTCATATCGATACAGTAGGTATCGGTAACATCAACAACTGGACATTCGATCCATATGATGGTTATGAGAACGAAACAGAAATCGGTGGCCGTGGTGTATCTGACCAGTGCGGCGGTGTTGTATCAGCTGTTTACGGCGCTAAGATCATGAAAGATTACAACCTGATTCCGGAAGGTTACAAGATCATGGTTGTTGGTTCTGTTCAGGAAGAAGACTGTGATGGCCTTTGCTGGCAGTACATCATCAACGAAGACAAGGTTCGTCCTGAATTCGTAGTATCTACAGAGCCTACAGACGGCGGTATCTACAGAGGTCAGCGCGGACGTATGGAAATCCGTATCGACGTTAAGGGTGTTTCCTGTCATGGTTCTGCTCCAGAACGTGGCGACAACGCAATCTACAAGATGGCTGATATCCTTCAGGATGTTCGTGCACTGAATGAAAATGATGATGCAGACGAAACAGAAATCAAAGGTCTTGTTAAGATGCTGAATCCTAAATACAACCCTGACTGGGAAGAAGCTCGCTTCCTTGGCCGCGGTACAGTTACAACATCTCAGATCTTCTACACATCCCCAAGCCGTTGTGCAGTTGCTGACTCCTGTGCAGTATCTCTTGACCGTCGTATGACATTCGGCGAAACATGGGAAAGCTGTCTGGAAGAAATCCGCAACCTGCCTAGCGTAAAGAAATACGGTGATGACGTTGTTGTTTCCATGTACAACTATGACCGTCCATCCTACACAGGCTGTGTATATGAAATCGAATGCTACTTCCCAACATGGGCGATTCCAAAGGATCACAAGGTTACAAAAGCACTTGAAGCTGCTTACCATGGTCTTTACGGCGATAAGAGAATCGGTGCTGCTGACACACTTGAAATGCGTCAGGCTCGCCCACTGACAGATAAGTGGACATTCTCCACAAACGGTGTTTCTATCATGGGTAGAAACGGTATCCCATGTATCGGTTTTGGACCAGGTGCAGAAGCTCAGGCTCACGCTCCTAACGAAATGACATGGAAACAGGATCTGGTTACATGTGCTGCTGTTTACGCTGCTCTGCCAATGTCCTATTGCGAATAATTTCAAAAAAGACTATACTATAAAAGTTAACGTATTATAAATCAATAAAACTTCCGTGCATCGGACAACTTTTAACCGGTGCACGGCACTTAATCAAACGGAGGATTATTATAATGGATGCTAAATTACAGGCTTATATCGACAAATTAAACGCACTTAACTTCAAAGAAATGTACAATGGTGACTTCTTCCTGACATGGGAAAAGACAGACGACGAACTTGAAGCTGTTTTCACAGTTGCTGATGCGCTTCGTTACATGAGAGAGAACAACATCTCCACAAAGGTATTCGAAAGTGGTCTTGGTATTTCTTTATTCCGTGATAACTCTACACGTACACGTTTCTCCTTTGCTTCCGCATGTAACCTTCTTGGTCTTGAAGTTCAGGATCTGGATGAAGGCAAATCTCAGGTTGCTCACGGCGAAACAGTTCGTGAAACAGCTAACATGATCTCCTTCATGGCTGACGTTATCGGTATCCGTGATGATATGTACATCGGCAAAGGCAACAAATACATGCATGAAGTTGTTGACGCTGTAACACAGGGCAACAAAGACGGTATCCTTGAGCAGAAACCTACTCTGGTTAACCTTCAGTGCGATATCGACCATCCTACACAGGCTATGGCTGATATGCTTCACATCATCCATGAATTTGGCGGTGTTGAAAACCTTAAAGGCAAAAAGATCGCTATGTCCTGGGCTTACTCTCCATCTTATGGCAAACCTCTCTCCGTTCCTCAGGGTATCATCGGTCTGATGACTCGTTTCGGTATGGACGTTGTACTTGCTCATCCGGAAGGCTATGAAGTATTCCCAGAAGTTGAAGCTGTTGCAGCTGAAAACGCTAAGAAATCCGGCGGTTCCTTCACAAAGACAAACAACATGGCAGAAGCATTCAAAGATGCTGATATCGTATATCCAAAGAGCTGGGCTCCTTTCGCTGCTATGGAAAAGCGTACAGAACTCTACGGCAACGGCGATACAGAAGGTATCAAAGCTCTTGAAAAAGAACTCCTTGCTCAGAACGCAGAGCACAAAGACTGGGCTTGTACAGAAGAACTTATGGCTACAACAAAGAACGGCAAAGCACTTTACCTGCACTGCCTGCCAGCTGACATCACAGGCGTAAGCTGTGAAGAAGGTGAAGTTGATGCTTCCGTATTCGATCGTTACAGAGATCCTCTTTACAAAGAAGCAAGCTACAAACCATACATCATCGCAGCTATGATCTTCCTTGCTAAATTCGAAAATCCACAGGAAATCCTGAAGAAACTCGAAGAAAGATCTATGCCTAGAATCTTCAAATAAGATTAAATTTAACTTAACAACTTAACATATAAGGCGGGGATTCACCTCCGCCTTATATAAATCGCAAAAACCGTTATTTTGTTTATTTTGGGGGAAATATTTAGAATGAATAAGAAGAAAAGAATCGTTATCGCACTTGGCGGCAATGCACTGGGGAATACACTGCCGGAGCAGATGGCAGCTGTAAAAGTAACTTCCAAAGCTATTGTAGATTTAATCGAAGAAGGCTGTGAAGTTGTTGTTACACACGGCAATGGCCCACAGGTTGGTATGATCAACAATGCGATGATCGCACTGACACATGAAGATGCACAGCAGCCAAACACACCGTTATCTGTCTGTGTTGCCATGAGCCAGGCTTACATCGGATACGACCTTCAGAACGCACTGCGTGAAGAGCTGTTCAACCGCGGTATCACAGATATCCCTGTTGCAACAATGATCACACAGGTTCGTGTCAACGAAGACGATCCTGCTTTCAACAATCCATCCAAACCGATCGGCAAGTTCTTCAACGAAGAACAGGCGAAGATGATGGAAGAAAAATACGGCTACATCATGAAGGAAGACGCCGGCAGAGGCTACCGCCGTGTCGTTGCTTCTCCAAAACCGGCAGAAATCATTGAAATCGGCACTATCCGTACAATGGTTGAATCCGGAGACCTGGTTATCGCCTGCGGCGGCGGCGGTATTCCTGTTACCCGTCAGGGCAACCACTTAAAGGGCGCCAGCGCAGTTATCGACAAAGACTTCGCAAGCTGTCTTCTGGCTCAGGAACTGGATGCAGACTTCCTCATCATTCTCACAGCTGTTGAAAAGGTTGCCATCAACTTCGGCAAACCAAACGAACAGTGGCTTGAGGATCTGACAGTTGAAGAAGCTAAGAAGTACATGGAAGAAGGTCATTTCGCACCTGGTTCCATGCTTCCAAAAGTACAGGCAGCCGTTGACTTCGCTTCCTCCAAGGAAGGCCGTACAGCTCTGATCACACTTCTTGAGAAATCCAAAGACGGTATCCAGGGCAAAACAGGAACAAGATTCCATCTGTAAAAACCAACTCCAAGTCGAACATTCGTGAGACTTGTCAAGCATATTTTGCTTAATAAATTCCTACCTTATTATTAAGAACAGGCGTATGAACCTTCTCACATCACATTATTCATACGCCTGTTTTATTTGATTTATTATTTTTTATTGTGCTGTTTCTTATCTTAATTTTCTTACACTATCCAAAATATCACTGTAATATGCCACTTTTTATCTCAAATACCTCATCACATAATATCTCAATATCCTCCCTGTTATGGCTTGTAATAAGAATACATCGCCCCGGCTGTTTGTATTGCAGCAAAAGCTGCCTAATTTCCTCAACTCCTTTTTCATCTAATGCATTCATCGGTTCATCCAAAACTAGAATATCCGGATTTTCCATCATTGCTTGAGCAATTCCCAGTCTCTGCTTCATCCCCATGGAGTACTTTCCTACCCATTTCCTACTGTCCGAGTCTAACCCAACTTGACGTATTGCATCCTTTACCTGAGTGTCATTAATCTTATTTCTAATGCGCGCCAGATAATGTAAATTTTCAAACCCACTTTGATACCAGATAAATCCAGGGGTTTCGATAAGAGCTCCTAGATTCTCCGGAAAATCTATATCTTTTCCAAGTTCTTTACCGTCTATCAGTATTTTCCCGCTATCCGCTATTACGTACCCACAAATAATCTTAAATAAGACCGATTTTCCAGAACCATTTCTGCCAACAAAACCGTAAATTTTATTGTCACCTAATGTCAAACAAATATCTTTTAATACTCTTTCCTCTTTAAAAGACTTATTCACTCCTATCAGTTCTATTCTTTTCATGGTTCAAACTCCTTTTCAGTAACTTCTTATTCAAAAAAATCACCGCATTTAATACTATAATAAAAACAACCGACAACACAATAGATTTACCTACACCAAATCCTTTATTCGGATCTATCTGGTTACTTGCACTATACATGCCCCAAACAAATGGACAGTACTTCGGGCAAAACCACTTTTGTGCTGAAACATAAATACTTAAAATTTATAACTTCAAAATGCAAGTAAAAGAAGCCAACATATTATCAATGATAATTCTTAATCATTTCCCTCACCCACTGAATACCTAAAATCTGCATATTTTAATATTTGGGGACCAATAAACAAAATACCGATATAACACAGCAAAAAGAAGGCATACGAAAACAATAAATCAAGCTTCGTTTCAAAATGCCAAAGATAGCTACAGTTTTTCAGCAATGACCATCTTGTAATCTTGTATGAAACATTTAAATTCATCAAAATTATGCCACCGACATGCACAGCTGCTGCCGCAATGGTTCCAATTGCCTTATTTACTCCAGCATTGAGTACATATAATAACATTCCAAGCACCAGACTATACAAAAGCATCAATAAAAACGTATGAAAAAGCGCTTTCCACGGCAAAGTACTTTCTATTAAAGCTTTGTCCGGTGCAACAAGATGCCATGTTATAATTGCTTTGTCCGACGGCCACAAAACGAATTGCTTCATTGCCACACTCCATTGATTCTGAATATAGCCATGAGGAATCGTATAAATACAGCTTGCCGCCAATGATAGTGCAAAATAGATAATCCCCTGCACTAAAACATACAAACACAACCCATCATACCAGTTTCCTCTTGAGGTACGGTATATTGTCAAAAGTGATCTTGAATCTACAAAAGGAGCATCTGCCACAACAAGAATAAATCCAGCCAGCATAATTGTAATATCAGCAAGGCTTCTAAAATTCATCAGCCATGGTTCAAATATTTGAATTGGATGATTTGACGCATATCCTCCATACAAATACGCTGTCTTTAATGCCGCCATTACTCCAATCAAATAACCCATCAAAACTCTTTTCGACATCAAAGCCGCACGCAGCTGCCCCGCTAAAACAAATATTATTTGACGGAAATTGATATTCATCGCCGTCCCCTCCGTTTCATTAACGCCATATTCATAAAGCATAATATTGCAATATACCCAATATCTACTAAATACGGTATCAATACCGAAACTTCTCGGCCAAAATCGCTTCTGACAAGGTATACAGGATTCCATATTCCAACCGGAAATACCAACCACATTAATTCATAGGCTAAGAAGGGTAAAACATAAGCCACATATCGATTTTTAAAAATATTTGAAAATAACAGCGCCAACTCAGCCCACATTACGCCAAATAAAAATAGTAATATTGCTTTTAGTAACAACACAAAACGTCCGCCCCAAATATACATGTAAGGCTCCCACATCAATTGCGTAAATATGTGACCGTTCTCGCCCGGAATAACTTCTCGCCCAATCAAACAAATAACTGCAAAAATCATAATCCCGGGAATCATAATAGACACCCCACCTGATAATCCACTAAAAAATATCTTCCATTTTGCATATTTTTCTGTATTGATTCTTATCTGAATATACTTCAAATATCCACTGTTGCGTTCTTCTAAATAGCTAAATGCATATGGTACCCCCGGAAATATCCCTGCAAATATAATAAATGAAGAAATTGCAAAAGGAATTGTATACATTGTCAAAATATCATATGTAATGCTCGGTGTTTTATCGTTCACTGTTATAATGCCATATTCAAATAGACTTAAAAATAGGAGAATGAAGTTGACAGCAATCACAAACAGCATTCGAACATTTAATATTGCTCTTTTTAACATCATTTTTTTCATAACTAGTTATATCTTTCTTTATCCCATATAAACAACAGCACCATTTCTTGCATCTAATGCCAGTAATGTTATTCCTTTTTCGCCTAATTTACATTGAAAATACCATACCGGAAAAAAATGCATTGCCCCATCTTCGATTTCCGTCATATATCCCATTCGTATGGATTGTATTGTATAATCAAATCCCTTGTCTTCCACTATATAAGTGTGAATGTTTCCGTTTTTCACCCCCATATCAATGATTTGCATGATTTCATCAATAGATAATACGCTTGCCTCTTTAGCATCCTCTATCGTATATTGTTCTGATAGTGATAAACCATTAATCCCCGGTTCTGCTATTTGTATCGTATCGCCAATAGGCTCGCCACCTGCATCCAGCCAAGGACATCCATCTAAGGTTCTTAGCATTTTGATACTGCAGTACTTTTTTCCATTTGTAACCGTTAAATCTGTATTCTCAACTTCTGCCTCGATCCCTAATTTTGAATATAAATCTATACTGTTTTCTTCCATTTCCCTTACAAACTTTTGCTCTGATTCTGTCCAGTCAGATTGATTGCGCAATTCAAATCCGGCATTCACAAAATACGCATCTAATTTGTAATTACAATAAACCAAAGAATTATCTGATTTAGAAATTTCAATGTATGTATCATAATTCAAATCATTATAAGTCGCTCCACCGATATAACGCATATAGTCGCCCTGACTGTTCTTTTCTAAAATCATATCTGTCTCTGGACATAAAACATTTTTCAACATGGAAATATCCCATTCTTTACTTTGTATGACGCCTTCTTTTAATGATGTGTTGGGAATATCTACAATTGCGTTTATATCCAACATGCCATCTTCTCCTTCATTTTGAAAATGCTTTTCTATTTTTTGTCCATTGTCTTGCATGATTTCATTTAAGCTGTAAGCCCCTATCATTGTTTGCTCTGTTTCAACTTCCGGTGACGCACATCCTGTCAGCATTAAACCTGTCAATCCTAAAATTCCTATAATTTTTCTATTCACAATATCTATCCTCCCGCTTGCTGCAAAAGTACTCTGCCTATCTTAGTTTCCACACATCTCATACCTATTAGATGCATTTCCAGCACAAATCGTCACATATTTTTTTACATTTTACAACTTTTCATGCCATAAAATTATATGAATTCCAGCAAATTCTCCTGCTGCAAATCCTGCTAAAAAAAGATGTCAACACAAAAAACTGCTGTCTTATTAAAATCTCATCATACATCTGTAAATGCACTTTGAGTTCCAATAAAACAGCAGTCTCCTTATTTGCACTATTCAATTGTTATTTCAACTATGGTTTTATACACCTTATCTATCCCTGCAACAATCTCATATAGTCATCGAATAGGCTCTACATATACCACTTATTCCTCTGAGAAAGCAATTCCTTCGAAATATCCGCCTCACGGTCACTCTCTGCATCATAACCGTTGGTGTTTCTTCTGCCCAACACCAGCCACATAAAGAGAACATACAACGTCAGAAGTCCCAGAATCAGCCAGACAAAGAAATTATGCTTCGCTGCCTCAAAAGTCGGAACAAACAACACGGCCAATAAACACACCATATCCACAACTGTCAGTACCATTCGAATAATTTTGAAAGACTTCATATGCATCGCCTCCTTAGTTAATTTGCATTATATCCTTCTCCACCTTAATTATAGTGATTTTATCTTTCGTAAACAGGATTCCGCTTGCCTCATACTTCAAGTAAACTGTTTACTACTTTTTTATACATTTTCATTTCACTTTCGTTCTATATTTTATCTTATGTCCTCAAGTAATTCTTCTTCATCCATCAGATACTCACGCAGTATTCCTTTACAAGTTAAACTCCTTGAACAGTTGCTCCTGATAATCTCTGTCAGCAGCTGCTTTGGCGATATCTTCATTTCTATTTTGCTTTATCAACAACAAAATCAGCTGACTCATTCGCTCCTGCCCTTCCTGTCGGCCTTCCTGTCTGCCTTCTTGTCTGCCCTCTTCTCGCTCATCGCGCATCATCTCTTCTAACAGCATATACTTTCCCTCCCAGTCACGGTTTTGTTTTATGCGTTTTATCTGTTCCTGCAGTAATCTTACATAATCATCATTCGTTTCTGCTTCATCTGTATCCTGACCAACATATTTCAGAAAATTCACCAATTCCACCGGTACTTCCGATGGATTCGTTCCTTGTGTACTCAAGATAATTGTCTGATTACCATCCTTCAATAATTCATTTGTCTCACGAACTACATTGCGGATATTGTACCGATACAAACGACTATCAAATGGTGCAAAATCGCAGATAAAGATAACATATGTATCCGGCAATTTATCGTAACTTTCACCAGCCAACAGGGCATCCATGTCCATCTGAGCATGATAGTATCTGCTCCGTTTTGCCAGGGCACTCTCTGTCTTTACCTGCATCTCCACATTAAATCGGCGTTTTGTTCCAGCTTCTTCTGCCATAACATCTAATCTGACACCATGATATTCCGGATGATAACTGATGGTCTTCTCCGCTATAACATTTACTTCCAGAATATCCATTTCCAGCACTAATTCTAACAGATGGCGGCACTGCTCTGCATCCGACATCACTGCCGCAAACATAAATGCATCTTTAATCGTTAAATCTTGTAGTCTCTTTCTCATCTATTTCCTCCCACACAAACAAGCAAGAGGAATCCTGTAACTATATTATACTCTCCACGCTGACACGAAACAATAGAAATAATTGGCAAAGGCTCATTATTACTTCCTTTACAAATTCCACTTCCAACATTTAAAAATACGAAAGACCGCTACTTTATCAAATTCTCATGATACATATATAAATGAATCCTGGTTTTCAATAAAGTAGCAGTCTTTTCATCTGTGTTGTTCAATTATTTCTACATTACACCACTAAAATGTTCATGGCTTACTTATTTCTTATGCTGTTCAATCATATACTGTGTCATCGCTTCCACAAAACGAACTTCTTCATCTGTACACAACTTCAGATTATCTGTAATGTTCTTTGGTATATCATTGGCTTTCATTGAACCAAGCAATAAATAATCCGGTGTCACATCCAATACATCACATATCCTGATAAAAGATTCAAGACCGGGACGTTCAATCCCTCTTTCGATGGATGAAATATGATTGTTGGATATATCTATCCATTCCGCCAACTCCATCTGTTTCATTCCCAGGCTTACCCTTCTCGCCTTGATTCTTTTCCCCATTTCTACAAATCGTTCATTCTCATTCTTCATTCGAATCACCTCTGCATTCATCATAACAAATTTCGACAGTTACGTTTACAATGCTATACAGAAGTGTTCTGTTATACATCGGTTTTGTAATATATTTTTTCTTTTTCACATGATTTTGAATATTTTACATAATTTTTTTAAGCTACCCATGAACATTTATCCAATATTAATCTTCCGCTGCTGCTTCTTTCTCCTCCAGAAATGCCACCAATTCTTCCATTCCTTCACCCGTCATCGGGCTGACTTTGAAAATCGGATTCGCTCCGGCCAATTGAAGCAGCTCAACTGCATCTGCAATCTGTTTTGGTGTCGCGATGTCGATTTTTGTCACAACACCGGCTACAGGCAATGTAAAAGCGCTGGATTGTCCCGGAGAAAAAAAGAACTGGTCTCTGCTGGCATCCTGCACAAAAACAACCTGATCTGTTTCTGTAGCTGTTACCATCAGCGACCGCAGATAACCGCGATTCTCAAGATATTCCCCCGGCGTATCAATGGTCGTATTATAAACCTCCAGCGCCTGTGTCTTTTTGTATTTAATTTCCATGTGGTTCAGATACTGGCAAATCGTCGTTTTGCCGCAGGCCACATTGCCGATTAAAATAATTTTCTTCATACCCTCACCTGATTTACGACTTCGTAATCACTGTCGGCGCAAAATGCAGTGTATTCTCAAGAACATTTAATACATCTTTCACCGCTGCCTCCACATCAGCCACCGTTCCGTTGATAATCAGAGAACCGTTGAAACGGTCCACAAATACAACTTCCACATTAGCAGCCTTCATCGCCACATCGGCACCGATAATCGCACCTTCACTGGGTGTGATCGTCATAATACCAAGAGCCCCGGTATAATCACCGATAACACCTAACTTCTTATATAAACTGCTGTCAGGATTCGCAATCACATGCGCCAGCGTCACCTGTTTACCAGGCACAAACTCCTGAATAATTCTTTGTTTTTCCTGTTCCATTTTATACCTCTTTCGGACGTTGTGAGCAATGAATCTCGTATGTATTACAAACTGTAACATCCAAAACTGCTATCCGCAGACCACAACTCATTCTACCAACAGATTCTCTTTTATAAGGGTGTATTCGCCACTCAATACACCTGGATACACGGCTTATGGCACATATACTTTCTGTACATATTCTGCACTGTGGAAATGAGACCCAAATCGTGGAAGCCTTTGCTGAACACGATTTTGTTCGGGGCTCATCGGAACGTCCTTGTGCAGTGATGTACAAAAAGTATATGATGCCATAAGCTGTGTTCTCAGCCTCCTGAACAGCCATGGCCCCCTATAAAAGCGAATCGAAAATTTCTTTGCGCGGATTTGGAATCACCACGTGTGATACTTCCATTCCTTCTGCGTTCTCCGTATGAATACCGCATTCGATAGCTTCTCGAACTGCCGCGACTTCTCCCGTCAGTACGACAAAGGATTTGCCACCGATGCCTGTTCCCAGACGGACATCGATCAAATCCACGTCAGCGGCTTTGACTGCTGCATCAGCCGCATAAACAGAGGCGGTCACACTGAAAAATTCCATAACACCGATAGCTCCCGGCGTTCCCGGTTCTGCTGCCAGATTAATGGCTTTGATGACCTGCGGATGCACTCTCGGGATGACACAACTGTCCACGGTATGATTGCCGCCGATGGCTGCACCTGCATCCAGTGATGCTTTGACCGCTGCCACTTCCCCGGTAAAGAGAATGTAGTATTTACCCGGGCATCCGGCTTTGGCAAAAATCAAATCCACCTCAGCTGTTTTCAAAATGAGGTCGGCAGCTTCCACGCCTTTAGCAATACTATTCAACTCCAAAAATCCTATTGTTTCTAACATCTGCCTACACCTCTGTTATTGTAATGGCATTTCCCGTCAAATGCGCAGTTCCTGAAATACTGGCATGGAGATTTGCACCTAATTTGCCCTCCGGACAGGCTGCAATGAGCTGTCCTTTTTCAACATGTGCACCGTCTGAAATCACAGGTTCAGCCGGCACGCCGATATTCATCTTCAATGGCAGAACAACTTTTTCCGCTGTTCCTTCTTTGAAAATATGACCATCAATAGGATAATAAGCGCCAACACCTGCTCTGGCCGCAATCCGCTTCGTCGGCACCTTGCGGTATGGCCGGTTGGCATCCGCCTCCCAGGTATCTCCTTCTCTGCTGTAGCGGATACCTGCCTGAGCCAGTTCACCTTTGATCAGGCTGTTGACTACCCTCGGCTGAAGCCCCATAGGACAAGCATATACTTCACAGACACCGCATTCACTGCAGATGGCCGCCTGACGAATATCCTTATCATCCAGAAGTTCCGGCAAAATCCAGTGGTCTTTTGTCGTCTCATTATTATCCTGATGCGGCATGTTCATAGCCATTTTCCGCATAATGCGGTGCGGCTGCAGCGGATGTCCCAACATATGTCTCGGACAGAGCTGCGTACAGAATGTGCACTGAATGCAGGCAGATTTCGCCCGGTTCAGCATATGATTCAGCTGTGTTTTCCTGCGTCGGTCAATAGCGCCATCCTCCGGAAGAACCAGAATGCCGGAAGTTGTCTTTGTCACAGACGCATTCATGGCTGCTTCCCAGGACATCGGTGCCCCCATCATCGGACCGCCGGAAACAATCATCACTTTGTCCGATGTCGTTCCGCCTGCCATCTCAATACACTGGGCAAAAGAAGTTCCCACCGGCACCTTCAGAACAGATGGCTCTCTCACTTCTCCTGTGACCGTGAGATATTTCTCCGTAAAAGGTATACCACTCACTGCATCAGCTACGGCAATAATGGTGGCTACGTTATCAACAATGGCGCCTACATCCAACGGAATTCCTGCCGGAGGAACCACCTTTCCGGTTACTTCATAAACAACCACCTGCTCATCACCCGCCGGATAAAAACTATCCATCAGATGCAGCTGCACCTTCGAATGCAGCTTCTCAATAGCTGCTGTCAGTGCTTCGATTTCTTTGGTATATGTCTTTTTCAAGGCAATCCTGCCTTCAGGTATCGACAATTCACGACAGATCAGGTCCACTCCTGACACCAGCTTCTCAGCCTCATGAATCATCAGATATCGGTCTGTTCTCAGCAGCGGTTCACATTCTGCACCGTTAATAATCAGAATCTCCGGTGATGCCTTCAGTTTCACATGGGTTGGAAAACCTGCACCGCCGCATCCCACAACGCCGCTGTCAAATATTTGTTTTATCAGATCCACTTATGCATGCACCTCTATTCACTGCCCCTGGCAGCTTCCCGATTCACTTCAACAGTATCGATAATCGCTACGATTGCAGCATCCACCGGCACTGTATCTCTTCCAAAAGCCTTTCGTGCCGTACTGCCGCTGACAGTCAGCACCTGTTCTCCGATACCGGCACCGACTACATCTGCAGCCACAAAAGTATTGCCTTTCTTTCTTCCGGTACCGTCGATTTCCTGTACGACCATCAGTTTCAGGCCCTCTAAGCCCTCTTCCTTCTTCGTCGCCCATACATGACCGACAACTTTACATATCAGCATTCCGTGCTCCCCTTTTCAAACGGTGCAGCTGCTCAGGCTGCACCCTGTCTAAAAAATCAATACTTCTAAAACAATCCTGTTCAGACTACTTTCTGATAACTTCAATACCTTTCTGCTTAAACAAATCCCAGGCAGACGGTGTAACGATGGCATTGGCTGCCAGACAGATTGCCGTATTCCCGCCGTCAATTAAAGAACGGGCAACATCCTCCGTGATCAGCCGGTCTGTTGTCGTATGACCGGTGCCCTTCGGCACTTCAATCGGCGGTGCCTGATACTTCGGAGGCTTCGCCGGTATCGGATCTGCTCCGACTTTGCATTCTTTCAACAGCTTAATGCCAAAGGATTGCAGCATCCGCGCATTATTCTCAATGACTTCATACAGACGGCTGCTGCTCTTTCCTGCATATTTCCTATGTGGAAAAGCCGCTTCTGTCATGCACACATCCAAACCATTCAGAAGTCCATTGATCACTGCACAAGCTTCCGGCGAACCATCTCTCCCCTGAGCAATATCGGACATCTGCACCAATGTCAGGCTGGTAATCAAAATCTTCTGGTAACGATGAATATTCTTGTTCTGAATATAGTCGTCAATCAGGAAAATCTGGTACTTCTCAGCCACATCCGCCGGCACTGCCTGCAGATTACCAATCACCAGAAGCTTGTCCAGCCCTTCCGTGCATGCCGAAGCATTCGACCGCTGTGCCATCAATTCCTGCATGACAGCCTCCACAATCTGCTTCATTAACTTTTCATCCATTTTCTCAAAAACCTCCCCTAAAGCGGGTGTTTCATCTATAGATATCCAAAGACATTCTCCTGAAACAACGCCTCTGAATTTTCCTAATTCTTCTTGATAATATAGCCCATGTCACCCTTCTTGTAGGAGCAGGCATTGGCTTCATCATAATCCATATGCATCGCCAACGAGAATTTCTCACTGACACGGATAATCACATCATCAATCGTCACCGGACGCTCTGTCTCCAATCGTACAGCCACACTGTCCCCATCTTCAACACCGTATAATCTAGCATCCTCCGGTGTCATATGAATATGTGCCTTGGATGCAATGACGGAACCCACAGCATTGTAAATACCCTTCGGTCCCACAAGTATCACGTCTGCGGCCCCCTTCAGATCACCGGAAAGATTCACAGGTATCGTGATACCGAGAATTCTGGCATCTGTCAGAGACATCTCCACCTGAACTGCACCTCTCGGCGGTCCCAGAACAACCACATTGTCAATCTCACCCTTGGCTGTCACCAGACGGACACGTTCTTCGGATGCATACTGTCCCGGCTGGCTGAGGGGACTCTTCTCATGCAGATTCTCCCCGAAAAGCACATCAATCGCCTGCTGCGTCAGATGCACATGACGCCCGGATGCTTCCACAAGAAATCCCGGAAGATCCTTCGTCTCTGACGGCTCCTGCTGACCGGGCCACCTGCCCGTCAGCTGCCTGCAGAACAGAATATAAATGACACTGCTGAGCCGATTCATGGCTTCAACAATATCCGGCCGTGTACATGTATCCCCGGACTGGAAAGCTCTGGCCGCCGCCAATTCTGTCTCTCTGACAAATGTTCTAAGCTCATTCAGACCGATACATATCCGACCCATTCTGTATTCCGGCATCGGATGCGGAATGCCATAAATCTCCTTGATATGATGGGACTCATAACGCAATCCCGCGCTGTCCAGACCAAGCAAATGGATTTCTCCGAGTTCCTTATCCAAAACTTCTGCACTGAGAATCTGGCGTACATATGCCAGCACTTCATCCAGTGCATCTGTCAAACGATGCAGTCCATTCTCAGAAGCCGCCACCTGCAAAGACATAATCTTCGCTTCCAGGCTGTCCAGCATCCCGCGAAAAGCGATCTGCGGATGGGTCTTCGGTACAAGAACATTGCCATGAAGATGGGTCATATTCTCAGGCTTCACACTGAGCACTTCCCCTGTCTCTCCATTCACATACTGCGGTTTATGGTCTGACCCCTGCGGAACAGCCGCCATAGGCATCGCCTTATAGTGTTCATCGGCAGATTCTGCTGCTTTTTTCGGCAGATTCTTCCTGCAGCTCACTACCTCCGCAGCTGCTGACGCAACTGCATCCTGTATCTGACTATTTGCCACAGCGGCTGCGGCTGCCTTCGCAATCTTCTCAACAGTTGCCGCATCCGGCAGCTGATTCACTGCTTTCAGGGCTTCCGGTACAGAGGAAACTTCAACTTTCGTCTGCCCTTCCGACGCTGAATCTTCATATATAAGCGTGATTCCGTGTTCTCTGATAAAATCTCTCGCTGCAGGCGTCAGCATCGTATCCTTTGATACATGGTACGCTTTCTCATGGCTGCGGAACCAGTGGGCCCGCAGCGCAATATCTGTTAAAATCTCCATCTATGCTCACCTGCTGTCAGGCAAAAAGCCTGTCCTATCTGTCAGAAGTTGTCAGTGTCGGCAGAATGTATTCGATCTCTTCGTGTGGTCTTGGGATGACATGTACAGAAACAAGTTCACCGACACGGGAAGCTGCCGCTGCACCTGCGTCTGTTGCTGCCTTAACAGCACCTACATCGCCTCTTACCATAACAGTTACAAGACCACCGCCAACATGTACCTTGCCGATTAAGTTGACATTCGCTGCTTTAACCATTGCATCTGCTGCTTCAATAGAACCTACAAGACCTTTTGTTTCAATCATACCTAATGCTAATAATCTGTCTGCCATAATATTTACCTCCGTGATATGACGGGAAATCCTGAAACCCTATCTGATAGGAAATCCCGAATTTAATTGTTTTTATTATATCATGATTCGCACTTTCATGCCGTTTTTTCGACATTGTAATTCATTTTTTTTAACATATGCAATGTATACAAAACCTGTGCTAAATGATTCTTTTTAATGCTGCTTCTAATTTAATGCGCCCAATTTCTGAAGGACTGCCTTTGTAATTCTGGCAATATCGTCTTCCGTAATCTCCGGACTGCCGCAAGCCGCTCCACTATTGGAATGACTGCAGGCTGCTCCGGCATTAGAACCACTGCCAAATACAGAACTCTGTCCACAGCTGCCTCCTGCATGACTGCCTGAACCAAAAGTACTCTGTGGTGCAGCAGATACGCCTGTCATCTGCTCCTGCTGTTTTCTCAGATCTTCCAGTTCACAAAGTCCCCATGCCACACGGCGTCTGTTGATCAGATTCAGCGGGCTGACATTATCTGATGTGGCACTGCCGCCGACAGAACCGCAGCCCAGCGTTAATGCCGGCTGAAGACCGGTTGTTGCACCGACACCGCCAAGAGCTCCCGGTGTATTCACAAGCAGTCTGGACACCGGTTTCTGAAGGGCAAATTCACGGATAACATCTGCGTCTTCACTGTGAATGGTCATTGTATGACCGGCACCTTCGTTATTTAAAATTTCAATGGAACGGCGGCAGGCTTCTTCCCATCCGTCCTCCACATAAAACGCCAGAATCGGACAAAGTTTTTCTCTGGAATAAGGATTGTCCTTACCCACGGTTCTCTGTCTTGAAACCAGTACTCTTGTACCGGCAGGAATACGGATGCCCGCCATATCTGCCAGTGTCTGCGCACTCTTTCCGACGATCTTCGGATTCATGGTGCCATTAGCTCTGAGGATAAATTTGGACAATTTCTCAGATTCTTCCGGTGTCATAAAGTAACCGCCCTGACGGCTGACTTCATCCACCACCTTCTGCTCAATGCAGCGCTCCGTAATAATACTCTGCTCTGATGCACAGATCGTACCATTATCAAATGTCTTGCTGTCCATAATCCGCTTGACAGCCACAGGGATATTCGCTGACTTTTCAATAAAAGCAGGACCATTGCCCGGGCCAACGCCAAGGGCCGGATTACCTGAACTGTAAGCTGCACGCACCATGGCTTCGCCGCCTGTTGCCAGAATAATACCGATATTTCTGTTCTTCAGGAGTGCATCTGTGGCTTCCATGGTCGGCAATGTGATGCACTGCACGATACCCTCCGGCGCACCGGCTTTTCTGGCTGCTTCACAAATAACCTTTGCAGTCTCAATAATACAATTCTTGGCATTCGGATGCGGACTGATGACAATGGCATTGCCCGCTTTGATTGAAATAATCGACTTGTACATCGTTGTGGATGTCGGATTCGTGGATGGGATCAATGCTGCCACAACTCCCATCGGTACGCCGACTTCCATCAGCCCATTCTGCCTGTCATCTTTGATGATACCCACAGTTTTCATGTCCTTGACACTATCCCATGTAATCGCCGAACCAAGCAGATTTTTCAACACCTTATCCTGCCATATACCAAATCCGGTTTCCTCCACGGCCATCTTCGCCAGACGCTCCGACTGAGCCGCACAGGCATCAGCAATCGCCTTTGCAATCCCATCCACCTGCTGCTGAGACATCTTTGCCAGCTCCTTCTGAGCCACAACTGCCTTCGCAACAAGCCATCTCACTTCCTGAATTGATTGGAGATCTTTATCAAAATCCACTCTGTTTCACCTTCTTTTCCAAAAGTCTCTTAATCTATGTTTTCAACAGGATGCTCTGCAATCCTGCATATGGTTTCACGAAATGCTTCACAGGCTGCCCGACACGCTGCCTGATCACCTGTCAGTAGTCCTCCTGCAAAGTTAGTCTCTGTAGGCGGCCCATAGAACAGGTTCATTTCCACATCTGCCGCTTTCAACGCCGCATCCAGTCCCGTCACCGCTTCCAACGGCGGTGCGATCAGATAAGCCATCGCCGTTCCTTCCGGCACACCGGCCATCTCCGACAGATAACTGCCGGTCCTTGATATGCACTGGGCAAAATAAACAATACTGTCATCATCATTGGCACTGTAAAAACAGGCATCATTTTCTATGTAACTGACGGCTGCCGCCAGCCCGCTTTTCACATCCTCCGGATTCTCACCGGACAGAATACCGATAAACTCACCGGCAAGAGCCGTACTGGCATTGGATGAACCGGCGTACATGCTCCTTGCATAGGCCACCGACACGTCTGCCTTCTTGGTCGCTTCATCAAGGGCCGCATAGGAAACATCATCACAGTCCGTTGTAATCAGGCCAAGACTTCTATGCCCTTCCTGCACCTGCATCGCCTTCAGCAGAAATCTGTCAGCATTGGGAATCAGCCTGATACTCAGCACCTTCGTCCTGATTGGATCATTTTTCATATGTATTCCCCCTGCCTAATTCTGTAACTCAACGCCGCTGGCCTTCTTATCCAGGATCTTTTGAATAAGATCCGTCAGATAAGCACCGGCCTCTACAGCCGTGATACCGTCTTTATGGATATTGGAAACAACGGTTCTGCGTGCCTCCGGCATACCGATCTTCGCATTGTAGGCCAGATACGCACTCATACTCTCCGCCGTTCCAAGTCCCGGACGCTCACCCACGAAAATGCAGACTACCTTTGCCCCCACAAGCTCTGCAATCTCATCCTCCACAGCCACACGGCCATAGCGGACGAAAAATGGTGTACCAACTCTCAATCCCGCAGCAGAAAGACCATCCATCAACACCGGCAGCACATTTTCAATGTTGGCATTGATAGCGGTGGAACTTAGGCCATCTGCCACGATCAACTGCACATCCGGTCCTTCGATACACTGTTCTTTGACTTTCTGAACCCCATCTTCACTGAGTCTTCGTCCCAGATCCGGACGGGTCAGGAATTCATTCTTGTCCTGACAGCGGGTCTGGACACTGAAAAGTTTCAGATTGTCAATAACATCCTGATGCACATCCAGCATAACCGCATCCCTTGCTCTGGCATGATCTGCCCTGAGAGTCAGCAGTGTCTGGGTCTTCAGCCTTGGTCCAGCACAGCCAACACCGATACGGGCGGTTGTCAGACGCATCATTCTTTCCAACGCCTCCGGGTCCTGGGGCTGATCGATCAGTGGACGTTTCTTCACTTCACGGGATGTAATATCTTCCTCGATATCCACATCGTGAACGGGCTCTTCTGGATGATATCCACCGGCATTCGATGTTTGTCCACCAGATGATGTTTTTCCTTCACCGGAAGCAACATTTTTCACCAGCTGTTCAATCTGTCCCATATTCACTGATTGCATGCTGTTCTGATTATTTCCTGAAGCAGAGCCATTCTGTCCGCCCCCGGCCGCTTTTTCAACCACAACCTGTGAAACAACTTCACGGATAATCCGTTCAATCAACGCTTCATCTATATTCATCAGATACCGTCTCCCCTCTTTGTAAATAAAGTCGGGTCGCCGGCATATTTTGTCAGCTTGCCATTTTCACTAATACCCATCTTTTCCAGCCACTGGTCAAATTCTTTAATCGGACGAAGCCCAAGAATCTCACGAATAGTAGACACATCGTGGTAGGCATTCGTCTGATAATTCAGCATGACATCATCGCTGGTAGGCACACCGAGAATATAATTAACCCCGGCCGATGCCAGCAACATGGACAAGTTCTCAATATCATTCTGGTCAGCCTGCATATGATTGGTGTAACAGCAGTCACATCCCATCGGAATACCTGTCAGTTTTCCCATAAAGTGGTCTTCCAGTCCGGCACGGATCACCTGACGGCTGTCATAAAGATATTCCGGCCCGATAAAACCAACGACAGTATTAACCATAAAGGGATGATACGCTCTGGCAAAGCCATAGCATCTGGCCTCCATCGTCACCTGATCGGCGCCATAATGGGCATCCGATGACAATTCTGAGCCCTGTCCTGTCTCAAAATACATTACATCCGGCCCTTCTCCGGTACCTTTTTCCTTCAAAAGTGCCATGGCTTCTTCCACCGTCTCAGCACTAAAACCAAAAGCTCTGTTGCCTTTTTCACTTCCGGCAATAGACTGGAAGATCATATCCGCCGGAGCACCGTTTTTGACGGCTTCAATCTGAGTTGTAATATGTCCCAGCACACAGATCTGTGTCGGAATCTCAAAACGGTTCTTCACTTCATCAAAACGCTTCAGCACCTCTGAAAGACTGGAAACCGTATCATTGACCGGATTCAGACCGATCAGTGCATCCCCGCAGCCGTAACTGAGGCCTTCGAATAATGATGCCGTGATACCCTCCACATTGTCCGTGGAATGATTTGGCTGAAGTCGTGTCGCCAATGTCCCCCTAAGACCGATAGTGGTATTGCAGTGAGCCGGCACACGCACCTTGCTGGCCCCATACACCAGATCCATATTGGTCATCAGCTTGCAGACCGCCGCCACCATCTCACTGGTAAGACCTTTGCTCAACAGATGAATGTCATCTTCCGTAGTCTCATGGCTGAGGATATATTCTCTCAACTCAGCCACCGTCCAGTTTTTGATGCGCTGATAAACTGTCTCATCAATTCCATCCTGATTAATCCTGGTTACTTCGTCCTCTTCATAGGGAACAACCGGATGATTGCGCAAATCTGATAAAAGCAGCTGACTGAGCACTTCCTTCGCTGCAATTCTCTCCAAATCCGAGGATGCCGCTACACCGGCCAGCACATCGCCGGATTTCAGCTCATTGGCCTTTGCCAGAACCTCTTTCAGGGAACGAAAAATAAATGCCTGCCCCGAAAGCACTGTTGCCAATTTCACTCCATCACCCTCTTTCTTTTATACTCTTATCATCACTGTTCAAATCCATCTCTCAATGAATCAAAATCTTTAACTCAGAACAGTTCTTGTATTTGTTATCCGAAAATTAATGTTTTCACTACCACAGGAATGACCATGCCGTTCATCATCGGCTTGCCCATATCCACATATTCACCGTCTTCCACATGAATACTGTCAATGGCCACCACCTGACGCTTCAAATCCGGCTGCTGCCGGATCATCTGCCCCATGGCCTTGGCAATATCACTCTCTATCACCAGAAGAATTGGTTCCCCGGGCGGCTGCACTCTGTCCATAATCTGACGAATCGCTGCTGCGGCCCGCTTCATTTCCGTATATCCCGGGTTTCTCTTGCCGGGCATCGCCAAAATAAAGTGTTCCTCATCATTCTGTCCCAATACCCACTGGATCCGCCGGATAACAGGTTCTGTCTCACCGGCAAAGCAGGCTTCCTGCAATTCTTCATCCAGCTTGATCACCGGAATATTTTTCAATGGAAAAATATCATCGGAATAAGTAATGGTACTTCCTGAAATCGTCGTTGTATATGTCCCGGCACCCACAACCGTGGCACGAATGGTCTCTCCTGGCTCCATTTTTTGAAAATCCGTAAATAAACGACTTTCCCGAATGGCTCTGCCCAGCAGAACGCCGATATCACCATAAGCCCATGTATCCGCAGACTCATGGTAAATCAGATCCGCCACACCGCCGGAAAAGAATACCGCCTGTACTTTCTCCGGCACCGGAAACTCACTGCTTCCCGGGGTTTTAATTTGCCTTAAAATTGCATTAATATCTTTGGTGCCTTCTACTGCACAAAGGCTGCTGCCATTGCCCGCTCCGACTACATGATAACCTGCGGCATCGCTTTTCGCTGCATCCGCTTTGCCGCCAGCTGATGTGCCAGTGCCAACTCCCAGATACACATTCAGCGCCGCTGCCATCTGCCGCGTCACTGCCGTCAGTTTCAACTCATCGCATCTGTCTCCTACAGAAACGGACACGCCTGCCGCCTGCGCCATCACCGCTGCCGCCGGACTGACTTTCGTAATGATGCCCTGTGGGTTCATACAGATTAACCGGCCGCCGATATCCAGACAGCCTCTGGCCAGGGTCTCTCCATCCTCGAAGAGAACCACGTTGGTGGTGCCGCCGCCGATATCCAGATTCGCTACCCGGCAATGATGGTCCATACTGTACTGCCAGGCTCCGCTGCCTTTTCCTGCAATCAGGGATTCCATATCCGGCCCTGCTGCCGAAACAACAAAATCTCCGGCAAAATCCGACAGACTTTTCAGCACCGCATCAGAATTCTCCTTCCTTGCAGACTCACCGGTGATAATCACCGCACCGCTGTCCGTATCCTCCGGTCGGTAACCGGCCTTACGGAATTCGGCAGCCACAATGTCCCGAAGGGCCTCGGTATCGATCAGCACATCTGTCTTCAAAGGGGTCATGTAGATTTCACTCTTATAGACCACTTCTTTGTCCACAATAGCCACTCTGGGAACTGAAAAATATCCCCCCGCATTGTCCATCTGCAGTTTGCTGAAAACCACCTGGGTAGTGGAAGTACCTACATCGATACCAACACTCAGAATTGCTGTTTTATCAGCCATTGTTTCTGATCTTGTTCACAAGGTCCGGATAGTTGCCGATGACGGAATCTACACCGACTCTGAACATCTCCCTGATATCTTCTTCTTCATTCACTGTCCATGTATTAATCTCCAGTCCGTGAGATTTCACCTCAGCCACATTCTCCGGCGTCATGTTCTTGAAGAACGGATGGAAGCATTCCACACCTGTTGAAGCCACGTAAGCTCCCGCATTGATCAGCCAGGATTCCTCCAGCATACCGCATTTCATCGCCGGGTCAATGGCTTTCATACGAAGGACTGAATAATGATTAAAGGAAGAAATAATAATGCGGTCCACCATATCAAATTCTCTGAGCATGTCATAGACTTTCTGCTCAATGCCCGTATACTCAAAGACACCGGTTTTCAACTCAATATTCGTGATAATATCCGTGTCCTTCACCAGCTCCAGATACTCTCTCAGTGTCGGCACTTTCTGAGGGCCATACTCTTTGAAAATATAAGATGCATCCAACTGGGACAGCTCCTCATAAGTCTTATCCTTGATATAGCCCTTGCCATTCGTTGTACGATCTACCAGTTCATCATGCATGACAACCAGAACACCGTCCTTTGTCAGATGGACATCATTCTCAATACCGTCCACCCCTTCTTCAATGGCTTTGCTGAAAGCCAGAAGTGTATTCTCAGGGTACTTACCGCTGAAACCGCGGTGCGCAAAATTCTTAGTCATATTTATCATCTCCTGCTTTCCATTTTACCATATTTCAGCACTGAATGCAGTTATCTGCGCGATAAATTGCTTACACTTACATAAATACGGCTGCCGTGAAAACATTCTCCACAGTCCAACATAAAAAGCGCAGCGAAACAGGCAGCCCCTATCGGCCGTCTATCCCGCTGCTCTTCTTCTCCCACGCGCTGTCTATGTAATTGTATTGCTGCATTCTTCTCCTCCATCTGCAGCCGTCTGGATTCTCACAGCTGCAATGCCAAAATCTGTTTTGAGTGCTTTGCAATAAGGATTTCAGATTCAAAACTAAAGGAAAATACAGTCATCCTGCTTCAATGTCAGATAAACATCTGTACCATTCGGAATGATAGTGGCTTTCTTAAACAGAACATCCACATCAATCTGATGGTCACCGCACATAACGGCATAACGCAGAACATTGCCATGAGGCAGACTGACAACAACATGTCCCTTGATCGTCACGCAGCCTTCTCTCTCAACAGGTTTTGTGCTGATATCAATGACTTCCGGACGGAATGCTACGTCTGTACCTTCACCATCAACGCCTGTCATCTTCTTAAATGCATCAACCGGCACCATGTTGTAATGGCCGATGAATGTTGCTGCAAACTTGGAAACAGGTTCTGTATACATCTCTGTCGGTGCAGCGGACTGTTCAATCTTGCCGTTGTACATCAAATGGATCACATCGGACATAACCATGGCTTCATCCTGGTCATGGGTAACAAAGATAGCTGTCATATTCAGTTCCTGCTGAATACGTCTGATCTCAACCTGCAGGGAATGTCTCAAAAGGGCATCAATAGCTGATAACGGTTCATCCAGAAGGAGTACCTTCGGGTTCGTCACCATAGCTCTTGCAAGGGCTGCTCTCTGCTGCTGACCGCCGGACAGCTCTGATGGATAATGATGCAGATGATCCGATAAGCCCACGATATCTACCATCTCTTTGACACGTTTATCAATCTCTGCATTCGGCACTTTCTTCATCTTCAGACCAAATGCCACATTCTGTGCGACATCCATATTCGGGAATAAGCTGTACTGCTGGAAAACCATACCGATATCTCTGTCCTTTGGATTAACATCGGTGATATCCTTGTCATCCAGATAAACCTTACCGGATGTCACTGTCTCAAGACCGGACAGACATCGAAGCAATGTACTCTTACCACATCCGGACGGGCCAAGCAGCGTCACCAGCTGTCCCTTTTCAACCTCAAGATTGATATCTTTTAATACGGTATTACTGCCAAAACTCTTGACAATATTTTCAAAACGAATATATGACATGTTTCCTCACTCCTTTATTTTCTGTGTGTTTTTCCCTTTGCTTCACGGCTCTTCGTAAACAGAACGATGGCTGTGATCACAAATGTAACAAACATGATAACAACGAATACGGCACTGGCCTTTGTACTGTCGCTCTTCATTGTCTGATACAGGAAAATCTGCATGTTCGGCGCGGATGTTCCGGCAAGATTTCGAATCAGTACATAATCACCGAAGATAATGCCGACTGCCAGAAGTGACGATACGATAATCGCTGAAAGAATATTCGGTACGACAACTCTGAAAAATGCATAGATCTTGGATGCACCAAGCATCTCCGCTGCCTCGATCAGTGTCGGCATATTCACCGCACGCATACCGTTTCGGATACCCTGATAGATATATGGCAGAATCACGATACAATACGCACCCATCAGCATGACCAGACGGTTGCTCAGAATCGAACTGGAACCGACATACAGAGACAGGATACTGACTGAAAGGATAACACCCTGAATCGTATAAGGGATCATACAGATGATCTGTACATATTTCTCAAGCTTCGGAAAATAAATCGCCGTTACAAATAATGCCAGAAGGACGATCACGATCGTCACAATAATCGGAATAATACACATTGCAATAGATCGTCCAACAGATGCAAGGAAATTGCTGTCCGTAAACAGGTCCACATAGTTGTGAAGGGTAAATCCTTCAGGAATAACCCCTGTCCACTTATGGAATACAGAATAAATAATAGAAATTACAAGAGGGATCAGCAGATAGATCATGACAAGCAGCATAATCGCTACAGATCCTGCGCTTTTCTTTTTCATTTTCTATTGCCTCCCTTCTGGAATCTTCTGCTCAGGCCGTTGGTGATCAGAATCATGATAACCATGATCGCCATCATCACAACAGATAAGGCACCGCCCAGACCTGCACGGATCTTGACTTCACCTGTGAAGCATCCCGCGATCTGAACCGGCAGAAGTGCGATATTGTCCATCATCAATGCATAAATCGTTGCGTATGCTGCCAGAGCATTAGCAAACAAAACGCTGAACGTGCCGAGGATACTCGGCATCAGTACCGGGATACCGACTTTTCTCCAGAAGATTCCCGGCGTACCTCCCAGCAGAGTACAGGCCTCCTTCCACTGTTTCTGCACACCGTCAAAGGCCGGGATCAGAAGAAGTGTGGAAAGCGGAATCTGGAAATAAATATAAATCAGGCTCATGCCGTTCATCGTGTACAGATTGTATGTGGATAAAGCATTGATGCCCAATTCCTTGCCGATATTGACCACCAGTCCGGCATTGCCCAGAAGAATCATATAAGCGAAAGCCAGCGGAATACCCGCGAAGTTGGATACCATATTCAGAACTGTCATAAAAACATGATTCAGTTTGCCCTGATGCTGATGTGCCGCACGGGCACCCAGGAAAGCAATGATAATACCGGCAACAGCAGATGTCAGAGAAATCTTGATACTGTTGATGATTGCTTTCTGGTAAAGCAGCTTCGAGAAAACAGACTGATAATTCTCAAGTGTGAAACCTGTTCCACCATCCGGCTGAAAACTCTTCACGATCACTGTGATCAGAGGTACAATTTCATAGAGCATAGCCACAATCAGGAATGGAACCAGGGCAAGTAAATAAATGTATGTCTTTTTCTTCATTAAATTCAACCCCTGTCTGATGCTGTTCTTCTGATTCATCGGGTGCATCAGACCCTGTTATTCAATTCAAGTCGGGCGCGCGCGAGACTTAAATAGAATCGAAAAACGGGGGTGCAGGCTTTGCACCCCCTGAAATTCATTCAGTTCAAGCCGAATATCCATATGTCATCTTCGACTGAAATTATCTGTTCTGCATTACTGTACCAGTAATGGTGCAACTTCTTCTTCCCAACGTGTCTTAGCTGCTTCACATGCTGCTGAATAAGCATCTGCATCGCTGATCAGAACTGCATTGGCAATGTCATCCTTGGAGATAACCTGATCCTTGTATTCATCGGCAATTGTGAAGTCTTCTCTTGTAGGGATTGCACCTGCCAGAGCAAGGTATGTCTGACCTTCATCACTGAACATTGTCTCTCTTGTCAGAGCTGCTGCATTTGGATGAGGTGCATATTTGTTGATAACGGAAGCGTAACCATTCTGTAAGCATCCATCAGAAGGAACAACGGCCTGCATCTTGTACTGGCTGATATTCTTGCTGTAAGGGATACCTGTGAAGCTCCATACAACACCAACAGAAATCTCACCGGATTCGAAGTTCGCCTGAGTGATATCAAGTGTATTGATTCTGCCTTCCTTCGCCAGTTCTGTCCAGAACTCGAAAGCAGGATCCAGATTGTTCATATCGCCGCCGAATGCATATGCGGAAGCGATGAAAGCTGCCTGAGCATTACCACCTGTCAGAGGTCCAAGGGCAACTTTGTAGTCGCCGTCTTTGATATCCTGCCATGATGTCGGCACTTTATCAACCTGATCTGTATTAACAAGGAATGTTGTTACACCTGTGTAAGCAACCATCCACTTGCCATCTTCACCCTTTGCCCAATCAGGAACGCTGTCCCAATAGGAGGTCTTGTAACCCTGAACAAGATCTTCAGATACAGCCTGTCCTGCGAATCCGTAACCAACATCACCGATATCCTTGGTTCCCTTCTCGCCTTCTGTCGCAAACATCTGAAGTTCCTCAGAAGAACTCATATCTGTATCGTTGTGGGAAATGCCATATGTATCAGACATTGTCTTCCACAGGGATGCCCAGTCTGCCCATTCATCAGGCATACCAACAGATACGACTTCACCTTCTGCCTTGGCTGCTTCTGTCAGTTCATCAACGGTCTTGCTGTTGAGATCACCTGCTGCAGAAGTATCGCCGCCGGCCGCTTCTGTTGCTGCTTCCGTTGAAGCTGCTGAATCAGCCGCCTTTGTCTCAGCTGCACCGCCTGAACTGCCGCAGGCTGCTGTTGCCATCACAACGCCCATAATAACTGCTGTCAGGCCCATAAGCTTTTTAGATCTTTTCATTCTTTAACTCCTCCTTTTTGAGATATATCCACCTGCGTTCTCCCCCGCGAATGAATACAAAGAATAAATTGTGCACTTTTAACAAATAGCATCGTTAAAAGCATTATGTTTTAACAAAATGATACCATGAGTTTGTCATTCTGTAAACATCAAACTAGTAAATTTCCTGTAAAGAATGCGTAAAATTCAAAATAATTTCAAAAAATTGATAAAACTTTGACCAGCTTGTCATTTCAAACCAGCTTCAGTAAAATTAAATCTCCTCTACATATTCTATTCCCGGAATTTCCCTGAGAAGATCGATCACAATCCCGTGTTTCGTCTTCTCCGGCACTTCCAATACCAGTGTCGCATTCACAAGCTCTTCCTTATTCTTCTTGGATTTGTTCAGTTCCATCTGCACGATCTTGTAGTTATTCTGTTTCAGGACACTGATAAATGGCGCGATTGAACGTCTTGATTCAAATTCAATATAAATATCAAGAACCCTTGAATGCTCATAGGCAATCTCATCGACCCTTCCCATAAACCGATAGATCACCAGTACCAGGATCGTCGTGATCGCTGCACCACTATAAAAGCCGATGCCGATACTAAGCCCGATGCCTGCACAAGTCCACAGCCCTGCTGCAGTTGTTAATCCTTTGACATGGTTATCTCTTGTGACCATGATCGTTCCAACCCCAAGAAAACCGACACCGCTGATAACCTGAGCCGCCAGTCTTGCAATATCTGATATGGCACCGAAGTCCACATAGATATACTGACCCGTCATCATGACCAGTGCCGAGCCAAGGCAGACAAGAGCATGGGTCTTGAAACCCGCTCCCCGACGCTTAACACTTCTGGTCAGACCGATGGCACCTCCACATACGACCGCCAGAATCAGTCTGACGGTAATCGTCACGATGTTCCATTCATCCAGATAGGAACCTATCATCTCTAACCCTTTCATTTACTTCACCCGTTTCTTCCTGTAGATTCACCCTGCCCTTTCCTGATTGTCTGGCAGCTGTCCGGATCCACCTGCCAAAATGTCCGGTATTGACATCCATAAGGTTCTGTTCCAAACAGCAATCTATTATGTCGCAATGATAGCACGGTTCCAAAGGAAAATCAAATGAATTTTCAAAAAAATTCATAAATATTTCCGCAATTATTCAATAATATTCCAGTTATAACCAAATATCCTTTCTTTTTCCATTTACATTCGTTTAATTATCTGCCATCTTTTTCCAAAAATGGACTAGAAAAAGTACAAAATTTGCGTTTTTCCTGAAATTGCAGTATACTAGTTTCAATTAATAAAATACGGGAGGTACCTCATGCAGTCACATGAAGCTTACTTAAAACGCGCAATTGAATTATCCGTCAAATCAAGAGAATCAGGCAATACACCTTTTGCGGCTCTCCTTGTTGATAAAGACGGGAATATTATTATGGAACAGATGAATAATGAGATAACAGAGCATAAATGTACCGGTCATGCAGAGACACAGCTGGTAGAACGTGCATCCCACGCTTACAGCAAAGAATTTCTCTGGGACTGCACACTTTACACAACGGCAGAGCCTTGTGCCATGTGTTCCGGTGCCATTTACTGGGGCAACATCGGCCATGTTGTGTATGCTATGACAGAGAAGGATCTGCTCTCCCTGACAGGTGCCGATCCTCAGAACCCGACCTTCGATCTGCCTTGCCGCGACGTCTTCGCCAAAGGTCAGAAGGCCATTGAAGTCACAGGGCCTTTCCCTGAACTGGCACCTGCCGCTGCCAAAGTTCACGAAGGTTACTGGAATAAATAAGCATCCTGCAGCACCGCACTCTCTTTAATCCCGGAAAGCGGTTTGGCATGCAGCATGTGAATAAATAGAGGAAGAGATATGAATACGAATAGCAGAAATTTGACTTTATTGACAGATTTATATGAATTGACCATGATGCAGGGCTACTTTAAAACTCACTCCAAAGAACGTGTTGTCTTTGATGTTTTTTATCGCCAGAATCCGTGCGGCGGTGCCTATGCCATTGCCTGCGGTCTTGACCAGGCTATTGATTACATCAAAGACCTGCATTTTGAACAGGAGGATATTGACTATCTGAGAAGCACCGGCTTTTTCCAGGAAGATTTCCTTGATTATCTGAAAGGCTTTCGGTTTACAGGTGATATCTATGCCATTCCCGAAGGAACGATCATTTTCCCGAAGGAACCGCTGGTCAAAGTTATCGCACCGATCATGGAAGCCCAGCTTGTTGAGACAGCTCTGCTGAACATTATCAATCACCAGAGCCTGATCGCCACCAAGGCCGCCCGTGTCGTTCAGGAAGCTGGCGGCGGCGTCATGGAGTTCGGTCTTCGCCGTGCCCAGGGTCCGGATGCCGGTATCTACGGTGCAAGAGCCGCCGTGATCGCCGGATGCATCGGCACCAGCAACGTCCTGGCCGGACAGATGTTTGATATTCCGGTCAAAGGCACCCATGCCCACAGCTGGATCATGAGCTTTCCATCCGAACTGGAAGCATTCCGGACATATGCAGAACTCTTCCCGGACAACTGCCTGTTGCTGGTGGACACCTATGACACACTGAACTCCGGTGTCAAACACGCCATCCAGGTCTTTAGGGAAATGCGTGAAAAGGGTATCCACTCCAAGCTCTTCGGTATCCGTCTTGACAGCGGTGACCTGGCTTATCTCACCAAAAAAGCCCGTATCATGCTGGATGAAGCCGGATTCCCGGATGCTATCATCTCCGCATCCAGCGATCTGGACGAATACCTGATCAATAGTCTGATGAATCAGGGGGCCAAGATCACTTCATGGGGTGTCGGCACAAACCTGATCACCTCCAAAGACTGCCCATCCTTCGGCGGTGTTTACAAACTGTCCTGCATTATCGATGAAAACGGCACAGAGATACCGAAGATCAAAGTCTCCGAGAATGTTGAGAAAGTCACAAATCCGGGCAACAAGAAAATTCTTCGTATCTATGACAAAGCCAGCGGAAAGATCAAAGCCGATCTGATCACCCTGGAAGATGAGGTCTTCACAGAAGATCAGCCGCTGACTCTGTTCGATCCGCTGGCCACATGGAAGCGTACCCGACTGGAGGCCGGCACTTATACAATTCGTGAACTGCTTGTTCCGATATTCAAAAACGGTCAGTGTGTCTATGAATCTCCGTCTGTTATGGACATTCAGGCTTACTGCACACAGGAAAAGGCCACTCTCTGGGATGAATCCAAACGACTCATCAATCCTCAGGAAGTCTATGTGGACCTTTCCCGCAAGCTGTACGACCTGAAGAACCAGTTGTTAGACGACGCTCACACTATCAAAGATTAGCCGAAGAATTTGTTTGCGCATACACTTTCACCAAACCGCCTGTATCGGACAGGAGATAGCTCTTGTCCGATGGTACTAACGACAGATATCGAAGATAAATTCCGCAACCTGGTCCATAGCATCATAAGCAGTTTTAAAGGGTGACATCTGGAAAACATGCCACATTCCCTTGTACTCTTCAAGACGTACTGGGACATGGTATTTTTCCAGATTTTTTTTGAGCAATAATGAATCTGACAAAAGCAGTTCGTTGCTCCCCACCTGGATATAAGTTGGCGGGAAACCTGTGAAATTACCGAAAAGCGGGGAAATCAGCGGATTCTTCAAATCCTGTTCTGAAGCATAGGCCGCAATGGCATTGTCCAGATATTCCCGTGTCAGAATCGGGTCTAAATCGATTTTCGTCTGATAGGACTTGCCGCTGCCTGTCAGGTCTGTCCACGGTGAAAAAAGGATCAGTCCCCTTGGCAAAATTCGTTTCTGCTCTTTCAGCTTCAGGACAAGGGACAACGCCAGATTGCCTCCGGCAGAATCTCCGGCTACAATGACATCCCTGGCACCGTAACCCAGATGCATCAGATAATCCCACACTGCCATGGCATCCTCCGTGGCTGAGGGATAAGGATGTTCCGGCGCCAGCCGATAGTCAAAACTCAGCACATCCATGGAAGTGGTACTCGACAATTTGTTGGTAATGCTTCTGGCATAATGAAAGCTGCCTGTATTGTAACCGCCGCCATGACAATAGAAAATCACAAACTTCCGCATATGGCTGCGCTTCACACTGACCCATTCTGACGGAATCTCCCCCACCTGAAAAGGCTCATAATTCAACTCTCTATGCTTCAACAGGGCGCTGATATTCTCCTGAGACGCCCGGACTCTCTCAAGGTCATCACTCTCCACAAGGGTATGCATTCTTTTAATGGCTTTCATCAGCCCCTGATTAGATTTTTCACTTATCGCCATTCACTTTCTCCTTCCCGCTCTATATGCAAAACATTTAATTCCTGTACATCTATACGTATTTGCTCTTGCTATTGATGATGAGTAACATTATAATAAAAATTATGAAAACAATCAATAAAACAATAAAGCATACACCA
>Ga0129311_1000302_pt1 | contig 46021 bp, 30 predicted proteins | sample Go1ome_FD_94435 | JGI IMG/M metagenome (GOLD analysis project Ga0129311, IMG submission 94435) | Western lowland gorrila individual fecal microbial communities from Wisconsin, USA - Go1022B metagenome | ecosystem: Host-associated > Mammals > Digestive system > Large intestine > Fecal | place...
AGTAATTGGAGTAATAGCTATACCAACAGTAACATTGGGAGCATTATTTGTAACAAGAAATATACCAGTAGTAAATGAAAAAGTTATAGAGCCATTAGCACAAGTAACTAAAAATTTAGGTTTGCCAGTTATAGTAAAACCTAAAATTTCAGAAGAAACAATGAGAAAATGTATTGGTGATCTAAAATATATTTATTATGTTCAAAGGTCGTGTTGTGAAGGAACTTATCCAAATGAAGAAACAGATACAATAGATGAATGGCTTAAAAAATCAGGATGTCGTAATCCAGAAACACAAGAATTACAAAATATTAAGGCAGTTAATAATCAAGAAGGATTTGGAACTAAATATTTTATCCTATTATATTCAGAAAAAGAAGGATACAACTTAACTTGGAGAGAATTCTTAGAAACAGATTTGAGAGTTACTGGGTTAAGAATAGGAGCTTCAGAAGAAGATATAAAGAAGTGTTTACAATTAGATTTAGAGGAAGATATACCAATGAATGACCTTTCTATTTCAAATTCAGATGATGATGGAATATTTAGTTTATATCAAAAACGTACTGAACTTTCAGACCAATATCAAGAAGCAATGAAAAATGGAGATAAGGAAAAAGAAAAAGAGTTACAGCAACAAATAGAAAAACTAGAAAATGAAATAAAAGAATATGAAAATTCAAATAATAAATCTGCTGAGAAAAATGAAGAACAAATCAAAAAATATAACCAACTTAAAGAAAAATATGATGAAATTGACAAAAAATATATAGAAGCTATTGAAAATAACGAAAATGAAAAAGCAGAAGAATTGCAGAAAGAGAAAGATAATATTATAAATGAAATGAGCAACTTATAAATAATTAAATGTGAGGTGATATATATGTTTAAATGGTTTATGACAAAATCAATTATAGCAAAAGTAATAATAGTTACATCAACAGTAGTTGTAGTAGGAGGAGCAACAGCAGGAGCAGTTATAATTCCAAAAGTTATAGAAACTAAAAAAGAAGAACAAAGGCAAGAACAATTAAGAATAGAAAAAGAGGAAGATTTGGCAAATATGTCAATTACATTAAAACGAGATGAAGTATCAATACCTTTAAATGGTGTAGTACAAGGAATTACAATTGATAGATACCCAGATTTAGAAGGAGCTATACCTCTAAAACCTGGAGATGAATTAAAAAAAGAAGAGTTGGACAAAGTCTTAATAGATATGTTTGTTGAAAATTACACAGGTGGAGAACTAACAGTTGATATTGATTCAAATATCAATGAAAGTACAGCAGGAGATTATTCAATTACCTTTAAATTAACTTCTGAAAAAGGAAATATCAAAACAGAAAATGCAAAAATAACAGTATATAATTATTTTAGACCAGGTTTGTATGTTAAAAACGATACAATAACAATAACAAAAGGAACACAAATAGATATAATGCAAGGTGTAGATTTTGATTCTAATTTGCCAAAAGAAGAACAAGGACATATTGAAACAGAAGGAACAGTTGATGTAAATACGGTTGGAACATATACGATAACTTATAAATATGTTCCACAATATAGTGAGAAGGAAACAGAAAGTATTTCAGCAACTAGAACATATAAAGTAGTAGAACCATTGCAAATACAACAAAATTCTATCTATAAATTAAACAGTGGAACACTTATAGGAAGTTTGAATTTTAGTGGAAATAAATTTACTTTGTCAATGGGAGAAAAAAATAGTGGGAAAAGTGTAAGTACTGGAACTTATACTCAAAACAATGGTGCAATTACCTTAAATGTAAATTATATAAGTGATGAAACAGATGGAGTAAATACATCTGAAACATTTAAAGCAACAGTAACAAATGGAGGAAAAAGTATTACACTAAATTACTATGGAGAAAATTTAGTATTTTATTTATAGAATATAATTGTTAAATATGAAATTATATTGCTATTGATATAAAAACGTTTTCTAGGGCAACGTGACGCAAAAGCACAAGAAATAAATTGAATAAATTATAGTAAAGCTCCAAATATAGGAGCTTTTTTAATGCTTTGACAAATTTAAAAGCTTGTTGTATAGCTATTAATAACATATAGAAAGAAGGTATTATTATATGGAAAGCAAAGATAATACAGCAGAAGAAATTGAAATAAAATTGAAAACAACAAGCCAAATCTTAAAAGATTTAGACAATTGTGTTGGAGTTACAAAAAGGACAAAAGAAGTTATTAAAATGTATACAGATTATATAAAGTTATATAAAAAGAACAAAATTAAAATTGGAAATCTAAACATGATTTTATACTGCAATAACACTAATTATTTTAATGTAATAAAAGTTATAAACAAACTACTATATAAAGAAGGAATTATCAAAAATGCACAATATCAGTTCATTGCAGATATACATATTACAACAAAAGTAGCACTAGAAGAAAAAGGACTATATATTATTAATGATGAAAGTTTAAAGGAATATAAGATAACTAAGTTTCTAAGAGATTATCCACATTCAGTTTTTATAATAATCTGTAATGAAAATAACTCCAAAATAGTAAATAATGTAAAAGACAAATTCACTTGGGAACTTGAAATAACAGAAGCAACAGAAAAAGAAAAGACACAATACATAAAACAAGTAATAAAAGAACATGGACTAGAATGTAAAGTAACATCAACCGAATTAAGAACTATGACAGATTATGAATTGCCAGAAATCGAAAGTTTCTTAATTGGAGGTATTTTAAGAGCAAATAAAAAATGTATTAAATATATAAGTAACGAAGAATTAAATATAATTGATAATGATACAACAAAAGAAGGTATAAAAAGATTAAATAGTTTAGTAGGTTTAGAAAATGTAAAAGAACAAGTGCAACAGATATTAAATTATCTAAAAGTCCATAAGAAGCGAGGAAATATGCCAACTCTGAATATGTGCTTTGAAGGAAACCCAGGAACAGGAAAAACAGAAGTTGCTAGAATTATTGCAGAAATATTTTCAGATACTGGAATATTAGAAGGAAATTTTGTAGAAGTTGGAAGAAATGATTTGGTAGCAGGTTATGTAGGACAAACAGCTATAAAAACACAAAAGGTAATTGACCTAGCAATTGGTGGTGTATTATTTATAGACGAAGCCTATTCCCTATTTTCTAATGACAATTATTCTAATGAATGTATTTCCACTTTAATAAAAGCTATGGAAGATCACAGAGAAGATTTGTGTGTTATTTTAGCTGGTTATCCACAACAAATGGAAGAATTGTTGAAAGCAAATTGTGGATTTGAAAGTAGAATCGCATTTAAAATTAATTTTCAAGATTATTCAGAAGATGAACTTTATAATATATTTATCAATTTAGTAAAACAAGAAAAGTTTATTTTAGATAAAAGTTGTAAATCAGCTATAATTGAATACTTTAAAAAGGAAATAGACAAAAAGACTGATAATTTTAGTAATGGTAGATTAGCACGAAATTTATTTGAAAAAGTAAAATTTGAACAAGCAACAAGAATTATAAATGAAAAATCAAAAGATTTAGATATGATAAAAATAGAAGATATAAATAATGTTGTAAATAAAATAAAAACAAAAGAAATAAAAAACAAAATTGGTTTTGCAATTTAAAAGGAGCAATTAAAAATGAGTTATATTGAAGATATACAAGATTTGTTGGATAGAGCTGAAAGATATAGAACTAAAAATTATGAAATGTTAAAACACCAGGAGTCAATAAATAAAGAAGAATATTTTGAACCAGATTATGAATTAAATTTTAAAGATGATGGAAAAGTAATTGAAGTAATAACATCAGGAGATATTAGAGAAAAATATGTAATTACAAAGGAAGAAGCCAAAAATGGGTGTATCAAGAATTTAGAATATACAAAATTAAATAGATTTCATAAAGAAATTGAAACTAACATAAACTTTGAAGTTCCAAGAGATACAAGGAACGGACAAAATATTATATTAGAAGAAAAAGGCAACTATATGAAAGATAGATATAGTAATTTAATAATTAAAATAATAATAAGATAGAAAGAAGGTAATGTAATGAATGAAAGTTTAATTATAACAGTAGATATTGATTTGCAAGATAAGAATGTATTTATTTCAGAAGAAAATAGTTCTGGTGCAAAATATGATTATACTAATATAGATAATTTAGTGGATAAGCTAAAACTATATTTAGAAAATTATTATTCAGATGTAATAAAATAGATTTAGAGATAGTAGATACAAAGGATGTACCTACTATTTTTATTTATTATGAAATCATTATAATAAATAATTATAGCTCAAAAATATTTCTAGTTACTGAATAAGTACCAAAATTAAGGTTAATAAAAAAAGTACCAAAACTCGCTTGAAAGCTCTAAAAAGCTATGTTAAGCTGACAGTACCAAAACAAATGAAGGTTTGTTTTGGTATATAGATGTAGGAGATTTTAAAAATGGAAGAAATAATTGGTATTGCAAGAATAAGCAGAAAAACACAAAATATAGAAAGACAAATTAGAAATATACAAAAGATATATCCAAATGCTAGAATTATAAAAATTATTTGTAGTGGTTCAAAAGTAATTGGATATAAGGAATTTGAAAAAGTTATAAATGAAGCTAAACAAGCCAAAAGTGGTAAAAATTATAAGTTGGTTTTTGATAGTGCAAGTAGAATGAGTAGAAATAGTGATGGTGGCTGTGATTTATATGAAGATTTGTTTAAACATAATGTAAGCATTGAGTTCTTGAAGGAGCCACATATTAACACTGAGGTGTTCAAAAAGGCATTAGATAATCAAATAAAGTTGCAAATTACAACTGGAAATGAAGCAACAGATAAATTGATAAATACGGTAATACAAGCATTAAATGAATATACAATTGCATTAGCAAAAGAACAAATTAAAAAGGTTTTTGACCAAGCTCAAAAGGAATTGGAAGATATACATCAAAGAACAAGCGAAGGATTAGAAACTGCAAGATTAGAAGGAAAACAGATAGGCATTAAAAAGGGAACTAAACTTATAACAAAAAAAGAAAAACAAGCTAAAGAGATTATTTTAAAACATAGTAAAAGTTTTAATGGAACTTTAAATGATAAAGAATGTGCAAAATTAGCAGGTGTATCAAGAAATAGTTATTATAAATATAAGAAAGAATTAATTTTAAGATATGTATAAAAAATCACTTTTTCACTTGATATTTATTATAGTGAAAAAGTGAAAGTTTGTTCAATAAAAAAATCATTAATTGTAAAATAATATGTAAAAGTTAATTTGATTTTATTCTATAACTTCAAAAATAAGACAAACATTTTACAAAATTTATTCTGATAAAATTTCCCCAACTTTTGGTGATTTTTTCCCCAACATTTGGGAGTAATAGTCTATTAAATGATATTATATTCTTTTATTTACTACAAATCCAAATCCTATCAAACAATTGACAATACTGAGAAATAGTGATATTATAATAATGCTTAAATTATATGGGGAGGAGATAGAGCAGTCGCCTCCTAAGCGACCGATGGGGGTTCGAGTCCCTCTGGGCACACCAAAAAGCCATGTAATTATAAATTTAATTACATGGCTTTTATATTATATGGAGATTCTTATAATTTTTGTATAATATAAAAAGATTCCCTATCAGATATAGTTATAAAAAATAAGCGAATGACATAAGCTTAAGCGAAGAGGTGTTAATATATGGAAATAGCAAAAACAGCTTTGCTTGGCTTATTTTTTGGTACAGCCGGTACAACAATTGGTGGAATAATTGGAGTTGTTATAAATAAAAAATCAAATAAGTTCTTAAGTTTTATTTTATCATTTGCATCACGGGCTTATGATGTCAGTTGTTTGTTTTGATTTAATACCAGAAGCATTAGATATTAGTCAAATATCTTATGTAATAATAGGAGTTTTGGTTGGAATTGCAGTAATGATTTATTGTGATTTACTTGTACAAAAAAAGTTTAATATAAATGGGATAAATAAAAAAGGATCCAATAGTCTTTTAAAAACTGGAATAATAGTTAGTATTGGTCTTGCAATACATAATATACCAGAGGGCTTAGCAATTGGGTCGGGTTTTGAAACATCGGTTAAACTAGGATTAGGCTTAGCAATTGCAATATGTTTACATGATATTCCAGAACGGTATTAGTATGGCTGTTCCGATGAAAAATGGTGGAATGAAGGCATGGAAAATTATCTTTTACGTAGTTTTATCAGGAATTGCAACAGGTATTGGAGCCTTAATTGGTTCAATAGTAGGTTCAATATCTCAAAAAGTAATATCAATTTGTTTAAGTTTTGCTGCAGGTGCAATGCTTTATATAGTATCACGGAGAATTGTTACCAGAAGCCAATAAATTATATAGTGGCAGAATGAGTGCAGTAGGAAATATGTTAGGATTTTTATTAGGAATTTTAGCTACAACCATATAATAGTTAAAATAAAACACTCACAATATTATATAGAAATAATTATGTGAGTGTTTGTTTAGCCCATCTGAAATTTTGAATTAAAATTAATTTGATTTTAATAAATATATTTGATCTTCATGTTTGTTTAAAATTGAATAAATATTGCTGATATCTTGTTGAATATTATCAAGTTTTTCGGAATTTGCCTTATAGCCATCAAACAATGCCTCTAATTTCGTTCCATGTTCTTCTTCTATAACAGCAACTGAATTATGAATTCTTTTAGTAAACTCTATGTTTTCATTAAGTTTATCATCAATCTTCTTAGTAAACTCTATGTTTTTATTAAGTTTATCAACAAGATTAAGAAGAATTTCATCTCTTTGAGTATCTGTCATTTATTTCACCTCCTAATGTTAATAATTAAAAAAATTATATTATATTTTTAAAAATTAGTCAATAAAAAAGTGTTAATAAAAATAAAAAAACAGCATAATACTTCACGCGAATATGTGTTTATAAAAAGTTTTAAATTCTATTGACATTTATAATTAAAAAATATATAATTTCCAAAGACTTATTGGGCAATAGATTATAAAAAATATTAGAGAAGAAACGGAGAAAAAAATGCAAGATATATTAAAAGGATTAAATGATAAACAATATGAAGCAGTTGTAAATACAGATGGTCCATGCCTTGTAATAGCAGGAGCTGGAAGTGGTAAAACTAAAGTATTAACACATAAAATAGCATATATATTACAAGAAAAAAATGTAAAACCATGGGAAATATTAGCAATTACATTTACAAACAAAGCTGCTAACGAAATGAAAGAAAGAATAGCTGGATTAATTGGTGATGTTTCAAATGATATGTGGGTTGGAACATTTCACTCAATTTGTGTGAAAATATTAAGAAGATTTATTGATAGAATTGGATTTGATTCAACATTTCTAATTTTTGATACATCAGACCAAAAAACATTGATAAAAAATTGTCTAAAAGATTTACAAATGGATGACAAGCTTTTTTCAGAAAGAAGTGTTCAATCTGAAATAAGCAATGCTAAAAATGAAATGCTTGAGCCTGCAGACTTTTTAGCGAGAGCACATGGGGATTTTAGAAAAGAAAAAATTGGAAATGTATATGAATTATATCAAAAAAGATTAAAAGAGAATAATGCAATAGATTTTGACGATATAATCAATTATACAATAAAGATTTTAATGGAAAATCCGGATGTCTTAGATTATTATGCAAATAAATTCAAATATGTTTTGGTTGATGAGTATCAAGATACAAACAAAGCTCAATTCACATTAATAACATTATTAGCATCAGTTAATGGAAATATTACAGTCGTAGGAGATAACGACCAAGGAATATATAGCTTCAGGGGTGCAGATATAACAAACATATTAAACTTTGAAAAAGATTTTCCAGGTACTAAAATTATCAAATTAGAGCAAAATTACAGATGTACGGGTAATATATTAAAGGTTGCTAATGCAGTAATAAAAAATAATGAAGTGAAATATGAGAAAAAGCTATGGACAGAAAATGATATAGGTAATTTGCCTAAAGTATATAATGCAGATAATGAATATGATGAAGGAAGTTATATTGTTGAACAAATAGAACATTTAAAAAGAGAAGAGTACTATAAATATTCTGATTTTGCGGTTCTTTATAGAATGAACTCACAATCTCGTGCAATAGAAGATATATTTAGAAGAGAAGGAATTCCTTATAAGATCATAGGTGGATTAAAATTCTATGAGAGAAAAGAAATTAAAGACACAATTGCATATTTAAGACTTATTTATAATACTTCTGATAATATAAGTTTAAAAAGAATTATAAATGAGCCTAAGAGAGGAATTGGAAAAACAAGCCTAGATGGAATTGAAGAAATAGCAAATGCAAAAGGAATTTCAATGTATAATGTAATTAAAGAAGCAGCTGATTATGGATTAAATAGAGTTTATCTAAAATCTAGGGAATTTATAAATGTAATAGAAGAATTAAGAGCTAAAGCTCAAGATGAGGAATGTAAAATTTCAGATTTGATAAAACTAACATTGAAAAAAACGGGTTATACAAAGGCATTGGAAGAAGAAAAGACAACAGAAGCAGAAAGCAGATTAGAGAACTTAGACGAATTTTTAACAGTTGCAATAGAGTTTGAAGAACAATTTGCAGAAAACTCTTTAGCTGAATTCTTAGAGGGTATTACTTTATCAAGTGATTTAGACAACATGGAAGAAACAGAAGAAAGTGTTACACTTATGACATTACATAGTGCAAAAGGTTTGGAATTTCCAGTTGTATTCTTAGTTGGAATGGAAGAGGGAATATTCCCAGGACATCAATCTATTGGAGAGCCAAAGGAGCTTGAAGAAGAAAGAAGACTATGTTATGTTGGTATTACAAGAGCAAAAGAAAACTTATTTTTAACATGTAGTAAAAAAAGAACAATATTTGGTTCAACAAGTTGCAATCCAATGTCAAGATTTTTAAAAGAAATACCTCAAGAGCTTTTAGAAGGATATGAGGATGCTTTTAAAAGTACAAGTAGTTCAAATAGCTTTGGAGATAGCTCATACAAATGGACTTATGGAGGGAATACTACTGGAGGAAAAATTAAAACATATAGTTTGGGAGAAAAAGAACCTGCAGTTGCTGCAAGTAGTGCTGTAAATAATAATGGATTCCAATTTAGAACAGCAGAAAGCTTTTTAAGTAAATTAACATCAAAGAAAAATACAAATGTCGATTTATCCCAATATAAAGAAGGACAAAGGGTATTCCATAAAAAGTTTGGTGAAGGTACTATAAATGTTATAGAGCCAGAAGGTGAGGATTTAAAAGTAGATATTAGCTTTGATAAAGTAGGGCATAAAAGGCTTATGGCAAAATTTGCTGGATTAGAAATAATTAATTAAAAAATAAAACAACCATAGGTTGTTTTATTTTTTGTTTTTCTTAATTATTAATGTAATTGCAACTATAATAATAATAGCAATAATTATTCCAATTAAACCTGCCCAACCAAGTACTGCTACTATTTTGCTACCTACTGACATAATAATTCCTGCAATTAGAACTCCTAACATTACAGCAATTATGCTAGTTTTAAATCCTAGCTTTAAAAAACTTGCTGCAAGTGTCCCGGTCCATGCACCTGTTCCAGGAATAGGAATTCCAACAAATAAAAGTAGTGCAAAAAATGTTCCTGTTTCTCCAGCTTTTTCTTTTAATTTGGCTCCACCTTTTTCACCTTTTTCTAAGCACCATGTAAAGAATTTTCCGATGATTTTTTTGTCTTTACCCCATTCTAGTACTTTTCTTGCAAATAGATAAATGAATGGAACTGGAATCATATTTGCTATTATTGCTATTGGATAATAGATGAATATGTCTAGGCCTAAGCTTTCGGCAACAGGGATTGCGCCTCTTAATTCAACAACCGGCACCATACTGATTAGTGCCACAATTATATATTTCATAAATATTGGTAATGTGCTCATTTTTAATTTCTCCTATCTTTATTTTGTTATATATTTCACCAGAACTAAATCTTAAAAATCTTTCTAAATATAAATTTTAAAACTATAAAATCAACTATTGTCAAAATTGCAATGCCACCAATATATTTTAATATTGGTACTAACTCTACAATATTAAACCACCAATTTAAATATGTCAAGCCTATTATGAATAATCCAACTAATATTATTGATAGTATAAGTCTATATGGTGATACAAAAAGTTTTGTTTTTTCGCTTTTTCTGGATTTAGAAAGTGTGAATAATAGTGAGAATCCAGATATTCCAGTTGCAATTACGCATAATGTTGAGTATGCACTTTCAGGTATTTTGCCTAATTTTAATGCGAATGCGATTACTAAAATACTAATAATTGTAGTCAAAGCAGTAGGTATTGCTTTTGATATTACATTTTTTAAAAAGTTTCCATGTATTCTATCATTATTAGGTTCTAATGCTAGCATAAATGATGGAATTCCAATAGTTACTACACTAATTAAACTTAAATGTATTGGCTCAAATGGATATCCCTGGCTCAAAAATAAGAATAACAATGCTAATACACTAGAATATATTGTTTTTACCAAGAATAATGAGGCAGAACGCTCGATATTATTTATTGTTCGCCTTCCTTCACCAACGACTTTAGGCATAGATGCAAAGTTAGAATCTAATAAAATTAGTTGAGAAACATTTTTGGTTGCATCACTTCCATTAGCCATTGCGATACTGCAATCTGCAGTTTTTAAAGCAAGAACATCATTTACACCATCACCAGTCATGGCAACTGTTTTTCCATGTTTTTGTAAAGCTGTCACTAAATCTTTTTTCTGTGTAGGGCTTACTCTGCCAAAGATTGTGTAATTTAAAGCGGCATTTTCTATTTCTTCTTCTGTATTTAAAGTAGACATATCTATGTATTTATCTGCATTTTCAACTCCAACTTTTTTTGCAATTTTTGAAACCGTAATTGGATTATCTCCAGAAATTATTTTTATATCAACATCTTGCTTTTTAAAATATTCTAAAGTTTTAGAAGCTTCTTTTCTAATAACGTCAGAAATTAAAATAAAGCCAATTGGTTGAAGCTCATCTGGTAGCTCTTTTACAGTAAATACCGAATTATTATTGCTATCAATATCTTTAAAATTATTTTTTGAATGTGCAATAACTAAAACTCTATAATTTTCTGTATAATTCTTAATTTTGTTCTCATATTTTTGAAAATTTTCTTTTAATATAAATTCAGGAGCTCCAAGAACATAAGTACCTTCATTTTCAAAGCTTATTCCAGACCATTTTGTTTTAGAAGAAAAAGCAATTTTTTCTTTTACTTCAAATTCTTGTGCTAGTGAATTCGTGAATTTAGCTTTAATTGCTTGCATTGTGGGATTTTCATCTTCTGAGTATTTTGCAATATTTGCAAGGATATTTTTTATATTTGCGTTTGAAGCATTAATTGAAGAATTTTCATTAAAATATTCAGCATCATCTAAAATTTCATTTTTTACACCTACTAATCCACTTACTTCCATTCTACCTTCTGTTAAAGTACCAGTTTTATCTAAACAAAGCGTATCTACTCTTGCTAAAGTTTCAATACAATATAATTCTTGAACTAATACTTTAGACTTAGATAGTCTGATAACACTAACGGCAAGTACTGTACTTGTAAGAAGAATAAGTCCTTCAGGAATCATACCAATAACAGCAGCTACACTTTGAACAACAGCATCTTTTAAAGTAGCGCCATCTAAGCTGATTTGATTCCAAAATAATAGGGCACCAATAGGTATAATTGCAATGGATAGCCATTTTATTATTTTATTTAAAGATTTCATTATTTCAGAATTGATTTTTTTAACATATTTTGCCCCACTAGAGATTTTGGCTGTATAGTTTTCCTCTCCAATATGTTCTACTTTTGCATAACACTTTCCACCAACAATATAACTTCCAGAAAGTAACATTTCGCCTTCAACTTTTGTTATACTATCCGGCTCTCCTGTGATGAAAGACTCATTTGATAAAACATTTCCTTGTAAAATAATGCAATCTGTAGGTATTTGACTACCAGTATTAAATACAACAATATCATCTAAAACTAAGTCATTAATTGAAATTTCTTGTTCTTTACCATTTCGAATAACTTTAATTTTTGATTGTGCCATAATTGCTAGTTTATCTACTATTTTTTTAGAATGAATTTCTTGGAATGTACTTATTGCAGTATTGATAATCATAATACATAAAAATAGCATATTTTTGTAAGAACCAACAGCAAAAATAGCAATTCCTAATACTAAATTTAATAAATTAAAAAGTGTAAAGAAATTATCAAAAATAATTTGTTTAAAGCTTTTGGTTGGAACTGAAGAATCATAATTTACAAGATTTTCCTCAATTCTATTTTTTATCTGTTCATCTGTTAAACCTTCATCTATTTGTGGATTAAATCGTTCTATTTCTTGTTCCATTTTTTTACCTCATAAATAATTTTTAAATACTATCTAATATTAGCATAAAAAAATAAAATTATCAATTCTTTACAAAAAAATTACATGAAAAAATGCTAGGGAAATAAGGAGTATATCAAAATAATAAATAAAAATTTAAAAAAATGAAATATTAGTAACAAAAATGACAAGAAAAAATAAAAAAAAAGGACGCATTGCGGGTATTTGCGCAGGAAGAGAACACACTATTATCGACATATTTACAAATATAATAATTGTGATATTCTAAAATATGTGAATTAAAAAAAATGAAGGAGAGGCATTAAAAAATGAACAGAATTAAGATTAAAAAAGGATTACTTGTTATTATTGCTTTATTATTGATTTTAGCATTTTGGTTTGCTGAAAACAAAAATATAATAACAAATACAAAAAGGGCAGGAGAATTAATTGGGTATGCAGGTGGTAATAGTGAAAACGATGCATATGTATTAACAAATGACGATGTAAGTGTTCTTCAAGATAAAGTGGAATTTTCTGCTTTTTTTACAGAAAGTCAAGATAATCCTTATGCAAGAAGAATTAAAAAGAAAACTATTGAGATTGGTTCAAAAGATGGAGAAGAATTATATTTTGAACTTAATATAAAAGGTAATGGACATCTAGAAGGTGGAGAAATAAGAATAGAATCTCAAAATTTTGATTGGCAGGCTTCTATATTAGAAGATAATATTGTAGATGGAAGATATGTTGGAAATATAAGAACTATTAAATTGAAAAATCAAGTTAATAGTGGAAGTCAAAAACTTTTTGATGGAATTGCATTAGCAAAAAATCCTGGAAATAATATAAATAATTACCACAATGAAGAAAATATAATTAGATTAACAGGTAATTATGTTGAAGGAGATGAAGTAACTCCAATAGATGTTACAAGAAATCTAATTGTTGACTTAACAGGACATGTTAATGCTGAAATTGATACTAGAATAAGAGAATATGAATTAACATCAACAGTAGACGAAATGAAAATATCATTTCCTGTAAAAACAGAAGAAACATCAAAAAGCAAATTGATATTAAAAGATTATAATTTTTATGTAAATGCTCCAATATTAAATGAATGCAAAGAAGAAAAGGTTTTAATAGATGGATTAGAAGCTCAATATAATGAGGATTTAGGCTATTATTATATTAGCCAATCTAGCATTCTTAATGAAGAGGGTATTGTAACCAAAGCAATTTCAAGAACTAATACACATATGGTTGAAATCATATATCCTATAGAAGCAAATGGTAATAACAATAATGATAATAAGTTATTTACAGTTATAGAAGTACCTATAATAGCAGAATATATAGGATATAAAAATGTAAATAAAGATACAATCATTTCAACAGATTCAAAAACAATTATTACTGTTGAACCAAAAGGAATAGAGGTAGTTGATGAAGATGCATTTAATGTGTTTGTTGCACCTAAAAACAATAAAATTGTATCTAAAGTAAAAGCATTAGAAACATATAATAATAACGAAACAGACCAAGATACATATGAAGTTCAATGGATTTATTATCATGGAAATCCAGATACAAAAGGTAATGCAATTATGAGAGAAACATTACCAGATAGCTTTGTTTCAGTTAAAAACTTTACTGGAACAGATAGCAAAAAATATAAAATGACAGATATAATATCAAATAATGGTTTATATTTTGACGAAAATAATACGATGAATTATGGAGCTAATGCAAAAGTTTATGTATATAATGATGAAACAAATGAACTAATCAAGAAATTTGATAGTACAGAAATAAAACAATATAATCATAATAATCCATATATGTATGAGAATAAAATAAAATCAATAAGAGTTGAAACAGAAAATGTAAATGTAAATGGATTTATAACAGTATATCAAATAAAAGAAATTGAGGATAAAGAACTTGTAAGAAAAGTATCAAAAGAAGATTTCGATAATATAAATGGAATATATTCATATTTAACAGCTACTACATCAGATAGTCCGATATCTCCTGAATATTTGGGCTATGCAGATTACGAAAATGAAAAAACATTTTTATCTTTAACAACTTCAGAATCTAGTTTGGATAGTTCAAAACTAGAAAGCCAAGTTAAATTTTACATTAATGCAGATAAGAGTAGGTATAATGCAGCAGGATGGCTAAATGGAGAATTTCTAATAGAATTACCATCAGATATTATATTAGCAGATATTAAAGGTTATACAATTAATAATGAAAATGTAAATATTATAGCATGCGAAGCTTTTCAAGAAAATAATAAAAACTATATAAAAATTTTAACTACAAACCAAGAAGAGGAAAGTTATAGAATTGAAATTAATGCTAACTTATATGTTAATCCAATTGCACCATCTGGAACTAAAGAAATATATCTATATGGAGCAAATGAAGGATGCCAAAATTATAATAATAGCATTAAAGATAAATATGATATAAATGATAATAATAACACAAATGATTTTGTTGGTTATGATATTGATTATATAACTATGGAAGCACCAAATACAATGATTACAAGTCAAATGGCTAGTAATTATGATGAAAAAGGAAGCGTAGTAGTGGCTCCAAATACGTCAGATATAAGTCCTGATTGTAAAACAGTTGATATAAATGTATATGTTGTAAATAATTATAAGGGTAGAATAACAGATACTCAAATACTAGGAACAATACCATTTGAGGGGAATACATATGTAAGAAATAATATTCAATTAGGATCTCAGTTTACAACTAAAATCATGGCAAATGGAATAAAAGTACCAGATGAACTTGAAGGAAAAGTAACTATTTATTATACAAATAATAGTGACGCAACAGAAGAATTAAATAATAATGAGAATGGATGGACAACTAGCCCTGAGGACTGGTCAAAAGTTAAGAAATATTTAATTATATTTGAGAACCCTATAAGTTCTGGAAAAGCATATCAATTTACATATACTGTAGAAATTCCAGAAGGATTAGAATATAACAAATTTTCATATAGTGAACATTGCGTAAACTTTGCTTATGAAACTCCAGATGGAAAAATTGCAGCAAGCATAGAGCCAGCAAAATTAGGAATTAGAACATCAAGAAAGTATAATGCAGAAATTACAAAGAAAAATGAGGAAAACCAAAAAGTAGTACCTGGTGCTGTCTATAAATTAACAGAGCTAGATGATAATGATAATGAAAAGGCTACAAAACTAGTAACTTCAAATATAGAAGGAAAACTATCAATAGAAGGATTATATGTAAATGGAATTTATATATTAGAAGAAGTAAAAAATCCTGTTAATTATAGTTTAAACAATGAAAAAATAAAATTTGTAGTTAGAGAAAAAGAAGATGATAAAGAACACTTAGAAATTGAAGTCCTATCTCAAGATAAATTTGCTACAGAACCTGTAATAGATGCTAACACACTAATTGCAACAATAGAAGAAACACCAAAATACAAGTTAGGAATTACAAAAAAAGATAGTGAAACACTAGAAAATATTTCAGGTGTATCATTCTATCTAATGCAAGAGAATAAGGAATACACAACAGATAGTGAAGGAAAGATATCTTTAAGTCCATTAGAACAAGGAAAAGAATATACTTTAAAAGAAATATATGCTGATGGTTATTATTTAATAGATGATGTGAATTTTAAATTAGTAAAAGAAAATGGACAATTTAAAATCCAAAGTAATAATACAACATTTGCAAATGCACAAGTAGATGTAATTGAGAATGAAGACTTAATAAATATTGAACTAGAATTGTTAAATGAAAAACAACCACAAATATTAATTAATAAAACAAATAAAGAAACAGGTGAAAAATTACAAGGAGTACAATTCACAATAGAAAATAGAACAGGAAAGGTATATACAACAAATGAAGAAGGGGAAGTTCTAATAAATGGATTTGAAGAAAATACACAATATACAATAAAAGAAACAAAAGCAGAAGGATTCTATTTACAAGAAGTTACATTTAAAATAGTAAAAGATGCCAATGGACAATTAAAAGTTGAAAGCGATAATGATGAATTTAGTGCTGCTACTGTAATAGATGAAACAAACAAAATAATAAAGGTAAACATGACCAATGAGGAAATTCCTTCATATAGTTTAAATATAACTAAATTATCAGAAGGAACATCAGACCAAACATTAAAAGGAGCTGTGTTTAATTTAATTAAAGAAGATACAGGAACAGTTAAAGAATACACTACAAATGATGAAGGGATAATAACAATTTCTGGGTTAGAAGCATACCAAGCTGGAAAAAATGTTACAGGAAATTACACATTACAGGAAGTAAAATCACCAGATGGATATTCTAATAATGCAGAAATAATTAAGTTTAGAGTAGTAAAAGAAGACGAAAACTACAGAGTAGAGATAGATAATAAAGAAAATCTAAAAACATTAAAAAATGTTGAAATTAATGCAGATAATTTAAGCTTTATTATAGAAGATAAACCATTATTTACATTAGTAAAAATTGATAAGGATACAAAAGAACCATTAGAAAATGTAGAATTTGTAATTGTAGAATTAACAATTCCTATGGATTATGCAAAAGATATTAATGGTAACTATATTGGTACTTACGATGAAGAAAACGAGAGATATATTGTAAAAACTGATGGAAATGGAAAAATAGTATTGCCATTAGGAGATGGAAAATTTTATGCAGTAGAAGTTAAAGCTTTAGAAGGATATAGTGAAAAAGATAAAATTCAGTTTTTTGAAGTAAATACGGGTAAAACAGAAGAACCAGAAGTTCCAGAGGCAACTGGACCAGTTGAAAAAGAAGAAATAGAAATAAACTATATAGAAGATTTAGTTGCAATTGCTAATTCTGTAAATAAAGATAAAAATACATTTGAAAACACTACATTTAAATTAATGAGAACATTAGACTTTAATGATAATGATTCATATAAAGATGCAACAAGCACAAAATATGGAGATTTAAATGGTAATGGAACAGTAAGTAATATAAAAATAGAATTAACAACAGGAAGAGGTTTTGATGGAATTGGATTTAAAAATCCATCTAGAGATGATAATAACGACATTGCATTTATGGGGGATTTTGATGGACAAGGAAATGAAATAAGAAATATTTATATATATCACACATCAGGATATGGAGCAAAAGCATTGTTTGCATCAGCTAGTAATTGTAAAATAGAAAACTTAGGAGTTACTGGTAAAGTTACTTCAACATATTATAATTCAACTTGTGCTGGGATAGTCGCTACTGCTGACAATGTAACAATTAATAATTGTTACAATAAGGCTAATATTTCTGCTAGTGGGTCTAATGGAGTTGCATCAGGAATAGTTTGTGAAGGAAGTGCAATAATTAATAATAGTTATAATACAGGAAAAATTACAGCTAATACTTTAGCAACTGGAATAGCAAATATAATGTATACTAATATATCTAATAGCTATAATACTGCAGTGATAACATCAAACAATGGAAGTGCATTTGGAATTGGTGGTTCAAATGTAAGCAAGTGTTATAATATTGGAAGTGTTTCTGGAAAAGGAAATGTGGCAGGTATTAGTAATAGTGCAATAGTAATGGATTCATATAATAGAGGAAATATTAATAATGGCACTATATCTAGCGTTATTAATTATAAAACAGCCGGTATTGCTATTGATGGAATTGTTATTAATTCTTATAATACAGGTAATGTAATAGGACCAAGATATAGTCCAGCAAAATATAGTTATATATATCCTATTACAGGAAGAGAGGAAATTAATTCTTACTATTTAAGTACTATAACTCTTACAGGACTAAATATAGAACGTAATGGTATTGCAATAAATGCTGATACTTTAAAATCAGATGAGCAACCTAGTAAATTAAATAGATATGTATTTGAGAAAGATACAGAAAACCTAAATGCTGGTTATCCGGTAATAAAACAAAATATTGAAATAAATAAAATCACTACAATTGAAAAAATAGAAGACTTAGTTGAATTATCTGAACAAGTAAGAAATGGTATAAATTATGAAGGAGTTGAGGTTAAACTAGCAAATAGTTTAGACTTTAATGATAATAATTCATATAATGACTATACAAATACAATATATGGAGATCTAAATGGTGATGGACAAACAAAAGGAATAAAAGAGGAATTAACAGATCAAAATGGAAAAGGTTTCACTCCAATTGGGTTAACAGTAAAATTACCATTTTCAGGTTCATTTAATGGACAAGGTAACGAAATAAAGAATATTTATATTAATGCAACAAATGTAGATGCTGGATTATTTGGCTACGTGCTAAATGGTAAAATTGAAAATATAGGCGTATCAGGAAATATTACTGGTACAAACAATGTAGGAGGAATTGTAGGATATTATTCAGGACAAAATGATATAAAGAAATGTTATAATAATGCTAATATAAATGGAACATGTGCAGGAGGAATCGTAGGATACTATTCTGCAAAATATAAAAATATAATAGGTTGTTATAATACAGGAAAAATTGAAGGAAACAACTATGCAGGAGGAATAATAGGAAATAAAACCGATTATGTTGGAGTATATAATTGCTATAATATAGGTAATGTATTAGCAAATATTAATAATGGATATGCAGGGGCAATTACAGGAAACAATGCAATAGTTAGCAAATGCTATTATATAGATAATGTTAATATTGCTGGGAAAACAATAAACGATTTAGGAATTTCAAAAGATTCAGAATATATGAAGACAGAAGAATTTATAAATGAGATTTCAGATAACTATTTTACTAAAGATACAGAGAATATAAATAATGAATTTCCAATTATAAAATTTGAAAATAATGAAACAACAGATAATTTTATAATTGAGAAAATTGAAGATTTAGTAAAACTATCACAAATGTCAAATTTGGGAGAATTAGGAAAAGATGTTAAAATTGTTTTAAATAATACAATTGACTTTAATGAAGACGCTTCATATAGAGATATTAATGACGTTTCATTTGGAGATTTAAATGGAGATGGAGAAGTTAAAGGAATAAAAGAAGAATTAACAGAACAAACAGGAAATGGCTTTACTCCTATTGGCAAAAATGATAAATATGCATTTAGTGCATCATTTGATGGACAAGGTAATGAAATAAGAAACATTTATATAAAAAGTAATGATAATAGTAGTAATTTAGGTTTATTTGGATATGCAATAAATGCTAAAATAGAAAATTTAGGAATAACTGGAAAAATTATATACGAAGGAGTAAGCTCTAATTATAATTATGTAGGAGGAATTGTTGCAAATTCAAATAATACAGAAATTACAAATTGTTATAATAAAGCAGAGATTACAGGAAATACATGTGGAGGAATAACAGCAAATAGTAATAATTCAAGAATAATAAATTGTTATAATGAAGGAACTATCAGAGAAATCGGTTCAAGTGGATATATAGGTGGAATAGCTGGATATGCTGATAGTTTATACATTGAAAAATGTTATAATAAAGGTAAAGTAGAAGCTAATAGAGGTTATGCAGGAGGGCTAGTTGCGTACTTATATAATAATGTAAATAGTAAACTTGAAGGATTATATAATGAAGGTGAAATTATATGCAATAATGCATATTATGCAGGAGGATTATTTGCATATTTATCTAATGGTGAAGAAGTAGAATTGAATAATTGCTATAATACTGGAAAAATTTCTGGAAAGAATTATGCAGGAGGATTAATTGCAGATAATTATAGAAATATAATTATAAAGAATAGTTATAATAAAGGAGATATTTATGGAGATGACTATGTTGGAGGTTTAATTGCATATTGTAGTCTTAATAATAATATAACTAATTGTTATAACTCAGGAGAAATCCATGGAAAAAGATATTGTGGAGGATTTATAGGACAAGAGTATGCCCAATCAAGTATAACTAATTCTTATAATGAAGGAAACATAATATGCGAAGAAGGTAATGACGCTTATGCAGGAGGATTAATAGCTTATCAAGGAACAAGAAACGAAATTAAAGATAGTTATAATCTTGGAAATATAAAAATTAATTCAAACAGAAGTGGATATGCAGGCGGATTGATGGCATATATAAATGATAGAGGAGATTATATCAATTGTTATAATGAAGGTGATATGGATATTAATACTCCTAATGATACAACCTATGCTATATATATAGGAGGTTTAATAGGATACCGGAAACTATAATTCTAATGAAAAATGTTGTTACAACACAGGAAATATTAATTTTTCAGGTAAAGATGTACATATGGGAGGCTTGAATGGATATCAAGGAAAAGCCGAAGATTGCTATAATACAGGAACTTTAAATATTAATTCTGAAACAGGATATATCTATTGCGCTGGTATAATTTCTAATTATGGATATATAAAAAATGCATATAATACAGGAGATATAAATTGTGTTGGAAATAAAAACATGGAAATAGGTGGAATCGGACGGAAATACTGATACTGCTGAAAATTGCTATAATTTAGGAAATATTACAGTAAAATCTTTTGGCTCAGGTGCTGAAGATAAAAATATTGCAGGCATTGCTACTGGAAGTGGAACAATTAAACAATGTTATAACATGGGTAATATAAAAGTAGATACAGATAAAGTATCAGATAGTACATATATAGGTGGAATAGGACTTTCTCAAACTATAAATAATAGTGTTAATATGGGAAATATAGATTATAATGCGACAAATCAAATATCATCAGCTCGTATTGGAGGAATAGCATATTCAAGTTATATAACAGATAGCTATAATGGAGGAACTATCAATTATAATGCTGAAACAGGATATAAAAGCTATATAGGAAAAATATCAGCAAATACATCTTATCAAAATACAGCAGGTTCAAACTATTATTCAGAAAATGAACTAATAAATTTAAATTCACATGATGAACAATGTCAAATAATAGAAAATACTGGAGATACAGCAGTAGAACATATTGAAATACCAGATATAAAATCAGAAGAATATTATAACATATTAAATACTAATGGAGTATGGACTCATATTGGAGGATTAGAGCCAAAACTTTTAATAAATTATCCTACTCAAGAGAATCCAATCCAGGTTGATGTTACAAATAAAATAAGCAAATTTAATATTACAACAGAAGTTGATAGTAAATTTGGAATAAAAGGTGGAACAATATCTGGAGAAGAAGAAGAACCATATGAAGAGGTAAGATATGGGGAAGGAAATCAAAAAGAAATAGTAATGACACCAGATAGTGGCTATATCATTTCAAGTATTACTATAAATGGAAATAATATATTATCTGAAGAATATTCAGATGGAATATATACAATTCCAGCTAATTATTTTAGCAATGTTCAAGAAGATAAAAAAGTTGTAGTTTCATATGCAATAAAAGAAAAAATATTAACTATAAATAAAATTGATAGTAAAAATAGTGAACCACTTGAAGGAACAGAATTTGAAATTGAAGGATGCGTTAATTTTGGCCCATTAACAGCTAATTCACAAAATGGATTTGTTAAAGTAGGAAATAAAATTGAAACAAATGGATATAATTCAGCAAGTTCATATATAGAAGTTGACTTAAGCAATAAAGTAGGGGCTTACAATGTTTTAGTAAATGTTCAAAAAACTTCAACATCACTTTTAGCAGTAAATATTTCAGATAATACTAATGAACTAACTGATGGAAGTCCATATAATAAATTTGTATATTTAAATACAATAACAGATGCAGATACATATTCTTCACCAGTTCTACAAGGTGGCAAAAAATATTATTTACAACTTAAATGCTTTGGTGGTGGAGGAATAACCATTAATAGTATAGATTTAGTAGAAACTGAAGAAATAGAAAAATTTGAAAATAAAGAAAGTGAAATATTCGGACAAGTAAATAAAAATAGCAATGATTCATACTATTTTGAATATACTGATGGAAAATTAGTGCCAAACAATAATAATAGCCAATCAGATATAGCCAAATCATATATAGAAGTTGACTTAAGTAATAAAACAGGGAAATATGCTATAGAAATGAAAGCAGAGTCTAATTACAACAGCATGGTAGCTAAAATAGCTGAAAATCCAGATGAAGCACTATCTGTAAATGATTACACGTCTAACCAAAGCTTTATGTGGATAAATGGTGGTTCAAAAGGATATGGCGTTTCAGAAGATTATTCATATGTTTCTAAAGTTTTGGATGGCGGGAAAAAATATTATATATTAATGTCAGCATCATCAAGAACATTAGATAAAACAATGAGTATAAATAGCGTTAGATTACTAAAATATACAGAACAAGAAAGCTTTAATGAAACAGAAGGAAATAAGTATAAAGAGACAGGACTAGTAACTGATTCAAATGGTCAAATAAAAGTAAAAGTACCATTTTTAGGAAAATACGTAATAACTGAAACAAAAGCATTAGATGGTTATAAATTACTAGATTCACCTATAGAATTTGAAGTTAAAAATATTGAAAACAATACAATAACTATAGAAAACTCAAGAAATGGAAGTAGAGTTACAACACATCATTACTTAAAAGAATCAGATGGAACATATACAAATATTAAAGTTGCTGAAGATGAGATTAAAGATTATAATATTGGCGAAAGATATGAAACTAAACCAAGATTTGACTTAGAAAATTTGACACTAGAAAAATCAAATGGTAACTATATAATAACAGATGGAGCATCTGGTGAAATTGGAAATAATGACATTGTAGTTAATTATTATTATGAAACAGAAAAAGCAGAATTAACAATACATCATTATTTAAAAGGTACTACAACAAAAGTAGCAAATGATGAAAATATAACTTACTGGCCTGAAATTGAGATTACAGATAATAGAGTACAAAAAGTAAATATAAACCATATTTACAAATTATATGAAAATAGTAATTACAATAACTTAAAAAATGAATTTTCTTTAGATTCAATTAAACAAGGTGAAAACATTGTTTATGAAAAAGAATTACAATTTAATGAAGATACAGAATTAACTTATTATTATACAGATGCAATTGGAGTTTTAAAAGTTCAATACTTAGAATATGAAACAGAAAAAGAACTTTTAACTCAAGAAGAAAAAACTGACGAAATAGGAAAATTATATAATGTATCTGCAAAAGAAATACCAGGTTACACACATATAAGTACTATTGGAAATACAACTGGAAAATTTGAAAGTGGAGAAATAGTTGTAAAATTCTATTATCAACAAAATGCCAAAGTTAAAGTAAATCACATACAAAGAAAAACAATTAAAGCTGAGGCGACTCAAACACAAGAACCAACACAAGAACCAACACAAGAGCCAACACAAGAGCCAACACAGGAACCAACAATAGAAGAAATAGTATTAGATAGTAAAACATCAACAGGACTTGTAGGTGAAGTGTTTAAAGCATCATCAAAGAATTTCAATAATTTATTATTAGTTGAAAAACCTGCAAACGAAACAGTAATAATGCAACCAGAAGAAATTCAATTAAATTATTACTACTCATCAGTTGAAGTTGAACCTGAAAAAGGAAAAGTTATAGAAAAGCATATAAATAGTGTAACAAATGAGCTAATTGAAAATGAGGAACATGAATTCAATGTAGGAGAGCAATATAAAATTGAACCTAAAGAATTTGATGGTTTTGATTTAGTAAAATCTAAGTTACCTACAAATGCTGAAGATGTTGCCATAAATGGTGTTATAGAAGTTAATTATTATTACATTAGAAAAATGAGTGTTGTTGCTAAATATATAGATGAAGCAACAAATCAAGCATTATTTGATGAAATAACAATAAATGGATATGAAGGGGATACATATACAACATTAAAACAAGAAAAAGAAGGTTTTGAATGTATAGTTCCAGAAAATTCAAAAGGAAAAATGACTCCATATACTACATTAGGCGAAAATGGAAATGAAATTATAAATAGTACAATTTATGTTGTATATAAATATAAGAAAATCGTTCCAGAGCCAGAAGAACCAGAAATCCCTACAATACCAGAGAAAGCAAAAATCTTTGACTTGAAAATAGATAAGTTAATTACTAAAATACTATTAAATGGACAACAACAAAATATATCAAATGGAAAACTTGCTAAAGTTGAAATCCATAGAAAAGAATTAGATAAAACTGATATTGTTGTTGAATATACAATAAAAGTAAGCAATGTTGGAGAACAAGCAGGGTTCACAACATTATTGGAAACAATACCAGAAGGATTTACAATGAAAGCAGAAGAAAATAATGGATGGACAATTGAAAATAATACTGCAAAATTAAAAACAGAGCTTCTAAATTCAGGAGAAGAGAAGGAATATAAAGTTATTCTACACTGTAATAAAGGTGAAAATAATATTGGAACAAAAATAAACACTGCAAGCTTAATAGAAGAAACAAACGATAAAGGAACGCCGGATAATAATGCAGAAAACAATACATCATCAGCTACATTAATAGTTACAATTTCTACAGGAGAATTATTAGTAGAAATTGACCCAATATTAGGACTAATGATTGTAATAACTTATATAGCTTCAATTCATGTAGCATCAATAATAAATAAAAAATAGTATAATAAATCTAATTTTTACAAATATTACATATAGGTGGTAATATGAGTAAAAAAAGAAAATTTACTATTGAAATATTAGGAACAATAATAGGAGCAGGAATAATGGCAATAGGCATATCACTCTTTTTACTCCCAAACCAGTTATCATCTGGGGGAGTGAGTGGTATTGCAACTATTGCCTATTATATTTTTAATTTCCCTATGGGAGTTGTTATTGCATCAATTAACATTCCATTATTCTTATGGGCATTTTATAAACTTGGAAAAGGATTTGTTTTAAAATCTATAATTGGAACAATTTCTTTATCAGTTTTTATTGATGTGTTAGACACATTAAAACCATTAACACAAGACAAGTTTTTAGCATGTATATATGGTGGAATAATTACAGGACTAGGAAGTGCGATTATACTAAAGTCGCATTCATCAACAGGCGGTTCAGAATTAATAAGTAATATCCTGAAAAAATATCAGCCTAATATAAGAATGAGTTATGTAATAATGATTTTTGATATTATTGTTGTAAGTTTAAACATAATATTCTTAAAAAAGATAGAAATAGGGTTATATTCAGCTATAGCTATATATCTAATGGGAAAAATAATAGACATTGTTTTTGAAGGTATATATTTTACTAAACTGATAATTATCGTATCAGATAAAAGTGAAGAAATTTCAAAGGAAATCGGTAATGTAGTAAGAAGAGGGACAACTGGATTATATGGGAAAGGAATGTATACAAATTCGGAAAAGCTTGTTTTAATGTGTGCAGCATCTCGTGGAGATGTTTCCAAAGTGAAATATGTAGCAAGAAGGATTGATCCAAAGTCTTTTATTGTAATTACTAATTCAAGGGAAGTTGTTGGATTGGGGTTTTAAAGAAAACTCCCCTAAATAGCTTAACTATTTAAATCTAACAGACAAAAATAATCATTTTCTGCAACTCCCAACTGCATAAGAAACCCTAAAAAAATTTCATGGAAATTTTTATAAGGCTTTCTAATTTGTCGGTCCCCCCGAATGTTGCTTGAAAATAATTATTTTTGTCTTTGGAGATTCGGCTAGCGAAGCTGATTTTTTAGTTAAGCTATTTAGGTCTATTCTACAACATTCAATAAAAACACTATTCTAATTAATCTAATTGTGATATAATTAGATTGTAAAATACAATAGGAGTTAGTGAGATGAAAGAACAAGAATATGTTTTAGAAAATGCAACTTCCTTCGAATTAAAAGACATTTTTGACTGTGGACAATGCTTTAGGTGGAATGAAGAACAAGATGGAAGTTATACTGGAGTTTTTAAAGGAAATGTTTTAAATGTAAAAAAGGTTGGGAAAGATATACAATTTAAAGGAATTTGCGACGGTGATATTAAAGAAATTGTAGAAGATTATTTTGATTTAAGTAGAGATTATGAAAAAATAAAGGAAACACTTTCAAAAATTGATGAAAATATGAAAAATAGTGTAAATTATGGAAGTGGAATTAGAATATTAAATCAAGATTTATGGGAAACAATAATATCTTTTATAATTTCAGCTAATAACAACATTCCAAGAATAAAAGGAATAATAGAAAGATTATCAAAAAAATATGGGACAAAAATAACTTGGAATTCACAGGAGTACTATTCTTTTCCATCAGCTAAACAATTAGAAAATGTAACAGTAGAAGAATATAGACAACTAGGTTTAGGATTCAGAGATATCAGGCTTTTTGAGACAACACAAATGATTTTAAAAAAAGAAGTTGATTTAGAAAAATTATATAAACAAAAAGATACAAATATAGTTAGAGATGAGCTACTAAAACTATCTGGGGTTGGACCTAAGGTTGCAGATTGTATTTTGCTATTTTCAGATTTAAAAAGATTTGATGTTTTTCCTATAGATGTATGGGTTAGACGTGTTATGAATGATTTATATTTAAAAGAAGCGGATGAAATAAAAGTAAGTAAAAAGAAAATCGAAAATCTAGCAAGAGAAAAATTTGGAGACCTATCTGGGATAGCTCAGCAGTATTTATTTTACTGGCGTAGAGAAGCATAAAGGTGAAAAAAATTGACTTAAAATACAAAGATATTAATTTGTATTTTTTCTCGGCTACCCGACGACGACGCTAAAAACACAAATTAATATCTTTGGCTTTTTAATTAAAATATTCACAATAAATGTTAATGGGGCATTCTTTGCAATTTGGCTTTCTGGCTATACAGCAATTTCTACCATGCCACATTAGTAGATGATTAACATCTTTTATGTATTCTTTGGGGATTATTTTTAACAAATCTTGTTCAATTTTTTCAGGTTCTTTATTTTGGGTTAAACCAAGTAAAGTTGTAATTCTTTTGGCATGAGTATCAATTGCGATACCTTGTGCAATTCCAAAGGCTTCTAACATTACAACATTTGCGCTTTTCCTTCCAACACCTGCTAAAGTTATTAGTTCATCAGCCGTTTGAGGCACTTTTCCATCAAAATTATTTTTAATTTGATTAGCACATAGTTTTATATTTTTGGCTTTGTTTTTATAAAAACCACATGGGCGAATAATTTGCTCTAATTCTTCAATATCAATATTTATAAAATCTTCTAAAGTTTTACATCTTTTAAATAATATAGGAGTTGTTTTATTAACTCTTTCGTCAGTACACTGAGCAGAAAGCATTACAGCAAATACTAATTGTAATGGAGTTTCAAAATCCAAACTGCATGTTGCATCGGGATAGGCTTTTTTTAATTTTTCAATTAAATCTATAATATCTTTTTTCTTCAATTAATTAGTCCTTTCATTTAATATACTAAAATTATAATAACATAAAAAAAGTCTGAATACAAGATTATATTTTTGGAAGAAAAGTAAAAAGAAAAAGGACGGGTAAAAAAATTAATATATCTTTATTCCCATCCTTTTAAAAGTATAAAAATAACTATTTTTCTACGGCTCTATTAGCTATTTCAATTGCTGTACTAACTATTTTTCCGCAGTCTTTTGAAGAAACATTTTGCCAACTTCCACCATCTTGTTTTACTTGGTCATAAACACCAAGTTCCTTTGCTATTTCTTCACGTAAATTTTCAGATATTAATCTTCTATTTCTAGACATAATAACATCCTCCTAATCTAATAAAACAATTTCAGTATAAATAAAATTTTGAAAATTACAAATACTAATTAAAGTTTTATCAATATTATTTTGTGAAAAATTTTAAAAATTATTTTGGTAATTTTTTAAAATAAATTAAAATCATAAATTGTGACCTTAGAGAATATGTATACATCGATAATCAGCAAAAACATAGTCATATAGCCTTTTATGAAAAACATCATAAGTATGAGCTGCAACAAAAGTATTATAAGTTGAATTCCCATTTTGAACAACAACCAAGCTATGTGCATAAGTACTTCCATCAAAACTTAACTGAATAACATCGCCAATTTGTAATTGGTCAATATTTGTACTTGTACCGCGGGGACCTGCGCCTTTATTTGAAATTAAAAAATTATATAAAAATTGAACACCAGTCCAAGAAGAAGATTTATTATTTGCATTTATATAATACCAGCCATTATTTCTGTTATAATTCATTTGCTTACAACCGGAAAAAATACATTGAGAAACAAAATTAGTACAATCGCCACCAATATTATCATAATTGTAATATCTTGGATTTCTTCCTAAAGCCCACTTTTTAGCATATTCATAAACAGCATTTCTATTATAACTCATTAAAATCACCTAGATAATAATATTAGAATACTAAGTAAATGGTGCAAAACATTAATATAAAATGAAATTGTTTAAGGTGCCAAATTGTCACCTTGAAATTTATAAGTTAAATTTTAATAAAAATATTGACAAACACAAACAACCATTCTATAATAATAAAAAAATAACAAAGGATGTTGATATTATGGAAAATGAATTACAAAAAGTAGAAAATAAAAGTATTATAGAATATGCAGATAGTAATGTTGAGATAAAGAATTTAATATACACAATAAGAGGAAAACAAGTAATGCTAGATAGTGATGTGGCAATGTTATATCATTATGAGACTAGAATGATTAATCAAACCGTAAAAAGAAATATAGATAGATTTCCAGAGGACTTTTGCTTCCAACTAAGTGAACAAGAATATAACAGTATGCGATCACATTTTGTGATGGCATATGGAACTGAAAATAAAAAAAGAAATAAAAATAAATTACCATATGTATTCACAGAACAAGGAATTGCAATGCTTTCAGGATTATTAAAAAACAAAATAGCTATACAGGTAAGTATCAATATTATGAATGCATTTGTTGAAATGAGAAAAATTTTAAATAATAATGGTCAAATATTTGAGAGATTGACAACATTAGAGTATAAACAAATAGAGAATGAGAAAAATATAAAACAATTATTTAATATGTTTCAAAATGAAGAAGAAATTAAACAAAAAATATTTTTTAAAGGTCAGATATGGGATAGTTATAGTCTAATTGTAGATATTTTAAAAAAAGCAAAGAAGAAAATTTTAATAATAGACAATTATATAGATGATAGTATTTTAAAAATGTTATCAAAGAAAAATAAAGATGTAGAAGTAGTAATATTAACATCAACCAAAAGTAATATACAAAATATAGATATTCAAAAATTTAACAAAGAATATCCAACATTAAAAGTAGCTAAAACGAACAAATTTCACGATAGATTTATTGTAATTGATAATAAAGAATTATACCATTGCGGAGCATCCATAAAAGACTTAGGTAACAAATGCTTTGGAATAAATAAAATTGAAGATAGTGAGATAATAGAGAATTTTATAAACAAAATAATAGCTTAAAACAAGTATAAATTTTCCACAATTTGCAAAAAATATGTGTAAAACATTTTGCAAGGAGTGGAATTTTTTGAATATTAATAAAGTATTAAAACTAAATGGCACATTACTGGATAAAAATCAGCTAGAAAATCATTTACAAAAAATTGCAGCAAACCATAATGTAAAGTCAAAATCAAACAAAGAAACATACCCAGTGCCAGAGTTAAAAGAAAATTTTGAATTTATAAAAGAAACATATAATTTATTAAATGAACATTTAAAGCTAGAGATAGGCGTACATCCAGCAGGAGAATGGCTTTTAGACAATTTTTATATAATAGAAGAAACTGTAAAACAGATAGAAAAAGAATTAACATTAAAAAAATATGTTAATTTTTTAGGCATTTCAAATGGTAATTACGAAGGCTTTGCAAGAATATATGTGCTAGCTTCTGAAATTGTTGCATACACAGAAGGCAAAATTGAAAAAGAAGACTTAGAAAAATATATTGAAAGCTATCAAACAAAAAGAACTCTAAATATGAACGAAATCTGGAATATAGGCTTATTCTTACAAATCGCGATAATAAATAATATAAAAGAGGTATGCGAAAAAATTTATAGTTCACAGCTTCAAAAATATAAAGTAGAAGAAATTGCAGAAAGACTAATTGAACATAAAGAAAAGGAAGAGCAAAAGTTTAAAAACGGCAAAAGCTTGACGAAAAGTGCTTTTCAAGATATGAGATATTCTTTTATAGAATATATGGCTTATACTTTAAAAAGATATGGCAAAAAGGGTTATAGCTATTTGAAAGTGTTAGAAGAAACAGTAGAAATGGCAGGTTCAAGCGTATCAGACATCATAAAAAAAGAGCATTTTGATATTGCCGTAAAAAAGGTGTTAATGGCAAATTACATCACAAGCATTAAAAAAATTCAAAGAATTGACTTTTTAGAGCTATTTCAAAAGTTAAATGGTGTAGAAGAAATTCTAAAACAAGATCCAGCTGGTGTTTACAGCAAAATGGACCATTCAACAAAAAGTTATTATAGAAATAAAATAAAAGAAATTGCAAGTAAAACTAAAATTTCTGAAATATATATTGCAAAAAAGATTTTAGAGTTGTGCCAAAGAAATCAAATGCTAGATGCTGATGCAGAAACAGAGCTTAAAAAAATAGCAAATGATAAAAATATAGTAGAGGCAGAAATAGAATTAAAGGAATTGTCTAGGAAAATAGAAAAAAATAAGATAGAGCAAAACACAGTAGAAGAAAAAGAAAATGCTATAAAAAAGGAAGCACATATAGGCTATTATTTAATAGATAAAGGAATAAATGATTTATACAAAGAATTGAATTTTAACAAAAGACCTAAAATGAGTAATGAAAGTAAAGCAAAAATCTATATTTTTACATTTGTATTTTTATCAATTCTTATAAGTGCTGGAATAACTGCAATCGTAAATCTAAAAAATATCTGGCTAAATATAGTTAGTTTTGTGTTATTGTTGATACCATCAAGTGAAATTGTAACTCAAATAATGCAGTATATATTAAGCAAAATTGTAAAACCAAAACTAATACCAAAAATAGATTTTTCAGATGGAATAGATAACGAAAATACAACAATTGTAGTAATTCCAACAATTCTAAAAACAAAAGAAAAAGTAAAAGAACTAATGCATAAATTAGAAGTATTCTATATTGCAAATAAATCAGAAAACTTATATTTTGCTTTACTTGGAGACTGTTCAGAAAGTAATCAAAAAGAGGAAAAGTTTGATGAAGAAGTAATAGAGGAAGGACTAAAACAAGCAGAAGCACTAAATAAAAAATATAAAAAGGAAGAAGAACCAATATTTCATTTTCTATATAGAAACAGAACATGGAACGAAAAAGAAGGCAAATACTTAGGTTGGGAGCGTAAAAGAGGATTGCTAAATCAATTCAATGAATACATTTTAGGCAACATTCAAAACACATTCAGAGTTTCAACTTTTGAACACTTTGAACACTTTGAACACTTTGAACACTTAAAGTATGTTATAACCCTAGATGCAGATACAGATTTGATTTTAGGTTCAGGCTTTGAGCTTGTGGGAGCAATGGCTCACATTTTAAATAGGCCAGTAATGGATGAACAAAAAAACATTGTAATTGATGGATATGGAATAATTCAGCCAAGAGTAGGAGTCAATCTAGATGTAAGTTTCAAAAATCTATTTACGAAGATATTTGCGGGCAGTGGTGGAATTGATTCATACACAAATGCAATTTCAGACGTTTACCAAGACAATTTTGGAGAAGGAATATTCACAGGAAAAGGAATTTATGATTTACATGTTTTCTCTAAAGTGATGAAAAAAACAATTCCAGATAACACGGTTCTAAGCCATGACTTGCTTGAGGGGAATTATTTGAGGTGTGGTTTAGCTTCAGATATAATGCTAATGGACGGGTATCCAACAAAATACCTAAGTTTTATGACAAGACTTTCAAGATGGATAAGAGGAGATTGGCAAATTTTTTATTGGATGCAAAGAAAAGTTCCAAAAAGAGAAAGTAAATCAAATGAAAAAGAAAGTACTACAAGATATTATAAAAGAGGATTATCATTTATAGCAATTATATTAGGAATGATAATCAAAGTTGCAAAGGCTTTTAAAGTAATTTTTAATGTAATAAAATACATTTTCTTAAGAGAAAGCAGAAATAGCGATGAACAAAATAAAATCTCAAATCCTTTAAATTTATTATCAAAATTTAAAATTTTTGATAATTTAAGAAGAAGTTTGCTAGAAATTTCAATAATTATAGCTGCTTTATATTTTATAATTATTAACAAAGTGAATGGCACAAATATAGTAATTAGCCAATCTGCTTTAATAATAATAGCAATTTTTCCATTTATATTAGAGTTTTTAAATTTAATAATTGGAAGAAAAGAAAACGAGAAAAAACAAAAAGACTTCTCTCCTAGAATTGCAGGAGCAAAAGGTGCATTTTTAAGACTTGTAATAACATTAGGGTGCTTACCATATAAAGCATATACATCTATAAAAGCAATTGGAAAAACTTTGTATAGATGTTTAATTTCTAAAAAACATTTGCTAGAATGGACAACATCAGAAGAAGCAGAAAAACTGTCAAAAGGAGATCTATTCTCTTATTATAGACAAATGATAATAAATGTACTTCTAGGAGGATTACTTGCTATTTTTTATCCTAATATTGCGGGATTATTGATAGGGATTCTATGGATAATTATGCCGCTAATTATGTGCGAAATATCAAAAGAAAAGAAGAAAATGAACAACTTAGAAAAACTCGATAAAGAAGAAAAAGATTATGTACTAGATATTGCAACAAAAACATGGAGCTTTTTTGAACAATATTTAACGGAAGAAAATAATTATCTAATAACAGACAATTATCAAGAAGATAGAAAGGAAAAAGCGGTTTCAAGAACCTCTTCGACCAATATAGGGCTTTCAATGCTTGCAGTAATTTCAGCTTATGATTTAAGGATAATTAAAATAGAGAAATGTTTAGAATTATTAGAAAATATAATAAAAACAGTAGATAGTCTAGAAAAATGGAATGGGCACTTATACAACTGGTACAATACAAAAACAAAAGAACCACTAACGCCAAGATACATTTCAACAGTTGATAGTGGAAACTTTGTGGGGTATTTATATGTGGTAAAAGCATTTCTTGAACATTTTGGGGACACTTCCCAAAATGTACAGAATATGTTATTGATTGTTTCTAATATGATTGATATGACTGATTTTTCTAAACTTTATAATAGTGAACATCAAATTTTTTCTATTGGCTTTAATATTGATGAAAATAAATTAACAGATTCTTATTATGATTTGTTGGCTTCTGAAGCAAGACAAGCAAGTATAGTAGCTATTGCCAAAAAGGATGTGCCTAGCAAACATTGGAATTCATTAAGTAGAACAATTACAACTTTAAATGGTTATAGTGGGCTAATTTCATGGTCTGGAACAGCTTTTGAATATTTAATGCCAAATATAAATATTCCTAAATACGAGGGGAGCTTGCTAGATGAATCATGTAAATTTATGCTTATGAGTCAAATGGAATACGCTAAAAGGCTTAATCTTCCTTGGGGAATTTCAGAAGCGGCATTTAATTTAAAAGATTTACACAATAATTATCAATATAAAGCCTTTGGAATTCCATGGTTAGGTTTGAAAAGAGGCTTAGCTGATGAGTTTGTAGTTTCAAGCTATGGAACAATTTTAGCAATAAATGATGTAACTCAAGAAACAATAAAAAATCTAAAACTATTAGAAAGCTATGGTATGAATGGAAAATATGGCTTTTATGAATCAATAGATTTTACTCCAGAAAGAGTAGAAAAAAATAAAAAAGCAAGTGTAGTAAAAACTTATATGGCGCATCATCAGGGACTTATATTGCTTTCTATAAATAACTTATTTAATAATAATATTTTACAAAAAAGGTTTATGCAAAATCCGGAAATGGAGGCTGTTTCAATCTTATTGCAAGAGCGAAAGCCAGAAAAATTTATTGTAACAAAAGAAGATAAAGAAAAGGTTGAAAAACTTAAATACAAGGATTACGAGGATTATGTTGTAAATTCTTATAACAAAATAGATGAAAGATTAATCAGAGGAAATGTTATTTCAAATGAAAACTATACAGTTGCAATAAATCAAAAAGGTGTTGGATTCAGTAAGTACAAGGACATTTATATAAATAGATTTAAGCAAACAGCAGATTATGCACAAGGAATATTTTTCTATATTAAAAACATCAAAACAAAGGAAATTATTACAACAAATTATTTTCAAAATGATGCAAAAAAAGGTAGTTACGAAATTAGCTTTAGTCCAGATAAAAATGAAACAAAAATAAAGCAATCAAATTTAAAAATTGATGTTATAAATACGGTAGATAGCAATACACCAATTGAAATAAGAAGGTTAAAGATTTCAAATTTAGGTAATGTTGAAGAAGTGCTAGAAATAAGCACATACTTTGAACCAGTATTATCAAGAAAAGAACAAGATTATGCTCATCCTGCCTTTAACAACTTATTTTTAATATACGAATATGACGAGAAAACAAATAGTTTAGTTGTAAATAGAAAAAATAGAGAAGAAACAGCAAATAATGTATTTTTGGCAACTTCAATGTATACTTCTTGTAATGATGCGAGTGATTTAGAATATGAAATAGATAAAGAAAAATTTATAGGTAGAGAAAATTTTGATATACCTAATATGGTTAAAAACTCTATACCATTTTCAAATAGACAAGAATTTGTAACAGAACCTGTTGTAGCGCTTAAGAGAACAGTAAAAATTAAACCACAAGAAATAGTAACTTTAGATTTAGTAATATCTGTTGAAGAAGACAAAAACCTTGCTATTGAAAATTTACAAAAATATAAAACAACTGAAAATGTAAAAAGAACTTTTGAGCTTTCAAAAGCAAGATGTGAAACAGAAAGCAGATATTTAAGGATAAAGGGAAAAGATATTTCTAATTTCCAAAAAATGATATCATATATCTTATTCCAAAATCCTGCAAAAGCAATAGTAACAAGTAAAATACCTAATGTTAAAAATAAAAAATATAGTCAAAGTGAACTTTGGAAATACGGAATATCTGGTGATTTACCAATCATTTTAGTAAAAATAAAAAATCCAACAGAAAGCTATGTTGTAAAGGAAATTCTAAAGGCTTATGAATTTTTCAAAAATAAAAATATTGAAACTGAACTTGTAATACTAGATGAGGAAAAACATAGTTACGAAAATTATGTGAGAGAAGAAATAGAAAACAGTATTTTAAATAATCACATGGGTTATTTAAAAAATATTAGAGGCGGAATTTTTGAGCTTTCTAGTAATGAAATAAGCAAGGATGATATCGAGCTTCTTGAATTTGTTGCTAGCATTGTAATAGATAGTAAATATGGTGGAATAGAAAATAATTTAAAAGAAATAGAAGATGAATATTTAGAAAATTATAAGGAGATTCCAAATGACGAAGTAAAGCAAGAAATAATAGAAGATAATACTCAAGATATTGAACTCTTAAAAGATACAGAAAACTTAAAATATTACAACGAATATGGTGCATTTACAACTGATGGAAAAGAATATTGGATGACTTTAAACAAGCAAAATAGACTTCCAACAGCATGGAGTAATGTTCTTGCAAATGAAAAATTTGGAACAATAGCAACAGCAAGTTATGGTGGATACACATGGTATAAAAATAGTAGATTAAATCGTTTAACAGCATGGGAAAATAGTCCAAACTATGATATACCAGGAGATACAATTTATATTAAAAATTTGGATAATAAATCTGTATGGTCAGCTACTTTAAACCCAATGGCTGATAATAAAAATTATAATGTAGTATTTGGATTTGGTTATAATAGATATATTCACAAATGCCAAGGAATAGAGCAGGAGTTAACAATATTTGTGCCCAAAGATGATAGTGTAAAAGTTAAACTTTTAAAATTAAAAAATACTACACCAACTAAGAAAAAATTAAAAATATATTATTATGCTAAACTAGTTTTAGGAGAAGATGAAATAAAAACAGGTAAATTTATAAACTTAGATTTTGATAAAAATAGTAATACTGTAATTGCTAGAAACCTATATAATAACGAAATAGATGGATATTCGATGTATTTATCTTGTAGTGAAAAAATTAATTCCTATACAGGAGATAAAAATTTTTTCTTTGGAAATGGTGGCTTACAATATCCAGATGGAGTTTCAAAGATTAAACTCAATAATGAAAATTCGCTTGGTAAAAATTCTTGCATAGCTTATGAATTTGATGTAGAACTGGAAAGCTTTGAAGAAAAAGAAATTGCAATGCTACTTGGTGCGGAAGAAACAGTTTTAGATAGCAAAAACATGGCTTATAAATATAGCAAAATTCAAAATTGTAAGGAAGAATTGTATGTTGTAAAAAAATATTGGGATGAATTACTTGGAAGATGTGAGGTCGTTACGCCTTTAGAAAGTATGAATATTATTTTAAATGGATGGGTAGCATATCAAACTATAAGTAGTAGACTTCTTGGTAGAAGCGGATTTTATCAATCTGGAGGTGCATTTGGATTTAGGGATCAGCTTCAAGACACTTTTGGCTTAAAATACCTAGAACCGTATTTCTTAAAAAATCAAATAATAAAGCATAGTTCACATCAATTTGTAGAAGGAGATGTTGAACATTGGTGGCATGATGAAACAGGCAGAGGAATAAGAACAAGGTTTTCGGATGATTTATTGTGGTTACCTTTTGCAGTTGCAGAATATATCAATTTTACAGGAGATAATTCAATTTTAGATTTAGAAACAAATTATTTACAAGGTGAAAAATTACAGGAAAATCAAGAGGAAAAATATGATTTATATTTGCCATCTGAAATAAAGGAAAGTATATACAAACATTCAATAAAAGCAATAGAAAAAAGTTTGAATTTTGGTGAAAATGGACTTCCTAAAATAGGCTCTGGAGATTGGAATGATGGCTTTAGTACTGTTGGAAACAAGGGAAGAGGCGAAAGTGTATGGTTAGGATTTTTCTTATATTATATTCTAGATAAATTTATACCAATTTGCGAGTCAAAAGGAGATAAAGAGTTAGCAGAAAAATATGGGCAAATTAAGCAAAATCTAAAACATGCATTAAATACTGCAGGTTGGGATGGAAGATGGTTTAAAAGAGCATTTATGGATGATGGAAACACCCTAGGAAGCATGGAAAATGATGAATGTAGAATAGATGGAATAAGCCAAAGTTGGAGCATTATTTCGAATGCAGGTGATAATGACAAAAAATTTATATCAATGGAAAGTTTAGAAAATCATTTAGTAGACAAAGAACATGGAATAATAAAACTTTTAGATCCTCCTTTTAATAAAGGAAAGCTTAAACCTGGATATATAAAAGCATATTTGCCAGGGGTAAGAGAAAATGGTGGACAGTATACACATGCATCTTGTTGGGTAATTATTGCAGAAGCAATGTTAGGTTTTGGGAACAAAGCATTAGAATACTTTAGAATGATAAACCCAATAGAGCATTCCAGAACAAAAGAATCTGCAAATAAATATAAAGTAGAACCATTTTCAATAGCAGCAGATATATATGGAGTAGGAAACCTAGCAGGAAGAGGAGGATGGACATGGTATACGGGATCATCAAGTTGGTATTATAAAGCAGGAATAGAATATATATTAGGATTAAAAATAGAAAAAGGAATATTAAAAATAGAACCATGTATTCCAAACAATTGGAAGGAATATAGCATAAAGTATAAATGGAAGGAAAGCATTTATAACATAAAAATACAAAATCCAGAAGGAAAATGTACTGGAGTAAGTAAAGTTTTGTTAAATGGAAACGAAGTTCAAAATGCAATAAAATTAGATGGAAGTAGAAAGGTTTATAATATAATAGTGATAATATAAATATAAAATGTGAAACAATTTTGCAAAAAAAAGCAAATTTGTTTCACTTTTTTTATTGTAATATTGGGCAAATATAAAATATTTTTTTAAAAATGTAAAGTATACTTGACAAATAAAAAAATACGATATATAATAATGTAAAGTAAACCTTACAAAAGGAGGGATAATTATGAATAGAGAAGAGATTCTTTCAAAAGTCACAAAAGATAATAATGGGTTTGATGAAATGGAAATTGCTACTATAATAAAAGCATTAGGATTAAGTACAATTGTAGTGCCGGTTTTTTGTTTAATATTTATGATTATTAGAATCACAAAAGGAACTGGGGTAATTACAGATTTAATAGCAATAACATTTTCTCAATTAACTGTTTATGAAATATATAGATATTTCATGGAAAGAAAAAAAGGAAAACTATTTTTAAGTATTATTTTCAGTATTATAACAATAGCTTCAATAATTATGTTTTTCTTTGAGGTGTAAAAAATGAATGAAGAATTAGTTTTAAAAAATAATTTAAAAAACTTAAGAAGTGAAAAAAAGCTTTCACAAGAAGAACTAGCAAATTTAGTAGGTGTATCAAGACAAACAATAATATCAATTGAAAAAGGACAATTTTGTCCCAGCTCAAAATTGGCTTTATTAATATGCATAGCATTAGATAAAAAATTTGAAGAAGTATTTTATTTTTAAAAAGGGGGAATTAACATGAAAAAGTTTTTAAGAGTTAGAAATATTATAATAATATTAATAGTTATAGTAGCAATTGCGATTTTCTTATATATAAAACAAGATGATGTATCTCAATCCAAAACATATAATTATTTAAATACAACACTTGAACTTGGTGAGTATATAGGTAAAGAAGATGAGGAAACAATCAAGAATACAAAAGAAGAATATTATAATAAGGGGGTAGTATGCACCTTATCCACTATAGATGGAAAAAATACACAAACTTATGCTAATTATTGTGGAGAACAAATGATATACTTTAATAAAGAACAATCAATTGTAGATAATAATGAAACTAAAAATGATGCATATGTTCAACCTTATAAAAGCACTAAGGCAGTAATTTTTGATTATAAAAATGGAAAGATTATAGAACAATGGACAGATGACATAAAAAAAATATACGGAAGAAACATAAAAGAAACTGATATAAATGATTATTTTATAAGGTTTATTGCTACTGAATTTAAAGATATGTCTTTATTAAATAAAATATATACATCTTTGGATACAAAAGGATATTTAAGAGGTTTTGAATTCATTGAAGGAAAATTAATGTATTTTGAACATTTTAAATTACTTGATGGGAGTAGCGTAAAAGTATATTTGGAAAATGATGAAATAAAATATTTAAAATGCGATGACGCAGGAGACGACTATTTATTAGAACTTAAAATTGAGAGAATAAATAATTTTCCAAAAGAATGGTTAGAAATACCAAATGATTATGAAAATGAAGAAGAATTATTTGATGAGTCAATTTAAATTATACAGTTTTCTTATTTGATAAAACAAGGCTAAGTTCAAATTCAAAAGAACTTAGCCTTATTAAATCTGCATAAAAATATAAAGAAAATTTTTTCAAAAAAACTTGTATATTAAAAAGAAGTATGATATAAAATATATATCTAATAAGAGAAAGGTGGATGCCAAATGGAAGAAAATTTAGAAAAGGAACAAAAAACAATATTAGTTGTTGATGATGAGCAACCAATCAGAGATATGTTGGAATTTAATTTAAAAAAAGAAGGGTACAACATAATTCAAGCAAATGATGGTGTTGCTGCTGTTGAGATTGCTTTAGAACAAAAACCAAATTTAATTTTATTAGATATAATGTTGCCAAAACTAGATGGTCTTTCTGTATGTAAAAGAATAAAAAATTCTTTAAATATTCCAATAATTATGCTTACAGCTAAAGATGAAGAAATAGACAAAATTCTTGGTTTAGAATTAGGAGCAGATGATTATATTACAAAACCATTTAGCATTAGAGAATTAGTAGCAAGAGTAAAAGCAAACTTGAGAAAAGTTGATGCTTCTATGATTACAAATATAAAACCAGAAAACGAACCAGAAGAAGAGAAAATTAAAACACAAAAAATAGTTGTAGGAGAATTAGAATTAGACTTAGATAAATTCGAAGTAAAAGTTAGAGGAGAAGTAATTGATTTAACTCTAAGAGAATTTGAAGTTCTTAAATTCTTAGCAAGTACTCCAGGACAAGTAGTAACAAGAGAAACACTTCTTGAAAAAGTTTGGGGATATGAATACTATGGAGATATAAGAACTGTAGATGTAACAGTTAGAAGAATAAGAGAAAAAATAGAAAAAGATACATCTACACCACAAATTCTAATTACAAAAAGAAGTGTAGGATATTATATTGTATCTAAATAAAAATAAACTAAAAAATGCAATGAAAATTGCATTTTTTTGATTTAACTTAACTTATACATTGCATTTTTGTCGAATTTTGCGATGAAAAGGGGAAAAATATCGAAAAAAATAATTGACAAAGTAACAAATTATGTATATACTTTATGCAGAATTATATAATTTCTTTCGTAACAATTTTATTCAAAATTATTAATCTAATATGCCCAATAAAATGTTACTTTAATTTAAAGTTATAACTTTGGCCACTTTGAATTTTTTCACCTAAAATAATAAAGAAGGAGGTTAAAATTTTTAGTGCACTAAATTTGTATAAAGTATGAACAGAAAATTTATAAAAAATAGTAATTTAGTTTTACGCAAAATATTAAATTCAGAAAAATGCAAAGATATTATTGCAGATTTTATTGAAACTTTTTTAAAAATCCAAATAAGTACTTTAAAAATCAATCAGAATCCTGATAATAGTAAATCCTATGGAATTGTAGATGTAAGAGTTATTACCAAAGAAAATAAAGAGTTCAATGTTGGTATTCAAATTATAGATGGTAATTATATTCAAAGCAAAATGTTATTGTATTATGCTAAAATTCATTCAAATCAAGTGTTATATAAAGATGGTAGAAGATTAGCAAAAACAATTACAATAAATATTTTAGATATGTCGTTTTTTAGTTCAACAAATTTTCATAAAATAATAAAATTAAAAACCAATGCTATAAATGATAATATTTTAGAAGAAGTACATATGCATGTTATAGAACTTCCAAAATTTATTATAGATGAAGATAAAAAATTAACAAAGGAAGAGGCATGGGGAATATACTTAAAAGGAGATAACAAGAAACTTGTAAGAAAAGCAATAAAAAAATATGAATATATTAGGAAACTGGATGATTTATTAAAAGATTATTGGAGGGAAGAGAAAATATAATGCAAAAAGTTATGATAAAAATTGATAAAAACCAATTAAAAAAAATATTTAATAAATTGTTTAATAAAAAAGTTCTTAAATTTACATATTTGGGAAAGTGTAGATTAAATAAGATGATGGAATATAATTTTGTATTGTATGAATTTAATGTTATGCTAGAAGACTTTACGAATTATACTGTTTTTATAAAAACAATTACAGGTGATGATGTAAAGCAATCATTGTTTTGTTACTGGCAATTTTGTGAGGAAAATTACAATATTCATGGAAAGTTTTATCTGAATAAAGCCAGTATAAAAAGTGAAAACATAAATCAATATCCTAATTGTGTTCAAAAATATACATTACAATTGCTTAGCAAAAACAACAAAATTTGGAAAGCATCAGATATCGATATCATTGATTTAAAGAAACTAAAAGAAGAAATGAAAGATGAAAAACAAATGAAAAACCTTCACCAAAGAGAAAAAATAGATTATAAATATAATACCAAAGAATATTTATTTATAGGAATTATTTAATAGTCTAATAGGAATTTATATTTTTGCAAAATGAAACAAAAGCAGGATTTTCTCCTGCTTTTGTTTTGGTTAACTTTTTGGGACACTCTTAAAAAGTTAACTTAATGAGCATCTGTTAATTTTGCTTTTAAAATAACATTTACAACAGACCCCTCTGGTATTTGAGTATCTTTACTATATTCTTGAGAAATTACAATACCGCTACCTTCGTAAGTAATATTTAATCCTTTCTCTCTTAAAGCTTCTGTTGCGTCTGTTAGATTCATATTTTTTAAATCTGGAACAGTTGTTGAATTTGCCACAGCACTTTTATCATATAAATAAATAATAGATTTTTTATTCAATGCTATTCCAGGTTTTGGCGTTTGGTCTGTAACAAGTTCAGTATTAACATCACCTGTTGTAGAGATTTTTACAGTAAATCCTGCTTCTTCTAATATTTTTTGAGCTTCTGCAATTGTTTTATTTCTTACTTCTGGAACAGTAATTAAATTTTCATTTGTGTTGTTATTGCCAGTTGGTGAAGTTGAAGTAACATTTAATAAAGGCAATATTTCGGATAACATTTGAGAAACTACTGGTCCAGCTAGTGTTCCACCTTGGTGATTGTTTGCAGGTGGCTTATATAGAGTTAATAAAAGTACAACTTGTGTATCTTCAACAGGTGAAATTGCAACATAAGATGCAACATAACCATCATCTTTTCTATTGCTTGGTGGTTCAGATGTACCAGTTTTACCACCAATAGAATATCCAGTAACTTGAGCGTTTTGCCCTGTTCCTTTTGTTGCAACATAATGCATCATTTCTCTAACTTCTTCTGATGTTTTTTTAGAAATTACTTGTCTAACTGTTACGGGTTCAACTTCTGTAACGGCTCCTGTATCCGTATTTGTAATAGATTTAACAATTCTAGGTTGCATTAAATAACCATCGTTAGCAACTGCACATATAGCTGTAGCCATTTGCAATGGAGTAATATTCAATCTTTGTCCAAAAGACATTGTTGCAAGTTCTACAGGTCCCACCTTGTCTAATGCAGTAAATAAACTATTTTCTTCTCCTGAAAGACCAACGCCAGTTTTATCCATTAACCCGAAAGCTTTATAATATTTATAAAGAGTAGGAGCTCCAATTCTTTTTCCTAGTTGCATAAAGGCAGGGTTACAAGAATTTCCAAGAGCCTGTGTTAAACTTTGGTATCCATGAGGGTTGTAGCTTCTCCAGCATGCAATATTGCTATCTGCAACATGTTCATATCCTGTGCAGACAAACTCTCCAGGAACATTTGGGGTTGTAATATTTTCTTCAATAGCGACAGCTGATGTTATAACTTTAAATGTTGAACCAGGTTCATATAGGTCTTGAACAGACTTGTTTCTCCACATTTTTTGGATTTCTGTATTTTTATCTTCATCTGAAAGAGAATCATAAACTTTGGCTAGAGTTTCATTTGGAGTAAATGGTGTGTTAAGATTATAGTCTGGATAAGATGCCATTGCAAGAATATCACCAGTTTTTGGATTCATTACAATACAATTTCCGCCTCTTTCACAATTATTTTCATCAACAGCTTGTTTCAAATATTTTTCTACAATAGTTTGAATATACCAGTTTATTGATAAAGTGATGTCACTTCCATTTTCAGCAGGAATATATTTTTCTTGTGAATCTGGAATTTCTTGTAAGTTACTACCTTGTGAACTTATAAGTTTTCCAGGAGTTCCTGTTAGTACATCGTCCCATTTGCTTTCGATTCCGGTTATACCTTGGTTATCAGTACCACAAAATCCTAAAATTGCTGATGCCACAGAATCGTATGGATAATATCTTTTTGAATCTTCATCAATATTTATACCATCAGATATTTTGTTTTCTTTCATCCATTGCTTTAATTTATCAATCTTGTCTTGTTCAACTTTTTTAGCAATAGTTTGGAATTGTGATTTACTACTTACCTTTTCTAAAACAGTATCATAATCTAATTCGAATATTTCAGAAAAAGCTTTTGCAACTTTTTCTTTTAATTCTTTAGTTTTTTCTTCATCATCTTTACTATCTTTTATTCTAGAAGGATTTATAGTAACAGTGTCAACTCTTGCACTAATTGCTAAAGCTTTCCCCGTAGAATCATATATTTTACCACGCTTTGGACTAATTTCTTTATTAATAGTTTGCTGTTGGTAAGCATATTCTTTTAGTTCATTACCTTGAATAAATTGCAAATATCCAAGTCTAATAATTAAAAGAATCATAATAATTAAAATTATAATAAAGATATTCCTAAGTTTTTTTGTGTGTATTAAATTTTGAGTTTCAAACGGATTGTCCATTTTAATTACTTTAGAGTTGCTTTTCTTCGGCTGATTGGACTTTCCGGTATTATTTAAAATATTATTTATAGTTTTTCCTACTATATTATTTTTGCTCTTTTTGGAGTTATTTTTTTTCTTTGAATTTTTTTTATTCATTATTAAATATTGCTAATAAAAATAGCAAATTCTCCTTTCTTTTGTTTTTATAATATTTTATATTATTAAAACTAAAATTGCAATATTTATTTTTTATTTATTTTGTGGTATAATTGTCTTAATAATTTTTATTAAATAGAATATATAAATTGAAAATTTATATATTCTATTTAAAATAAATTTAGAAAGAGGAAATAATAAATGGAAAATATAGCTAAAGAAACAAAGTTTATTTTAAATAAATATAATTTAAAAGCTAATAAAAGTTTAGGACAGAACTTTTTGATAAACAAAGAAGTTTTAGAAACAATTGTAAATTCAGCAGAAATAACATCAAAAGATTTAGTAATTGAAATAGGACCAGGATTAGGAACATTAACAGAATTCTTGCTTGAAAAAGCTAAAAAGGTAATATGTGTTGAATTAGACGAAAATATGGTAAGAGTTTTAAAAGACAGGTTCATGCTATATAAAAATTTAGAAATTATAAATGAAGATGTTTTAAAATTGAACCTAAATGAAATAATAGATAATGAAAAGAAAACTCAAGAAATTGAAAATGTAAAAATTGTTGCAAATTTGCCATATTATATAACAACTCCTATTGTTATGAAACTTTTAGAAGATAGATTAGATATAGAAAGCATAACAATAATGATTCAAAAAGAAGTAGCAGATAGATTAATAGATAAGCCAGGTGGAAAAAATTGTGGAGCAATAACATATAGTATAAATTACTATTCAGAGCCAGAAGGAATAATGGAGGTAGACAAAACTTCATTCATTCCTGAACCTGAAGTAACATCAAAAGTACTAAAACTAAAAATTAGAAAAACACCCAATATAAAAGTAGAAAATTCAGAAAAAATGTTTAAAATTATAAAATGCGCATTTTTACAAAGAAGAAAAACACTTATAAATGCATTAGTATTAAATGGAATATTTGAAAACAAAGAACAAGCTACAAAAATATTTGAACAAGTTGGGTTAGATTTAAATGTAAGAGGAGAAAAACTTACGCTTGAGGATTATGCAGAATTATCAGATTCAATTAATTAATTTCTTGGAAACTTTTTAAAACTTTTTGGGACACCCTTGTTTTTCAAGGGTGTCCCAAAAAGTTTTAAAAAACAAAAAATTTTTTTAATATAGGTTTAAAATAGATATGTCACAAATAGATTGAAAAAATATTGAAAGAGAGTACCAAAAATGATATTGTTTAAATGACCAAAAATAAACATATCGGAGGTGCTCTCTTATGGGGAATA
>Ga0129311_1000314_pt1 | contig 45175 bp, 41 predicted proteins | sample Go1ome_FD_94435 | JGI IMG/M metagenome (GOLD analysis project Ga0129311, IMG submission 94435) | Western lowland gorrila individual fecal microbial communities from Wisconsin, USA - Go1022B metagenome | ecosystem: Host-associated > Mammals > Digestive system > Large intestine > Fecal | place...
AGATCTGTCATGATTTGTGATTGCAATATCATCTTAAGTCCTCCTGTAAATAGACTGTAAGATGATATCATTTGTACATAATTATTTCAGAACTTTTGTACATTTTTAACTATGACACAACATTCTTGAAAAAGGTAGAAAGAAACCAGTCTATATCGGTGTTACCCAGAGGGATGTAGCGGTTGGTAAAGAACGTTTTGAAGGATTTAGAGATGCCTTAAAAGAATATGACCTAGAACATCTTTCAGCTCGTTCTGTTATTTGTTCAGGTTTTGATGAGCAGGCTGGATATGATGCAACAGAAGAGTTGTATAAATTATATCCAGATATGGATGCAGTGATTTGTGCCACGGATACACTTGCCTTTGGTGCATCAAGATATCTGGAACTTGCTGGAATATCCCTTCCAGGACAGGTACTTGTTTCTGGAATTGGTGGCTCTACATTGGCTTTACATGCAGGTTATCCAATCCTGACTGCCAAGTATTATTATCAGCAGGCTGGCAAAATCTCTTCAAAGCTTTTGCTCGATATGATGAATGGTGCAGTTACTGTTCAGAGCAATATGAAACTTGGTTTTGATATCATCGATGATATAAATAGGTAATACGCCAAAAGAATTCATTTGCATTTGCTGCTTCTAATCGATATAGTGGTAGAAGTGTACAGGCTATTGGTGCAATTTCTTCCTATCCAACAGAAGTATAATTTGTGAAATACCTCCACAAAGAAAAATAACTCAAAAAACACATCTGGTGAGTAATTATACCTGCCAGATGTGTTTTGCCTTTTACTGTTCGTCGTTATTTTCTTTTTCTGTATTTTCCAATTCGTTAAGGGATTCAATGTTGATTCCACGGCTTGGTACAGGTGTGGAGAAAACAATCTGTGTTTCAGTCTTACCGAATTTCTGTAACTGTCCGATGAAGGAATCCAGTTCTAAAGTGCTAGGGAAGCAGACTTTAATGTGCATGGAATAAGTGCCTGTTACACAATCGCATTCAAGAACATTTGGACATGCTTCAATAAAAGGATAGAATTCAGGTTTCTGCTTTGGCTCTAATGTAAGGTTGATGAAAGCAGTAATGTGATAACCAAGGACAAGTGGATTAATTTCTGCATGATAACCGCTGATGATGCCTTGTTTCTCAAGTCTTTCGATTCTTGCAGATACTGCTGGAGAAGAAAGAAAAACCTTTCCAGCAAGATATTTAAGGGGATATCTAGAGTTTTCTTGTAATAATTGAAGAATTTTAATATCTATTTTATCCATGATAGACCTCTTTCTATTGGTTGCTTAATTAAATAAATAAAATTTGTTGCTCGACTTAAGTATTATAAGACTTTTTCTGGACTCATGCTAGTAAAAGTTTTGTGTTATCATATAAATGTTAATTGAGATATAGACCATTGTTCATGCAAATGGTTTTCGAATAGAAATGGAGATTTTATGGAAGCAATTAGAATTAATAAGTATCTGAGTGAAGCTGGTGTTCTTTCCAGACGAAAGGCCGATGAAGCCATCGCCAGAGGAGAAGTTTTGGTAAATGGAAAGGTACCTGAGCCTGGAACAAAGGTAAGTTTGGAAGATGAAGTTACCTATTTAGGCAAGGTGGTAAGACCAGTTGAAGATAAGGTTGTGCTTGCATATTACAAACCAATTGGTCTTATCTGCACATCTGCAGAGTCAGATCCCAATAGTATTTTTAGAAAACTTAATTATCCTAAGAGACTTATTTATGTAGGCCGTTTGGATCAGGCATCTCAAGGTCTTTTGCTTTTAACAAATGATGGCGAATTATCAAATCAAATTCAAAAAGCTCGTAATGGTCATGAAAAGGAATATGTTGTAAGAGTGGATAAGCCTATTACGGATGAATTTGTTAGCCAGGCTTCCAAAGGTGGACTGTCTTTTGAAGATTTGGGAGAAAGAAAGACAAAGCCTTGTAAGATTATTAAGCAGGGTAGTCAGTCTTTTCGTATCATTTTAACAGAAGGTATCAATCGAGAGATTAGACGTATTTGCGAATATTATGGATATCGCGTTACTTATCTTAAGAGAATTCGTGTTATGAATATTAATCTGGGTGAATTACAGTCTGGTGAGTATCGAGAACTTACAAATAAAGAAATTGAAGAACTGAAGAAATCAATTCGATAAATAGTAATAAGTAGAATCGGAACTGGGTAAAGGGGCAGGACAATGGCTGAAAAGCAGAACATGAAAAGAATGAAAGAATTGATTCAAATTCTGAATCAGGCATCTAAGGCTTATTATGATGAAGACCGCGAAATTATGAGTAATTTTGAGTATGATAAGCTTTATGATGAACTTGTGGATTTAGAAAAAGAGACAGGAATTACTTTATCAAATAGCCCGACTATTAATGTTGGTTATGAAGTGGTTTCTTCTCTGCCAAAAGAAAAGCATCCAGAGCCTATGCTTTCTCTGGACAAAACAAAGGATGTGGAAGTGCTTGCAGATTGGTTGGGAGACCATGCTGGAATTTTGTCCTGGAAGATGGACGGCCTTACGGTTGTTCTCACTTATGAAAATGGTAGTCTCACAAAGGCCGTAACTCGTGGTAATGGTGAAGTTGGTGAAGTTATCACAAATAACGCCAGGGCCTTTCAAAATATTCCCAATAAGATCTCTTATCAGGGTAAATTGGTTGTTCGTGGAGAAGCGGTTATCGGCTATGAGGATTTTGAAGCGATTAATGCAGCTCTTCCGGAGACAGATGCAAAATATAAAAACCCAAGAAATCTTTGCTCTGGAGCCGTAAGACAGTTGGATTCATCCATTACAGCTAAAAGAAATGTAAATTTTTTTGCCTTCTTTCTGGTAGAACCTGAGGATCCGGAACTTCTGAAAAAACTGGGCAACTCATTTGAAGAGAGATTTATTTTCCTGAAGGAAATTGGGTTTGATGTTGTTGAGTATAAAAAGGTAAATTGTGGAAATGAAATTGCCGGGGCTGTTGCAGAGTTTGCAGAGAAACTTCCGGAGAATGCTTTCCCTTCAGATGGTCTTGTGTTGGATTTGGATGATGTTGCCTATGGCAAGAGTCTGGGAACAACAGCTAAATTCCCTCGTAATGCCATTGCATTTAAATGGAAGGATGAGCAGCAGGAGACGGTTTTAAGAGAAATCGAATGGAGTCCATCCAGAACAGGATTGATTAATCCGGTGGCTGTTTTTGATCCCGTTGAATTAGAAGGTACGGTTGTGAAGAGAGCAAGTCTTCATAATGTTACATATGTTAAGGATATGCAGCTGGGAATTGGAGATCGTATTAAAGTTTATAAAGCAAATATGATTATTCCTCAGCTTTCTGAAAATCTCACCAAGTCAGGAAATTCGCCAATTGCTGAGTCTTGTCCTGTCTGTGGAGAAAAGACTGTAATCAAAAATGAGAATGGTTCTGAGACTTTACATTGTCCGAATCCAGAATGTCCTGCCAAGCATATCAAAGAATTTGATTTATTTGCTTCCAGAAACGCAATGAATATGGATGGCCTTTCTGAAGCTACTATGGAAAAGTTTATGGAGGAAGGCTTCCTTCATAGCCTGGTAGATTTATTCCATTTGGATCAGCATAAGGACCAAATTATTCAAATGGACGGCTTTGGACAGAAATCCTATGAAAAGATTCAGGAATCTGTGGAGAATGCCAGAAATAATGCCACACTTGCTGGTTTCCTTTATGGACTTGGTATTCCTGGTATTGGTGCTCAAAATGCAAAACTGATTGCCAGATATTTCAAGAATGATATGGAGAGTATTCTTGCTGCAAGCAAAGAAGAACTCTGTGAAATCGAAGGCTTAGGTGAAGTGCTTGCAGATGGGGTAATCTCATTTGTAAAGGATGAAAAGAAAATCCAAGAGGTAAGAGCTCTTCTGAATGAAATCAATTTTGTTCAGGAAGAGAATAATGCGCCACAGGATTTAGCAGGCAAGATTTTTGTAATTACTGGAAGCCTGGAAACATATCCAAATCGTGACGCTTTGAAAAAAGAGATCGAAGACAGAGGAGGAAAGTGTTCTGGTTCAGTTTCTGCAAAGACATCCTATTTGATTAATAATGATATCCTTTCCAATTCTTCAAAGAATAAGAAAGCAAAAACTCTAGGTATTCCGATTATTACAGAAAATGATTTTAAAAATCTGTAAATTAAAAATTCGTTTTCCTTATTTTTTAATTCTTAAAATGGATAATAATCTAAAATAATTTAAAAAAATGTTTACTTTGTGATAGGATAAGTGTTGTTTTTATTAAAAGCTATAAAGGCTTTATGTGTTGAATTGCAATAGACGGAAACTTGAGGTGACATAAATGCCAATTCGTATTGATAATGATTTACCAGTTAAGAAAGTATTAGAAGATGAAAATATATTTGTCATGGACGATCGTCGGGCGGGTACCCAGGACATTCGACCAATTGACATCCTGATTTTAAATCTGATGCCTCTTAAGGAGGATACGGAACTTGCGCTTCTGCGTAGTCTTTCAAACACTCCATTGCAGGTAAATATAACCTTTATTCGTACAATGTCATATACATCTACTCATACATCTTTACAGCATTTGGAAAGATTTTATTCTGATTTTGAACATGTTAAGAATAGAAAATGGGATGGTCTGATTATTACCGGCGCGCCAGTTGAGAAAATGAACTTTGAAGATGTTGATTATTGGAAAGAATTAACAGAAATCATGGATTGGTCAGAGAAGAATGTTACTTCCACATTCCATATCTGTTGGGCAGCTCAGGCTGGTCTTTATTATAGATATGGCATCAAGAAGCATGAGTTCAAGGAAAAACTTTCTGGTATCTATAAGAATATTACCAGACATAAGTCTGACCCATTGGTTCGTGGTTTTGATGATACATTTTTTGCTCCTCAGTCTCGTTATACTGGTGTTGACGCAGATGCGGTATATGCGAATGACAGACTGAAGACTTGTGCTTACTCCGATGAGTGTGGTCCTTTCCTGATTATTGGAGACGGTGGAAAGAATGTATTCGTTACTGGACATCCAGAATATGATACATTTACATTGGATACGGAATATAAGAGAGATCTGGCTAAGGGGCTTAATCCAAGTATTCCTGTGAATTATTATCCAGATGATGATCCATCAAAGCCACCTGTAAAATCATGGAGATGCCATGCGAATATGCTTTATACCAATTGGCTGAATTACTATGTATACCAGGCAACACCATTTGACTGGAAGTAAGAAATAATGGCACCTGCCCAGGCGGGTGCCTTATTTAATAGAATTGAGGAAGAAAATGAGACAAATATATTTGGATCATGCGGCTACCACGCCGGTTAGACCAGAAGTAAAGGAAGAAATGCTGCCCTTCATTGAAGGAGAGTTTGGTAATCCTTCTGCTGTTTACAGTATTGGTACCAACAATAAGGAAGTTATTAGTGCTGCCAGAAGGAAAATTGCAGCTTTGCTGGGAGCAGAATCTTCAGAAATTATTTTTACATCCGGTGGTACAGAATCAGATAACTGGGCTCTGAGAGGTGTGGCGCTTACATATTTAATGAAGAAGGAAAGTGTGCATATTATTACCAGTTCCATTGAACACCATGCCGTTCTTCATACCACAGAATTTCTTGAGAGGATGGGGTGCCGGGTAACATACTTAGATGTGGATCAGGATGGATTTGTAAATCCTCAGGATGTGAAAAATGCCATTGAGGATGACACTCGTATTATTTCCATTATGACGGCCAATAATGAGATTGGAAGTATTCAGCCAATTGCTGAAATTGGCAGGATTGCTCATGAGAATGGTATTCTATTCCATACAGATGCTGTGCAGGCATTCGGACATATTCCGATTTCGGTAAATGATATGAACATTGACCTGCTTTCTGCCAGCGCACATAAGTTTGGCGGACCCAAAGGCATTGGCTTTTTATATAGAAGAAATAGCGTAAAAATGGAAAATCTCATTTTCGGCGGTGGTCAGGAAAGAGGACTGAGGGCTGGTACAGAAAATGTAGCTGCCATCGTTGGTATGGCTAAGGCTGCGGTTCTTTCCTGTGAAAATATGGAAGAAGAGATGGAAAGAGAAAGAAAAATGTGTCGTCTTTTCTTACAGGATCTTACGAATGGTACGGATGACATCCATTTAAACGGTCCGGCCATTGGTGAAAATAGACTTCCAAATAATCTGAATGTGGAATTTAAAGGCGTGCTGGGAGAGTCCATGCTGATTATGCTGGATATGGAAGGCATTGCAGCATCTGCTGGTTCTGCATGTTCTGCAGGGGCAGTAGATCCTTCCCATGTTCTTTTGGCCATTGGCCTCCATCCGGATGCGGTAAAGTCGAGTCTTCGATTTACTATAGGTGAAGAAAACACTCTGGACGAATTAGAACTCACAGCTGGTATCATTCGGAAAATCGTGGAAAGACTTCGGAAAATGAAGTAAATAATATCTTCATGCAAATGAGTTTTGCATAGAAAAAAAGCAGAGTAGTGCACTTGGGGTGTGATTACTCTGCTTTTTAGTTTGCTTCCATTATTATAAGGCAATAAATTCTGGCTTCATCTGCTTGAAAGTTGAGTAGTATTTAAAACCCATGGATTTAGCAAGTTCAGCTGCTTCTTCAAAACGGTATCCCATGTGGATATCGTCGTGACTGTCGCTACCGAAGGTCAGAATTTCTCCTCCCAAGTCTTTATAGAGCTTCAGTGTCTCTGGATGAGGATGAGCATAATCCATACCGCGGTAAAGAGCACCTGTATTGATTTCAATACCTTTGCCATTAGCGATAATTGTTTTCAAAATCTCTTCAATTAAATCAGCTGCTGGGAAGGCGCTGAGTTTAAAATTGTCTTTATGCTTAATGCCTGGTCCATAACGGAAAATGTAATCTAAATGTCCATAGACGTTATAGTCGGTAAAATGTTTTACGGTGTAAAGCATTTCTTCAAAGTATTTGATGTATCGTTCCATGGGATCATGTCCATCAAAGAAACCAGGGTAGTATGGGTCATCATGTTCTACATAGTGAGTGGAGCAGATAACAAAGTCTAGACCTGGATGTTCCTTAGTGAAGTTTTTCAAATCTTCCACTGTATGAGGCTGAACTCCTTGTTCCAGACCAATTCGTAAATCAAACTTTGATGCCACCTTTTCCTGAATTTCCTTAAGGGCAGGGATGTAGACTTCAATGGGATTATCAAAGGTACAACCGTCTGGAGGAAGTGGATAATCCAGGTCGTTGTGATCGGTGAAACATGCAGAAGTCATTCCTTTTTTAATCATTTCTTCTATTAAATGGTATGGGTCTGTATCACAGTCACCAGAGAAGGATGTATGTAAGTGATAATCGGGGATTAAATTGCTCATAATAAAATCCTTTCGTAGGTTTAAAAATAATATATGAAATTTTATTCAATCCTTTGTAAAAATCTTTTTGAGTATACGCAAAAAACGTATACACATAAGAAAAATGCAATTGGTGCTAAAATATTATATAAAATTAACAAATATTTGTTATTCTATGCTGGATTTTCGACTTGAATTATAACATAAAAGCGTTTATCATAAATAGCAGTGAAAAAATCACGTAAATCATTTTTAGGAGGATTTTAGAAATGGCAGTTAGAGTAGCTATTAACGGTTTTGGTCGTATCGGTCGTCTTGCTTTCCGTCAGATGTTCGGTGCAGAAGGATATGAAGTTGTTGCAATCAACGACTTAACATCACCTAAGATGTTAGCACATCTTTTAAAGTATGATTCATCACAGGGTAAGTATGCCCTTGCTGATACAGTATCTGCTTCAGAAGATTCTATCACAGTAGATGGTAAGGAAATCAAGATTTATGCATTCCCTGATGCAAACAATTGCCCATGGGGAGACCTTGATGTTGACGTAGTACTTGAGTGCTCAGGTTTCTACACATCAAAGGCAAAGGCACAGGCTCATATCAACGCTGGTGCTAAGAAGGTTGTAATTTCAGCTCCTGCTGGTAACGATCTTCCAACAATCGTTTACAACGTAAACCACACAACACTTACAGCTGATGATAAGATCATCTCTGCTGCATCTTGTACAACAAACTGTCTTGCACCTATGGCTAAGGCTCTTAATGACCTTGCTGGCATCAAGTCAGGTATCATGTCAACAATTCACGCTTACACAGGCGACCAGATGATCCTTGATGGACCACAGAGAAAGGGTGACCTTCGTCGTTCAAGAGCAGCTGCTGTTAACATCGTTCCTAACTCAACAGGTGCTGCTAAGGCTATCGGCCTTGTTATTCCAGAACTGAACGGTAAGCTTATCGGATCAGCTCAGCGTGTTCCTACTCCAACAGGTTCAACAACAATCCTTGTTGCAACAGTTGAGAAGTCAGTAACAGTTGATGAAATCAACGCAGCTATGAAGGCAGCTTCTACAGAATCATTCGGATACAATGAAGATCTGATTGTTTCTTCTGATATCGTTGGATCAAGATATGGTTCTATCTTTGATGCTACACAGACAATGGTTGGCGAAGACAACCTTGTACAGGTAGTTTCTTGGTATGATAACGAGAATTCTTACACATCTCAGATGGTTCGTACAATTAAGTACTTCGCTGAGCTTGCTTAATAAGTTCGAATTCTAAATAAGACCTTAGGGGGTCCGGTCTAATTTGGGCCGGACCCTTATTTTTTCCAAATAACCTTTGTTTGGAATTATTTAAGATTAATGGAGGGAAATACAATGGCATTAAACAAAAAGTCAGTTGATGATATCAACGTAAAGGGACAGCGCGTACTTGTACGTTGTGACTTCAACGTACCTATGAAGGACGGAAAAATCACAGATGAGAACCGTCTTGTGGCAGCTCTTCCTACACTGAAGAAGTTGATCGCTGATGGCGGCAAGCTTATACTTTGCTCACACCTTGGAAAGGTTAAGACAGAAGAGGACAAGCTTACAAAGACTCTTGCTCCAGTTGCAGTTCGTCTTTCAGAACTTCTTGGACAGGAAGTTAAGTTCGTAGCGAATCCAGAAGTTGTTGGACCAAACGTAGTTGAAGCTGTAAACGCTATGCAGGATGGAGAAGTTATCCTTCTTGAAAATACACGTTTCAGAAAAGAAGAAACAAAGAACGAAGATGCATTCTCTCAGGATCTCGCATCAATCGCTGATGTATTTGTAAACGATGCATTTGGTACAGCACACCGTGCTCACTGCTCAAATGTTGGTGTTACTAAGTATATTAAGGGTGATCATGTTGTTGGTTACCTTATGCAGAAGGAAATTGACTTCCTTGGAAATGCTGTTGAAAATCCAGTTCGTCCTTTCGTAGCTATCCTTGGTGGTGCTAAGGTTGCAGATAAGCTTAACGTTATCGATAACCTTCTTGATAAGTGCGATACTCTGATCATCGGTGGTGGTATGGCTTACACATTCCTTAAGGCTAAGGGATATGAAGTTGGTAAGTCACTTCTTGATGAGTCTAAGGTTGATTACTGCAAGGAAATGATGGCTAAGGCTGAAGCTAACGGAAAGCAGCTTCTTCTTCCTATCGATGCTGTATGTATCGATGAGTTCCCAAGCCCAATTGACAATCCTGACATCAAGACAACAGTTGTTGCAGCTGATGCAATTCCTGCTGACAAAGAAGGTGCTGATATCGGACCTAAGACAATCGAACTTTACAGCAACGCTGTTAAGAACGCTAAGACAGTTGTTTGGAACGGACCTATGGGCGTATTTGAAAACCCAGTACTTGCTGCAGGTACTAAGGCTGTTGCAGCTGCACTTGCTGAGACAGATGCTACAACAATCATCGGTGGTGGTGATTCCGCAGCTGCTGTTAACACACTTGGCTATGGCGACAAGATGAGCCACATCTCAACAGGTGGTGGCGCTTCTCTTGAATTCCTTGAGGGTAAGGACCTTCCAGGTGTTGTAGCTGCAGACGATAAATAAGTCGACTAACTAATAAATTTTATATGCAAATGGACTGTTCGCGCAGTTCATTTGTATGATTTTCTAAAATCAAATCCTAAGGAGATATAAAAATGGCAAGAAAGAAGATTATTGCCGGTAACTGGAAGATGAACATGACTCCATCTGAGGCAGTTACTCTGGTAGATACACTTAAGGACCTTGTAAAGAATGATGACGTTGATGTTGTATATTGCGTACCTGCAATCGACATCGTTCCTGTCGCTAACGCTGTTAAGGGAACAAACGTTCATGTTGGCGCTGAAAACTTCTACATTGAAGATAAGGGTGCTTACACAGGCGAAATCTCTGCACCAATGCTTGTTGATGCTGGTGTTGAATATGTTATCATCGGTCACTCAGAGAGACGTGAATACTTCAACGAGACAGATGCATTCCTTAACAAGAAGGTTAAGAAGGCATTTGAAGCTGGCCTTACACCAATTCTTTGCTGTGGTGAGTCTTTAGAGCAGCGTGAAATGGGCGTAACAATGGATTGGATCAACCTTCAGATTAAGTCTGATCTTGCTGGTGTTACAGCTGATCAGGTTAAGAAGCTTGTTATCGCTTACGAACCAATCTGGGCTATCGGAACAGGTATGACAGCTACTTCAGATCAGGCAGAAGAAGTTTGTGGAGGAATCCGTAAGACAATCGCTGCTATGTACGATGAAGCTACTGCTGAAGCAGTACGTATTCAGTACGGTGGATCTATGAACGCTGGCAACTGCAAGGAACTTCTTGCAAAGCCTGACATCGATGGTGGTCTTATCGGTGGTGCATCACTGAAGCCTGACTTCGGTACAATCGTTAACTACAATAAATAATGATTGATGAATTGCCTCTTCGCATCTGCGGGGAGGCAATTTTTTTTGCAGTTATTGGGGATACTGTCGGTAATTATTTTCATTGCAGTCTTCTGGCATACTGGCGGTAATTATTTTCGTTGCAGTCTCAGCGCATCTGCTTTATTATCAAATGATGTAATATATACGATTTAAAAATGCCTGGGCATATCATTTGCCTGATTAATTGGGGATGGGTGAGGTATGAACCAGGAAGAAAAGAGACGGATATGATTTATGAAAATACGGATATATATGAAAAGTTTGTCTGTATCGGTGGAGATTGCCCAGAAACCTGCTGCCAGGGTTGGGAAGTGGATATTGATGAGGATACCTTCGATTTATATATGCATACCAAAGGTGAGTTTGGCGATAAGTTAAGAAGTAACCTTAAGACTGTGGATGGGGATCATTATTTTCCTGCCACTTTACACGGTAATTGCCCTTTCTTAAGGAAGGATGGACTTTGCGATATATATAGTCATCTAGGAGAAGATGCTTTATGTGAGATCTGTAGTTCTTATCCTCGCTATTATCAGGAGTGTGGTGATTATCTTCAGACGGATTTGTCCCTTTCCTGTATGGAAGTGGGAAGACTTCTTTTTACGGCGGATAAAATCACCTATAAGATTCAGGATGATGAGAATTACAATCTGCTGGTTGAGGATCGTGAGGCGTATTTTGCTGAGAATCTGCCGGATCTTGCGAACTTATTAAAGGAAAGGGATGCGGTTATTAAAACCTTGCAGGAAGCCCCAGATAGTTTGGTAATGGCTTATTTAAAGGATGATACGGAAGCATATCAGGATCTTCTGTTAAGAATGCAAAAGCTGGAGGTGATTCATGAAAAGTGGCCTCCATATCTGGAAAAGTTGTCAAGAAAATTACCAGAGATTTTGAAGATGAGACAAGAGTTCATGAAGGAAAAGAGTCAGGTGGTTTCTTTGCTTGCTCGCTTTGCTGAATATTTAACGTTCCGTTATTATATTGATTCCACAAATGAAGATGAAACCCTTGAAGGTGAGAAGAAATTCATTAAACGAAGTCTTGAATTTGTCTCTCTTATGTGTACAGAAACTTACCTGGAAAAGGGTGATTTTACAGTAGAGGATATGATTCGTCTCTGCCATGAATTCAGTAGGGAAGTGGAACATTCCGATGAGAATCAGTTTTATTTAAAGATGTGTTAATGAAGAGGATTTATTCTTGTTTGGAGGAACTTGCGTAAAATTGCACAATTTTGCTCTATACTTGCATGCAATCGGATTGAAATAGTATATGGCAAATGCTAAAATTAATACAGGTTTTCGGTGACTTAGAGCGACAAATTTGGGATGATGACGCTGGGAACAATTTGAAAAATGGAGGGTAAACATGAAAAAGTTTTTAAAAGAATTTAAGGAGTTTGCACTTCAGGGTGATGTGCTTAGTATGGCAATCGGTGTTATCATCGGTGCTGCTTTCAAGGATCTTGTAACATCATTTACGGATAACTTCATTACACCTATTCTTAATTGCATTGGTGGTACTGAGTTCGGTGGTAAGATTCATCTAATTGGTGATAACTACATTACATGGGGAGCGTTCCTCTCATCAGTAATTAACTTCCTTATTATGGCCCTGATTCTTTTCTGCATTATTAAGGGTGCCAATAAGCTTATGAGCCTGGGAAAGAAGAAGGAAGAGGTAGTTTCTCTTACAAGAAAGTGTCCTTATTGCTTAAGTGACATTCCTAAGGCTGCAAGAAAGTGTCCTTGCTGTACAGCAGACGTTGAAGCAGAAGAATAAGCTGTTGAATCTTTCAATAAGATAAATTCAATTTACTTTGAGAATTACAGGTTGTTTCATTTATGAAACAGCCTGTTTTTACTTGGAAAATTCTATTAGTTACTTCACATACATCCCGTGAGACATGTTATAATTTTTCCTATGAAAAAACTTACGATTGGCATCCTTGCACACGTGGATGCAGGAAAAACAACTTTAACAGAAGCGCTTCTTTATGAAAGTGGTGTGATCAGAAAGCTGGGCAGGGTAGATTCTGGAGATGCTTATTTGGACACGGAAAGTCTTGAAAAGTCTCGAGGAATTACCATTGTTTCAAAACAGGCTGTTATTGAGAGAGGGGATAGCAGAATTACCCTGATTGATACACCGGGACATTTGGATTTTGCTGCGGAAACAGAAAGAGCTATTGAAGTTCTGGACTTGGCTATCTTTTTAATTAGTGCACCGGATGGTGTTACAGAGAATGGACGCACTTACTTTTCATTACTGGAAAAGTACAATGTGCCAGTTCTTGTTTTCGTTAATAAGATGGATCAGACAGATAAGAGTCATGAAGATATCATGGCGGAACTTCAAACTTTGGGTCATGGTTTTGTGAATATTCGCAATAATAAGGATTCAGTAATAGAAGATATGGCCTCCTGTTCAGAAAAGCAGATGGAAAGATATCTGAATGGTGAGGACTTAGAACTGGATGATTTTCAAGCGGATGTAGCATCTAGAAATATTATGCCAGTTACATTCGGTTCTGCTTTACATCTGGATGGTATTGAAGAACTCCTTTCTGCCATAGATACCTTTGCAAGTCCAAGGAATGAAAGAGATGAATTTGGAGCGAAAGTATTTAAGATTAACAGAGATGCTGATGGTACAAAGCTATGCTTCATAAAGCTTACTGGTGGAAAATTATCGGTACGTGATCAAATTGGTGAAGAAAAGGTAAGCCAGATCAGACTGTATTCAGGTGGGAAATATACGGCAATTCCATTTGCAGAAAGCGGAGATGTTGTGGCTCTTACTGGGCTTAATCAGACCTTTGCTGGTCAGGGTCTGGGATGTGAAGTGGATTCCCAGGAGAAGGAGCTGAAGCCAGTTTTACGATTCCGGGTAAATTTACCGAAGGAGGTTTCGGAACGTACCTTCCTGCCAAAGCTTAAGGAATTGGAAGAAGAGGATCCTCTTTTACAGGTAGACTGGAATGAGAAGAAACAGACCATTGAGATTTCTGTAATGGGTGAATTGCAGTTGGAAATCTTGAAGGCGCAAATCATGGATCGCTATCAGGTGGAAGTGTCCTTTGATGATGGTGACATTATCTACAAGGAAACGATTAAGGATTCCACTTATGGATTTGGACATTTTGAACCACTTCGTCATTATGCGGAAGTGCAGCTCTTAATTGAACCTTTGCCCCAGGGAAGTGGCATTGAAATTGCAACTAATATTTCTGCCAGTGAATTAAAACTTAATTATCAGAAGGCTGTATTTGCAACTCTGACCCAGTGTTTGCCAAGAGGTATACTTACTGGTTCAGCAATAACGGATTTAAAGATTACGCTTACTGCCGGCAAGGCTTCGGTAAAGCATTCGAATCCACATGATTTTAGGGAGGCCACTAGACGAGCTATCCGAGCTGGACTGATGAAGGTAGAAAATGTTTTGCTGGAACCTTTCTTTTCCTATGTGGCTGAGGTACCGGAGGATGCTACTGGTCGTGTGATGCATGATTTATCATCCCTGGGTGGTACTTGTGAAGTGACCGAGAAAAATATGAATCTGTCAAAGATAGAAGGCCATGCACCAGCAGCTAGGATTCGAAACTATGAGATGCAGCTGAGAACACTAACAGGCGGAAATGGCCATATCTCCATGAAATATGAAGGGTATTTTCCATGTCATAATGCGGAACAGGTGATTGAGCATATGGCTTATGATCCGGATGCTGATATGAAAAATCCATCATCTTCTGTATTTGTAGATCACGGAACGGGTGTATCGGTTCCATGGTATGAAGCAGAAGTTTTGATGCAAACGGATAGTAGAGAACATCTTTATTTTGATGTGGACACTCCGGAGAAAGATACGAAATTTGTATTGCCAAAGACTGGTCATGAGAAAAGGGATCTTGCCATTGGCGTTGATGAAATTGATGATATTATTCGAAAGAATTCTTATTCCAATTCAAGAAGTGATAAATGGAAGTTTAGGCGTGAAAATCGCCATGATCGCTATAATAACAATATAAGCCCTGTGGCAAGTGAGGCAGATGCTTCATCCGATAAGGTAAAAGTGCGGGCTATGCAGCCGAAAAAGAAACTTGCCTTAAAGAAAAAGTACCTTCTGGTGGATGGATATAATATTATTCATGCCTGGACATCTCTGAAAGAGTTAACAGAAGATTATATGGAAGGTGCCAGATTTAAGCTGCTGGATATTCTTTCTAATTATCAGGCTCTTTGGGGTGGTGAGATTATTGTTGTATTTGATGCCTATCGAGTAAGAGGCCATCATACTTCTAAGATGGATTATCAAAATATTCATATGGTCTTCACGAAGGAAGCGGAAACAGCAGATCAGTATATTGCTAAATTCACCTTGGAGAATACAAAGAATATGGATATCACCATTGCTACAAGTGATGGTATGGTTCAGTTAATTATTCGAGGAGCTGGTGCTAAGGTCATTTCAGCAAGAGAACTGGAAATTGACGTGGATGCAGCAAATCATGAACTGATGGAAGCTTATAAAAGAGGGGCCTTTGATTAAATGCAATTAAGTTAAGTATTGCACCAGGGCCTTAACTATGTTAATATTTCCGTTAGATTTTATGTTTGGAGGAATTCGTTGTGAAGATTGCACTCACTATTGTATTTATTGTTATCGCAATTGCACTGAGTATCATTGTTCTCTGTCAGGAAGGAAAAGAAAATGGACTGACTGGTTCATTAACAGGTTCTGTTGATTCCTCTTATTGGTCAAAGAACAAGAAGCATTCAAGAGAAGCTGTTATCCAGAGAGTTACTGTTGTTCTTGGCGCACTCTTTATCATTATTGCAGCGCTGCTTGGTTCTAAGTGGATGTAAGTTAAGATAGGTGCTTTGAAGAAATTCAAAGCATCTTTTTTTTATGGATTCTATCATTCATGTAATTTATGAAATTTACAATATATGGATTTATGCTTGAACTAATGGTTCATTTTATTTTGATTTCGGTTAAAATATAATTAGTTGAAAATAGTATGCACTTTCTGCAGATTAAGTGGAGGAACTCCTATGAAAGAAGAAAAAGATATATCTGATATTTATGAACGTGAAGAATACCTGGAAGAGGTTGAAAAAGAAGCTGGGGAAAAAGAGAAAAGAAAACAGAAGATTTTGAATTTGTTTTCAGACCGAAATTACAAACCTGCTCGATTTAAGGATTTATGTTACATCATGGAAGTGGATGAAGCAAATAAGGAGGAATTCCTGAATCTCTTAAATGAGCTGGTGGCAGAGGTGAAGATTGTTAAGACTAAAAACAATCGATATATGTTGACACCGGATCATGTACTTCGTGGTAAATATTTAAGTACTAGAAGAGGTTTTGGCTTTGTGCATGTAGAAGGAGAAGAGGATGATTATTTTATCCCAGCCCGTGATAGTCTCAACGCCTTTCATGGAGACTCTGTATTAATTCAGGTTTCCAAGACCCAGAGAGGACCAAGAAAAGAAGCGAAAATCGTTCGTATTATTGAACGTGAAACAGATGAATTGATTGGTGTCTTCCAAAAGTGTGATGGATATGGATTTGTAATTCCAAATAATAAGAAGATTGCGGATGATATTTTCATTCCAGAAAAGGCTAGTGGTGGTGCGGTTACTGGCAGTATTGTAATCGTTACTCTTCTTGATTTTGGTAATGGAAAGAAGTCTCCAACTGGTAAGGTTGATGAGGTGATTGGTCATATTGATGATCCAGCAACGGATATTCTGCAGGTAGTTAAAACCTATAATATACCAGTAGAATTTCCAGATGCAGTAATTGAACAGCTGACGCAGATTCCTGAAACAGTTGCGGAAGAGGATAAGGTCGGTCGTAGAGATTTCCGAGACCTGGATACAGTAACTATTGATGGAGAAGATGCTAAGGATCTGGACGATGCTATTTCTCTTTCCTATGATGGACTTTACCATCTTGGGGTTCATATTGCGGATGTTTCCCACTATGTAAGAGAGAAGTCGCCTCTTGACCGGGAAGCTCTTCGTCGAGGTACCTCAAATTACCTGGTGGATAGTGTAATCCCAATGATTCCCCACCAGTTGTCAAATGGTATTTGCTCTTTGAATCATGATGAGGATAGACTGACACTTACCTGTTTCATGGATATTGATGATAAGGGACGGGTAGTTAGTCATGAAATTTGCGAAGGCTTGATCAATGTTAATGAAAGAATGAACTACACGGATGTTGCGGCCATTCTTGATGGAAAGCCGGATGCACCTGTGGAACGATATAAGAAACTAATTCCTATGTTCCAGTTGATGCAGAAACTTTCAAATATTATTCGTGACAATCGTAAACGCAGAGGCTCCATTGACTTTGATGTGGCGGAAACAAAAATTATTGTTGATGAATCTGGTAAGCCAGTGGAAATTAAACCTTATGATAGAAATTGTGCCACAAAGATTATTGAAGACTTTATGCTGATTGCAAATGAAACCGTGGCTGAAGAGTATTATTGGGCGGACATCCCATTTGAATACCGTGTTCATGAAGCTCCTGTTCAGGATAAGATGGATAAGCTTAAGGCATTTATCAAGAACTTTGGTATTTATTTCAAGGTTTCTCGCGAGCGTATTCATCCAAAGGAAATTCAGAAGCTTTTAAATGAAATTGAAGGGCAACCTTATGAAGCACTGATTACAAGAATGACCCTTCGTTCCATGCAGCAGGCACGATATGCTACGGAGTGTATTGGTCACTTTGGTCTTGCAGATAAATACTATTGTCATTTCACTTCACCAATTCGTCGTTATCCAGATTTACAGATTCACCGTATTATTAAGGAGAATCTGCACGGGGAGATGAATGGAGAGAGAAGAAGACACTATGCAAGAATTCTTCCTGCCATTGCTATGGATAATTCTGCAAAGGAAAGACGTGCGGATGAGGCAGAAAGAGATGTTGTTAAGTTAAAAGAAATCGAATACATGTCCAACCATGTGGGAGATGTCTTTGATGGAATCGTATCCGGATTTACATCACAGTACATTTTCGTGGAGTTGCCAAGTACCATTGAAGGCGCAGTGAAGGTTGCGGATATGAGAGATGATTTTTATAATTATTACGAAGAAAAATTTGAGATGGTTGGCGAAAGTACAGGACGCAAGATTGTTTTGGGCGATAAATGTCGCGTGAAGTGCGTAGGTTGCGACAAAGTTGACCGTGTCATTGACTTCGAATTTATAGATGAGGATGAGGAATAAACTCTAGAATTATTATGGCAGAATCAATTAAGTTAATTGCAAATAATAAAAAAGCTTTTCATGATTTTTTTATTGATGAGAAGTATGAGGCTGGTATTGAACTGTTTGGTACGGAGGTAAAGTCTCTTCGTATGGGACAGTGCTCCATTAAGGAGGCCTTCATTGGTATCGACCACGGTGAGATCTTTATTTATCATATGCATGTTAATCCATATGAGAAGGGCAATATTTTTAATAAGGATCCCCTTCGTACCCGAAAACTTCTTATGCATAAATCAGAAATCATGAAGCTCTTTGGTAAAGTAAAAGAAAAAGGATACACACTGGTTCCCCTTCAGGTATACCTGAAGGGAAGCCGTGTGAAGGTTGAAATTGGCCTGGCTCGTGGTAAGAAGCTTTATGATAAACGTGCAGATATTGCTAAAAAGGATGCTCGTCGTGAGGCGGAAAGAGACTTTAAGGTTAGAATTAAAGGATAATCCGCGGAAGATACTTGAATTTTACACATTCTTAATTTATCATACAGTAGTTGTATAAAATCTAAAGTTAGGAAGTATGTATTATGAGTCAGCAGAAAGTTGATCAGCATAAGGAAGATAAAAAGAAGAGACCTGCAAAGCTTAGAAGAAACAAAGTCTTAAAAGCAATTACAGTTTTCGTACTTGCGCTTGCTGTAGGTGCAGGACTTGGCATTCCAATTGGTAAGGGCGTTTATAAATACCAGAAGAAGCAGTCTGCAAAGTATGCAACAATTTCTTCTTTAGAATACAGTGATTGGTTTGATAAGTACTGGGTAGATAACTATTCAGATTACTTCACAGGTGGCACTTTTGCTACAGGACAGGATGCTATTGATCAAATTAATAGCATTTCTTCAACAGCCACTGACGCAGATGCAGAGTAAATTAAACTAGCAGTTTAATGCAAATGTATTTGTCTGTGATATGATATAGACACATCCGGGGTAGTACTGGTTTCGACAGGGATTCAGAAACTCGGGCAGCCATCTGAAGGCGGGGCTTCATTAAAACCTGAAATTAAAATTAAACGCTGAAGATAATTTAGCAATCGCTGCCTAGTATGGCAGCTGTCAGCCTGATGTAATTCGCTGCATCAGATCCTGGCATCGACGAGGCGAAGCACTTCCTCTCCAAAGCTTTGCGGATTGGGAAGATTTATGAAGCTACTGAAATGACTAGCCTGTATGCTGGCGAGTTACGTAGGGAATGTTAAATAACATACTGTGATGGGAGACACCTAAGTGGAAAAGTCTTTGGACCGGGGTTCGACTCCCCGCTGCTCCAAAAGAAATAGAGCATGGCTTATGCCATGCTCTTATCTTTTTATCGGGGAGCCGAACACGAGTTAAAATCGACCCAGTGGGTCGATTTTAAGGAGCATGGGCTTTCTTGCGAAGCAAGAAAGTCGACTCCCCGCTGCTCCAAAAAAATAAGAGCATGGCTTAATGCCATGCTCTTATCTTTTTATCGGGGAGCCGCTGCTACCTATTTTTTCCTCTATCCTCCATAATCAGCCCACACATCTGTCCCATATAATTCATTAAGGCCTCTCCATTTCCCAGAAATGCATCATTTACTTCATAGAAACATTCCTTGTTACGGCCACTTTCTTTATAGGACATTAATTGATTGACCCAGGTACTGAGCCCAGGAGCGAAGAGTGAAGTCTTTTCATAATCAGCAACCTTTCCAGAACCACCTGGTGTGAAATAGAGAAGAGTTTTCTTCTCCAGAGGAACCTCCAGGCAAATGGACTTGCCGCTGGCTTTTAAATCACAATGGTATGCAAAGGCTTCAATGGTTTCTGGCACTGCCTGTTTTAACCGGCCACTCAAACATAAATATATTTTGCTCCCCTTTTCTTTTGTGGAAAGCTCTGGAACGGTGGTGGATCCTTTTGCTACCGAATGAATGGAGAGAATTGGAAGTAGTGAAATCATGCCCGCCATGTCATCCCTGTTATGCTGTAAAACAAGATGCTTTTTACGAGAGTCATTATCGCTTAAGTAATCCAGATAGATGGAGATTAACTCACCACCATTATATTTATCTTCTCGGTGGATTCCTAAATATCTTTCGATTGTTTTCTGTTTAATATTAGGGAGACCCAGAGCAAACTTATAAGGGAATATTAATTTCATCAAATCAATCTTTTGGATTCGATTATGATTATTCTCAATTTGTCTGCCGGTTTTCATTCGAATCTGACCCATTCGTTTTTCTACAAATGGAAAATCGAATTTATCACCATTGAATTCGATAACAGCGTCGTAATCCGGTAAGGCTTTTTCGAAGGCTTCAATAATTTCTGGTTCTGACATGCCGTCGTCATTGAAATATTGACGGATTCTCCATTTGCCGTCGACAATCTCATTTACACCGATTATATATATGAATGACTGGAAGGCAGAAAGGCCTGTTGTCTCAATATCAAACATCATAATTCTTTTGCCTGGATAGAAGTCTGATAGGAGTTTTAGGGATTCTGGTACTTCAATAAATTCGTCGATAATTTGCATGAATATAATCCTTTTTATCTAGCTTTCGTGGTTTGAAATTACTTCATAATCTTATCATATTATCCACTGTCTGTTGCATTTTTTTGCCTTGCTATTGTAAAAAATAGTTGCTATAATTATCAAAGAATTTTGAAACTTTGGGAGGGTTGAGCACTATGATGCAGCCAGTTGATATTAAGACACAGTCATTCAAAAAGAGCTTATTCGGTTACAAGAGTACAGATGTTGATCAGTACGTAGATACAGTTTATCGTGCTTATGATGAGCTTTACACAGAATGCAAGAAACTTCGCGAAGAAAATGACAGATTAAATCAGGTTATTGCTGATGATCGTGTTAAGATCTTCAAACTTGAAGCTGGTGTAAAGCCAAGTGCTTCAAATGATTCAGATGCAGAAGAGAGAGCAGCAAAGATTGTTTCTGATGCTGAGAAGGCTGCAGCTGATATTATTGAGAAGGCTAGAACTCAGGCAAGTTCAGCACCTGCTGGAGATGCATTCACATCTACACCAGTTGCTGAAGAAGTTAAGGAAGAAAAGAAGGAAGAGTCAGCTGCTTCTAAGTTCTTCAATAAGCAGGCTGAAGAAGAGTCTACACCAGTTTACGGTGCGGATGACGATGATGTATTTGTTGGTGAAATCGAAGACAATCGTAAGTCAAACAAGGTTATGATTGGCGACGGCGAGGATGAAGGCGCTGACGATTTCGAATTCCTGTAAATCGAACAAATTCAGTTAAAACTAGAGTGCTGCAGCCCTTTGCAGCACTTTATTTTGTTAAGGAGCAAGATGTTATCATATATTAAGGGCATCCTGGAGGATGTGGACGACAAGAAAATAGTAATTGATGCAAATGGAATTGGCTTCGAACTTTTGGTTTATCAATCCGTTCTGGATCAGCTTCCTGCCATTGGTCAGCAGATTAAACTTTATGTTTATTTACAGATACTGGAAGATGATAGAAAATTATTTGGATTCCCTACAAAGGATGAGAAAGAACTCTTTGAAAAGTTAATTTCTGTAAGTGGTGTTGGTCCTAAGGGTGCATGTTCCATTTTGAATCAGCTGGGACCAGATGGTGTTATTTCTGCAATTCTTACAGAAAATGATAAAGCCATTGCCAAATCTGTGGGCATCGGTCCGAAAACTGCTAAGAAAGTTGTCATCGAATTAAAAGACAAAGTTCATGGTGCAATTACAGAACTTCCAGATAATGAAGAAGTTTTGAGTGATGATAGCGTTATTTCTGATGTGGTTGCTGCCTTGTGTAATCTGGGGTATTCCAACCAGGAATCCTTAAAGGCTGTTAAGAGAGTAAAGGGTGCTGAAAGTATGGATCTTGAGACCTTGTTCTCCGCAGCACTGAAACAAATGATTTAGAGGTAATTTCGTGAAAAGAAGAATTATTACAACAGATGTGACAGAAGAGGAAGAGAAGATTGAATCCACTCTTCGTCCTAAGTCATTGGTTGAATATATAGGACAGACGAAAGTTAAAAGGAATTTACAGGTATTTATTGAGGCAGCTAAAAAGCGTCATGAGCCACTGGACCATGTACTTCTTTATGGCCCTCCGGGTCTGGGTAAGACAACACTTGCCTGCATCGTTGCTGAGGAAATGGGTGTAAATATTAAAATTACATCTGGACCAGCCATTGAGAAACCAGGTGAACTGGCAGCGATTCTCAATAATCTGTCTGAAAATGATGTACTGTTTATTGATGAGATTCATAGACTGAATAAGCAGGTAGAAGAAGTCCTTTATCCTGCCATGGAAGACTTTGCCATTGACGTGGTAATCGGTAAAGGGGAAGGCGCCAAGTCCGTAAGACTGAATCTGCCACACTTTACACTGGTGGCTGCCACAACTAGAGCTGGTATGCTTTCCGCTCCACTACGTGATCGATTTGGCGTTGTAAGCCGCCTGGAGTTTTATCAGGTATCAGAACTCATGAGTATTATTATCCGTTCTGCAAATGTACTTGGCATAGAAATTAACGATGAAGGAGCTTTGGAAATTGCAAAGCGTTCACGCGGTACACCAAGACTTGCTAACAGATTTTTAAAGAGAGTACGTGACTTCGCTGAAGTTGAACATCAGGGTAAAATTGACTATAATGTTGCCAGGAATGCCTTGGATTCCCTGGATGTTGACAGCTTTGGACTGGATGAAACAGATCGTGAGATTCTTCTTGCAATTATTCATAAGTTCAGTGGTGGACCAGTTGGTCTTGACACCTTGGCTGCTGCAATTGGAGAAGATTCAGGTACCATTGAAGATGTTTATGAACCATATCTGATTAAAAATGGTTTGATTAACAGAACACCAAGAGGAAGGGTTGTAACCGAGCTTGCTTATCGTCAGCTTGGACTTGAAAATTTGATTGAGGGGTAGTTATGGCAAATAAAAGAATTGATATTCCAGTAGTGATTAATGGAAAAGTAATTACAATCAGTGGCTTTGAGGGCGAAGAATACTTACAGGGTATTGCCACATATATCAATAATAAGATTGATGAGTGCAAGATGTCTGAAGAATATCGTCGTATGAATCCAGAGTATCAGGGAATCTTACTTGCTATTAATATTGCTGATGATTATTTTAAGGCAAAGAATTCTGCTGATCAGACTGCTGATGATAATAATGATAAGGAACAGCAGCTTTATGAACTTCGTCATGAAGTAATTGAAGCGCAGATTAAGCATGATGCTTCCCTGAAACTTGTAGAAGAATATAAGGAACAGGTGAATGCCCTTCAGAGAAAGGTTGTTATGCTTGAAGCGGAAAAGGAAAAGAACTAAATGTTTGATAGAAAGAATATAGAAATTCTTGCCCCGTGTGGAAGTATGGAAGCGCTTGACGCTGCTATTAGTGCAGGTGCTGATGCCTGCTACCTCGCGGGGAATTCTTTTGGAGCAAGAGCTTATGCAAAGAACTTTGATGCAGAGGCTCTTTCCCTTGCTGTGGAGAAAGCACATGAGTATGCCAGAAGAATTTATGTAACAGTAAATACCCTTACAAAGAATGATGAATTTGAGACTCTCTACCCATATCTCTGTCATTTGTCAGAGATTGGTGTGGATGCTCTTTTAATTCAAGATTTGGGTGTGGTGAAGTTTGTCCGAGAGAACTTTCCGGAAATTCCAATTCATTCAAGTACTCAGATGAATGTAATGACAAAGGAAGCTGCTCGCCTTATGAAGGCAGAGGGCTTTGAAAGAGTTGTGGCAGCCAGAGAAATGAGTATTAAAGATCTGGCAGATATAAAAGCAAATGTACCTGTGGAAGTAGAAGCTTTCGTTCATGGTGCAATGTGTTTCTGTTACAGTGGAAGATGTTATTATTCTTCCTTCCATGGTGGCAGAAGTGGAAATAGAGGAAGATGTGCTCAGCCATGTAGACAAAAGTATGATGGTTCTTATAAGATGTCCATGAAAGACATGTGCAGTCTTCAGTATGTACCTGATTTAATTGAGGCAGGAGTAGACAGCCTTAAAATTGAAGGTCGTATGAAGAATGGCTATTATGTTGCAGCTACCGTTGAGGCCTATCGTAAAATGATTGAAGATTACGCGGAAGGCACCTTTACCAAAGAAAAAGCGGGGATTTATGAGAAGCGTCTGGCTGATATCTTTAATCGTGGTGGCTTTTCTGCAGATTACCTGGTAGGTGACCTGAATACCAAGAAGAGAGGCAATCTCATTTTCCCAGATAAGCCAGGTACCATTGGACTGGAAATTGGCAAGGTAAAATCCGTGAATAAGGGCTCACTTGATGTGAAGCTTACAGAAGATTTGCATAAGGGAGATACTCTGCAAATTGATGCGGGGGCAGAACTTGTTCAGATTACATCTGGCCTGAAAGAGAAAAAAGGCAGCTTTGTTACCTTAAATGCTCCGAAAACCAATATTTTACGAGCTGGAAATCCGGTTCGTAGAATGCGTAATGCAGCCATGCAAATGGAATTGGATGAGAAATACTTGAATTCTCTTCCAAAGATTTCCGTGGATATGGAAGTGAAACTTGCCTTAGGACAGCCACTTACTATGAAAGCATGGGAGACAGGAAATGTACGTTCCAAGGTAACACTTACTGGAGAAATTGCATCCTTTGCTGAAAAGAGACCAGTTGGAGATGATGATATAAGAAAGTCTGTTTCAAAACTGGGTGATACAGAATTTATTCTAAATAATCTTGTTATTGATAATGATGATCAGTGCTTCCTTCGAATGGGCCATGTAAATGCTTTAAGAAGAGATGTTATGGAAGCTCTTCGAAAGAAACTTGCAAGCACAAATCGAAGATACCCACTTACTCATCATGATGAGGAAGCACCTTGTGATATGGTGAAGTTGGACAAGGAATCTGCTGAGTTACAGGGAAATCCAATCTATGAAAATTTCAATTTCGAAAATACTGCCTTGATTTCCGTTTCGACTCGAAAGCAGGCAGATATATGTTTAGATTTTCTGAAGGGACTGGATGCTAAGGAAAACTGTGGGCTTATTTTAGACCTGGGACTGGGCACCATGTCTCTGGAGGATATAAAGGATATAATTCAGCTTTCTAAATCTTCCAAGATTGCTCTTTATGCGGGCCTTCCATATATTAGAAAGAAAATATCTTCCAAACTGATTGAGGATATTATTCAGACTGGAATTAAAAAACTTATGGTGCGTAACATTGATGATTTCGCATCTTTGAAAAATGCCTATGAGGATGGAAAAATAGAGAAACTTCAGGAGCTCCTCCTTGGGGATTCTTTGTATGCCTATAATAATAAGGCGGCTTCCTGGTTCTTTGATCGGGCCAGTATTTTTGCTGATAAAGTAAGTTTTCTGGCAGGCCTTGAACTTACCAAGGAAGAATTAGAAGCAATTTCTTATCCAAGTGGGGCCAAAAAGTATTTCCTGTCTTATGGCAGAGTGCCACTTATGATTACGGATGCATTGGATATAGGGGATAAGCCTTATGTTATGAAGTCTGATCTTAAGGAAAGGGTACCGGTTTTTCCAAATGGTCTCTTATGCTATAATGTAATCCTGAGTGAAAAGTCAGTATTTATAAGAGAAAATCTGAATGGATTTTCGAAAATGCTTGCATTTACAATTGAAACTGCTGAGCAGGTGAAAGAAGTTCTGGACAGTTCATTTGCACAGAATTCAAATGAAAAGGCCAAACTTTCTATACCAACTTTTCGTGGACATTTTGATCTGGGGATTTTATAAATGGCAAATGTTATTACTACAATTTCCCAATATCTGGTATTGGGATTTATGGTGGTCTATGTTTTGGACTGCTTTGCATATTTTACAGCCAAGGATAGAAGCAAAAGAACCAGCAATCTCAGAGTGCAGATGTTCTGCATCTTTGTGGTTCACTTCTTATCCCATGTGTGCCTTTTTCTGAATGAAGACGGCAATATGATGATTATCGTCTATTACTTAATTGAGATTTTTATCGCGATTATGTATATCATTCTTTATCATATTGCATATCGGCATGCTTCAAGACTTCTGACCAACAATATTGCTTTCCTTATGTTGATTGGTTATACCATGTTGCTGAGACTGAATACAAAACTTGCGGTGAAGCAGTTTATTCTGGCCAGCGCGGGACTTATTGCCTGTGCCTTTATTCCTTTACTTCTGGGTAAATTCCCTCAAGTTAGGGGATGGAGAAATTTCTTCGCAATTGCGGGTATCCTTTTCCTGATTACCACACTGATTCCAGGACTGAAGTTGACAATGTATGGTTCATCCAACTGGATTAGCATCGCTGGTATTTCTATTCAGCCAATGGAATTTGTAAAAATTTTATTTATCTTTTTCGCAGCATCCAGCCTTGTTAAGGTAAATGAGTTTAAAGAGCTTGTGATAAATGCGTGTATCGCCATTGCATTTATGTTGATCCTTATTTTGGAAAATGACTTTGGCGCCGTTTTCCTCTTTTATATCACCTATATCATGATGGTATATCTGGCCACTTCAAGACCAATCTTTGCCATCGGTGGTATTGCAATGATGGTTCTTGCCATTTTTGTGGGATATATTTTGTTTAAGCACAGTTTATTTGCACATATCATTGTGCGTGTCAGAGCCTGGAAGGATCCTTTTGCTTACCAACAGACGGATGGTTATCAGGTTAGTGAGTCTCTATTTGGAATTGGAACCGGCGGCTTTATAGGTTCTGGTTTAGGAAGAGGAATGCCTTATCTGATTCCTGTTGCGGAAAGTGATTTCATTTTCTCTGCAATTTGTGAGGAGATGGGGGTGGCCTTCGGCCTGGAACTCATACTGATTTATGTTAGTTCCTTTATTGCCATGGCCAATGTTGCTATGAAATGTAAAGATCCATTTTATAAGTATGTTACATTTGGAATTTCCGTTACCTACATTATGCAGGTTTTCCTGAATATTGGTGGAGCGACCAAGTTTATTCCATCCACAGGTGTAACCCTTCCGTTGGTGAGTTATGGTGTGAGTTCCGTATTTAGTACTTTGATTATGTTTGCCATTGTTCAATATACATATACATTAGTAAGTAAAGAGGTTGATGATTTCGAGGATGAGAAATACAGGATCATTCAGAAGGCGCGGAGACAGAGGGCGAGAGAATTCGCCGGAAATGCTCCCGGAAATGCAGGCCCTTCTCGAGAAAGAACGCAAAATCAATAAACGGAATAAAGTAAAGAATCGTCCCATTGTTGTGATGACATATCTTTCTGTAATTCTTTTTATGGGAATGTTTGCTTGGATTATCTATTTTATGGTCCATGACTCAGAATCTGTAGTTGCAAACTCTGCCAATCGCAGACAGGACGCCTTTAGTGACGTGGTGGAGCGTGGTGAGATTGTAACTTCTGATGGCACAGTCATTGCCAAGTCTGAAATGGATGATTCTGGTAATGAATCCAGAGTTTATCCTTATGCAAATGAGTTTAGTCACGTTGTAGGCTTCAATGAATATGGAAGAAGTGGTATTGAACTTCAGGAGAACTTCGTGTTGATGCGTTCTCATGTAAACGTATTAGAGAAGTTCCAGAATTCCATGTCGGGAGATAAGAACCCAGGAGACAGGGTTGTAACCAGTTTGAATTTTGATTTACAGGAAACGGCTTATAATGCATTAGGTAATATGCAAGGAGCTGTTGTGGCTATTGAACCAGATACTGGTCGAATTCTGGCCATGGTATCAAAGCCTGACTATGATCCCAATCAGATAGAGAGTGTATGGGAGTCTGTACATTCTGATGAAGGTTCCGGAAGTACTGTACTTTTGAATAGAGCAACCCAGGGGCTTTATGCTCCAGGTTCTACCTTTAAGGTTCTAACCACCATGGAGTATTTAAAGGAACATCCTTATGATTATGAGGATTATTCTTATACCTGTGAAGGAAGCAGTATCTTCAATAATGTTTCTATTCGTTGCAGTGGCTCTACAGCGCATGGTACAGAAAGCCTGGCTGATTCCCTTGCCCATTCTTGTAATACAAGTTATGCCAATCTTGGTATAACAGAAGATATGGACAGCTTACATAGTGTTTGTGAGAGGGCTCTTTATAACAAAAAACTTCCTTTCGATCAGGACACTTCTGTATCTAAATTTGAAGTTACCTCTTCATCGGATATATCAGATATACCACAGACAGTTATCGGACAGGGTAATACTTTGATTTCCCCTCTTCATAATGCACTGATTATGTGTGCCATTGCCAACGGTGGTGTCCTTATGAAGCCAAGACTGATTGACAAAGTTGAATCTGCAGATGGTGCTTTAATTAAAAAAGAACATTCATCATCTTATGGTCAGATTTTTGATTCTACAGAAGTTTCCAAAATTATCCCAATGTTGGAAGGAGTTAGTACTTATGGTACAGCTTCTGGTAATTTGGGAGGTAAACCATATACCACAGCAGGAAAAACTGGTACAGCAGAAGTGGATGGCGAAGGTCATTTAAATTCCTGGTATGTTGGTTTTTCTAACGTAGATAATCCGGATCTTGTTGTCTGCGTTCTTGTTGAGAATTATGATGCTTATCAGGTTTCCGGCTCCTATATAGCGAGTCAGGTGTTTGATACCTACTATAACGGAAAGGGTGACAGTCAGTGACAAAAGCAACTAGCAGCGGAGGTGTAGTAATTTTCCGTGGGAAAATACTTCTCCTTTATAATAACTACAAAGGAAGATCCGATGGCTGGGTGTTGCCTAAGGGAACTGTGGAAGCAGGAGAGAGTCTTGATGAAACTGCTATCCGTGAAGTAAAAGAAGAAACAGGAGCCAATGCGGCCATCGTTCAGTATATTGGGGAAACACATTATAATTTTAGAACCATGTCCGATGAGATTGCTAAAACGGTTCATTGGTATCTAATGATGTCTCAGAATTATTATTCTACTCCTCAGGAAGAAGAATTCTTTCAGGATTCTGGTTACTATAAGTTTCATGAAGCGGTTCATTTACTGAAATATGCTAATGAGAAGCAGATTCTAATTGATGCTTATCATGCTTATAAGGCGATTTATAAGGATGGACTTTGGAAGGCAGATAAGTATTTCCCTAAGAATTAGATATGAATTACGGTGTTTATGGATAAAGATAAGAAAAAAAAACGCATTAATGCTATATATAATATTTTCTTAGTTTTCTTTATTATGGTTTTTCTGGGCTCTGCATCCTATCTGGGCTTTTATTTCTATAATATTCATTCCAGTGAAAAAGAGTTTCAGGATGTAAAAGATTTAATTATCCAGGAGGATGAGGGGAATCAGGAGACACTTACGGCTTCTTCTACTGACGCCAGTCCTTTTGTGGAATTGGATGGAAAGAAAATCCCAAGAAAGTATTTGCAGATATATCAGCAGAATAATGATTTTATTGGTTGGCTTACCATTCCGGATACTGTGGTTGATTATCCGGTAGTATTTACGCCAGATGATGAAGAATTTTATTTGAGAAAGGATTTTCATAAAGAAAAATCTGCCTCAGGAACCCTTTTCCTGGGTGCAAACTCAGATCTTGAGACTCCATCGGATAATATTATTATCTATGGTCATAATATGCATGCGGGTACTATGTTCCATACTTTACTGGAATATCAGAATGAAGACTTTTATAAAGAGCATCCGTATTTTGAATTTGATAGTCTGTATGGGGATGGGAAATATATTATCATTGCTGCTTTTAAAATTCAGATATCAGATGATGAGGATTCCTTTAAGTATTATGAGTTCTATAATGCGGAAAATCAGGATGAATTTGATGAGTATGTTTCTCAATGTAAAGCTCTTACTCCATATGACATTCGAGAAGGTGCCAGCTACGGAGATAAGTTGATCACATTGTCCACCTGTTCTTACCATGTGACAAATGGCAGATTTGTTGTGGTAGCAAAGAAAGTGGAAGATTAATATAATTCTGGATTTAAAAGTGTATTCTTTCATAAAAATGAGGCTTCTTGCGAAAGTGCAAGAGGCCTTTTTCAATATAAAGTATTTGTAAATGAAATAAGGGGAGCAGTAGAACCACTCCCCTTTATAATTCAACTTTGAAAAAACTATGCTCTTTCAACTTTACCTGACTTCAGGCAGCTTGTGCAAACATAGATTGTCTTTGGTGTTCCTTCTACAACAGCCTTAACTCTCTTGATGTTAGAGTTCCAAATCTTGTTAGATCTTCTGTGTGAGTGACTTACCTGATTTCCAAAATGAACTGATTTCTCGCAATAAAAGCACTTAGCCATATCCGGCACCTCCTTGTAACTAAATTAGCCTTGAACGGCTCGCAACGCAGATTATCTTATCAAACTTTGCAAGGGATTGCAAGAAGAAATCTTTAAATTATTGCATCAAATATACTTCCTTTTCAATTTTATATTAATTCTGTATAATAAAACAATATGTCGTATGGATAGGAGGTAAGATATGGAAGGCTTTTTAGATAATGAAAATGGTAATATTTCAATCGGAAATGAAGTAATCGCACAGTATGCTGGTCATGCTGCTCTTGACTGCTTTGGTATTGTGGGAATGGCTACTATTAGTATGCGAGATGGACTTGCAAAACTCCTCAAAGGTGACAATGTTAGTCGTGGTGTTAATGTAACAACAAATGAAGATGGAGAATTAGATATTGATTTTCATATTATTGTAGCTTACGGGGTGAACATCAAAACTGTAGTCAATAACCTTATTTCCAGTGTGAAATACCAGGTGGAGGATTACACAAGCATGAAAGTTCATGCAATTAATGTTTACGTCGAGGGCGTAAGAGTAATCGATTAGCCGGGAGGAGATTTTAAGTGGCATACACAAGTATAGATGCAAAGACACTGCAAAGATCTTTTTTATGTGGTGCTTATAATCTTAGTAATCAAAAGGAATACATTAATGAACTGAATGTATTCCCTGTACCGGATGGTGATACTGGTACAAATATGACTCTGACAATCATGTCAGCAGCGGAAGAAGTAGCAAAGTTTGAAAATCCAAGTATGGATCAGTTGGCAAAAGCTATTTCTGGAGGATCTCTTAGAGGAGCAAGAGGAAATTCAGGTGTTATTCTTTCCCAGCTTTTCCGTGGTTTCTGTAAAGATATTAAAGGAAAAGATAAACTTGGTATTTCGGATTTGGTATCTGCTTTTAACCATGCAGTAGATACAGCTTATAAGGCAGTTATGAAGCCTAAAGAAGGCACCATTCTTACTGTGGCTCGTGGTATTGCTGAAAAGGCTGATGATTTATGCGAGACAGACTTAGTAGAGTTTCTTGAACAGGTACTGACCTATGGAGAAGAGGTACTGGATTCTACGCCGGATTTACTTCCTGTTTTAAAAGAAGCAGGAGTAGTGGATTCTGGTGGTAAAGGATTAATCGAAGTTCTTCGTGGAATCCTAATGGGAATTAAAGGACAGGAAGTGGTGTTGGAGGATAAAGCAGATGCAAGTGCTCTCCAAAGCCAGCATGTTTCTTATGTTTCCGGAAGTGGAAATGACAACATTTCCACAGCGGATATTAAATTTGGATATTGTACAGAATTTATCATCATGCTGGATAAGGAATTATCGGATGAAGAAGTAATGGCTTTCAAGGAGTACCTTCTTTCCATTGGTGATTCCCTTGTTTGTGTGGCGGATGAAGATCTTGTTAAGGTACATGTACATACCAATCATCCTGGACTTGCTTTTGAAAAAGCTCTTGGCTATGGTTCTCTAACTCGTATGAAAATCGATAATATGCGAGAAGAACATTCTGAACGTGTTTTAATGGAACAGGAAAAGGCACGTGCGAAAGAACAGGAAGAAGCTTTTAAGCAAATGAAGCTGAAAAAACTAACCCCAAAGAAGGCGGAGAAGCCTAAAAAATATGGAGTTATTGCTGTTTCTGTTGGATTGGGAATGAATCAAATTTTGAAAGATATTGGTGTTGACTATATTATTTCTGGTGGTCAGACAATGAATCCTAGTACGGATGACTTCCTTTCTGCTATTGATGAAGTGAATGCTGAAAATATCATTCTCTTACCTAACAATAAGAATATTATTCTTGCTGCTAATCAGGCTGCATCTGTTACGGATGATAAGAATGTATTTGTTATTCCTTCAACATCACTGCCACAGGGAATTAGCGCCATGGTATCTTTTGCAGCGGATGCAACTCCTGAGGAAAACATTGCTTCCATGAATGAAAGCATGCAAACGGTAAAGACAGGGGAAGTAACCTATTCGGTTCGTGATACCTTCATTGATGGGAAAACCATCGTAAAAGGTAATATTATGGGTATTTCGGATCGTGGAATTGACGCGGTTGGAAAAGATATTGCAGAAGTTACGAAAGAACTGATTGCCAGTATGGTAGATGAGGATGCTGGTCTTATTAGTTTATATTATGGAAACGATATAGGAATGGATGAGGCTGAAAAGCTGAAAGAAGAACTTGAGGAAGTCTATAGTGATTTAGATGTAGATTTGCACCAGGGCGGCCAGCCTATATATTATTATATTGTTTCAGTGGAATAGAGAAAACTGGAGAGAGTATGAATCTTGATGATAATGTTACCGCTGTTAAAGGTATTGGCGATAAAACAGCGGAATCCTTTCAAAAATTAGGAATTGAAAAAATTCGTGATTTGATTTCTTACTTTCCTCGTGATTATAAAAGCTACAGTGAGCCTGTTCCAATCCGGGAGACTTCTCCCGGGGACAGAGTCGCTGTTTTTTGTCAAATTGTAAAAAATATTGCAGTAATTAAGGGCAGACGATATCAGATTACAACTACAGTGGTTTCTGATGGAAATGATGCCATGGAAGTGGTCTGGTTTAATCAACCCTATCTGCGCTATTCCTTGCATAAGGGCGAAAAGATGGTCTTCTATGGTCGTATGGAGACGAGAGGCTCAAAGAGGGTTATGCAGATGCCGGAGACATATGGCATCCTACAGTATCAAAAAATGCTGAAAACCATGCAACCCATCTACAGCCTTCGAAAGGGTATTTCCAATAATTTAATCCTAAAGGCTATCATGGAATGCAGAGATCTTATGCACATGGTACCGGATCCAATAAGTGAAGATGTGCGTGATAAATATCATTTAATGACCAGGTCAGAAATGCTTCTTGCCTTGCATTTCCCTAAGAGTGAGGATGAACTCAGGAGGGCGGCAGGTCGTGCGGCCTTTGATGAATTCTTGCGTTTCCTTCTACAGGTTAAAGCTATGCGTGATGAAAATGTGCAGATGGAGACGGATATAAAAGTAACGGATGAAGCCATTACTAAACTTCGAGGTTTTGTGGCTGGTTTACCTTTCAAACTTACTGCAGGGCAAGGAAATGCGCTGAAGGAAATTTTCAGGGATATGCAATCAGGACATGCTATGAACCGTTTGGTTCAAGGCGATGTTGGGTCTGGAAAAACCATTGTTGCAGCATCAGCTCTTCTTTCTGTTATTCTTTCTGGCTATCAGGGTGCTCTTATGGCGCCAACAGAAGTACTGGCAGAACAGCATTACCAGGATTTATCAAAAATGTTAAAACCTTATAAGGTCAAGGTTTGTCTCCTTACAGGAGCAATGACTGCCAAAGAGAAAAGGCTTGTTTATGCTGACTTAGCCAGTGGTGCCTGTGATCTGGTAATTGGTACCCATGCCATTATTCAGGATAAGACGGTGTTCAAGAATCTTGGACTTGTTGTAACGGATGAACAACATCGATTCGGTGTACGCCAAAGAGAAAAACTGGCTTCTAAGGGTAACCATCCTCATACCTTAATTATGAGTGCAACCCCTATTCCAAGAACTCTGGCAATCATGCTTTATGCAGACCTTGATATTTCTATTATTAGGGAATTACCTAAGGGTAGAAAGAAGATTCTGAATTCAGTTATTGATGTTTCCTTCCGACCAGCTGCATATCAGTTTATTCGGGAACAGGTAAAACAAAAGCATCAGGCATACGTAATCTGTCCTATGGTAGAGGAAAGTGAGGCTATAGATGCGGAGAATGTAATTGACTATTCAGAAAATCTTCAGCAGGAACTAGGACGAGATATAAAAGTTGAATATCTGCATGGAAAAATGAAGGATGCAGATAAGGTAGCTATTCTAAATCAGTTTAGCCAGGGGCAGATTGATGTATTAGTTTCAACTACAGTAGTTGAAGTAGGTATTAATAATCCCAATGCCACGGTTATGATGATTGAGAATGCAGAAAGATATGGCTTGGCACAGCTTCACCAGTTGCGTGGCCGTGTAGGTAGAGGTCAGGCACAGTCCTACTGCATGTTTATGAATGTTAAAAAGTCTAAGCAGTCTGTGGAAAGACTTAAGGTGTTAGAAGAATCAAATGATGGATTCTTTATCGCAGAGCAGGATTTGAAATTAAGAGGCCCAGGTGAGTTTTTTGGTGTAAGACAAAGTGGTGATTTAAATTTCAAATATGCTGATATTTACACCAATGCAGATATGCTTAAGGCGGCACAGGAAGTGTCTCTTACCATGTCGGCGGATACAGAGGGATTAGCAGTTACGATTTAAGAAAATTACTTGGTTTTATTTGATGTATGGAATAAAATATACATCGTGTAAATAGAGAATAACGGCTTCTTCTTGGGGTAGAAGCGGTTAATTTAATTAAATTAGGGAGGGTTATTCCGTGGGCAAAAAACAAAAGGTTATATTCACATCGATTATTATTGTTCTTGCTCTGGCAGTTGTTGGCTTACTGGGCTATATTCTTGGTAGCAAAAAGAAAGATAATAATCCAACTACAGAAGTTACAACTACGCTTACAACGGAAGCAAGCACAGAGGCAGCAGAAGCAACGGTTTCTGATGCGGTTGATGCAACCAGTACAAATAGTAAGAAAAGTTCTTCGCGTCCGGAGACTGCAGCTTATGCCACTATTTCCGCTGGTGATGGATGGCAGAATGGCGATAAGTATGTAAAACAGTTCAGTGTTGATATTCATAATGATTCATCCAGCGATTTAAAGGATTGGAAGGTGAAAGTATATGATTTCGGTGCATCTTCTCTGGGAGATTGCTGGAATGCAAAACTTGATCTTTCTGCTTCTACACTTACCTGTACGGCGGTGGATTACAACGAAACTCTTGCTGCAAAATCTGTAACAAACTTTGGTTTCCAGGCTGAATTTGATAGTCAGGATGCTGCAAATATAGATTATTCAGCTATTCTCTATATTGACGGAAAGGAATATACAGAGAAGAGAGAAGAAGTAACTACCCAGAGTGAGGAAGAAAAGGAGGCCTCTAAGGCACCTAAGAAAGACGCTGAAAGTGGTACACCTCTGGCAAATCATGGAAAGCTTTCTGTAAAGGGCACTGACATTGTGGATAAGAATGGAGATCCTTATCAGTTAAAGGGTGTCAGCACACATGGACTTCAGTGGTTCCCAGAATATGTAAATAAGGATTCTTTCCAGTCTTTCCGAGATGATTTTGGTGCAAATGTCATTCGCCTCGCTATGTATACGGCTGAAGGTGGTTATTGCGAAGGTGGTGACCAGGCTGCTTTAAAGCAGACAGTAAATGATGGTGTTTCTTATGCTACAGATCTTGGCATGTATGTAATCATCGATTGGCATATATTACATGATACAAATCCTTTGGATCACGAAGATGAAGCAATTGCCTTCTTCGATGAGATGTCAGCGAAGTATGCTGATTATGACAATGTTCTTTTTGAAATCTGTAATGAACCAAATGGTTCTACAAGCTGGTCTGATGTTAAGTCCTATGCTGAGGATGTAATTCCAGTTATTCGTAAGAATGCTAAGGATGCCATTATTATCGTAGGTACACCTACCTGGTCTCAGGATGTGGATCTGGCTGCTAAAGATCCAATTACAGGTCAGAAAAATATTTGTTATACATGTCATTTCTATGCAGCTACTCATAAAGATAATATTAGAGATAAGGTTAAGGCAGCTCATGAAGCAGGTCTTTGCGTATTTATCTCAGAGTTCTCTATTTGTGATGCATCCGGTAATGGTTCCATTGATTATGATTCTGCAGATGCGTGGATGAAGTTAATTGATGAATATAATATGTCCTATTGTGCGTGGAATATTTCTAATAAAGATGAGTCATCTTCTCTGATTAAGTCTGGTTGTGACAAGACATCAGGCTGGACAGATGATGATTTATCAGAAACAGGTCTCTGGCTGAAGTCAACCATTAAGGGCGAGTGATTGGAAGGAAAAGCATGGCCTTTTAGTTGACAAAGTCTGGAAAATAGAATAAATATTAAATGTTTTGTAAATGGAAAGGCCTTTATGTATTGCGGGTTTAAATGCCTGGGACTTTGAGGCGGGATAGGAGATTTAATTTGAGAGTCATTGCAGGTTCTAGAAGAAGCCTTCCTCTTAAAACGATTGAGGGAGATGCTACAAGACCGACAACCGATAAATATAAAGAAACCTTGTTCAATTGTTTGCAGATGGATGTACCCGATGCAAATGTACTTGACTTGTTTGCCGGAAGTGGAGCGATTGGTATTGAAGCTCTTTCGCGTGGTGCACATCATGCTACCTTCGTAGAAAGCGGAAGAGAGCAGATTTCTGTTATTAAGTACAATGTGAATTTTACTAAGTTCCAGGATCAGTCCGATATCTTTCGTATCGATGCACTTTCATTTGTGCGTAATTTAACAAAGGTGAACTTTGATTTGATCTATATTGATCCACCATATGGAAAAGGTCTTGAAAAGGCAGTTCTTGAAATTTTGAATGATAAAGAATTTGCGAATCCGGATTATAAAATCGTTGTGGAAGCAAAGCTTGATGAGGATTTTTCTTATTTGGATGATACTAGATTCATGGTTTATAAGCAGAAAAATTATAAGACAAACAAGCATATTTTCTTGTGTGAGAGGGCATAATTATGAGTATCGCGATTTATCCAGGAAGCTTTGATCCAGTGACAACGGGTCATGTGAACTTAATTGAGAGAGCATCAAAGATTTTTGACCATGTTATCGTGTGTGTGCTCATTAACTCGGGCAAAAAAACTCCATTGTTTTCTATTGATGAACGTGTTAATATGCTAGAGTGTGTGACAGAAGGTTTCCATAACGTTTCTGTCAGATATTATGATGGTCTTTTAGTGGATTTTGCAAAGCAGGAAGAGGCGAATATTATTGTTCGTGGACTTCGTGAGATGAGCGATTTTGATGTGGAACTTCAAATGGCTCAGGGAAACAAGGCTGCTTCAGACGGAACGCTGGAAACAGTATTTCTTCCAACAGATCCTAACTATTCATTTGTCAGTTCGACAATGATTAGAGAATTCGCAAATTATCATCATATTTGTAGAGAATTTGTGCCGGATATCGTTGCAGAACGGTTAGAAGAAAAAGTGAAAAGTAAGTAAGGGAGGAAGATATACATGGGCAAAAAAGGCGTTGAGGATATGATTAATGAAATCGAGGTATTCCTCGAGCAGTGTAATTATCAAACCTTTTCACAGACTAAGATTGTTGTACCTAAGGAAGAATTAAATCGTATGCTGAATGAGCTTAAGTTAAAGCTGCCAAGCGAACTTGAGCGTTGCAAGAAGATTATGAGAAACAAGGAAGCTATCCTTGCCTCTGCACGTACACGTTCTGATGCCATTATCTCTGAATCTGTAAATGAAGCAAACAAGATGGTAGATAATAATCGCATTACTCAGCTTGCTAATCAGAGAGCAAATGATATTGTTGAATCAGCTCGTCAGCAGGCAGAAGAAATTGTTGCTACTGCAAATCAGGAAGCTAAGGATGTTCGCCTTGGAGCTATGAACTATACAAAATCTAAGGTTGCTGAAATGAAGGATTTCCTTGCAGCTACTCTGGAAGCTGAGAAAGAGAACTACAGAAATCTTACTGAGAGTCTTGAGAATAATATATTTACATTAGAGACTAATCTCAATGAAGTGGATGAATCTATCGATTTAATCGATAATGATATCCCTGCTGGTCAGGAAGAATATGCTGAAGATGATTATGAAGAAGCAACTGAAGGGTCAGCAGCAGAAGAATATCAGGACGAAGAGGAAGAAGATTCATACGATGATGTTGATGATGAAGATTCCTTCGATGATGATGACGATGATTTCTTAGACGATGATGATGAATAAGAAATTACTTAAGATGTAAAAAAGAAGTGCCATGCATTTGCATGGCACTTCTTTAGTTTCAGGTAGATTGTAACATATTGTTCATTACTAAAGTGTAGTCCGTAGTTCATTACTAACGTGTAGCCAATAGAGTTCATTACTAACGTGTATCCAATAGTTCATTACTATAGTGTAACTCTTAGTTCTTTATTGAATTTGTTACCACAGTGGATTCCAGCTCGGAGGGAATATATTTCTGCCAGCGGTAGAAAAGAAGACTTTGGTACAGTTTTACAGCCTTCTTATCCATTGCCCAGGAATAACGGTCGGCCAGACTGAGTGGCTTGTAGGCGGCTTTCTTGGTAATGATACTAAGTTCGGAATTTTCTTTCATTTCCTTGATTAAATCAGAGGACTGATTATCCAAAGCCAGAAGATTAAGGTAGCCAAGTCCATTTGCCTTAATGGTATTTGCTTCGCTTTCCTTCATGCCCAGGATTAAATGCATAAAGACTCTTTCCACATGGGTCCTTGTGAGGTTCTTGGTGTGGCAGTATTCACAGAGTTCCTCATAGAGGAATGGCTTTTTGATCTTGTTAAGCCGGCGGGCGAAATCCGGGCTCAGCTCCCAAATATCTTTATCTTCCAGGCTGCCATCTAAGAGAATCTGGCTGATTAAAAGGGACAAATAGCTCTGGTCTGAGTTTGAAAGCGGGCTTTCCAGAGAGGATGCCATTTTCTGATAGGATTCTTCCGGAATGAAAGAAGAAATTGGAAGACCTTTCATAATGTTGGTTCTTATGTAGCTTGCGCTGGCGAAATTTTCATTTGCCACTTTGCTGTGATGCGCTACATTTTTTCTTTCAATCATGATTGGTTTTATGGAAGAATTACTTTGCTTTAATGCCACCATATAGGACAGGGCCAGGTTGTTGTTTGGGAGAGTGATAAATTCTCTTACCTCTTCACCCAGAATTTCTATAAGGGCACTGGCTCTGGCTTTGGGAAATGAAATTCCCTTTGCTAACTTTTCTCTTAAGGAAAACTGGTAGGTCTGGCTTTCTTTGGCCAGAAGGTCTGAAAACTGATCAAACTTTTGGTTGTCCTTATTTTCTACGCCGAAAGCAAGGTAGTCCACAGATCTGGTGGCATTTAACAACTGTATGCTTCCCTGGGCAAAATCACGAGCACTTCCCAAAGCGTAGTAAGCAGGTAACTCGAAAACAGCGGAAAGACCTCCGTTAATTGCAGCGGCAGCCCTGTCGTATTTACTACAAATGGAAAGAGAACCCCTTTGCACAAAATCGCCACTCATGATGGCGAAGATGTGTCTGGAGTTCGTTTCGTATTTTGCTGTGTCAATTAGATATTTATGGCCATTATGAAATGGATTGTATTCAGCGATTATGGCTGTATTAGACATTTGCTTCCTCGAATTCTAAAAATTTGTAAATATATTTTAAGCAATAATGAGAAATGTGTAAATAAGGTCAATTTTCAACCTCTAGTTGAATAGATATAAAGTGTTTTTTATGCTATACTCGTGATGTTCAAATTTCTGTGGGGACAGAGTTTAGAACCCAAAATTGAAAGGGGAAATAAAAATGAATAATGAAGATAAGATGAAAGCCCTTGATGCTGCTCTTGCTCAAATTGAAAAGAATTATGGCAAGGGTTCCGTCATGAAGCTTGGTGATAGCACTAAGAATTTAAATGTTGAGGCAGTTCCTTCTGGCTCTCTGAGCCTTGATATCGCTCTTGGTATCGGTGGTATGCCTAGAGGACGTGTTATTGAAATATATGGACCAGAATCATCTGGTAAAACAACAGTTGCCCTTCATGTTGTAGCTGAAATTCAGAAGATGGGTGGTATTGCTGGTTTTATTGATGCTGAGCATGCCTTAGATCCTTTATATGCAAAGAACATTGGTGTAGATATTGATGATCTCTATATCTCACAGCCGGATAGTGGTGAGCAGGCCCTGGAAATTACAGAAACAATGGTACGTAGTGGTGCTGTTGACGTTGTAGTTGTTGACTCTGTTGCGGCTCTTGTACCAAAGGCTGAAATTGATGGTGAAATGGGTGATAGTCACGTTGGTCTTCAGGCTCGTCTTATGTCTCAGGCCCTTCGTAAGCTTACACCTGTTGTTAGCAAGACAAACTGTCTTGTAATCTTTATCAACCAGCTTCGTGAAAAGGTTGGTGTTATGTTTGGTAATCCAGAGACTACAACTGGTGGTAGAGCTCTTAAGTTCTATTCGTCTGTACGTCTTGATGTTCGTAGAATTGAAACACTGAAGGCTGGTGGCGATGTAATCGGTAACAGAACACGTGTTAAGGTTGTAAAGAACAAGGTTGCACCTCCATTCAAGCAGGCTGAATTTGATATCATGTTTGGTAAGGGTATTTCCAAGGAAGGCGATATTCTGGATCTTGCTGTAAATTGTGATATCGTTAATAAGTCAGGTGCATGGTTTGCCTATAAGGGAGAGAAGATTGGTCAGGGTCGTGAAAATGCAAAGATCTATCTTCAGTCAAATCCTGAAGTTTGCAAGGAAATTGAGCATCTTGTACGTGTAAAGTACGAGATTGATAAAGATGATACAGCTGAAGAGGAAGTAGTTGATGCAAAGGCAAAGGCTACAAAGTCAGCTAAGTCTGAGTAATTATGGTTACTTGTAAGATTACAAAACCGAATAAGCGAGTAAAGCATTATCTCACATATCTGGACCAGTCTTTGACTGGTCCTCTTTATCATAACGAACTCAAGGAACTGGAACTTAAGATTCCTGAGGATGGACAGTCCATTTGCATGGATATCGATGAGAAGATGGCGGATTTGATTTTTGAAAGGGTCAGTGCCCATGCCTATAGCAAGGCCATTTCCTTACTTGCCACGGCCGAATATTCTCAGCAGGAAATTCGATATAAACTCCAGTTTCGAAATTATTCCCAGGAAGTGATCGACCAGGTGATTGATGTTCTTTATGAAATGCATGCTTTGGATGACCGCCGATATGCTGAGGCATATATACGTGCTTATATTCGGAAAAAGAGCAGAGATTTAATTGAAAAAGAACTGGATTTGAAAAACTTATCTGGTTTTGATTTTGATTCTTTATACCATCAGGTGAGTGATGATGAGGGTGTTTCTGAAGAGGATGCCCTTAGAAAAATCTTCGATAAAAAGTATAAGGATACTGATTTTAATGACGAAAAACTGCGCAGCAAGTGTTTACGATATTTTGCGTCCAAAGGCTTTATGGCAAGCGATATAATGCGTCTTATTCGGGAACGTTTAACTTGACATAAAATGGCTTAAAGTTTAGTATAGATTTGTTGTATTGCACAATAAAAATTTCATAAAGGAGGTGCTCCTGTTGCTAGGCTATATAATCATTGCGGTAGTTGCGCTTTTGCTTATCATCGCTTCTTGGTTTGGTGGTGCTGCATATCGTAAAAACATTGCAGAAGCTAAAGTAGGAAAGGCCGAGGAAAAGGCAAAGGATATTATAGATGAAGCGCTGAAGTCTGCAGATCAGAAAAAGCGAGATATTCTTCTCTCTGCTAAAGAGGAAGCTCTTAAGACAAAGAATGATATTGAGCAGGAAGTAAAGGATCGCAGAGCTGAAATCCAGCATATGGAAAAGAGAGTCTTATCAAGAGAAGAGAATCTGGACAAGAAGTCTGAAACTCTGGAACGTAAAGAACAGTCTTTAAGTGCCAAGGAATCAAATCTTGCAAAGAAATCTCAGGAAATTGATGAACTTTCAAAGCAAAGACAGCAGGAACTGGAGAGAATCTCTGGTTTTACCTCTGAAGAAGCGAAGGAATATCTGCTTCGATCTGTGGAAGAAGATGTTAAACATGAAACAGCAGTCATGATCAAGGAAATGGAAATGAAGGCTAAGGACGAAGCTGACAAGAAAGCGAAAGAGCTTATTGTCAACTCTATTCAGCGTTGTGCAGCTGATGTAGTTTCTGAGTCTACAGTTTCTATGGTACAGCTTCCAAATGATGACATGAAGGGACGTATTATCGGTCGTGAGGGTAGAAATATCCGTACAATCGAAACTCTGACAGGTGTCGACTTAATTGTTGATGATACACCTGAGGCTATTGTTCTTTCTTCATTTGATCCTGTAAGAAGAGAAATTGCAAGAATTGCAATTGAACGTTTGATCATTGATGGTCGAATTCATCCAGCCCGTATCGAGGAAATGGTCGAGAAGGCTAAGAAGGAAGTTGAAACAAAGATGCGTGAAGATGGTGAAGCTGCTGCCTTAGAGGTTGGCGTTCATGGTCTGCACCCAGAATTGATTAAACTTCTGGGACGAATGAAGTATCGTACATCTTATGGACAGAACTGCTTGAAGCATTCTGTTGAGGTTGCTGAATTGAGTGGTTTGATCGCTGGCGAGATCGGGGAAGATGTTAAGTTAGCAAAGCGAGCTGGTATTCTTCATGATATTGGTAAATCAATCGATCATGAGATGGAAGGCTCACATGTACAGATTGGTGTAGATCTTTGTAAGAAGTACAAAGAAAATGCTACAGTCCTCAATGCTGTTGCATCCCATCATGGTGATGTAGAAGCAGAAAGTCTGATTGCTTGTATCGTACAGGCTGCTGATGCTATTTCAGCTGCTCGTCCTGGTGCAAGACGTGAATCCATGGAGAATTACACAAACAGACTTACTAAGCTCGAGGAAATTGCCAATAGCTTTGATGGCGTTGATAAGTCCTTTGCAATTCAGGCAGGTAGAGAAATCAGAGTGATGGTCGTACCTGACAAGGTTACAGATGCTGAGATGGTGCTTATGGCACGTGACATTTCTAAGAAGATTGAAGATGAAATGGAGTATCCTGGAACAATTAAGGTCAGCCTGATCAGAGAATCTCGAGTTACTGATTACGCGAAATAAAAGAATGCAGCTGTTTTTGGTCACAAAAACAGCTGTGTTTTTGTTTTAAGATTAAGTCCTCCGAATAGTTTTGCAAATGGTATGTGCGGGGGTAGTGAAATCCTCCTGCTGATTTATAGAAAGTTTATTGGATTAGAATATGGGTGAATTAAAAAGAGTCGACAGAAAACTGGTCTATCAGGCTCATAGAGTAAAGGTCTATGAGGATTTGATGCAGGATGAAAGCGGAAGACAGGCAAGGTACGATTATGTTGAAAATCGTAATGGTGCTGGCATTCTTTTGATTGATGAGGATGGAAAATTAATCCTGGTGAAGCAGTATAGAAATACCTTAGATGATTATGATGTTGAAATCGCTGCAGGCTGCGCAGAGAGTTGTGAAGATTTGTCTACTTTGTCAGGTGTGGAGTTTCACGATATGAAGGGAAGAATACCAGAACTTCGTGAAAAAGATAATTTTGATCCTAAAGAATATCTCATGACTGCCCTTCGTGAAGCGGAGGAAGAAACAGGCTTTATTCCGGAAACGGTTACCTTGGTCAATTATATGATTGCAGCTGTGGGGCTCTTTAGTGAGAGAACGGCTATATTTATCGGTCAAAATTTGAGAGAAGGTCACAGACACTTGGATGAAGAGGAGTCCATAGAAATTGTACATATCAGCCTTGAAAGGGCGCTAAATATGATATATGAAGGCCAGATTCGAGACAGCAAGACCATAATTGCAATTCTTGCTTATCAGGATTTAAAGAGAAAAGCAGACCTTTTGTAAACCAGAATTTGTCATAATTAATAAATTATTTAAAAAATATTAATAAATATTAAAAAATATTAAAAAATCTTTTCACTATATCTAGTAGATTTGCAATTATGGTAATACATTATATTGACCTATTTGCCCTCAAATGTAGATTTTATGGGCATTTCGAGAAAATTTAGGTGTTGATTTTATGTAAATTAGAATTTATACTGAAATTCCAGCACTTGGGGGGAATTATGAACGAACTACTAGAACAATACATTGAATACTTACAAAATTCAAAGAAGAGCAGTGACAATACGGTACAGTCCTACAAGAGAGATCTGAAGAAATTCATGACTTTTCTTGAAAATCAGGGTATTTCCGATTTCGATGCAGTAACCAATACGGACTTACGTTCCTATGTCTTACAGATGGAAGGTGAGCATTTTAGTGCGTCTACCGTATCCAGAAACGTTGCGTCTATCCGCTCTTTCTTTTTATATCTGCTTAGCAATGGTAAAGTTCATAGCAATCCTACAGAAGGAATTAAACCTCCTAAGATTGAAAAGAAAATGCCGGAAATTCTAACCATTGACGAAATCACACTTCTTTTGGAACAACCAACTGGAAAACATCCAAAGGAAATCCGTGACAAGGCTATGCTGGAACTTCTGTATGCTACTGGCATGAGAGTTACTGAATTGATAAGTCTTAAGATTGATCATCTGAATCTTGCTATGGGATTTGTTTCTTGTGAAGATAGAGGCAAGAGAAGAGTGATTCCTATTGAAAGAGCAGCCAGATTTGCACTGACAAATTATATTGAAAATGTAAGACCCAAGATTTGTGGAGATTCAGATTTCTTATTTACCAACCTGAAGGGGCAGGAGATGACCAGACAGGGCTTCTGGAAACTTCTAAAGGTATATGCCACTAAGGCTGGCATCCAGAAGGATATTACTCCACATATGATCAGACATTCATTCGCAGCTCATTTGGTTAACAATGGCGCAGATCTTGTGAGCGTTCAGGAAATGCTTGGTCATTCTGATATTTCTACCACACAGATTTATTTAAAGGGTAGACAAAGCAAGTTACGTGACGTCTATAATCGGGCGCATCCACGTGCAAAACAGGAAGCATAGATGATAAAAAAGGGGCTGTGAAAAAATGAGATAATCATTTTTTCCAGCTCCCTTTTTATATCATTTTTTGTGAGGTATGCTGTTTCTGGCAAAAATAGAGTATAATGCCCCTTTCCCCAAAAACTACA